>Ga0247771_1000095_pt1 | contig 36262 bp, 34 predicted proteins | sample UWRJL197509C6_FD_179948 | JGI IMG/M metagenome (GOLD analysis project Ga0247771, IMG submission 179948) | Plant litter microbial communities from Arlington Agricultural Research Station in Wisconsin, United States - UWRJ-L197-509C-6 | ecosystem: Environmental > Terrestrial > Plant litter >... | reverse complement strand
ACCAGTGCGGCACTGGTCAGCACCCAGGCGGTGTCCCCTGTATCCACGTCGACCTCCACTGCATGTCGGTTGCAGGGAGCATCGAAGTGTCCTGTTTCGGCTGGTTGCGCCGAAGGTTTCGCGCAGGTGAACTGTGAAGGTGCCGGTGTTACGGATAGGTTTCACGCACTTTATCGGACAAGTTCCGGTCACGAACCTGGATTTCCGGCCGTGACTGTGCGCTGGTCACGTTGATCTGTTCAGGTGCTTTCTCCGGGTCACTATCGGGGTGGATGACCTTGGCGAACACCCGGCGTAACAACGTTACCGACGCCGCCGGGAGATTACCGACCGCGAGGGCGATCTGAGACGCCGTCCACGGCCGCGGTGATCCCGATGGTCAGGAGGAGGGCCGCCGGACATGGTCGGTGGCCCTCCTCCGTCCCGTCAGCCGAGCCAGCCGGGCAACCCCGGCTCCGGGCCCGCGGGCAGGACGTCCGGCGTGCCGGAGGACCTGGACTCCGCGCCCGCCGCGGGCGGTTCCACGGCCGCGCACCGGATGCCGTCGCGGGGCACGGTCAGGGTGACCAGGTAGTCGTCGGACGTCCCCCTGGTGCAGTCGGACCGGCGGTAGGCGCCGTGGCCCCAGCCCTCGTAGGTCAGCAGGACGGTCTTGGCCCGGCTCTGGCTGTGGGCGTTCGTCGCCCACACGTACGCGGTCGCGGGGTCGTGGACGGCGTTGAGCATGAGGATCTTCGGGCCGGTGGTGATGCGGAGCCGGTGTTGCGGGTTGTTGGCCCTGGGGGAGGCGCCGATGCAACTCGCCACGGCCAGGTGGCCAAGGCGGGAACCGCGCATGTGCGGGGCGAGCCGCCTGGCCTCGGTGACGAGGGAGTCCAGTTCGCGGTGGTCCTTGACCCGGTACCGGTAGTCCTGGCAGAAGACGGCGGCGAACGGGTTTTCCGCCACCTCGTCGGTGACCGCGGGGGCCTTCGCCTTCGCGGCCGCCGTGGCGGGGGTCGGGACGCCCGTGCCCAGCGCGTTCAGCCACTCCGCCAGGAAGCTCCAGCCGGGGCCGTAGAACGCGCTGAACGCGCGGCCGGTGATCTCGTCCGCGGCGACCGGGCGGGTCGGGTCGTCGGGGTCCTTCAGGTCGCCGCGGTCGGCCTTGGCGAGCAGGTCGTCCCAGTAGGCGGCGACGTCGCGGCCGTGCAGAGCGCACGACTCCGTGCGGTCGCACCACTTCACGAACTCGCGGAAGGAGTCCTCGGCGGCGGCGGCCTCGGTGGCGTGGAAGGCCTTCACGTCGAGGCTGTGGTCCATGTTGCTGTCGATCACCATGGCGCGGACGCGGTTGCCGTAGCGCTCGGCGTACTGCTGGCCCATGATCGTGCCGTAGGAGAGGCCGTAGTAGTTGATCTTCTGTTCGCCGAGGGACCGGCGGATGGCGTCCATGTCGTCGGTGACGGCGATGGTGTCGGCGTGGTCGAAGATCGGGCCGCTCCTGGCTCGGCAGTCACGGGCCAGGGCCTGGTTGTACGCCTTGAGGTCGTCGAACTCGGCCTGGTTCTCGGGGAAGAGGGACGGTTGGGCCCTCATGAGGTCCAGGGAGCACTTGACGGGTTGGCTGCGGGCCACGCCTCTCGGGTCGAAGCCGATGATGTCGAAGCTCGCCTGGACCTCGGGGCTGAAGTAGGCGTTCGCGGCGAGGGCGAAGTCCACGCCGGAACCACCGGGACCGCCGGGGTCGATCAGCATGACGCCGAGTCGTTTGGCGGGGTCGGTGGCCTTGCGGCGGGCCACGGCCAGGTCGAACTCGTCGCCACGGGGGTTGGCCCAGTCGATGGGCAGGGTGAGCTTGCCGCAGTCGACGGTCGCGTCCTCCTCGCACGGCGCCCACGCGATGGAGCCCACCTTGCGGTCCGCGTCCGCTCCCCCGCCGGGCGCGGCCCCGGCCGCACCAGCCCCGACTAGCAGCGTTCCGGCGGCCACGACGGCACCGAACGCCCTGATGATCGATCGCACAGGTTCCTCCCTAGGTCCTGTCCGCCCACCGGAGGACCGGTGGACCGCCCGAGGCTGGCAGCGGGGCGACCCACCTCACATCCGCCCGAGGTCGGAAGGCGATCTCACCCTCGAGGCTGATGACGGCGAACGGGATCTGCGGGATAGAGGCGTTCCGGCGGCAGCAAACGCCGCGCCTGCGCGGTTTTCCCGGACCGGAGCAGGTCGGCGATCCTGCGGGTCCGCTCGGTCAGGTCGGTGATGCCGACGGTCCACTCCTCCACGTACGAGCGGATCACGCCGCGGCCGAGGCCGACCTGGACGCTGTACTCGTTGAGCGCCGCCCCGCGCAGCGACCGCTCCGGATCCCACTGGACGTGCACGGCCGCCCGCGCGAGCACGGCCTGGTCACCGGTGGTCAACGCCCCCGCGGCGAGCGCTTCCTCCCAGCCGGCGCGGGTGATGCGCACGGCCAGGATCCGCTCCTGGCCCGGCTTGCGGCCGAAGTTGCTGCGGTGCATCAACCACCGGAACGACGGCTTGATCCACGTCATCCGGCCGGACGAGAACGGCGGCACGAACCGGCCCGCCCGCAGCGCCGGATCGGCGATCCGGTCCGAGTAGGCCTGGTAGACGACGATCGTGTCGGCGTCGTAGTCGGCGCGCACCTCGTACACGAGCGGCATCCTGCCCGCGGCGCGCTTCTCGACGCGACCGGTTTACCGCGGCCCGCCTCGGCTCCGAACCCGACGCGCGCGGGCCTACTTGGCGACCAGCCGCGCGTGCGACTCGGGCAGGAGGTCGAGCCAGCGGCGGGTCAGGGCTTCGTGGCCGCTCGCGGTGAGCGCGCCGAAGAGTCGCAGCCTGGCCATGCCGCCGTCGGGGAAGATGTCCAGCCGGGCGTGGGTGACCTCGGTGTCGCCGGGCAGCCGGAAGCGGTGGCGGGTGTCGGGTTGCAGCCGGGTGCGGGGCAGCAGTTCGAACCAGGTGTCGGCGTCCTTGCGGGCGTCGCAGCCCAGCACGGAGGCCCAGCCGGGGGCGTTGCCGAGGAAGTGGCTGGTGTCCAGCTCGGCCATCGTGACCGTGCCCGCTTCCGCGAGCCTCACCACGACCCAGTCGTTGCCGTCGTCGCGGCGGCGCGAGGTTTCCCAGCCCTCGCCCATCAGACCGGCCTGGCCGGGGGCGATGAGGTTGCTGGGCGAGCTGTAGAACATGTTGCTGCAGTCGGTGATCGACGCGCCGTTCTCCAACGCCGCCAGGTCCAGCGCCCCCGCGACGAGGAACCGCGGGTCGGCGACCGGGTCGCCGAACACCCGCAGCCGGGCCACGCCGCCGTCCGGGTGCATGGTCAGGCGGACGTGGGTGTAGCGGCGCTCGACGGCGACGTCGAAGTAGTGCTTCCGGTTGCCGCCCAACGGGGACTTGGGCACGAGCACCTCCCACTCGGCAGCGGCCAGCTCGTCCGGGGACGGGTAGCCCTCGACGGAGGTGGCCTCCACCGAGCCGTGCGGGGGGTAGTTGCCGGTGAAGAACGCGGTGTCGATCACCGCGCCGCGCACCACGCCGGGCAGGCCGAGTCGGACGACCGCCTGGTCGTTGCCCGGTGTTCGGCGCCTGCGCGTCTCCCAGCCGTCGTACACCTGGCCTTTGTGGCCGAAGGTGTAGGTCTGGTAGACGGGCTCGGTGGGCCTGATCAGGTTCTCGCGCTCGGCGAAGAACTCGTCGTTTGCCCACACCACGCTCCCGCCCACCGCGCGGGAAGCCAGGTCGGGGAGCCTCGTCCAGCCGGGCACGTCCGTCATGCGTCTCCTCTGGTCAGCAACCGCCCCCGAGGGGTGGTTCCGGTGATTTCCTGGCCGCGCAACCACGTCTGGCGCACCACGCCCGCGAGCGGGCGGCCGTGGTAGGGGGTGACGGGGTTGCGGTGGCGGAGTTTCGTGCGGTCCACGACGAACGCGTCGTCCGGGGCGAAGACGCAGAAGTCCGCGTCGCCGCCCACGGTGACGCGGCCCTTGGTGGTCAGGCCGACCTGGTCGGCCGGGGCCGAGGCCATCCAGCGGATCACGTCGGTCAAGGCGTGGCCGCGTTGTCTGGCCTGCGTCCACACCGCGGGCAGGCCCAGTTGGAGGCTCGCGATGCCGCCCCACGCGGTGGCGAAGTCGCCTGCCTTCAGGTCCGGGGTGCACGGGGAGTGGTCGCTGGCGATGAGGTCGATCGTGCCGTCCGCGAGGCCCTGCCACAGGCCCTCGCGGTTGGCCGCCTCGCGGATCGGGGGGCAGCACTTGAACTGGGTCGCGGTGTCGCCGATCTCCTCCGCGGTGAACGTGAGGTAGTGCGGGCAGGTCTCGACGGTGAGGCGCACGCCGTCGCGCTTGGCCGCGGCGATGACCGGTAGGGCGCCCGCGTTGGAGAGGTGCAGGACGTGGGCGCGCGCGCCGGTGCGGCGGGCGGTCTCGATCACCTGCTCGATCGCGATCGTCTCCGCCGCGGGTGGGCGGGAGGCGAGGAAGCCCGCGTAGTCCGGCAGCGAGTCGGTGACGGTGTGCGCGTCCTCCGCGTGGACGATCGCCAGCGCGTCGAACGACCCCAACTCCTCGAGGGCCGCGGTGAACTCGGCGGGCTGGACCTGCGGGAACTCGTCCACGCCGGAGTGCAGCAGGAAGCACTTGAAGCCGAACACGCCCGCGTCGTGCAGGCCGCGCAGGTCGGGCAGGTTGCCGGGGATGATGCCGCCCCAGAAGCCCACGTCGGTGTGCACGCGGCCGCGCGCGGTCTTGCGCTTGACCTCCAGCGCGGCCACGTCGACCGTCGGCGGCAGGCTGTTGAGCGGCATGTCGACGATCGTCGTCACGCCGCCCGCCGCCGCGGCCAGGGTCGCGGTCTCGAAGCCCTCCCACTCGCTGCGGCCGGGGTCGTTGACGTGCACGTGCGTGTCCACGAGCCCCGGCAGCAGCACCTCGTCGTCGGCGAGGGTGATCACGCGGTCGCCGTCCAGCGACGGTTCGATCGCCACGACGCGACCGTCCCGCACGCCGACGGCGGTCTCGATCTCACCGTCGGGCGTGACCACTCTGCGAGCGCGGAACACCAGGTCGAAGGTCATGCGGCTCACTCTTCCAGCCAGTCCCCCGCGATGCGACCGGCAAGTTCGGCCAGCAGCCGTTCGGGCTCGGCGAAGCAGCGGGTCACGTCCGGTTCGACGTCCAGCAGGGCGTAGGCGCACGTCAGGCCGAGGTCGGCCGGTTCGACCTCGCACCGGCCCGCCACGGCGACCACGGGCACGCCCCCGGACGCCGCCGCCACGCCCGCCGGGGCCTTGCCGTGCCGGGTCTGCGCGTCCAGCGACCCCTCGCCGGTGATCACCAGCCGCGCGCCGGGCAGGGCGTCGGCGAAGCCGATCAGGTCGAGCACCACCTCGATGCCCGGCCGTCGGCGCGCGCCCAGCAGCGCGAGGGCGGCGAAGCCGATGCCGCCCGCCGCGCCCGCGCCGGGGGTGTCGGCGAACTCGTGGCCCACCTCGTCCGCCCAGGCGCGCAGGCGTTCCTCGAGCACCTCGACGTCGGCCGCAGAGGCGCCTTTCTGGGGCCCGTACACCGCCGCCGCGCCGGTCGGGCCCAGCAGCGGGTTGTCCACGTCGCTCGCGAGCACCACGTCGATGTCGGCGAAGTCGTAGCCCTCCAACGCCTCCACCATGCCGCGCCCGCCGTCGGTGCACGCGCTGCCGCCGACGCCGAGCACGATCCGCGTGCAGCCGACGTCCAGCGCGCTGCGCAGGAGTTCGCCGGTGCCGCGGCTGGTCGCCGTCAGGGGCGCCAACGGGCGGAGCCCGGCCAGTCCGGACGCCGCCGCGACCTCCACGACGGCGGTGTCGCCGCGCACCGCGAACGAGGCCGCGACGAGTTTGCCGATGGGACCCGTGACCCACCGGCCGACGCGGGTGAACCCGGCGGCGACGGCGGCGTCGACCGTGCCGTCACCGCCGTCGGCCACCGGCAGGCAGCGCACGTCCAGGCCGGGGACCGCCTCCCGCAGGCCGCGCGCCACGGCGTCGGCGACCCGCGGGGCGGTGAGCGATCCCTTGAACTTGTCCGGCGCCACCAGGACGTGACCGGTCACGGCACCGGCTCGAACTCGCGCACGGCGGCGATGGAGACGCCGTTGGCCGTGTTGCCCTCGCGTTCGATCATGATCTCGACGAGCACGGGGCGGCTGGTGCGGTCGGCCTCCTTGCGGGCCCACTCCAGCGACTCGCGGATCCGCTCGGGCTCGGTGACCCGGAGGCCGGAGCAGCCGTACGCCTCCATGATCTTGACGTTGTCGGAGCCGTTGACGTCGTAGTGGATGTCGACCTCGTACTCCATGTCGTAGCCGCCGTGGTCCTCTGCCATCCGGATCAGGCCCAGGTACTCGTTGTTGAGCATGATCAGCACGAACGGCACGTCGTACTGCGCTCCGACGGCGAGTTCCTCCACCAGGAACTGGAACGAGTAGTCGCCGACGATCCCGACGACCTCGGCTCCGGGATCGGTGTGCTTCAACGCCTTCTTCACGCCGATGGCCGCCGGGATCTCCCAGCCGAGCGGTCCGGCCTGGCCGCACACCTGGTAGTGCCGCGGCTTGTGCGCCTTCTGGTGCTGCCCGGACCAGATCTGGTACAGCCCGATCGCCGTGACGAAGTAGGTGTCGGGGCCGTAGTACTCGTTGATCTCCTTGAACACCCTGGGCGCCTTGACCGGCACGTTCGGGAAGTCCTCGCGCCGCGTCAGGGTCGCCTTCAACTCCTGGACGCGCGCGACCCACTCCCCCGCCGCCCGACCGGCGTTCCGCGAGCGCGCGAGGTCGATGATCGCGCGCAGGAACAGCTTCGTGTCGGCCACGATCCCGAGGTCAGGCCCGAACACGCGGCCGATCTGCGTGGGCTCGGAATCGACGTGGATGAACGTGCGCGAGCCCCGGTAGGTGTCCAGGTCGCCGGTGTGCCGGTCGCCGAACCGCGCGCCCAGCGCCAGCACCAGGTCCGACTCCAGGAAGGACGCGTTGCCGTAGCGCTGCGAGGTCTGGATGCCGGTCATGCCCGCGTACAGCGGGTGGTCCTCGTCGATCGCGCCCTTGCCCATCAGGGTCGCCTGGATCGGCACCTGGAGGTACTCGGCCAGCTCCAGCAGTTCCTCGTGCGCCTCGCCGAGGATCACGCCGCCGCCCGCGAGCAGCAGCGGCTTCTCGGCCGCCAGCAACAACTCCAGCGCCCGTTCGACCCGTGGACCGTGCGGCACCGCCCGCGTCACGGGCAGGGGCGCGTCGATCGTGGAGTCCCACTCGATCTCCTGCTTCTGCACGTCCACGGGCAGGTCGATCAGCACCGGACCGGGCCGACCGGACCGGGCGATCCGGAAGGCCTCGCGGAAGATCCACGGTGCTTGCGCGGCCTCCTTCACCTGCACCGCCCACTTGGTGACGGGCTTGGCGATCTCGACGATGTCGACCGCCTGGAACGCCTCCTGGTGCAACTTCGTCGACACGGCCTGGCCGGTGATGCACAGGATCGGCACCGAGTCGGCCTGCGCGGTGTACAGCCCGGTGATCATGTTCGTGCCCGCGGGGCCGGACGTGCCGATGGCGACGCCGACGTTGCCGGTCGTGCGCGACCAGCCGTCGGCCATGTGCGTCGCGCCCTCCTCGTGCCGCACGATCAGGTGCTCGATCGTGCCGTCGAGCTCCATCGCCTTGTAGAACGGCAGGATCGCGGCGCCGGGGCAGCCGAACACGGTGTCGATGCCCTCGGACTTGAGGACCTCGACGACGGCCTGCATGACGGGGATCTTCGGCATTACGCCCTCCCTGAAAGGTTCTCGACGACCTTGAGCAGGGCGGAGTGGTCGAGGGAGCCGTACCCCTGCGCCCGTCCCGCCGCGATGAGCTGGGCGATCAGCCCCGTCACCGGAAGTGCGACGTCGACCTGCCGGGCCGCGGCCAGCGCGATGCCCATGTCCTTGTGGTGCAGGTCGATCCGGAAGCCCGGCGCGAACTCGCGGGCGATCATGCTCTCCCGCTTGAGGTCCAGGATCCGGTTGGCGGCCAGGCCGCCCGCGAGCACGTCGAGGCCCGCCTTGGCGTCCACACCGGACGCCTCCAGCAGCACGATGGCCTCCGCGACGAGCGCGTAGATGCCGCCGACCATGAGCTGGTTGGCCGCTTTCACGACCTGGCCCGCGCCGTGCGGTCCGACGTGGACGACGGTCTTGCCGACCGCGTCCAGCACCGGCCGGGCCGCGGCGAAGTCCGCTTCCTCACCGCCGACCATGATGGACAGCGACGCCTGCTTGGCGCCGGCCTCACCGCCGGACACCGGCGCGTCCAGCACTCGGATCCCCTTGGCGGCAGCGGCTTTCGCCACGGCCACCGAGGTTTCCGGCCGGATCGTGCTCATGTCGATGAGCAGGGTTCCGGGAGCCGCCAGTTCCAGCACGCCGCCGTCGCCGAGGACGACGTCCTCGACCTGCGGGTGGTTCGGCAGCATGGTGATCACGACGTCCGCGCCCGCCACCGCGTCGGCGACGCTCGCCGCCGCCGTGCCGCCCGCCGCGACGAGCTTCGCGACCGAGTCGGCGTTGAGGTCGAAGCCGGTCACGGCGTGCCCGGCCGCGACGAGGTGCCCGGACATGGGCGACCCCATGATGCCGAGGCCGATGAACCCGATGGTGGTCACTGGTCTTCCTCCCTGGTCAGCCAGCCGAAGCTGGCGGCGCTGGGGCCGGTGGGCCGGTACTCCGCGCCGACGAACCCCTGGTAGCCGTTGGCTTCGAGCTGGGCGAGAAGTCGTGACAGCTCCAGCTCGCCGGAACCCGGTTCGCCGCGGCCGGGGGCGTCGGCGATCTGCACGTGGCCGATCCGCGCGGTGTGCTCGGCGATCACGGCGTCGAGGTCGTCGCCGTTGACGGCGAGGTGGTAGAGGTCGGCCAGCAGCGCCACGTTCGGCTTGCCGAGCCGGTCGACGACGGCGAGCGCGTCGGCCGCCGTGAGCAACGGGTAGGCGGGGATCGCGCTGACCGGCTCCAGCAGCACGGTCGCGTCGATCGCGGCGGCCGCGTCGGCGGCGAACGCGAGGTTCCGCAGCGCCAGCGCGTCCTGCTCCGCGGGGTCCACGCCCTCGATCCGGTTGCCGTACAAGGCGTTGAACGCCCGGCAGCCCGTCTCACGGGCGATGCCGATCGCGATGTCGACGCTCGCCTTGAACTCGCCTTCCCTGCCCGGCCACGACACGAGGCCGCGGTCGCCGCTCGGCAGGTCGCCCGCGAAGAAGTTGAGGCCGACGAGCCGCACGCCCGCGGCGGTGATCGCGCCGACGAACTCCGCGACCTCGCGCTCGTCCGGCTGGGCGGTCGCGAAGGGCCACCAGAACTCCACCGCGTCGAACCCGGCGGCGCGGGCGGCGGCGGGCCGGTCGAGCAGCGGCAGCTCGGTGAACAGGATCGAGAGGTTGACGTCGAACCGCATGAGCAATCCTTCCACAATGCGGAAGTTAATTTCCGTACAACGAGAGCGTAGGCGGCGATTGCGGAAGAGCGCAAGACTGTTGACAGCACTCGACACCGCTCGTACCGTCCCTCACTGCGGAAAAGGAATTCCGCGATACAGAAAAGGACACGCCCTTGCCGGGACTGCCAGGCTTCAACTCCGCACCGGCGGACGACCTCCGCCCCCTGCTCGCCGAATGCCTCGCGGTCCCCCGCTGGGTCGACGCCGTCGTGGACGGCAGGCCCTACGCGGACGTGGACGCGCTCGCGGCCAAGGCCGAGATCGACCTGGAGACCCACGAGATCCTCGGCGCCATCGCGGGACACCCCCGCATCGGCGAACGCGCCAAGCACGACGGGATCTCGGCGAAGTGGTCGTCGGCCGAGCAGTCCGGCGTCGACGTCTCGCTCGCGGACCGGCTCGTGGCGGCGAACCTGGCCTACGAGGAGCGGTTCGGCCACATCTACCTGGTGTGCGCGACCGGGCTGAGCGGCGAGCAGATGCTCGCGGACCTGGCGGCCAGGATGGACAACGACCCCGACACCGAACTCCGCGTGGTGAACCGCGAACTGGCCAAGATCGCCGCGCTGCGGCTGCGCAAGGCCGTCGCGTGACCCCGCCGACCAGCAGAAGGAGCTGACGAATGGCCATCATCCTGGGGCCGAACCAGTACGGGAAGGCGGAGAACCGCCTCGTCGCCGTGTCCCGAGACGGGTCCGTGCACACGATCAAGGACCTGACCGTCAGCACCTCGCTGCGCGGCGACCTCGCGGACACCCACCACACCGGCGACAACTCCAAGGTGCTCGCGACGGACACGCAGAAGAACACGGTCTACGCGTTCGCCAAGCAGACACCCATCGGCGAGATCGAGGACTTCGCCCTGCGGCTCGGACGGCACTTCGTCGACACGCAGGAGGCCATCACCGGCGCGCGCGTCCTGATCGACGAGCACGGGTGGAACCGGATCGACGCCAACGACCACTCGTTCGTCCAGGGCGGCAACGAGAAGCGCACCACCGCCGTGACGATCGCCGGGTCCGACGCGTGGGTCGTGTCGGGGCTGAAGGACCTCGTGGTGCTGAAGTCGACCGGGTCGGAGTTCCACGGGTACCCGAAGGACCCGTACACGACGTTGAAGGAGACGGACGACCGCATCCTCGCCACGTCCGTGACGGCCCGGTGGCGCTACCTGGGCACGGACGTCGACTGGGCGAAGAACTTCGCCGAGATCCGCGAGGTGCTGCTGGCGACGTTCGCGACCAAGCACAGCCTCTCGTTGCAGCAGACGCTGTACGCGATGGGCGAGGCCGTGCTGCTGGCCCGGCCGGAGGTGGCCGAGGTGCGGATGTCCATGCCGAACAAGCACCACTTCCTGGTCGACCTCAGCGCGTTCGGGCTGGAGAACGACAACGAGGTGTTCTACGCGGCCGACCGGCCGTACGGGCTCATCGAGGGGACGGTGCTGCGCGACGACGTCGAGGGCGCGGGGCACGCGTGGGACACGCTGCCCGCGTTCTAGCATCGGGGCCGTGCAGCCCTTGATCGTCAGCCGGGTGCTCGGCGACGGCCCGTTCGCGGAGATCGGCGAGCCGCACGCGCTGGTCGAGCACGGGGACCTGATCGCCGTGGGCGGGCACGTGTCCTGGCTCCAGCGGATCGGGATGTCGGCCGCGGGACGGGGGTGGAAGCCCCACGCGATCGGCGTCTACGACCGGGCAGACCTCCGGTGCCGCTTCCTCGTGCGGTCGCGGTACCCCGTGCGCTCGATGGCCTTCCACCCGCGGTCGCCGCTGCTGGCCATCGGCACCGGCAGCTACGACGGCGGGATGTCCTTCCACGGTGAGCTGCTCCTGCTGAACCTCGACACCGGCGAGGTCGTGTCGGCGCTGGAGTCGGGGCCCGAGGTGCGGGTGGTCGTGTGGCGGGCGTGGCGGGACGGGCAGGTGCTCGACCTCGCCGTGTCCCCGTACAGCGACGAGGAGTTGGGGCGGGAGTCGTACACCGTCGGGTTCGACGCGATGGTCGTCCGCGAGGACTGGACGACCGTGCGGGACGGGGAGATCGGCCGCCGGGAGCTGGACGGGCCGATGCGCGGGAGCGGCGCGTCGGCGAGCGCGGAGGAGGCCCGCGCGCGCGTCGTGGGCCTCTGCCCGGAGTGGGCGCCACGACGGGACGTGTGGGCGGTGGAGCACCTGCCGGACGGCCGGGTCCTGGCCGCGCTGGACGGCGCCCGCGTCGAGTGCTGGTCCGCGTCCGGCGAGCGGGAGTGGGCCGTGGTGGACGGGAGCGTCGGCCAGCAGCTGGACCTCGCGCCCGAGTCGGTGTGGTGCGTGGCGCGGGTCGGGTGGGACGTGTCGGTCGGCCTCCACTCGCTGCGGGACGGAAAGCCGGTGCAGTTCCCGGACCCCCGTGTCGTCGACCTGCTGACGGCCCGCGCCGAGCACCGGATCGCGGTCCGGCACGGCTCCGCGTGGTACTTCCGGCACTCCCCGGACCACGACGTCGACCACTTCGTCCTGTCGCCGCGGGACGTCCGGGTCGCCACGGCGACGCCGGACGGCCTGGTGCGGCTGTTCCCGCTGGACTGGACCGGGGAGCACCGCCGGACGCCGTGGTGCGGACCGGCCGTCGAGGTGGCGGGCGCGCTCGTGCTCACAGGCGTCTCGGTCGACGGACCGCTCAAGGCCACCCTCGTCCGCAGGCGGCTGCCGGGCGGTGAGGTCGACTGGCACACCGACCTCGACCACCAGGTGACCGCGGTCGAGGTGACCGGGCCGGTCCTCTACGCCGCGCTGGACTCCGGGGCGCTGCTGGCGCTCGACGTCGGGACCGGCGAGGTGCTGCGGGAGCACGCGCTGGCCGTGAACGGCCACCCGACGGTGGGGCTGTCGTTGGCTTCCGCGGGGCCGGGGCGGCTGCTGGTCGGCACGGTGGACGGGCGGGTGCTGGAGCTGCACCAGCCCTGACCTGCGATATTCACCCGATAGTGGTGCAAGTCACTCGTTCGGCGGAATATGGTCGCTCACAGAGCACCTCTGGGTGACTGCAAGATGACGAAAAGGCCGTACTCTCGCAAACATGAGTGATGTCAAACGGGGTCTCTCGCCGGTCACGATGGTCCTGGACGACGAAGCCGTGATCACCGTGTCGGGCGCGCTGGACGCCACGACGGCTCCGGACTTCAAGCGCATGGTGGCCGACTTCTTCGAGGTGGCCGACCGCCCGGACGTCGACGTGCTGACCCTGGACCTCTCCTCCGTGTCCGCCTGCGACCAGGCCGCGCGCGACCTCGTCCGCTACGCGCAGGCCATCTGCGCCGACCGCGCGCTCGCCCTGCGCGTCGTGCCCAGCGCCCCCGTGAGCCGGGCCCTCACGAAGCACTAGGAACCGCGGCGACTAGGCACTGCGGCTCGCCAAAGCCCGCAGGTCCTCGACCCGCAATCCCGTCTCCCGCAGCACCTCGGCCTCGTCCAGAGCGCCGCAGTCCAGCGCGCGCAGGAACGACGACGACAGCGCCTGCGCGGTCGCGGGCTCGTCGAGCACCGTCCCACCCGCCCGCTCCACGTACGCCTTCACCCGACGCGCGTCGGCCTCGACGCCCTCCAAGTAGAACGCGTGCACCGCCGCGTACCGGGTGACGAGCTGCGCCGGGTGCAGGTCCCAGCCCTGGTAGAAGCCGTGCGCCAACGACCGCCGCACGAGCCCGTAGTGCGTCCGCCAACCTTCAGCCACGGCGTCGCCGACCGGCAGCACGTTGGTCGAGCCATCGGACACCCTGACCCCGGCGTTGGCCGCCGCCACCTGCATCACGTTGCGCGCGAAGTCGCACGCCCCGTGCGCCAAGTGCTGGTGCGCGGCCCCGAGCCCGCAGCCCGCCGTGTAGTCGTAGGTGCCGAAGTGCAGCCCCGACACGCGTCCGCGACCGGCCGCGAGGAACCGCGGGATCGCCAGCCTGCCCTCGGGGTCCACGATCGACTGCGTGGTCTCGACCTGGATCTCAAACCGCAGCGGGATCCCGAACAGGTCGAGGACCTCGCCGAACACCTCCACCTGCTCGACCGACGTCACCTTCGGGAAGGTGATCACGAAACCGGGCGGCGGATCGCCCAGCGCCGTCAGGAACACGTCCAACGTCCGGATCCCGCGTTCGCGCAACGCCTTGGTGTCGAACGACTTCATCCGCAGCCCGACGTACGGCGGCAGCCCGCCGTCGTCGCGCCAGCCCGCCACGACCCGCGCGGTCCGCTCGGCGTCGGCGTCCTCCACGGCGTCGTCCGGGGCCCCGTAACCGTCCTCGAAGTCGATCCGCAGGTCCTCGACGGGTTCGGCGACGAGCTTGGCGCGCACCCGGTCGAGGATGCGCGGGGCCAGTGCCCCCGGCAGCAGGGCGGCCACCGCGTCGGGCTGGGAGTCCAGCGCGGCAAGCGCTTGCGCGCCCCAGGAGCGGACGACGTCCTCGGTCACCTTGGACGCGGGGACGTAGCAGGTGTGCACGGGCTGGCGGCCGTCCGGCAGCACCCGCTCCACATCGGACAGCCGCGCGGTGGCGGCCGCGACCGCCACCGCGTCGAGCGAGGTCCTCACCACGTCAGGGGATCTTGGCGTAGGCGGGCACGGTGAGGAAGTCCGCGAACTCCTCGGACAGCGCGACCTGCTCGAACAGCTCGGCCGCCACGTCCACGTGCTCGCCGGACAGCTCGGACCTGGTGCGCGCCAGCACTTCCCGCACCAGCTCCGCCGTCACCGGCGTGCCGTCGCTGAGCACGACCTCGTTGTGCACCCACTGCCACAGCTGGGACCGGCTGATCTCGGCGGTCGCCGCGTCCTCCATCAGGTTGTGGATGGCCGCCGCGCCGTTGCCGCTCAACCAGGACACGAGGTAGCGCAGGCCGACGTCCACAGCGGACTCGACGCCCGCCATGGTCGCCTCGCCGCCGGTGGCCTTGAAGTCCAGGAGCTGCGCGGCCGTCACGGACACGTCGTCGCGCTGCCGGTCGAGCTGGTTGGACTTGCTGCCGAGCTGGGCGTCGAAGATCTCCCGGCACACCGGCACGAGGTCCGGGTGCGCGACCCACGAGCCGTCGAACCCGTCGGTGGCCTCGCGGGTCTTGTCGGCGCGGACCTTCTCGAGGGCCTGCGCGGTGACCTCGGGGTCGCGCCGGTTCGGGATGAACGCGGCCATGCCGCCCATCGCGAACGCCCCGCGCTTGTGGCAGGTGCGCACCAGCAGTTCGGTGTAGGCGCGCATGAACGGCGCGGTCATGGTGATGCTGTTGCGGTCCGGCAGCACGAAGTCCGCGCCCGCGTCGCGGAAGTACTTGATGACGCTGAACAGGTAGTCCCAGCGGCCCGCGTTGAGGCCCGACGCGTGGTCGCGCAGCTCGTAGAGGATCTCCTCCATCTCGAACGCGGCCGGGATGGTCTCGATCAGCACGGTCGCGCGGACCGAGCCGTGCGGGACGCCGAGCTGCTTCTCGGCGGCGGTGAACACGTCGTTCCACAGCCGGGCCTCGAGGTGGCTCTCCATCTTCGGCAGGTAGTAGTACGGCTTGCCGAGCGCGGCGTTGTGGAAGAAGTGCAGGCCGAAGTCGACCAGCGCGCCCACGGCGGGTCGGCCGTCGATCTCCAGGTGCCGCTCGTCGAGGTGCCAGCCGCGCGGGCGGACCACGATCGCCGGGCGCTCCACGTCGTCCTTGAGGGCGTAGTGCTTGCCCTCCGGCGAGGTGAACTCGATGGTGCCGCGCGCGGCGTCGTAGAGGTTGACCTGGCCGGAGACCACGTTCTCCCAGTGCGGGGTGTTCGCGTCCTCGAGGTCGGCGAGCCACACCTTGGCCCCGGAGTTGAGGGCGTTGATCGCCATCTTCCGCTCGGTCGGGCCGGTGATCTCGACGCGCCGGTCGGTCAGCGCGGGCGGGGCGTCGGCCACGCGCCACTCGCCGGTGCGGACCTTCTCCGTCTCCGGCAGGAAGTCGAGCTTCCCGGTCGCGCGGCGTTCGGCGCGACGCCGGAGCAGGTCGTCGCGGGTCGCGGCGAACGCCCGGTGCAGACCGGCCACGAAGTCGAGCGCCTCCGGGGTGAGCACCTCCTCATCCCGTTCGACCTTGGAGCCGAGTACGCGGATGTCGGGCATGGAGGTCCACCTCGCTTCTGAGTACTTTTCTACTTCGCGGACTATAGTTTTTGCATAGCGGAACTGCAATGACGACTAGACTCCACCCGGCCGACTACGGGAGTGATCATGGCGCGCGAGTCCTCAGGTGGAGTGCAGTCCCTCCAACGCGCCTTCGACCTGCTCGAACGCCTGGCCGACGCGGGCGGCGAGGCGAGCCTGTCCGAGCTGGCCGCCACCACCGGGCTGCCGCTGCCGACCATCCACCGCCTCATCCGCACCCTTGTCACGCTGGGGTACGTGCGGCAGAACCGCAACCGTCGCTACACCCTCGGCTCCCGGCTGATCCGGCTCGGCGAGAGCGCGGGCCGCCAGTTCGGCACGTGGGCGCGGCCGTTCCTGACCGAACTGGTCGACGAGGTCGAGGAGACGGCGAACCTCGCGGTGCTCGACGGCGACGAGGTCGTGTACGTGGCGCAGGTGCCGTCGAAGCACTCGATGCGGATGTTCACCGAGGTCGGCCGACGGCTGCTGCCGCACGGGACCGGCGTCGGCAAGGCGATGCTGTCGCAGCTGCCGCGCGCCGAGGTCGTGGCGCTGCTGGAGCGCACCGGGCTGCCCGCGTACACGCCGAACACGATCACCGACCCGCAGGAGCTGCTGGACTCGCTGGCCCGGATCGCCGAGCAGGGTTACGCGCTGGACGAGAGCGAGCAGGAACTCGGCGTGCGCTGCATCGCCGTGCCGCTGGTGGGCGCTCCGACCCTGTCGGCCGTGTCGGTGTCCGGTCCGGAAGGCCGTCTCACCAAGGACGCCGTCGCGCGGATCCTGCCCGAGGTGCTGGCCATCGCGAAGCGGTTGACGGACCAGGCCGCTAGTTCCTGAGCGTCCAGGGCTTCGGCCTCCCGGCGCCCAGCAACCCCCGGTAGACCGCGCTCAGCCGGTCCGCGGTGCCGTCGGCCCGCAGCACGTCGACCAGGCGGCGGGTCAGCAGCCCCGAAGCACAGGCGGCCACCAGCGTGGGCACGCCGGGGATGTCGAGCTGCTCGGACAGCACCGACCGCGGATCTCCCAGCGCCGCAAGGGCTTCGGCGGTGAACGCGCAGTCCAGCACCAGCACCCGCTGGCGGGCGGGGGCGTCCAGCAGCACGTCCCGGACGTCCCGGAACGGCAGCGCGGTCCACCGCACCCGGTCGAGCCTGGTGTCCGGGGCGGCGAGGAACAGCCTGCCCCGCCCGTCCAGCACCCCGTGGCCCGAGTAGTACGCGAACAGCAGCTCCTCGGCCTGCGAGGCGGCCAGCTCCAGCTCGTCGCCGAACACCCGGACGGTCCGGTCCGCCAGCACCGAGCAGCGCATCCCGCCGTCGACCAGGACCTCGGCCAACTCCGCCAGGCCACTCCGCACCGCGGGCAGCTCGGGCAGGCCGGGGTCCGCCGCGAGGCTCGTGCCCATCAGCACCGCGCGCGACCGGACGCCGTCGGGTAATCGCACGTCACCCCCGACCGCGGGTCAGCTCGGCGGTGCCGCCGTCCGGCGCGGTGAGCAGGACGGTCACCTCCGCGTCCCGCCGGTCGAGCCACGCCGACACCGACTCGGCGAGCGGGGACGTGCCACCGGCTCCGAGCGAGACCAGGACGACGGTCGCGAGACCGCCCTTCTCCCCCGGCTGGGCGCCGGGCAGCTCGAAAGTCACCCGGTCGTGGAACTCGGGGGTGCCGGCGAGCCAATCCCGCAACGCCAGCAGGTCCCCGTGCGTGCCACCGGCCACCTGAATTCGCGCCCGCACCGCAGCCCCCTTGATCAGCGAGAAACAGCAGGTTACTCCACCCCTAGGCAGGTTTCGAACCCACGTTAGGGGCCCGCCAGGGGTGTTCGCCCACTGACGGTGTCCCTATCGTTTTATCTCGAGTATCGCCATTCCGCCATATCGCGGTAACGACTGGAGAAGGCGGCGCATTCGCATGAAGGTATTGGTTACAAGCTGCCCGAACCAGGGGCATTTCTACCCGATGATCCCGCTGTTGTGGGCTCTTCGGAGCGCTGGTCACCACGTCGTCGTCGCGATGCCGAAGACCATGGCGGGCGTGACCGCGTCGGCGGGGGTGTCGGCGATCTCCCTCGGTGACGACGTGCCCCTGGCCGAGCTCGTGGCCGACCACGCCCGGCGGCCCCCGCAGGACGCGAGCGTCGAGTCGCTGGCCGAGCACGTCGCCGACTACTACGGGCCGCTGGCGGAGCGGCACGTCGGGAAGCTGTTCGAGATCGCCGAGCGCTGGCGGCCGGACGTCGTGGTGCACACGTCGTGGGAGTACGCGGGCCCGATCGTGGCCGCCCGGCTCGGCATCCCGACGGTGAAGCACGGCTGGGGCCTGACGCTGCCGCCGGAGGTCGACGAGCTGGTCCACCAGCGGCTGGCGTACCTCTACCGCGACTGGGGCCTGCACGGCGCGCCGCCGCCGCCCGTGCGCTGGATCGACGTGTGCCCGCGCAGTTTGCAGGTCGGCAAGCCGCCCGCCGAGTCGCTGCCGATGAGCTGGATCCCGTTCAACGGCTCCGCCGTGTTGCCGGACTGGCTGCTGGACAAGCCGCTGGGCAAGCGCGTGGCCGTGACCTTGGGGAACGTGCCGATCCGGGGCAAGCACTCGGAGGTGCTGCACACGACGCTGGAGGCGATGCGGGACATCGACGCCGAGGTCGTGGTGGCCGCCGGCTGGGGCCTGGACCACGACGGCGACCTGCCCGCGAACGTTCGCGTGGTGCGCGGGATGCCGCTGCACGACCTGCTGCCGACGTGCGACCTGGTGATCAACCACGGTGGCGCGGGCAGCCTCCTCGCCACGATCGCGCACGGCCTGCCGCAGGTGGTGCTGCCGCAGATGTGCGTGCACTTCCAGCACGGCGACCGGCTCGCGGCCATCGGCGGCGCGGTGTCGCTGCACCCGGCCGAGCAGACCGCGGAGAACATCCGCGAGGCCGTCTGCGGGCTGCTCACCCACTCCGCCGCGCGGCTCGTCGCGGCCCGGCTCCAGCAGGAGAACGACGACCAGCTGTCCCCCGCGTCCGTGGTGAAGCACCTCGAGACCGTGGTCTCCCCGCGCACCGAATGGGCCGCCGCATGAGCCTCGAGGAAGAAATCCTGGAAACCGTGCGGAGGTACCACCGGGAGAAAGCGGAGATCGCGGAATTCATTCCCGGTGAAACGCCGATCCTCACCGGCGGCGCGGTGTTCGACGAGGACGACCGGGTGGCCGTGGTCGAGGCCGCCTTGAACATGCGGATCGTTTCGGGGAAGTCGACGCGGGAATTCGAGACGGCGTTGGCGCGCACGTTCGGGCTGCGCAAGGCGTACATGGTCAACTCGGGCTCGTCGGCGAACCTGGTCGCGGTGACCGCGCTGACGTCCCGCGGCCTCGGCGAGCGCAGGCTCCAGCGCGGCGACGAGGTCGTGACCGTCGCGGCGGGCTTCCCGACCACGGTGAACCCGATCATCCAGAACGGTCTCGTGCCCGTCTTCGTCGACGTCGAACTGGGGACGTACAACGCCACCGCCGAGGCCATCGCGTCCGCGGTCGGCCCGAAGACCAAGGCGATCGTGCTCGCCCACACGCTGGGCAACCCGTACGAGGTCGAGGAGATCGCCCAGATCGCCCGCGACAACGACCTGTGGCTCGTCGAGGACAACTGCGACGCCCTGGGTTCCACCTACCGCGGCAAGCTGACCGGCACGTTCGGCGACCTGGCGACCGTGAGCTTCTACCCGGCGCACCACATCACCACGGGCGAGGGCGGCTGCGTCGCGACCGGCAACCTGAAGCTGGGCAAGATCGTCGAGTCGGTCCGCGACTGGGGCCGCGACTGCTGGTGCGAGCCCGCGCACGACAACACGTGCCACAAGCGCTTCGGCTGGCAGCTGGGGACGCTGCCGCAGGGCTACGACCACAAGTACACGTACACGCACATCGGCTACAACCTGAAGTCCACCGACCAGCAGGCGGCTCTGGGCGTGACCCAGCTGGCCAAGCTGGAGACGTTCTCCGCGGCCCGCAGGCGGAACTGGCAGCGGCTGCGCGACGGGCTGGCCGACGTGCCGGGCCTGGTGCTGCCGGAGGCCACGAAGGACAGCGACCCGAGCTGGTTCGGGTTCCTGCTGACGCTGGGCCGCGAACTGCCGTTCCGGCGGGCCGAGCTGGTGTCGTTCCTGGAGGGCCGCAAGATCGCCACGCGGCTGCTGTTCGGCGGCAACCTGACCCGCCAGCCCGCCTACCAGGGCGCGGAGTACCGCGTGGTGGGCGACCTGACGAACAGCGACGTCATCACCGAGCGCACGTTCTGGCTGGGCGTCCACCCGAAGCTGACCGACGAGATGATCGACTACATGACGTCGTCGATCCGCGAGTTCGTCCGCTCCAAGGTCGGTTCGCTGGCCGCTGTGTGAGCCGTGGGACGAGGTCCTCTACGCGTTGTCGGTGAGGACCTCGTCCACGAACCGGTTCAGGTTCGCGACCGTGCGGTCGATGCGCTCGTCCACGCTCAGCGCCTCGGTCGGCTTCGGGCCGGACGCGCTGCGCCTGCCGCGGGTGTACTGGCAGCAGGCCAGGTCCGCGCAGATGTACGTGCCGACGGTGTTGCCGAGCTTGCCCGCCGCCCCGACCCGGCGGGCCGAGAACAGCGACACGTCGGCCTGGCCGTGGACCGTGCAGCAGAACGCGCACATCGACTGCTTGACCCGGCCCTTGGGCTGGGTCGCGGACGACAGCGCGAGGCCCACGAGCCCCTCCCCGCGCGGCAGCACGACGTAGGCGTTGTTCACCGCCTTGGGGTCGCGCCAGCCGAGGAAGTCCAGGTCCGACCACGCGATGTCGGCCAGCTTCCCCGGCAGCGCCAAGCGCTTCGCCTCGCCCTTCGAGCAGTTGACGAACGAGTTCCTGATGGCACTTTCGGCTAGCGCGTCCACGGGCCGATCATCCGTTCCGGTCTCGGTGCGGGGCAACCGCATTTAGCCGAGCAGGGCGTCCACGAACGCGCCCGGCTCGAACGGGGCCAGGTCGTCGGCCCCCTCGCCGAGGCCCACGAGCTTGACCGGGACGCCGAGTTCGCGCTGCACCTGGAAGACGATGCCGCCCTTGGCGGTGCCGTCGAGCTTGGTGAGCACGATGCCGGTGATGGCGACGACCTCGGCGAACACGCGGGCCTGGGTGAGGCCGTTCTGCCCGGTGGTGGCATCGAGGACCAGCAGCACCTCGTCCACTTCGGACTGCTTCTCCACGACCCGCTTGACCTTGCCCAGTTCGTCCATGAGGCCGGTCTTGGTGTGCAGGCGGCCCGCGGTGTCGATGAGGACGGTGTCCACGCCGAGGTCGATGCCGCGCTTCACGGCCTCGAACGCCACCGAGGCCGGGTCGCCGTTCTCCGGGCCGCGCACGGTGTCCGCGCCGACCCGTGAACCCCAGGTCTGGAGCTGGTCGGCGGCGGCGGCGCGGAACGTGTCCGCCGCGCCCAGCAGCACCGTGCGGCCGTCGGCGACGAGCACGCGGGCGAGCTTGCCGGTGGTGGTGGTCTTGCCGACGCCGTTGACGCCGACGACCAGCGCGACGGCGGGCTTGCCGTCGGCGTGGGGCAGGGCGCGCACGGAGCGGTCCAGGTCGGGGTGGAGCTTCTCGATCAGCACCTCGCGCAGCAGCGCACGGGCCTGGTCGGGGGTGCGCACGCCGCGCGAGACGATCTCCGCGCGGAGGGTCTCGACGATCTCCATCGTGGTGGCCGCGCCGAGGTCGGCGAGCAGCAGCGTGTCCTCGACGTCGGTCCAGGAGTCCTCGTCCAGGTCGCCCGCGCCGAGCAGGCCCAGCAGTCCGGTGCCGAGCGTGGAGCGGGACCGGGAGAGCCTGCCGCGCAGGCGTTCCAGCCTGCCCGAGGTGGGCTCGATCTCGTCGAGCGCGGGCTCGTCCTCGACGTGCTCGGGCTCGGGTTCGGCCTTCGGCTCGACCACGACCTCGTCGGGGATGGCCACGTCCACCAGCGGCCGCTTCACCGAGTCGCGCGGCACCGCCGCGTCGTCGCCGACACCGGGTTGGCCGTCGACCTCCGTCCGGTCGGCGACGGGGTGCTCGGCGGGCGCGAACGCGATGCCGCCCCCCGCCTTGTACCCGGTGGCCTTCGGGGTCTCCTCCCGGTCGGTCAGGCTGATCCGCCTGCGGCGGGCCAGGACCACACCGACGACGAGGGCCACCGCGAGCACGGCCACTACGGCTACAACGATCCAGATCACGGTCTCGGTCGACACGGGCGCCATCCTCGCACGGTGCCCCGTGTGGCCAGTCGACAAACCACACCCGCGGTCGGCGAATCACCCACGAACAGACCTTGCGGTCCCGAGCCGTGTGCAATAGACCACACAACGTGAAGGTCATCGGGGTGATCTCGGGTACGTCGATGGACGCCGTCGACGTGGCTCGCGCCGATCTCCGCCTCGACGGCGACACGGTCGTGCTCACCCCGCTGGGGCACGCGGAGCACCCGTTCCCCGACGGCCTGCGGTTCACCTCGGCCGCGGAGCTGTGCCGCGCGGACACCCGGCTCGGGCAGGCGTTCGCCGCCGCCGCGCTCGCCATGGGCGAGGCCGACCTGGTCGCCTCGCTCGGCCAGACCGTGCACCACTGGGTCGAGGCCGGCCGTTGCCTCGGCACCCTGCAACTCGGCCAGCCCGCGTGGATCGCCGAGGCGACCGGGCTGCCGGTCGTGGCCGACCTGCGGGTCCGCGACGTCGCCGCGGGCGGGCACGGGGCCCCGCTGGCGTCCACCCTGGACGCCCTGTGGCTGGCGGAGCTGGCCGCGTCCACCGGCCGCCCGGCCGTGGCGCTGAACATCGGCGGGATCGCGAACGTCACCGTCGTCGCGCCGGGGTCGCCGCCGGTCGCCTACGACACCGGGCCGGGCAACGCGCTGCTGGACGCGGCCGTGCTGGAGCTGTCGCACGGCAAGCGCGCCCACGACGTGGACGGTGAACTGGCCCTGCGCGGGACCGTGGTGCCCTCCCTGCTGGACGCGCTGCTGGCCGACCCGTACTACGCGCTGCCCGCGCCGAAGTCGACCGGCAAGGAGCTGTTCGACCTCGCCTACCTGCACCGGATGACCACGGGGACCGTGCGCGGCGAGGACCTCGTGGCCACGCTGGTCGAGCTGACCGCGCGCACGATCGCCGCCGCGTGCCGGGGCGCGGGGACCGTCGTCGGGTCCGGCGGCGGGATGCGGAACCCCGCGCTCGTGGCCGCGCTGACCCGTGCGCTGGACGGCGTGGACCTCGTCACGAGCGACTCCCTCGGCCTCCCGTCGGACGCGAAGGAGGCCTACCTGAGCGCCCTGCTCGGCTTCCTGACGTGGCACGGCGTCCCGGCCAACGCGCCGAGCGCCACGGGCGCGTCCGGCCCGCGCCTGCTGGGCGCGATCACGCCCGGCCGTGATCCACTTCGCCTGCCGGAACCGGCGGGAACGCCGGTCACCCGACTGAGGATCGCCAACCCTCCAGGAGGACCCTGTGCGCGCCCTTGACCTGGCCATCATCGCGATCTTCCTGGTGGGCATGCCCCTGCTCGGGGTGTGGATCGGCGGGCGGCAGAAGTCGTCCACGGACTACTTCGTCAGCGAGCGGCGGATCTCGTGGTGGGTGGTGTGCGTGTCCGTCGTGTCGGCGGAGACGTCCACGCTGACCGTGCTGAGCGTGCCGACGGTGGCGTACCTGGCCACGCCCGAAGCGGGCGGGATGACGTTCCTGTCGCTGTCGATCGGCTACCTGCTCGGCCGGATCGTGGTGTCGTTCGTGCTGCTGCCCCGCTACATCGCGGGCGACCTCGTGACGGCGTACGGGTTCCTCGGCCAGCGGTTCGGCAAGGGGCTCCAGAGCACCGCGTCGGTGACGTTCCTGCTGACCAGGCTGCTCGCGGACGGGCTGCGGCTGTTCGCCACGGCGATCCCGGTGAAGGTCGTGCTCACCAGCTACGGCGTGGACGCCTCGTACTGGACGATCGTCGTGGTGCTGGGCATCGCGATGGTGTTCTACAGCTTCTTCGGCGGCGTGCGCGCGGTCGTGTGGGTGGACGCGATCCAGATGCTCTGGTACGTCCTGGGCGCCGTCGCGGTGATCGTGGTGCTGTCCGGCAAGCTGCCCGACGGCTGGTTCGGCCGGGCCGTCGACGCCGACAAGTTCCAACTCCTCGACGTGTCCTCCAGCCCGTTGACCAGCCCTTACGCGATCCTCACGGCGTTGGTCGGCGGCGCGGTGCTGTCGATGGCGTCGCACGGGGCCGACCAGTTGATCGTGCAGCGGCTGATGGCGACCAAGGACGTGCGGGCGTCGCAGAAGGCGTTGATCGCCAGCGGTGTCGTGGTGTTCGTGCAGTTCGCGCTGTTCCTGTTCATCGGCGTGATGCTGTGGGCGTTCTACAACGCGGCGAAGCCGGTGCAGGACCTCGGGCTCAACAACAACGACGAGCTGTTCGCCAGCTTCATCGTCAACGACATGCCGACAGGCCTGTCCGGGTTCGTGATCGCGGGCATCCTGGCCGCGGCGCTGAGCTCGTCGCTGGGGGCGTTGGCGTCGTCGACGGTGACGGACGTGTACCAGAACGTGGTGCGGCGCAAGCTGACCGACGCCGAGGTGTTCAAGCACGGTCGCGTGTGGACCGTGGTGTGGGCCGGGCTGCTGATCGTCTGCGCCGGCCTGTTCGCCACCCTCACCAAGCGCGGCAACCCCATCGTGGAGCAGGGCCTGTCCATCGCGGGCTTCACCTACGGCGCGCTGCTGGGGGCGTTCTTCCTGGGCCTGGTGTTCAAGGCGGCCAGGCAGGCCGACGCGGTCGCCGCGTTCGTCACGACCGTCGTGGTCATGGCGTTCGTCATCCTCGGGGTCAAGTTCGTCGGACCCGACCTCTCGCTGGAGATCGACTTCGCCGCGGCGAGCGCCACGGCGAAGGTCCTGGCCTACCCCTGGTACACCCCGCTCGGGGTGCTGGTCACGCTGGTGGTGGGCGGGCTGCTCTCCTTGCGGCACAAGGCACCGGCGGAGTCACGCGGCCTTTGACCGGTAGGCGACCAGCTCGACGTGCAACCGGAAGCCGAGGCGGCCGAACATGTGCTCCGACGACTCGTTGCCCGCCAGGATCGACGCCGCCACCTGAGGTCGGGCGCCGTGCAGGGCCGCGAGCTTCCAGACCAGCTCGGTGACCAGCGCGGCCCCGACGCCGTGGCCGCGCAGGTCCGGTTCGACCGCGACGAAGTCGACGTAGTGCTCCTCGGCCTGGGCCTTGCCGGCGGCGTAGCCGAGCACCCGGTCGCCGTCCATCGCCACGACGACGGTCCGCTCGGTCGACCCGTCCACGAGCGACGCGCCGGACAGGTAGGTGCGCGGGAAGCACCGCTCGTGCAGCACGGCCACCGCCTCGTGCACGGCGGCGTCGGTCGGCAGCACCCGCATCTCCCGCGCCGGGCCGGTGCGCGGACACCCCGCTTCGCGCAGCAGGAGGGACCGGAGCCCGTCGCCACCGAGCACGAAGATGCTCGACGGCTTGCCCTTGGAGAACCCGTGCCTCGTGGCGAACGCCTCCAGCCGACGGTGGTCGGTGTGCCCGTAGAGCTCTCGATCGGCGATCTCGCCGATCAACGGCTTCGCGGTCTGGTACAGGTCGTCGGCGGTTTGATCCCAGATCCGACTGCCCGCGGGGTGGTTGACCGGGACGTCCACGAACGGCCCGTGCAACCAGGCCCGACCGAGTTCGACGTCGACCTCGACGCTGAGCACGCCGCACACGCGGCCGTTGTCGTCGGTGGCCACGACCGTGCAGGACGGCCAGTCGGGTTCGAACTCGGCCAGCTCCTCGGTCAGTTCGCCGAGGGTTTCACCGAGGTAGCCGATGTGGTGAGCGCTGTCGGCCTGGAGGCGGACGAGCAGCGCGAGAACAGCGCCGAGGTCGCCGGGAACGGCGAAACGAGTGTCGTACATGTCTGGAATGGTCACCCTCGGGGCGAGACGAAGCGAGGGAGTTTTCGGGCGTGGACACGAGTGATCTCCGAACGGCGGCGGCGGAGTGCGCGACCTACCTGGACGGCGTGGCCTCCCTGGACTGGACGGCCCCCGTCCAGGACCTGGGCTGGACCGCGGCGGCCACCGTCGCCCACATCTGCGACGGCCTCCTCTGGTACGCCACCGACTTCGTCGCCGGGCCTGCCGAACTGAGCACGATGGACCTGGCCGTCCGCCCTGCCACACCGCCTTCTTCGCTGGTCAGGACCCTTTCCGTGGCCGCCGAGACCCTGGCCCGCGTCCTCGACGCGGGCACTCCACTCGACCGCGGCTGGCACCCGTTCGGCCTCTCGGACGCCTCGGGTTTCGCCGCGATGGCCTGTGACGAACTCCTCGTCCACACAGCCGACACCGCCACCGCCCTGGACCGCCCCTTCACCCCACCCACGACCCAGGTCACCCGAACCCTCCACCGCCTGTTCCCTGAAGCCCCACAGGGCTTCGCCCCGTGGCCGACTCTGCTGTGGGCGAACGGCCGCGCCCCACTGGGAGACGTGCCGCGCCGCGAGAAGTGGAAGTGGCGCTGCGCACCCCTGGAAGGTTGAACGACTGGTTGATTCCCCGGACGGGGAACCGCGGCCATGCCATCATCGTCACAAGGACTGGGTGTGAGGGGAGCACGGAGTCATGGCACTCATCGGATTCGACGCGATCACCGCGGGCGGCGCTGCAGGCGCGGCAATCGGCTCCGGCCTCAGCAGCACGGGCCCCGCGCCCACCACCACGAAGATGCAGGTAGACCTCGCCGAAGCGCCAAAGCTGATCCAGGGGCTGAAGGACGCCATCGAGAAGCTGCAAGAGGCCTACCGCGAATCGGAGGCGCTGCGAGTCACGCCGTCGCCCGGCAAGGACCCGTACAGCGGTGGTGCGACCGACGTCATCAAGAAATCATCCGGAAACGAAGCCGGAGGTTACGGCTGGGCCAATCTCGAAGCCCAGAAAGCCCTCCAGAAAACCATCGAGAACATCGAGAAGTCGATCTCGGACTACAGCGAGACCGATTCCTTGGCCCGCGATTCGTTGACGACGAAGGATTAGAACCGTTGAGGTCCACCACTCCGCTGCTGGTCACGATGGCGGTCGCCACTCTCCTGATGTCCGGGTGCTCGCAGAAGAACGCCGGTCAACCGACTCCGGAGACGGGGGCGACCGGGACTTCCGAGACCACCCCGGCGACCACTTCGACGAATTCGCCTGAGCAGGGCTTCACGGTGAGCAAGTTCGCGAGTGATCCGTGCTCGCTGCTCAAGGCGGACCAGACCGCGAGCCTGGGGACGTTCAAAGCTCCGGAAAAGAGCGAGAGCGCGGCCGGGAAGCGCTGCACGTGGGCGGCACAGGACGTGACCAAGGGCATCACCTACTCGGTCGTCGTGGGCACCAGCGGAAGCACCTTCGCCGACATCGCGGAAAGCTCGAAAGGCGTCAAGGTCTACCGCCAGACGACCGTCGACAAGTTCCCGGCCGTGAGTTCCGACAGCACGACCGGACAGGGGAACTGCACGACGGCCGTGGGAGCGGCGCCGTCCAGCAAGGAAGTCTTCCTCGTGCAGATCAGCACGCTGAAGCAGGGCACTCCCGAGTACACCGATTCCTGCGGCGCGACCGAGAAGGTCGCCGCGCTCGTCGTCCAGAACCTGAAGGGGTAGCTGATGGCTCCGTCCGACGCGAACGGCTTCTTCTCCGGCCCGATCGGTGTGTGCGTTAGCGCCAAGGCCGTCTACGGGTGGTTCAAGGACGGCAACCCGCAGGTGACCGATGCCGGTCACGAGGCTTGGGGCAAAGTGTCCGGGCTGCAGACGGAGATCAGCACGCTGATCAACAAAGCGGTGAACGACTCCGGCGCGACCTGGAGCGGCACTGCGGGCGACTCGATGCGGTCGGCGACGTCACCCATGGCCACCTGGGCGGACATGACCGGCACCAGTGCGAACGCGGGGTCCTCCGCCACCGCCGAGATCAGTTCGGCCTTCCGGGCCGCGCAGAACTCGGTTCAGCAGCCCGTCGAGGTGCCGGACAAGCCTTGGTACAACAGCGTGGTGCCGTGGGACACGGACTACGACGACGCGGTGGAGAAGAGCCAGGGGGTCGATGAGGCGAACATGCGGGTGATCAACGCTTACGCCGATCGCACGAACTACGCCTCCTCGAACATGCCCACGTTCGAAGCTCCCGCGGACTCGACGGCCGAGATCGACGACACCGGGTCCGAGCCGTCGAAGAAGGTCGACTACTCGCACGAGAGCAACGGTGAGCTCTCCAACAACCAGACCGATCCCGGTGGGAGCAGCAACAGCTCCAACACCAACCAGGGGCGGAACGACGTGTTCACGCCGTCGACGAACGACACGAACGGGAACAGCGACAACCCCAACGGCACGACCAACCCCAGTGACACCGACGGCACCACGCGGCCCTCGGACGTGAACGACCCGAATCGGCCTCCGGTCGGCACGCCTGGGCGGCCGCCGACGGGTACGCCGGGTGGGATCGGGGATCCGGGTGGGCCCGGGGTGGTGGGGCCGTTCGGGCCCAACGACCCGCGCAACCCGGCCAACAAGCTCGGTGGTGGGTCCGGCGGTGGTCGTGGTGGCGGTGCCGGTGGCGGAGGCCTGGGTGGCGGTAGTCGTGGCGGGCTCGGCGGTGGGCCCGGCGGCGGTGGTGGTGCTGGTGCCGGAGCCGGTGGCATCGGGGCTGGCCGTGGTGGGTTGAGCGGGCCTGGGGCCGCCGCTGCCGCCGGGCAGTTCGGTGGTGCCGCCGGGGCCGCTGGTGAAGCGGCCGGACGTGGTGGGGCCTTCGGGGCCGCGGGTGGTGCCGTCGGTGGGCGTGGGGCCGCTGGTGGGGCCGGGGCCATAGGTGGCGCCGGGCACGGCGGCAAGGGTGAAGGGGGTGACGACCTGGAGCACACCTCGAAGTACCTGCAACCCAGCGACGAGTACTTCGGTGACGGGACGATGGTCGCGCCGCCCGTCATCGGCGGCTGAGCTCAACGGAAACGGACAAGCGGGGGACGAACGTGTTGCGCAGCCGAGTCGTGCTGCCCGTGGCGGCGCTCTACAACGCCTGGCAGGCCGCGGGCCTGCCCGAGTTGCACCGGGCGCTCTACACGCGGATCGACTTCGACGACGACTCGCTCGCCGAGGGTGACCTCACCGGGGCGATGGCGGTGTTCGAGGGCGGGTGGACGGCGTTGGAGCGGCTCGGGCTGGGGCGCGGGCGGACCGTGCACCCGGACCTGGGGCGGTCGCTGCGGTTGATCGCCGAGGCGGGCACGGAGTACTACGCGTACTTCAACCACGGCGACGAGGAGCCGCGGACGGCGCTCGTCGCGGTGTCCGGCGAGGAGGCGATCCGGGTCGTGCTGACGCCGGACAAACACTTCGTGCTGGAGCCGGTGCGGGCCGAGGACGGGCCGAGTTCGCTCGTGGCCGTGCTGCCCGAGGCGGCGGCGGGCAAGGGCGCGCTCCTCTCGCTGCCCGCGGACGCCCTCGCGCCGAAGCCGCGGCACCAGCGTGAGGAATCCGACGGTTTCCTCCAGCAGAACCGGTACGCGACCACACCGCAGGAGCAGCAGGTGATCGCGCTCAGGAAACTGCTCGCCGAACCACGGGTCGGCGGTGGCCAGCTGTACGCGGCGCGCCGGGACCGGTTCGGCCGGAAAGTGCGCTGCCCCAAGCCCTTGACGTTCTTCGACACCGCGGGCGGCCGCTACCTCCAGTACCAGGTGTCCAGCAACGGGCTGCCGTGGAACACCGTTCAGCCCGCCGATTTCGGGGCCATGACGTCCCGCCTCGCGATGCTCCCCTCGACGATTCCGATCGGCTGAACCGCTGGACGGGCTTGCAGCCGCTCAGCGGTTGGGAGACCCTTCCAAGGTGAGTGAGAAAACGATCCAACTCGAACTCAACGAATCCGGGGTGGCGGTAGACCTGCCCCTGCCCGCAAATCAGCGGGACGCGGTACAGGGAGTCCCCTACCGCCCGGTCGAGTTCCGTGACGACGACCTGCCCACCGCGTTGGAGCGGGCGGCTTCCTGGCTCAGGCAGACGCAGGACTGGCTCGGCGAGCCGGTCGACGTGATCGCCGTCCACCTGGACTACGACGACCGCAAGGGTTCGCCGTACTACGACCTGAAGCTCCTCTGCAACGAAGAGGACCTGGCGGGCGTGCCACGCGCCATGCGCGGCAAGGAGGACACCGCCACCGACGGGTAGTCGGGCCAGCTACCGTTCAGGTCATGTCAGATCGCGTGTACCCCCCGGTGATCGCCACGGCCAAGCTCCTGTTCCGAGTGCTCGACTGTCGGATCAACGTGGTGGGTGCGCACCACATACCCCGCGAAGGTGGCGCGGTGCTGGCGAGCAACCACGTCAGCTACCTCGACTTCATCTTCGCCGGGTTCGGTGCCGTGCCCTCCAAGCGCTTGGTGCGGTTCATGGCGAAGCAAGAGGTCTTCGCCAACCGCTTCGCGGGTCCGCTCATGCGGGGGATGCACCACATCCCGGTCGACCGGAGCGCCGGCCTCGCCTCCTACCGGGAGGCGCTGGCCGCGCTCCGGTCCGGGGAAGTCGTCGGGATCTTCCCCGAGGCCACGATCAGCCGCTCCTTCACGGTCAAGGAGCTGAAGTCCGGCGCGAACCGCCTCGCGGCGTCGGCGGGCGTGCCGCTCATCCCGGTCGCCCTGTGGGGCACGCAGCGGTTGTGGACCAAGGGCAGGCCGCGCACCCTCACCAAGCGGCACGTGCCGGTCACGATCCTCATCGGCGAGCCGATGCACCCGCAGCCGCGCGACAAGCACGACGCGGTCAACGCGGAGCTGCACAAGCGCATCCAGGAGCTGCTGGACCAGGCGCAGCAGGAGTACCCGGAGAAGCCGTCGTCGGAGGACGAGCGCTGGTGGCAGCCCGCCCACCTGGGCGGCACCGCCCCAACGCCCGAGGAAGCCGCCGCGCTGGACGCGCACGCCCGCGAGGACTAGGACCACCCGCGCCACGCGGGTGCCGCAAAGCACCCGCGTGGCGCGGGTTATTCCACGACGTGCTTCGCACAAACGTGCGATACTGGCTGTCGAGGCGACCCCAGGTCACGTGACCGGGCGCCCGCCAGCCCCAGCTGAAGTCTCGGCGGGGCCGATCCGTCGGAGTCGCGCAGCCCTACCGTGCGCGCGTCACCCGGCAAGGAAGGTCATCCCATCATCGAGCACACCCACGACGCCCTGTTCTCCGAGACGGCGCCGGACCTGTTCCCCAAGGAGCAGGCCGCGAGCACGCACAAGAGCACGACGTCCGGCCGCGCCCTCGGCAGCACGCAGTACGAGGGCCTGTTCCAGCAGCCGCCGCTCCTGCCCGAGTCCGACTCGCCGTCGAACTTCGTGGTCGACGAGAACGAGCAGCAGCCCGACTCGTCGGAGGCCCCTCGCCACCGCTCGTCGTCGAGGCGTCGGTTCAACTAAGCCCCTGAGCGGGGACAACACCGGTCGAAGGTCAGTCGACCGGGGCTTCGTCAGCGCTGTCGTCCACGACGCCGGGCTCGTCGACAGCAGGCTCGTCAACGACAGCCTCGGAGTCGACCACGGCCTCGGAGTCGACGACAGGCTCGGCTGACGACTCCAGCTTCGCCACGGTCGCCTCGGCGGCCGCCACGGCTCCGTCGGCGACGGCGACCGCGGCTTCGGCGTCCCGATCGGGCGCCGTGCCGACCGACTCGATCACGGCGGGCTTCGCGCCACGGCCGCGCAGGCGCTGCGAGATCACCTGGCTGATGCCGTCGCCGCGCATCGACACGCCGTACAGCGCGTCGGCGATCTCCATCGTGGGCTTCTGGTGGGTGATGATCAGCAGCTGCGACTTCTCCCGCAGTTGCTCGAACAGCCCGATCAGCCGGTGCAGGTTCGTGTCGTCCAGCGCCGCCTCGACCTCGTCCATCACGTAGAACGGCGACGGCCGGGCGCGGAAGATGGCCACGAGCATGGCGACGGCCGCGAGGGACTTCTCGCCACCGGACAGCAGCGACAGCCGCTTGACCTTCTTGCCCGGCGGCCGCGCCTCGATCTCGATGCCGGTGGTGAGCATGTCGTCGGGGTCGGTCAGCACGAGCCGCCCGTCACCGCCGGGGAACAGGGTCGCGAACACCACCAGGAACTCGCGGGCCACGTCCTCGTAGGCGGCGGTGAAGACCTCGAGGATCTTGTCGTCGACGTCCTTGACCACGGTCATCAGGTCGCGGCGGGTGGCCTTGATGTCCTCCAGCTGGTTGGACAGGAACTTGTAGCGCTCCTCCAGCGCGGCGAACTCCTCCAGCGCCAGCGGGTTGACCTTGCCGAGCAGCGACAGGTCCCGTTCGGCGCGCTTGGCGCGACGGGCCTGCGTGTCGCGGTCGTACGCCATCGGCTGCGGCGGGGTGACCTGCTCGCCGCGTTCCTTCGCGGCCTCGTACTCGGCGATCTCGGGCGCGGTCGGCGGGATCATCATGTGCGGCCCGTACTCGCCGACCAGGTCTTCCAGGCCGATGCCGAAGTCGTCCGCGATCTTCGTCTCGAGCTGTTCGATGCGCATCCGCTGCTCCGCGCGCAGCACCTCGTCGCGGTGCACGGCGTCGGTCAGCTTCTCCAGCTCGCCGGACATCTCCCGCACGACGCCGCGGACCTGCGTGAACAGCGCCTCGTGCTTGGCCCGCCGCTCTTGGGCGACGTCGCGCTCGTGCACGGCCCGGCGCAGCGACTCCTCGATGCGGTCCAGCGCCAGTTCACCGCCGCGCACGACGGCTTTCGCCACCACGGCCCCGTGGGCGCGGGCGGCGTGAGCGCGCTGGGCGCGTTCGCGAGCTTCGCGCTCTGCGCGGGCGGCCCGGCGCAGCGCGTCGGCCTTGCCCTGCACGGCGCGGGCGCGTTCCTCGGCGGTGCGCAGCGCCAGCCGCGCGTCCATCTCGGTCTGCCGGGCGCTCGCCAGTTCGGCGGCGGCCTCGTCGCGCTGCGCGGTGTCGGGCTCGTCGTCGAGGGTCTGCTCCTCCTGCGCGACCAGCAGGCGCTCTTCCAGCTCCTCGAGCTTGCCGAGGGCTTCCTCGCGGGCCAGTTCGACCTTCGCGCGCTGGCTGCGCACCCGTTCGACCTCGGCCTCGGCCGACCTCACGGCCTGCGCGAGCCGGTTGAGCCGCTCGGAGGACCGGGCCCGGCGGACCTTGGCCTCGTTCAGCTCCTCCTTGATCGCGGCCACTTCGGTGCGGCGGGCCTGCTGCTCGGCGCGCGCGCCGTCCAACGACGCGGCGGACTGCTCCAACGCCTGCTCGGCGATGGCCAGCTTCTCCTCGGCCTCGTCGACCGCGGCCTGCACCTCGATCACGCTCTGGCTGCGGCCGGAGCCGCCGATCGCCCAGTCCTCGCCGAACAGGTCGCCCTCGCGGGTCACCGCGCGCACGTCCGGCGCGGTCCGCACCAGGTCCCGCGCGGCGTCCAGGCCGTCGACCACGGCCACGCGGTCCAGCGCCCGGTGCAGCGCGGGCCGCAGCCCTTCGGGGGCCTGGACGAGGTCCACGGCCCACCGCGCGCCCGCGGGCAGCGACGGCCACGAGTCGGTCCGCACGGTCGAACGGGCACCGCCGACGAGCACGCCCGCACGCCCGGAGTCGTGCTCCTTCAACAGCTTCAGCGCTTCGAGCGCGTCGTGCCCGCCAGCGACGGCGACCGCGTCCGCGATCGGCCCGAGAGCGGCGGCCAGCGCCACCTCCGCGCCCGGCGACACGGTCAGCAGCGCCGCCACGGACCCGAGCAGGCCCGGCAGCCGCGACCCGGCGGCCAGCAGCGCGCCCGCGCCGTCCTTGCGGGTCAGCCCGAGCGACAGGGCGTCCACGCGGGCCCGCCACGACGCGATGTCGCGCTCGGCGGTCCGCTCGGCCTTGACCAGCTCCTCGACCCGGTTCTTGGCCGCGTCGTTGGCCTCCACGGCGTGCCGGTGGCGTTCGTCGAGCCCGGCGTCGCCCTCGTCCTCGGTGCCGGTGGTGGCCTCCTGCTCGGCCTGCTCCAGCTGCACGACCTCGGCCCGCTGCACGGCCTCGCCGAGCGCGACGGACATGCGCTCGATCTCCTCGGACGTGGCGTTCGTCTTGCTGCGCAACGCCTCCACCTGGCCGGACAGCCGGGCCAGGCCTTCACGGCGGTCGGCGATGGCCCGCACGGCGGCCAGGTGCGCCTTCTCCGCGGCGGACACCATGCGTTCCAGCTCGCTGCGGATCTCCAACGCCTCGGCCAGCCCGACGCGGGCCTCCGTGACGCCCTCCTGGAGTTCCAGCTCCATCTCGGCGGTCTGCTCCGCCTCGGCGTCCAGCTCGTCCGGGTCACGGCCGCCGCGCGGGGCCTCGACGGCGGCGGACAGGTGGCGGGCGCGTTCGGAGGCGAGGCGCACGGTGCCGCGCAGGCGTTCCTCCAGCGCGGACAGCCGGTACCAGGTGTCCTGGGCGCGGGACAGCTTCGGCGCGTCCGCCGCGACCAGTTCCTCCAGCTCGTTCTGCTGCACGGTCGCGACCTGCAACGCCGCCTCGACCTCGGCGCGGCGGGCGCGGGCCGTGGCCTCGTCCTGCTCCTCGCGGGCCAGCTGGGACCGCTGGGTCACCAGGTCGTCGGCCAGCAGGCGCATCCGGGCGTCGCGGAGTTCCGACTGCACGGTCTGGGCGCGGCGGGCGATCTCGGCCTGCTTGCCCAACGGCTTGAGCTGGCGGCGGAGTTCGGCGGTGAGGTCGGTGAGGCGCGTCAGGTTGGCCTGCATAGCCTCCAGCTTCCGCAGCGCCTTCTCCTTGCGCTTGCGGTGCTTGAGGACGCCCGCGGCCTCCTCGATGAAGGCGCGGCGCTCCTCGGGCTTGGACTCCAGGATCGCGGCGAGCTGGCCCTGGCCGACGATGACGTGCATCTCGCGGCCGATGCCGGAGTCCGACAGCAACTCCTGGACGTCCATCAGGCGGCACGAGCTGCCGTTGATCTCGTACTCGGTCGCGCCCTCGCGGAACATCCGCCGGGTGATCGACACCTCGGAGTAGTCGATGGGCAGCGCGCCGTCGGCGTTGTCGATCGTCAGCGTCACCTCGGCGCGGCCCAGCGGCGCGCGGCCGGACGTGCCGGCGAAGATGACGTCCTCCATCTTGCCGCCGCGCAGGTCCTTCGCGCCCTGGGTGCCCATGACCCACTTGAGGGCGTCCAGCACGTTCGACTTGCCGGACCCGTTGGGGCCGACCACGCAGGTGATGCCGGGTTCGAAGCGCAGCGTCGTGGCCGAGGCGAAGGACTTGAAACCCTTCAGCGTCAGGCTCTTGAGGTGCACGTCCGGTCGGCCTTCCCGCGTCCTGGTGGGTTGCTTATCCGGTGGAGACTACCGGGGCGCTCACGGAGGACGTGGGAGGCGTGGCCCCTGACCAGCGGATCGGTGATCAGGCGGGTGGCCTCAGCGTCACGAGCACCTGCTGGTCGGCCACGACCTCCATGTGGTCGATGCCGTCCACGGCGAACGACGACGAGCCGGGGATGACCTCGCCCTCGGTGTCGCTGGTGCCCCACCAGCCGCCGATCTCCTTGGTGCCGCTCTTGGCGTAGAGGACGACCATGCAGCGCAGGCCGGGCGGCACGTCGCGGAGCTTCAGCCGCACCTCGGTGCCCCAGCCGTGGCTCACCATCGCCACCGACGCGGCCACCCCGGTCTTGTTGTCCATCGCCGACCACGTCGGCGGCGCGGCCGAGGTCGTCGTGGGCGGCGGAGCGGCGGCGGGCGTCGCCTCACCCCCGATCAGCCGGGGCAGGAACACCCCCGCCGCGACCAGCAGCACCAGCACCAGACCGGCCCCCACCAGCAACAACGGCCTGCGGGACTTCTTCGGTTCCGGCTCGGGCGCGGGCCGGACCACGGCCAGCGGAGGCAGCGGCTGGTTGTCGTAGGGGTCCGGGTCGTCGAACGGCAGCTCCAGGTCGGACAGGGTGACCTGGCCGAGCAGACCGGGCAGCGGCGCGAGCCGGATCAGCTCCTCGCGGCACACCTGGCAGGTGTTGAGGTGCCGCTCGAACACCGACCGCTCGGCCGGGTCGAGCGCGCCGAGCAGGTAGGCGCCCAGCGACGTGATCTGGAAGCAGCTCACGACTCGGTCACCCCCCGTTCGGCCAGCGCGTCGCGCAGCGCGCGGAGGGCGTAGAAGCTGCGGGACTTCACCGTGCCGGGTGGGATGCCGAGCGCCTTGGCGGCCTCGGTCACGGTGCGGCGCCGGTAGTACAGCTCGACGACGACGCTGCGGTGGTCGGCGCTGAGCGCGCGGAGGGCTTCGGCGACCTGCCAGCTCTGCAACACGTGGTCCACCTCGTCGGCAACGGGCGGGAGGTCGGCGGGCTCGATCGGGATCTCCGTCGCCCTGGCCACCCGGCGGCGGTAGCCGGACACCACGAGGTTGCGCGCCACCGTGTACAGCCAGGGACCGGCCTGCTCGGGGCTCAGCTCGTCGGAGTGGCGCCAGGCGCGGAACAGCGTCTCCTGGACGATGTCCTCGGCGTGCTGGTAGTCGCCGCCGACCATTCGGAGGACATAGCCGTGCAACGGTCCGCGCCAGCGACCGTACA
>Ga0247771_1000094_pt1 | contig 36532 bp, 1 predicted proteins | sample UWRJL197509C6_FD_179948 | JGI IMG/M metagenome (GOLD analysis project Ga0247771, IMG submission 179948) | Plant litter microbial communities from Arlington Agricultural Research Station in Wisconsin, United States - UWRJ-L197-509C-6 | ecosystem: Environmental > Terrestrial > Plant litter >... | reverse complement strand
GCATCATCCCGAAGACCCTGCACGTGGACTCGCCGTCGCCGCAGATCGACTGGAGCTCGGGCGCGGCCGAGCTGGTCACCGAGACCCGTCCCTGGCCCGAGACCGGCCACGCCCGCCGGGTCGGCGTGTCGTCGTTCGGGTACAGCGGCACCAACGCCCACGCGATCCTGGAACAGGCGCCCCCCATCGAGGTCGAGGCGACCGAGCGGCACGCGCTGCCGATCGTGCCCGTGGTGCTGTCGGGCAAGACGGACGTGGCCCTGCGCGAGCAGGCCGCGAACCTGCTCCCGGTGGTGGAGCAGGGGATCGACCTCACCGACCTGGCGTTCTCCGCCGCCACCACGCGGGCGAACCTGGACCACCGCGCCGTGCTCGTCGCCGACGGGCGGGACGACTTGCTCACCGGGTTGCGCGCCCTCGCCGAGGACGCGGGCGCGCCCGGACTCGTGCGCGGTGAGGCCGTCATCGGCCGCACGGCCGTGCTGTTCACCGGCCAGGGCTCGCAGCGGATCGGCATGGGTCGTGAGCTGTACGAGGCGTTCCCGGTGTTCGCCGAGGCGTTCGACGCCGTGTGCGCGCACCTCGACCCCCGCCTCGCCGAGGCGCTCACCGACGCCGACCTCTTGAACCGGACCGAGTTCACCCAGCCCGCGCTGTTCGCCGTCGAGGTGGCGCTGTACCGGCTGGTCGAGTCGTGGGGCGTTCGCCCCGACTTCCTGGCGGGCCACTCGATCGGCGAGCTGGCCGCCGCCCACGTCGCCGGGGTGCTGACCCTGGCCGACGCCGCCGCGCTGGTCACCGCGCGCGGCAAGCTCATGCAGGCGCTGCCCACGGGTGGCGCGATGGTCGCGGTGCAGGCCACCGAGGACGAGGTCCGCCCGCACCTCACCGACCGCGTCTCGATCGCCGCGATCAACGGCCCGCGCTCGATCGTCGTCGCCGGTGACGAGGACGCCGTCGAGCGGGTGGTCGCCCGGTTCGCCGACCGGAAGTCCAAGCGGCTCACCGTGTCGCACGCGTTCCACTCGCCGCGCATGGACGGGATGCTGGCCGAGTTCCGCACGGTCGCGGCGGGGCTGTCGTTCCGCGCGCCGATGATCTCCATCGTCTCCACCCTCACCGGCAAGCCCGTCACGGCCGAGGAGATCACCTCGCCGGACTACTGGGTCAAGCACGTCCGCGAGGCCGTTCGGTTCGCCGACGCCGTGCGGAGCCTGGAGACCGCCGGGGTGGCCACGTTCCTGGAACTGGGCCCGGACGGCGTGCTGACCGCGATGGCCGCCGAGTCCACTTCGTCCGCCGCCCTCGTCACGGCGCTGCGCAAGGACCGGTCCGAGGTGCGGAGCATCGTGTCCGCGCTCGGCCAGGTCCACAGCCGCGGCGTCCGGGTCGACTGGTCGGCCTACTTCGCCGGGTCCGGCGCGGTCCGGGTCGAGCTGCCCACCTACGCGTTCCAGCGCGAGCGCTTCTGGCTGGAGGGCTCGAAGCTCAAGCAGGACGTGACGTCCGCGGGCCTCGGCGCCACCGACCACCCGCTGCTCGGCGCGGTCCTGCTGTCGCCCAACGGCGAGGCCCTGTTCACCGCGCGGCTGTCGCGCACCGCCAACACCTGGCTCGCCGACCACGTGGTCGCGGGCTCCGTCGTGGTGCCGGGCACGGCGCTGGTCGACCTCGCCATCCGCGCGGGCGACCAGGTGGGCTGCGGCCACCTCGACGAGCTGCTCCTCCAGGCCCCGCTGGTGCTGCCGGACCGCGGTGGCGTGATGGTGTGCGTGTCCGTCGCCGAGGCGGACGCCTCCGGCCGCCGCTCGGTCACCCTGTACTCCCGTCCCGAGGGCGAGGAGGAGACGACGTGGACCACCCACGCCATCGGCGTCCTCGCCGCGGACCACGCCCCGGCCGGGTTCGACCTGGCCGCGTGGCCGCCGCCCGGCGCGGAGGCCGTCGACCTGGGCTCGGTCTACGACGACCTGGCGGGCGCGGGTCTCGCGTACGGCCCGGTGTTCCAGGGCCTCAAGGCCGCGTGGCGCGCCGGCGACGACGTGTACGCCGAGGTGGCCCTGCCCGAGTCGGAACACCGGCAGGCGGCCAAGTTCGGCGTGCACCCGGCCCTGCTCGACTCCGTGCTGCACGCGTTGGCGCTCGACTCCGGCCGGGGCGAGGGCGGGTCGCTGCCGTTCTCCTGGAACGGCGTCAGCCTGCACGCCGCCGGCGCGACCGTGTTGCGCGCCAAGGTGTCCCCGACCGGTCACGGCGACGCCGTGTCGGTCCTCGTCGCGGACGGCTCGGGAGCGCCGGTCGCGCACATCGACTCCCTGGTGCTGCGGCCCATCGGCGGCCAGTTGCTGAAGTCCGCGACCGGCCACCCCGACGCGCTGTTCCGCATCGACTGGACCCCGTTGGCCTTGGAGGGCAAGGAAGCCGACACCAACACCGTCACGCTCGTCGTCCCGGACGGCGACGTCCGCGAGGTCACCGCGTCCGTGCTCGCGGACGTGCAGGCGTTCCTCGCCGACGAGGCCTCCGACGCCGTGCTGGTCGTGGTGACCAGCGGGGCCGTGACCGCGCTGCCCGGCGAGCGCACCACGAACCTCGCCCACGCCGCCGTGTCCGGCCTGGTCCGGACCGCGCAGTCCGAGCACCTGGACCGGATCGTGCTGGTCGACGCCCCGGACGGCCTGCTGGGCACCGAGGTGGCCAGCGGGGAGAGCGAGTTGGCCATCCGCGGCGGCAAGGCGTTCGCGCCCCGGCTGGTCCGGGCGTTCGCGGGCACCGTTCCCCGCTACACCGAGGAAGGCCCGTGGCGGCTGGACTTCACCGCGCAGGGCACGGTCGACAACCTCGTCACCGTCCCGTGGCCCGAGGCCGAGCGCGACCTGGAGCCGAACCAGATCCGGATCGGCGTCCGCGCGGCGGGCGTGAACTTCCGCGACGTGATGAACACCCTCGGCATGTACCCCGGCGACGCGGGCCTGATGGGCCTGGAAGCCGCCGGTGTCGTGCTCGCCGTCGGGTCCGCTGTGGACCGCCTGGCCGTCGGCGACCGGGTCATGGGCATGATGGACGCCTCCTTCGGGCCCGTCGCGCTGGCGGACCACCGGATGGTGTGCCCGATGCCGGTCGGCTGGTCGTTCGCCGAGGCCGCCGCCGTGCCGCTGGTGTTCCTCACCGCCCTGTACGGCCTGCACGACCTGGGCGGCCTCAAGGCGGGCGAGTCGGTGTTGATCCACGCCGCCGCGGGCGGTGTCGGCATGGCCGCCACGCAGGTGGCCCGTCAACTCGGCGCGGACGTCTACGGCACCGCCTCCACCGGCAAGTGGCACGTCCTGCGCGCCGCGGGCATCCCCGAGGACCACATCGCGTCCTCCCGCACGACCGACTTCGAGCAGCAGTTCGTCACCACCACCGGCGGCCGCGGCGTGGACGTCGTCCTGGACGCGCTCGCGGGCGAGTTCGTGGACGCCTCGCTGCGGCTGGCCGGGCTCGGCGACGGCGGCCGGTTCGTGGAGATGGGCAAGACCGACATCCGCGACGCCGCCGAGGTCGCCGCCCAGTACCCCGGCGTGACCTACCGGGCGTTCGACCTCATCGAGGCGGGGCCCGACCGCATCCGCGAGATGCTGTACCAGCTCTACGACTGGTTCTCGGCGGGGGAGACGCACCCGCTGCCGGTCACCACGTGGGACCTGCACCGCGCGCCCGAGGCGTTCCGCTACCTGGGTCAGGCCAAGCACGTCGGCAAGGTCGTCCTCACGATCCCGGCCAAGGTCGACGGGACCGTGCTGATCACCGGCGGCACCGGCGGTCTCGGCGCGGAACTGGCCCGCCACCTGGTGGGCCAAGGCGTGCAGCACCTCGTGCTCACCTCCCGCCGTGGCCTGGACGCGCCCGGCGCGGCCGACCTCGTGGCCGAACTGGACGCCCGGGTCGACGTGGTGGCGTGCGACGTCTCGGACCGCGCTGCCCTGGAAACCCTCCTGGCGGGCATTCCGGACCTGTCCGGTGTCGTGCACACGGCCGGTGTCCTGGACGACGGCATCCTCGAATCCCTGACCCCGGACCGGTTCGACGCCGTGTTCGCGCCGAAGGTCGACGCCGCCTGGCACCTGCACGAGCTGACCCGTGACCGCGACCTGGCGCTGTTCGCCCTGTTCTCCTCCTCGGCCGGTCTGCTGGGCTCGCCCGGCCAGGCGAACTACGCCGCCGCCAACACCTACCTCAACGGCCTCGCCACCTACCGCCGGTCCCTCGGCCTGCCCGCCATCGCGCTGGACTGGGGCCTGTGGGACCAGAGCGCGGGCATGGGCGCGGGTCTGTCGAAGGTCGACCTCGCCCGCATGGCCCGCGCGGGCATCCCCGCCCTGTCGGTGCCCGAAGGCCTGGCCCTGTTCGACGCGGCCCTGGCCCTCGACGCGGCCGTGGCCGTGCCGCTCAAGCTCGACCTGGCCGCCCTGCGCACGAGCAAGACCGAGCTGCACCCGTTGCTGCGCGGCCTGGTCCGCCAGCCGGTGCGCCGGGCCGCCGCCGGGAGCGGCGCGGAATCCTCGCAGTGGAGCCAGAAGCTCGCCTCGCTGAGCCCCGCCGAGCAGGACGAACTGCTGCTGGACATGGTCCGCGGCCAGGTCGCCGTGGTCCTCGGCTTCTCCTCGGCCCACCAGGTCCAAGCCGGTCGCGGCCTCGTCGACATGGGCCTCGACTCGCTGTCCGCGGTGGAACTGCGCAACACGCTCAGCTCCGCCACCGGCCTCCGGCTGCCCGCCACGGTCGTCTTCGACTACCCGACCCCGCAGGCGCTCGCCGGTCACCTCCGCGAGGAACTGGTCGACACCGGCGACGCCGGGCCGTCGAAGGCCGTCGCGTCCACGGTCGGCTCCGACGAGCCCATCGCGATCGTGGCGATGGCGTGCCGCCTGCCCGGCGGCGTGCGGTCGCCGGAAGACCTGTGGGACCTCGTGACCACGGGCCGCGACGCGATCACGCCGTTCCCCACCGACCGCGGCTGGGCCACCAAGCTCGGGTTCGACGTGTCCGGCGGCGGGTTCGTCGAGACCGCGACCTCGTTCGACCGCGACTTCTTCAGCATCAACCCGCGTGAAGCGCTGGCGATGGACCCGCAGCAGCGGATGCTCCTGGAGACCACGTGGGAGACGTTCGAACGCGCCGGGCTCGACCCGACGTCCGTGCGGGGCAAGCAGATCGGCGTGTACATCGGCGGCAGCGCCACCGACTACGGCGACGGCATGGACATCCCGGAGGAGCTGGCGGGCCTGGTGCTCACCGGCATCACCCCCAGCGTCATGTCCGGCCGCATCGCCTACACCTTCGGTCTCGAAGGCCCCACGTTCACCGTCGACACCGCGTGCTCGTCCTCGATCGTCGCCCTGCACCTCGCCGCGACGGCCCTGCGCAACGGCGAGTGCGACAGCGCGCTCGTCGGCGGCGTCATGGTCCTCGCGACCCCGTCCGTCTTCGCCGAGTTCGCCACGCAGAGCGGCCTCTCGCCGGACGGCCGCTGCAAGGCGTTCTCCGCCGGGGCCGACGGCACCGGCTGGTCCGAGGGCGTCGGGATGCTCCTGGTGGAGCGCCTGTCCGACGCGCGCAGGAACGGCCACGAGGTCCTGGCCGTGGTCAAGGGTTCCGCCATCAACCAGGACGGCGCGTCCAGCACGTTGACCGCCCCCAACGGCCCGTCCCAGCAGCGGGTCATCCGCCAGGCGCTGGCCAACTCGGGGCTGTCCGCCGCCGAGGTCGACGTGGTCGAGGCGCACGGCACCGGAACCCGCCTCGGCGACCCGATCGAGGCCCAGGCGATCCTGTCGACCTACGGTCAGGACCGCGACCGGCCGGTGCTGCTGGGCTCGCTGAAGTCCAACATCGGCCACACGCAGGCCGCCGCCGGACTCGCGGGCATCATCAAGATGGTCGAGGCCCTGCGCCACGGCGTCGCCCCGAAGACCCTGCACGTCGAGGAGCCGTCGCCGCACATCGACTGGGCCGCCGGGTCCGTCGAGCTGCTGGCCGAGAACACCCCGTGGCCCGAGACCGGTCGCCCGCGCCGGGCCGCCGTGTCGGCGTTCGGCATCGCGGGCACGAACACCCACCTGATCCTGGAAGAAGCACCCGCCGCCCGGCCGAAGAAGGTCGAGCGGGCGTCGGTGCCGCTGGTGCCGGTCGTGCTGTCCGGCAAGACGTCCGAGGCGCTGCGCGAGCAGGCCGCGAACCTGGCCGCCTACCTGCACGACGAGACGACCGAGCTGGTCGACGTCGGCTACTCGTCCGTGGCGACGCGGGCCACGTTCGACCACCGCGCGGTCGTCGTCGCGGAGGACTGGAACGAGCTGATCGAAGGCCTGGACGCGCTGGTGCTCGGCCAGGCGCCGACCGGCGCGGTCGTGGACGGCGGCCTCGCGGTCCTGTTCACCGGCCAGGGCTCGCAGCGGCTGGGCATGGGCCGCGAGCTGTACGAGACGTTCCCGGTGTACGCCAGGGTGTTCGACGAGGTGTGCGCGCAGTTCGACGTGCCGGTCCGCGAGGTCGTGTTCGGCGCGGACGCCGACGCCCTCGACCAGACCGGCCTCACGCAGCCCGCGCTGTTCGCCGTCGAGGTGGCGCTCTACCGGCTCGTCGAGTCGTGGGGCGTCAAGCCCGACTACCTCGCGGGCCACTCCATCGGCGAACTCGCCGCCGCCCACGTGTCCGGCGTGCTGTCCCTCGAAGACGCTTGTGCACTCGTCGGCGCTCGCGGTCGGTTGATGCAGGCCCTGCCGACCGGCGGGTCGATGGTCGCCATCCAGGCCACCGAGTCCGAGGTTCGCGCCCGGCTGGTGGGTCGGGTGTCGATCGCCGCGATCAACGGGCCGACGTCCGTGGTCGTGGCCGGTGACGACGACGCCGTCGACGCCGTGGTGGCGGCGTTCGCCGACCGCCGCACGAAGAAGCTCAGCGTCTCGCACGCGTTCCACTCGCCGCGCATGGACGCCATGCTCTCCGACTTCCGCGCGGTCGCCGACCGGCTCACGTTCCACGAGCCGCGCATCCCCATCGTGTCCACGCTGACCGGGCAGCTCGCCGCGCCGGAGGACCTGGCGTCGCCCGACTACTGGGTCCGCCACGTCCGCAACGCCGTGCGCTTCGCCGACGCCGTCCGCACGCTGGAGGCCTCGGGCGTCGGCACGTTCCTGGAGCTGGGCCCGGACGGCGTGCTCACCGCGCTGGGCCAGGACTCCGTCACCGACGCCGTCCTGATCGCCGGGCAGCGCCGCGACCGGCCCGAGGCCAAGAGCCTGCTGCGCGCGCTCGGCCACCTGCACGCCCGCGGTGTCCGGGTCGACTGGTCCACGTTCTACGAGGGCAGCGGCGCGCAGCGCGTCGCCCTGCCCACCTACGCCTTCCAGCGCGAGCACCTGTGGTTCGAGCCCGCCGTCGAGACCGGGTACGCGCCGGACTCCGTCGAGGCCAAGTTCTGGGACGCCGTCGAGCACGAGGACCTGGCGTCGCTGGGCGCGGCATTGTCCGAAGAGGACTCGCAGGCGTTCGACGCCGTGCTGCCGGTGCTGTCGCGGTGGCGGCGGGACGCCCGCAGCGAGTCCGCGGTCGACGGCTGGCGCTACCGGGTCGAGTGGCGGCCGACCGACGTCGGCACCGCCACCGCCCGCGGGCGCTGGCTGGCCATCGGCACCGATGAGTCCCTGTCCGCGTTGACCGAGCGTGGTGTCGAGGTCGTCACCGCCTCCTCGGACGACCTGCCCGCCGACCTCGGCCGGGTCGACGGTGTGCTCGCGTTCCCCACGACCGTCGCCGAAGCGCTGCTGACCGTGCAGGCGCTCGCCGACGTCGCCGCCCCGCTGTGGCTGGTGACGCGCGACGCCGTGATGACCGGCCGCTCCGACCGTCCGAGCAACCCGGAAGCCGCGCAGCTGTGGGGCTTCGGCCGGGTCGTCGCCCTGGAGCACCCCGAGCGCTGGGGTGGTCTGGTCGACCTGCCCGCCGACCTCGACAAGCGCGCCAAGGACCGCTTCGCCGCCGTGCTGGCGGGAAGTGAGGACCAGGTCGCCGTCCGCTCGTCCGGCGTGTTCGGCCGCAGGCTCGTCCACGCTCCCGCCAGCGGCGGCACGGCGTGGACGCCGCGCGGCACCGTCCTGGTCACGGGCGGCACCGGCGCTCTCGGCGGGCACGTCGCCCGCTGGCTGGCAGGCGCGGGCGCGGAGCACCTCGTGCTCACCTCCCGCCGGGGAGCCGAAGCGCCGGGCGCGGCCGAGCTGACCGCCGACCTGGAGGCGCTGGGCGCGCGGGTCACGATCGCCGCGTGCGACGCCGCCGACCGCACCTCGGTCGCCGCGCTCGTCGCCGAACACCCGCCCACGGCCGTGTTCCACGCCGCGGGCACCGACCACACCGAAGCCGTCGAAGGACATGGGCTCGACACGTTCGCGCAGGTGTTGGCGGGCAAGGTCTCCGGTGCCCGGCACCTGGACGAGCTGGTCGGCGAGGTCGACGCGTTCGTCCTGTTCTCCTCCATCGCGGGCATCTGGGGCAGTGGCGGCCAGTCCGCCTACGCCGCCGCCAACGCCCATCTGGACGCGCTCGCCGAGTCCCGCCGGGCCCGTGGGCTGACCGCGCTCGCCGTCTCGTGGGGCCCGTGGGCCGACGCGGGCATGGCCGTCGAGGGCGACGCCGCCGAGCAGCTGCGCCGCCGCGGCGTGGTGGGCATGGCGACCGCGCCCGCGATCACCGCGCTGCGCCAGGCGATCCGCGCCGACGACACGACGATCACCGTCGCCGACGTCGACTGGACCCGGTTCGCGCCGGTCTTCACCGCCGCCCGCCCCAGCCCGCTGCTCGCCGAACTCCCGGAGATCAACGAGAAGCCCGTTCCGGTCACCGAGGAGTCGTCGCTGGCCCGCCGGATCGCGGCGCTGCCGGAAGCCGAGCAGTCCCACGCGCTGGTGGAACTGGTGTGCGCTCAGGTCGCCTCGGCGCTCGGCCACGCGTCCGCCGACGCCGTCCGCCCGGACCGGGCGTTCAAGGAACTGGGCTTCGACTCGCTGACCGCCGTCGAGCTGCGCAACAGCCTCGTCACCGCGACCGGGCTGAGCCTGCCCGCGACGCTGGTGTTCGACTACCCGAACCCGGCCGCGCTCGCCGCGCACCTGCGCACGGAGCTGGTCGGTTCACGGCCGGTCGCGCTGACCCCGGTCACCGCCGCCGTGACCGACGACCCGATCGCGATCGTGGCCATGTCGTGCCGCTTCGCCGGGGGCGTCTCGTCGCCGGAAGACCTGTGGCAGCTGCTCGTGGAGGGCCGCGACGCCGTGACCGGCTTCCCGGCCGACCGCGGCTGGGACCTCGACCTGTACGACCCGGACCCCGACGCGGCGGGCAAGTCCTACGCCCGTGAAGGCGCGTTCCTGCACGAGGCGGGGGAGTTCGACCCGGCGTTCTTCGGGATCTCGCCCCGCGAGGCCCTGGCCATGGACCCGCAGCAGCGGTTGTTGCTGGAAACCTCGTGGGAGGCGTTCGAACGGGCCGGGATCGACCCGGCGTCCGTGCGCGGGTCGCAGGTCGGCGTCTTCGCGGGCACCAACGGCCAGGACTACGGCACCACGCTCACGTCGCTGCCGTCCGAGCTGGAGGGCTTCTTCGGCACCGGCAACGCGGCCAGCGTGTTCTCCGGCCGCATCTCCTACACCTTCGGGCTGGAAGGCCCGGCCGTCACGGTCGACACCGCGTGCTCCTCGTCGCTGGTGGCCCTGCACCTCGCCGTGCAGGCGCTGCGCAACGGCGAGTGCGATCTGGCGCTGGCCGGTGGCGTGACGATCATGTCGTCGCCGGGGGCGTTCATCGACTTCTCCCGCAACCGCGGCCTGGCCGTGGACGGGCGCTGCAAGGCGTTCGCCGACGGCGCGGACGGCACCGCGTGGGGCGAGGGCATCGGCATGCTGCTCGTCGAGCGGCTGTCCGACGCCCAGCGCAACGGCCACCAGGTCCTCGCCGTCGTGCGCGGCACGGCCGTGAACCAGGACGGCGCTTCCAACGGCCTGACGGCCCCGAACGGGCCGTCGCAGCAGCGGGTCATCCGCCGTGCGCTGGACCGCGCGGGCCTCGCACCGTCCGAAGTGGACGTCGTGGAGGCGCACGGCACGGGTACCGCGTTGGGCGACCCGATCGAGGCCCAAGCGCTGCTCGCGACCTACGGTCAGGACCGGGAAACTCCGCTGCTGCTGGGGTCCGTGAAGTCCAACATCGGCCACACGCAGGCCGCCGCCGGTGTCGCCGCGATCATCAAGTCCGTCCTGGCGATGCGGCACGGGATCGTGCCCAGGACGCTGCACGTGGACCAGCCGTCCGCCCAGGTCGACTGGACGTCCGGCGCGGTCGAACTGGCCACCGAGACCGTCGAGTGGCCGGTCACCGGTCGCGTCCGCCGGGTCGGCGTGTCGTCGTTCGGCATGAGCGGCACCAACGCCCACGCGATCCTGGAGCAGGCGCCTGTCGAGCCCGAGGTCGAGCGCACGCCGGTGCCCGTGGTGCCGGTGGTGCTGTCGGCCAAGACCCCGGCCGCCCTGCGCGACCAGGCTTCCCGCCTGCGGAGCGTGGACGCGGACCTGTCCGACATCGGTCTCACGCTGGCCACCGGCCGCGCGGGGCTGGAGCACCGCGCGGTGATCATCGCGGGTGGTCCGGACGAGCTGGAACGCGGTCTCACGGCCGTGGCCGGTGGCACCGGAGCGCCCGAGGTGGTGAGCGGGCCGACCACGACCGGCAGGCTCGCGTTCCTGTTCACCGGACAGGGGTCGCAGCGGCTCGGGATGGGTCGTGAGCTGTACGAGGCGTTCCCGGTGTTCGCCGACGCGTTCGACGCGGTGTGCGCCCGGTTCGACCTGCCCCTGCGTGATGTCGTGTTCGGCGAGGACGCCGAACTCCTCGACCAGACCGGCTACACGCAGCCCGCGCTGTTCGCCGTCGAGGTCGCGCTGTTCCGGCTCACCGAGTCGTGGGGCGTGAAGCCCGACTACCTCGCGGGCCACTCCATCGGTGAACTCGCCGCCGCCCACGTGTCCGGGGTGCTCGGCCTCGACGACGCCGCCACGCTCGTCGGCGCTCGCGGTCGGCTGATGCAGGCCCTGCCGACCGGTGGCGCGATGGTCGCCTTGCAGGCCACCGAAGCGGAGGTGCTGGAGCACCTAGCCCTTGGCGGAGCCAAGCATCAGACAGAGGTCCGGGTCTCGCTCGCCGCCGTGAACGGGCCGTCGTCGGTCGTCGTGGCCGGTGACGAGGACGCCGTGCGGGACGTCATCGCGCACTTCGGCGACCGGAAGTCCAAGCGGCTCAGCGTGTCCCACGCGTTCCACTCGCCGCGGATGGACGCCATGCTGGAGGAGTTCCGCGTGGTGGCCAAGGAACTGACGTTCTCCGCGCCGCGCATCCCCATCGTCTCCACGCTGACCGGTGAGCTCGCCACCACCGAGGAACTCACCTCGGTCGACTACTGGGTCCACCACGTCCGCGACACCGTCCGCTTCGCCCACGCCGTGCGCACCCTGGAGACCGCCGGTGTCACGACCTTCCTGGAGGTGGGCCCGGACGCGGTCCTCACCGCGATGGTCGACGCCGCGGCGGTGCCGACGCAGCGGGCCGACAGGCCAGAGGTCACCGCGATCCTGACCGCGCTGGCCGCCCTGCACGTGCGCGGGGTCCCGGTGGACTGGATGCCGTTCTTCGCGGGCTCCGGCGCGCGTCGGATCGACCTGCCCACCTACCCGTTCCAGCGCGAGCGCTTCTGGCTCGCGTCCGACGAGAACCCCGGCACGGACGCCCTGCGCTACCGCGTCGAGTGGACGCCCGTCGCCGACGGCGGCCCCACGGCCACCGGCCGCTGGCTGGTCGTCACGCCGACCGGTGTCGAGGAGTCCGAGCTGGTCACCGGCCTCGGCGCGCGCGGCCTCGACGTCGTCACCATCGGCACGTCCGACGACCGGGCGGCGCTGGCCGCCGCGCTGGCGGACGTCGACGCGGTGGACGGCGTGCTCACGCTGTCCGACAGCGTCACCGACACGCTCGTGCTGGTGCAGGCCCTCGGGGACGCCGGGGTCGACGCCCCGCTGTGGGCGGCGACCCGCGGCGCGGTGTCGACCGGCGCGACCGACCCGGTGTTCAGCACCGCGCAGGCCCAGATCTGGGGCCTCGGCGTGGTCGCCGCGCTGGAGCACCCCGACCGCTGGGGCGGCCTGATCGACCTGCCCGAAGCCCTCGACGACACCGCGTTGGACCAGCTCGTCGGTGTCCTCGCGGGCGTGGAGGACCAGGTCGCCATCCGCGACACCGGTGTGGTGGCCCGCAGGCTGGCGCACGCGCCCGCCGGGCCGTCGACCGGTCCGTGGACACCGCGCGGCACCGTCCTGGTGACCGGCGGCACGGGCGCACTCGGCGGGCAGGTCGCCCGTTGGCTGGCCGGCGCGGGAGCCGAGCACCTGGTGCTCACCGCCGCGCCGGATGCCCCGGACGCGCCGGACCTCCTCGCCGAGCTGGCTGGCCACGGCGTCCGGACCACGGTCGTGCGCTGCGACGTGGCCGACCGCGACCAGGCCGCCGTGGTGGTCGACCAGCACGCGCCGAACGCCGTGGTGCACGCGGTCGAGGTGAGCCAGTCGACCCCGTTGCGCGACCACGACCTCGCCGAGTTCTCCTCGGTGCTGTCGGCCAAGATCATGGGCGCGGCGCACCTGGACGACCTGCTCGGCGACACCCCGCTCGACGCGTTCGTGGTGTTCTCCTCCACGGCCGGTGTCTGGGGCAGCGCGAACCAGGCCGCCTACGCGGCGGGCAGCGCCTTCCTGGACGCGCTGGTCGAACAGCGCCGTTCTCGCGGCCTCGCGGGCCTGTCGGTGGCGTGGGGACCGTGGGCCGGTGGCGAGCAGGACGAGGTGCTGCGGCGCAGCGGACTCCCCGCCCTGCGGCCGGAACGGGCGGTCGCCGCGCTGCGGCAGGCCGTCGAGTCCGGCGACACGACCGTCACCGTCGCGGACGTCGAGTGGGACCGCTTCGCGGCCCTGTTCACCGCCGCCCGCCCGAGCCCGCTCCTCGCGGACCTGCCGGAGGTGCGCAAGGCGTTGGCCCCCGAGACCTCCGACGAGGACAGCGCGCTGCGGACGAAGCTCCTGGCACTCCCGGAAGCCGACCGCGACCGCGTGCTGCTCGACCTGGTGCGCGAGCAGGTCGCCGCGGTGCTCGGCCACGCCAACGCGGGCGGCATCGAGGCCGACCGGGCGTTCCGCGAACTCGGCTTCTCCTCGCTCACGGCGGTGGAGCTGCGCAACAACCTCAACGGCGCGACGGGCCTGAGACTGCCCGCCACGCTCGTGTTCGACTACCCGACCCCGCTCGTCCTCGTCGACCTGCTGCGCACCGAACTCCTCGGCGACGCGGCGGAAACCGAGGTGCGCCAAGCGCTTGCGGGCCTGTCCCTGGACCGGTTGCGCGACGCGGGCCTGCTCGACGCCCTGCTGCGGCTGGTCAACGGCGAGACCGAACCGGTCGCCGCCGACGACGGGGACTCGGTCGACGACATGGACGTCGACGACCTCGTCTCGATGGCCCTCGACAGCAGCAACTCCTGATCAGCCCCGAAGTGCGGAGCACATGATGACCTCCAACGAAAAAGTCGTCGCGGCGCTGCGGGCGTCCCTGAAGGAGACCGAGCGGCTGCGGAAGCAGAACCAGCAGCTCACGTCCGCCTCCCGTGAACCGATCGCGATCGTGTCGATGAGCTGCCGCTACCCCGGTGGGGTCGGCTCGCCGGAAGACCTGTGGCGCCTGGTGTCCACCGGCGGCGACGCCGTCGCGGGCCTCCCGGCCGACCGCGGCTGGGGCGACGACCTCACGTTCGGCGTGGCCGCGGGCGGATTCCTCTACGACGCGGGCGAGTTCGACCCGGCGTTCTTCGGGATCTCGCCCCGCGAGGCGCTGGCGATGGATCCGCAGCAACGCCTGCTGCTGGAGACCTCGTGGGAGGTCGTGGAACGGGCGGGCATCGACCCGCGTTCCCTGAAGGGCAGCCAGACCGGCGTGTTCGTCGGCGGCAGCGCCACCGGCTACGGCTCCGGCCTGGACGAGGTGCCCGAGGGCCTGGAAGGCCACCTGCTGACCGGCAACACGCCCAGCGTGTTCTCCGGCCGCGTCGCCTACACGTTCGGCTTCGAGGGCCCGGCCGTCACCATCGACACCGCGTGCTCCTCCTCGCTGGTCGCGATCCACCTGGCCGCGCAGGCGTTGCGCAACGGCGAGTGCACGCTCGCCCTCGCCGGTGGCGTGATGGTCATGGCGAACGCGGCGGTGTTCTCCGAGTTCGACAAGCAGGGCGGCCTGTCCCCGGACGGGCGCTGCAAGGCGTTCTCCTCCACCGCCGACGGCACCGGCTGGGCCGAGGGCGCGGGCATCCTGCTGCTGGAGAAGCTGTCCGACGCCCAGCGCAACGGCCACCAGATCCTCGCGGTCGTCAAGGGTTCCGCGATCAACCAGGACGGTGCGTCGAACGGCCTGACCGCCCCCAACGGCCCGGCCCAGCGCCGGGTCATCAAGGCCGCGTTGGCCAGTGCGAAGCTGTCACCGTCCGATGTGGACGTGGTGGAGGCGCACGGCACCGGGACCCGGCTCGGCGACCCGATCGAGGCGGGCGCACTGCTCGCCACCTACGGCCAGGACCGCGAGCGCCCGCTGCTGCTGGGCTCGTTCAAGTCCAACATCGGCCACTCGCAGGCCGCCGCCGGTGTCGGTGGCGTGATCAAGATGGTCATGGCCATCCGCAACGGGGTCGCGCCGCGCACCCTGCACGTGGAGGAGCCGACCTCGCAGGTCGACTGGTCCGCCGGGGCCATCCAGCTGCTGACCGACGAACAGGCGTGGCCCGAGACCGGCAAACCGCGCCGGGCCGCCGTGTCGTCGTTCGGCGTGAGCGGCACCAACGCGCACACGATCATCGAGCAGGCGCCCGACACCGAGGCTGTCGAGTCGACCCCGACCGTTGTCGGCGGGCTGGTGCCGTGGGTGCTGTCCGGCCGTGGTGAGCAGGCCCTGAAGGCGCAGGCCGACCGGCTCCGGTCGTTCGACCTCGCCGACTCCGCCGATGTGGCGTTCTCGCTGGCCACGACCCGTGCGACGTTCGACCACCGCGCTGTGGTCCTTGGCTCGACGCCCGAGGAACTGCGCCGGGGCGTGGACGCGCTGGCCGCGGGGGAGCGTGCCGAGAACGTCGTCTCCGGGCGGACGGTCGACGGTCGCACGGCGATCGTGTTCACCGGGCAGGGCTCGCAGCGGGCCGGGATGGGGCGGGAGCTGCACGCCGCGTTCCCGGTGTACGCCGCCGCGTTCGACGAGATCGCCGCGCTGGTGGACGTCCAACTCGACGACCAAGAGTTGTTGGACCGCACCGAGTTCACCCAACCGACGCTGTTCGCGCTGGAAGTGGCGCTGTACCGGCTGGTCGAGTCGTGGGGCGTCAAGCCCGACTTCGTGACCGGCCACTCGATCGGCGAGATCGCCGCCGCGCACGTGTCCGGGGTGCTGTCGCTGGAAGACGCCACGAAGCTCGTGGCGGCTCGCGGCAGGCTCATGCAGGCACTGCCCGCCGGTGGCGCGATGGTCGCGTTGCAGGCCACCGAAGAGGAAGTGACGCCGCACCTCTCCGAGCAGGTCTCGCTCGCCGCCGTCAACGGGCCGTCGTCCGTCGTCGTGGCCGGTGACGAAGCCGGGGTGCTCGCGGTCGTGGAAGCGTTCAGCGGCCGGAAGTCCAAGCGGCTGGCCGTGTCGCACGCGTTCCACTCGCCGCTGATGGACCCGATGCTGGACGACTTCCGGGCCGTGGTCTCGAAGCTCACGTTCAACCAGCCGCAGATCCCCGTGCTGGGTGACGTGACGGACCCGGAGTACTGGGTGCGGCACGTGCGTGGCACGGTCCGGTTCGCGGACGCCGTGACGACCCTCGAGGCCGAGGGCGTGCGGACGTTCCTGGAGCTGGGCCCGGACGGCGTGCTGACCGCGATGGGCCAGGAGTCCGTCACCGAGGCGGTGCTGGTCCCCGGCCTCCGCAAGGGGCGTCCCGAGGTCGCGACGCTGCTGCGGGCCGTGGCCGAGCTGCACGTCCGGGGTGTTCGGGTTGACTGGACAACCCTGATCGAGGGCGCTCGCCCGGTGCCGCTGCCGACGTACGCGTTCCAGCGCGAGCACTTCTGGCTGGAGATGTCCCCGATCCGCTCGGTGTCCGCGAGCGGTGAGGTGGACGCGGAGTTCTGGGCCGCCGTCGACACCGGCGACCTGGGCTCGCTGGACAACCTGGACCTGGGCGCGGACGCCGTCGCGGCGCTGGCGAAGTGGCGGCGCGCCCGCAAGGAGAGCAGCACGGTCGACGCGTGGCGGTACCGCGTCTCGTGGCTGCCGTTGACCGACCTGGGCGCCGCCGCGGCGTCCGGTCGCTGGCTCGTGCTCGGGGGAGGCCACGACGACGTCGTGGACGGCCTCGCCGAGCGCGGCCTCGAAACCGTCCGGGTCGCGTGCGATCCGGGAACCGACCGCGAGACCCTGGCCGCCGCCCTCGGCGGCGTCGGCCGGGTCGACGGGGTGCTGTCGCTGGTGGCGCTGGACGCGCCGTCGTCGGCCACCGTCGTCGTGGTCCAGGCGTTGGGCGACGCGCAGATCGCGGCCCCGCTGTGGATCGCGACCCGCGGCGCGGTGTCGACCGGCCGTTCCGACGGCGTGGTCGTGCCGACGCAGACCCAGGTATGGGGCGTCGGGTACGTGGTGGGTCTCGAACACGGCGACCGCTATGGCGGCGTCGTGGACCTGCCGGAAGTCATGGACAAGCGGGCGGCGGACCGCCTCGTGGCCGTGCTGGCCGGAACCGGTGGCGAGGACCAGGTCGCCATCCGCGCGTCCGGCGTGTTCGGCCGCAGGCTGGTGCACGCGCCCCTCAACACGGAGGACTCGCGATGGACACCGAACGGAACGGTTATCGTCACTGGTGGTACTGGAGCGCTGGGTGGACGTGTTTCTCGCTGGCTGGCTACTTCTGGATGTGAGCACGTCGTCCTGACCAGCCGCCGCGGCCCGGCAGCGCCCGGCGCTGCCGAATTGACCGCGGAGCTGGAGGCGTTGGGCGCGCGGGTCTCGATCGTCGCGTGCGACGTGGCCGACCGCGACGCCGTCGCCGCGCTGCTGGCGGAACACCCGCCGACCGCGGTGATCCACGCGGCCGGTCTCGACCACCTGGAAGCGATCGAGACGCACGGCGTCGAGAAGTTCGACGAGGTGCTGGCCGCCAAGGTGGACGGCGCGGCGCACCTGGACGACCTGCTGGCGGACGCGGACCTGGACGCCTTCGTGGTGTTCTCGTCCATCGCGGGCACCTGGGGCAGTGGCGGGCAGGCCGCGTACTCCGCGGCCAGCGCGTACCTCGACGGCCTCGCGGAATCCCGCCGCGCCAGGGGACTCGTGGCCACGTCGGTGTCCTGGGGCCCGTGGGCCGAGAGCGGCATGGCGACGGTCGGCGAGACCGAGGAGCACCTGCGCAAGCGCGGTCTCACGTCGATGTCGCCGGAGCTGACGCTCAGCGCGCTGGGCAAGGCGATCCGGTCCGGCGAGCCGACCGTGACGGTCGTCGACATGGACTGGTCGAAGTTCACCGTCGCGTTCACGATGGCCCGGCCCAGCCCGTTCATCGGCGACCTGCCGGAGGTGCGCGCGGCGCTGGAGTCGATGGAGACCGCCGCGCCGACCGGTGAGTCCGAGTTGGTGCGCACGCTGGCCGGGATGGGCAAGAGCGAGCAGCGGCACGCCGTGGTGGAACTGGTGCGCGAGCACACCGCCGCGGTGCTGGCGTACTCGTCGGTCGACGCGATCGAGACCGGCCGGGCGTTCCGCGAACTGGGCTTCGACTCGTTGACGGCCGTGGACCTGCGCAACCGGCTCACCGCCGACACCGGGCTGCGGCTGCCCGCGACGCTGGTGTTCGACTACCCGAACGCCGGGGTGCTGGCGGACTTCCTGCACGCCGAACTCGTGGGCACGGTCGCGGAAACGGCTGCCGTCTCCACCTCCTCGCACTCCGACGAGCCCATCGCGATCGTGGCGATGAGCTGCCGCTACGCGGGTGACGTGTCGTCGCCGGAAGACCTGTGGCGGCTGGTGTTCGAGGGCACGGACGCCGTGTCGGGGATGCCGACCGACCGCGGCTGGGACCTGGACGCCCTGTACGACCCGGACCCCGCTCGCCAGGGCACGTCCTACGCCCGTGAAGGCGGGTTCCTCTACGACGCTCCCCAGTTCGACCCGACGTTCTTCGGCATCTCGCCCCGCGAGGCCACCGCGATGGACCCGCAGCAGCGCTTGTTGCTGGAGACGTCGTGGGAGGCGTTCGAACGGGCCGGGATCGACCCGACCTCGTTGCGCGGCAGCAGGACCGGTGTCTTCGCGGGCACCAACAACCACGACTACCTCGCCCTGCTGGAGGAGGTGCCGGACGGTCTCGAAGGCCACCTCGGCACCGGCAACGCGGCCAGCGTCGTCTCCGGCCGCGTCTCCTACACCTTCGGGCTGGAAGGCCCGGCCGTCACCGTCGACACGGCCTGCTCGTCGTCGCTGGTGGCCCTGCACCTCGCCGTGCAGGCGCTGCGCAGCGGTGACTGCGACCTGGCGTTGGCCGGTGGCGTCACGGTCATGGCCACGCCCGGCACGTTCATCGACTTCTCCCGCCAGCGCGGCCTGGCCGTGGACGGGCGCTGCAAGGCGTTCGCCGCCGCGGCGGACGGCACCGGCTGGGGTGAGGGCGTCGGCATGCTGCTCGTCGAGCGGCTCTCCGACGCGCAGCGCAACGGCCACGAGATCCTCGCAGTCGTGCGCGGCACGGCCGTGAACCAGGACGGCGCTTCCAACGGCCTGACGGCCCCGAACGGGCCGTCGCAGCAGCGGGTCATCCGCCACGCGCTCGGCAACGCCGGGCTCACCCCGGCCGAGGTCGACGTCGTGGAGGCGCACGGCACGGGCACCGCGCTGGGTGACCCGATCGAGGCCCAGGCACTGCTGGCCACCTACGGCCAGGACCGCGAACGGCCGCTGCTGCTCGGCTCGCTCAAGTCCAACATCGGCCACACCCAGTCCGCGTCCGGAGTCGGCGGCGTGATCAAGATGGTCATGGCCATGCGCCACGGCCTGGTGCCCAAGACCCTGCACGTCGACGCGCCGTCCCCGCAGGTCGAGTGGGACGCCGGGTCGGTCGAGCTGGTGACCGAGACCCGTGAGTGGCCCCAGACGGGCCAGCCGCGCCGGGCCGCCGTGTCCTCGTTCGGGTTCAGCGGCACCAACGCCCACGCGGTCATCGAGCAGGCGCCGGAACTGGAAGCGCCGGTGGTGCGGAGGGTTCCCCTGCCCGCCGTGCCGGTGGTGCTGTCCGGCAAGACCGCCGCCGCCCTGCGGGACCAGGCCGCGAAGCTGAAGTCCGTTGTGGACGGTGTCGACCTGACCGACCTCGGGTTCTCGCTCGCCACCACGCGGGCGCAGCTCGACCACCGCGCCACGATCGTCGCGCGGGACCACGACGAACTGCTCGCGGGCCTTTCCTCGCTCGCGAACGGCACGGGGGAGCGGGGTGTCGCGGCCGAGGGCCGGTCGGCGTTCCTGTTCACCGGCCAGGGGTCGCAGCGGCTCGGCATGGGCCGTGAGCTGTACGAGGCCTTCCCGGTCTTCGCCGACGCGTTCGACGCCGTCTGCGCGCAGCTCGACCTGGACCGCCCGCTGCGGGACGTGGTGTTCGGCGACGCGGAAGCCCTGGACCGCACCGAGTACACGCAGCCCGCGCTGTTCGCCCTGGAGGTCGCGCTCTTCCGGCTCGTCGAAGCGTGGGGCGTCCGCCCCGACTTCGTCGCGGGCCACTCCATCGGCGAGATCGCCGCGGCGCACGTCGCCGGGGTGCTCACGCTGGCCGACGCCGCCACGCTGGTGACGGCTCGCGGTCGTCTCATGCAGGCGTTGCCCGCCGGTGGCGCGATGGTCGCCCTCCAGGCCACCGAGGACGAGGTCACGCCCCACCTCACGGACCTGGTGTCCATCGCCGCGATCAACGGGCCGACCTCGCTCGTCATCGCGGGCGACGAGGACGCCGTGGCCGAGGTGCTGGCGCACTTCGCCGACCGGAAGTCCAAGCGGCTCACCGTGTCGCACGCGTTCCACTCGCCGTTGATGGACCCGATGCTGGACGACTTCCGGACCGTGGTCGCGGGCTTGACCTTCGCCGAGCCGAAGATCCCGCTGCTGGGCGACGTGACCGACCCCGAGTACTGGGTGCGGCACGTGCGCGGCGCGGTCCGGTTCGCCGAGACCGTGACGACGCTGGAGGCCAAGGGCGTCAGCACGTTCCTGGAGCTGGGCCCGGACGGGGTGCTGACCGCGATGGCCGCGGACAGCGTGTCCGGCGCGGCCCTGGTGGCGGCGCAGCGCAAGGACCGCGACGAGGTCACCACGCTGCTCCGCGCGGTCGGTGCCCTACACGTCCGCGGTGTCCCGGTCGACTGGACCGCGTTCTACGCGGGCACCGGCGCCCGCCGGGTCGACCTGCCCACCTACGCGTTCCAGCGGGAGCGCTACTGGTTCGACGTCACCCCGGCGAAGCCGAAGGAGACCGCGGGCTACCGCGTCACCTGGCAGCCGGTCGCCAAGCCCGGCACCGCCATGGCCTACGGCCGCTGGCTGGTCGTCGGCGATCAGGAGGTCGCCACCGGACTGGCCGACCGCGGCCTGGACGTGACGGCGATCGACGACGTCGCCGACCTGCCGGACCAGGAGTTCGACGGCGTCCTGTCGGCCGGTGGGGTCGAGTCGACCCTGCTGCTGGTCCAGCGCACCACCGCCCCGCTGTGGGCGCTCACCCGCGAGGCCGTCTCGCTCGACGGGCAACCCGCGAACCCCGACGCCGCCCAGGTGTGGGGCTTCGGCCGGGTCGCCGCGCTGGAGCACCCCGACCGCTGGGGTGGCCTGGTCGACCTGCCGGGGACCCTCGACGACCGCGTGCTCGACCGGCTGGCCATCGCGCTCGTCGGCACCGAGGACCAGGTCGCCGTGCGCGGGACGGGTATCTTCGCCCGCCGACTCGACCACGCTCCCGCCACCGGCTCCGAGGCCTGGAAGCCCACCGGCACGGTGCTCGTCACCGGCGGCACCGGCGTGCTGGGCGGCCACGTGGCCCGCTGGCTCGCGACCGGGGGTGCGGAACACCTGGTGCTCACGTCCCGGCACGGCGTCGCGGCTCCCGAACTGGTCACCGATCTCGAAGGACTCGGCGCACGGGTCACGGTCGCCGCGTGCGACGTGACCGACCGCGCCGCACTGGAAGCGCTGATCGCGGAGTTCCCGCCGACCGCCGTGCTGCACTTGGCGGGCATCGGCCAGGACGCCTCGATCATCGAGACCGACCTCGACCTGCTCGCCGACGTCCGCTCGGCTCGGGTGGAGGGCGCTCGCCTGCTGGACGAGCTGATCGGCGACGTCGACGCGTTCTTGCTGTTCTCCTCGACGTCCGGTGTCTGGGGCGCGAGCAGGCAGGGCGGGTACGCCGCCGGTGACGCCTTCCTCGACGCCCTCGCCGAGTCCCGCCGGGCCCGCGGTCTCGCGGCGCTGTCGCTCTCGTGGGGCCCGTGGGCCGGTGGGGACGCCGAGTGGGCGGACCTCATGCGCCGCCGCGGTGTCACGCCGCTCGCCCCGGCCTCGGCCCTCGCCGCGCTCGGCAAGGCCGTGGCGGGTCCGCGGTCCACGCTCGTCGTCGCCGACGTCGACTGGGCCCGCTTCGCCCCGGCGTTCACCGCCACCCGGCCGAGCCCGCTGCTCGGCGACCTGCCCGAGGTCGTCGCGGCGCTCAAGTCCGCCGAGGAGACCACCGAGACCGACCTGACGGACACCCTGGCCGGTCGGGCGACCGCCGAACAGGAGGCCGCGCTGGTCGACCTCGTGCGCGAGCAGGTCGCACTGGTGCTCGGCTACACCTCCGCCGACTCGGTCGACCCCGGCATCGCCTTCCGCGACCTGGGCTTCGACTCGCTGACCGCCGTGGAACTCCGCACGAAGCTCGCCGAGGCGACCGGGCTCCGGCTGCCCGCCACGCTCGTCTTCGACTACCCCAACCTCGCCGCCCTCGCCGCGCACCTGCGGGACGAGCTGTTCGGCAGCGCGCCGGAGGTGGCCGCCGCGGTCGCCGCCGGTGGCGCGTTCGACGAGCCGATCGCCATCGTCGGCATGGGCGTCCGGCTGCCGGGCGACGTCCAGACCCCGGAAGACCTGTGGCAGCTCGTGTTCACTGGCACGGACGCCGTGGGCGGCTGGCCGACCGACCGCGGCTGGGACCTGGAGAACCTCTACGACCCGGACCCCGACCACGAGGGCACGTCCTACTCGCGCGAAGGCGCGTTCCTGCACCAGGCCGCCGAGTTCGACGCAGGGTTCTTCGGCATCAACCCGCGTGAAGCGCTGGCGATGGACCCACAGCAGCGGATGCTGCTGGAAACCTCGTGGGAGGCCGTGGAACGGGCCGGGATCGACCCGGAGTCGTTGCGCGGCAGCAAGACCGGCGTGTTCACCGGCACCAACGGCCAGGACTACGCGGCCTCGACGTACGAGCTGCCGCCGGGCATCGAGGGCTACCTGGGCACGGGCCTCGCGGCCAGCGTCGTGTCCGGCCGCATCTCCTACACCTTCGGGCTGGAAGGCCCGGCCGTCACGGTCGACACGGCGTGCTCGGCCTCCCTCGTTGCCATTCACCTTGCGGTGCAGGCACTGCGGGCCGGTGAATGCGACCTGGCGTTGGCCGGTGGCGCGTCGATGATGTCGACGCCCGGCGCGTTCATCGACTTCTCCCGCCAGCGCGGCCTCGCGGTCGACGGCCGGTGCAAGTCCTTCGCCGCCGCCGCGGACGGCACCGGCTGGGGTGAGGGTGTCGGCATCCTGCTCGTGGAGCGGCTGTCCGACGCCCAGCGCAACGGCCACCAGGTCCTCGCGGTCATCCGCGGCTCCGCCGTCAACCAGGACGGTGCCTCGAACGGCCTCACGGCCCCGAACGGTCCTTCGCAGCAGCGGGTCATCCGCCAGGCCCTCGCGAACGCCGGACTGTCCACTCAGGACGTGGACCTGGTCGAGGCGCACGGCACCGGCACCAAGCTGGGTGACCCGATCGAGGCACAGGCGCTCCTCTCCACCTACGGCCGCGACCGCGAGATCCCGTTGCGGCTCGGTTCGCTCAAGTCCAACATCGGCCACACGCAGGCCGCGGCGGGCGTCTCCGGCGTCATCAAGATGGTCATGGCGATCCGGAACGGGATCATGCCCAAGACCCTGCACGTCGACGAGCCGTCGCCTCACATCGACTGGACCTCGGGCTCGGTCGAACTGCTGACCGAGGCACAGGCGTGGCCCGAGACGGGTCGCGTCCGCCGGGCCGCGGTGTCGGCGTTCGGCATGAGCGGCACCAACGCCCACCTGATCATCGAGGAAGCGCCCAGCGCGGTCGTGGCGGGCGAGACGGCCGAGCTGCCGGTCGTGCCAGTGGTGCTGTCGGCCAAGTCGGCCGACGCCCTCAAGGGCCAGGCCGCCGCGCTGCTGGCCGTGGACCCGGCGGTGTCCCTGACCGACCTGGCGTTCTCCGCCACCGGCCGGACGCCGATGCCGCACCGCGCGGCCGTGGTCGCGAGCGACCACGACGAGCTGGTGCGCGGCCTGACCGCGATCAGCGAGGGTCGTGGGCTCGACGCCGTGACCGACGGCAAGCTCGCCGTCCTGTTCACCGGCCAGGGCTCGCAGCGCGCGGGCATGGGGCGTGAGCTGCACGCGGCCTACCCGGTGTTCGCGAAGGCGTTCGACGAGATCGCCGCGCTGGTCGACCTGCGGATCGACGACCAGGAGACCCTGGACCGCACGGAGTTCGCGCAGCCCGCGATCTTCGCCCTGGAAGTGGCGCTGTACCGGCTGGTCGAGTCGTGGGGCGTGCGGCCCGACTTCGTCGGCGGCCACTCGATCGGCGAGATCGCCGCGGCCCACGTGGCCGGGGTGCTGTCGCTGGAGGACGCGGCCCGGCTTGTTTCGGAACGTGGTCGCCTCATGCAGGCACTTCCGGCCGGTGGCGCGATGGTCGCGCTCCAGGCCGCCGAGGACGAAGTCCTCCCACTGATTGATAACACCGTTTCCATTGCGGCGGTCAACGGCCCGAACGCGGTCGTCATCGCTGGTGACGAAGCCGCCGTCGACCGGGTGCTCACGCACTTCGCGGACCGGAAGTCCAAGCGCCTCAGCGTGTCGCACGCGTTCCACTCGCCGCTCATGGAGCCGATGCTGGACGAGTTCCGGGCCGTGGTCGCGGACCTGACCTTCACCGAGCCGACGATCCCGCTGCTGGGCGACGTGACAGACCCGGAGTACTGGGTCCGCCACGTCCGCGACGCCGTGCGGTTCTCCGACGCGGTCAAGTCCCTGGAGGCCAAGGGTGTCAGCACGTTCCTGGAGCTGGGCCCGGACGGTGTGCTCACCGCGATGGGCCAGGACAGCGTCACCGACGCCGTGCTCGTGGCGGGGCAGCGCAAGGACCGGCCGGAAGCCGCCGTGCTCACGTCGGCGCTCGCCGCCCTGCACAACCGCGGCGTCCGCGTCGACTGGGACGCGTTCTTCGCCGGAACGGGCGCGCGGCGGGTCGAACTGCCGACCTACGCGTTCCAGCGGCAGCGGTTCTGGCTGGAGACGCAGGGCTTCCCGACCAGCGGCGGTGGTGACGTCGACGAGGCGGAGGCCGAGTTCTGGGAAGCGGTGGAGCGCGAGGACTTCGGCCTCGTCGGCACCACCCTGGCCCTGGACGAGAGCGCGCTGGGCGAGGTGCTGCCCGCGCTGTCGTCGTGGCGCAAGGCCCGCCGGGCGCACACCAAGATCGACGGCTGGCGCTACCGGGTCTCCTGGCTGCCGCTGACCGACCTGGGCGCTCCGACGCTCACCGGCCGCTGGGCGCTCGTCGTCCCGGACGGCTTCGACACCACCGGGATCACCGACGGCCTCACCGCCCGCGGTGCCGAGGTCGTGCCGGTCGAGTTCGCCGACCGCGCCACGCTGGCCACGGCGTTCGCCGACCTCGGCGAGGTCGACGGTGTGCTGTCGCTGGTCGCGCTCGTCGGCACGACCACCGCGTCCGTCGTGGTGGTGCAGGCGCTCGGCGACGCCGGGGTCATGGCCCCGCTGTGGATCGCGACCCGCGGCGCGGTGTCGACCGGCCGGTCCGACGGCGTGGTCGTCCCGTCCCAGACCGAGGTCTGGGGCCTCGGCTACGTGATCGGCCTGGAGCACCCCGACCGCTGGGGTGGCCTGGTCGACCTGCCCGACACCCTCGACGCGCGGCTGTTCGACCGGCTGGTCGGCGTGCTCACCGGCGACGAGGACCAGGTCGCGCTGCGCTCGTCCGGCGTCTTCGGCCGCCGCCTCGTCCACGCCCCGCTGGGCGACAAGCTCGCCGACTGGTCCCCGAGCGGCACGGTGCTCGTCACCGGCGGCACCGGCGCGCTGGGCGGCAAGGTCGCCCGCTGGCTGGCGACCGGTGGAGCGGAGCACCTGGTGCTCACGTCCCGCCGCGGTCTCGACGCGCCCGGCGCGGCGGACCTGGCTCGGGAGCTGGAGGAACTGGGCGCACGGGTCACGATCGCCGCGTGCGACGTGGCCGACCGGGACGCGCTGTCGGCCCTGCTGACCGAGATCCCGCCGAACGCCGTGGTGCACGCGGCCGGTGCCGACTACACGATGGGCATCGCCGACCACGACCTCGCGATCTTCGACGAGGTGCTGTCCGGCAAGGTGTCCGGCGCGGTGCTGCTGGACGAGTTGCTGGCCGATGCCGACCTGGACGCGTTCGTGGTGTTCTCGTCCATCGCGGGCACGTGGGGTTCCGGCGGCCAGTCCGCCTACTCCGCCGCCAGCGCGTTCCTCGACGGTCTCGCGGAGTCCCGCCGGGCGCGCGGCCTCGTGGCCACGTCCGTCTCGTGGGGCCCGTGGGCCGAGAGCGGCATGGCGACCGTCGGCGACACCGAGGCGCACCTGCGCAAGCGCGGTCTCGTCACGATGCCGCCCGCCCTCACCCTGACCGCGCTGGAGCGGGCCATCCGCTCCGGCGAGCCGACCGTGACCGTCGTGGACATGGAGTGGGAGAAGTTCACCCCCGCGTTCACGCTCGCCCGGCCCAGCGCGTTCATCGGCGACCTGCCCGAGGTGCGCGAGGCGCTCGCCGACGACAGCCCCGCCGAGCCCGGCGCGGTGTCCGAGCTGGCCGCCCGACTCGGCGGGCTGTCCGAGGCCGAGCAGGTCGCGCTGCTGGTCGACGTCGTCCGCGACCAGGTCGCCTCGGTGCTCGGCCACAGCTCGTCCGACGCGGTCGACAAGGACCGGGCGTTCCAGGAACTCGGCTTCGACTCGCTCACGGCCGTGGAACTGCGCAACACCCTCAACGCCGCCACCGGGCTGCGACTGCCCGCGACGCTGGTGTTCGACTACCCGAACGCCGTCACGCTGGCGAACCACCTGCGCACCGAGCTGCTGGGCTCGCAGGTCGAGGTCGCCGAGGTCACGGCCGCGGTCAACGCCGACGAGCCCATCGCCATCGTCGCCATGAGCTGCCGGTTCGCGGGCGGCATCGCCTCGCCCGAGCAGCTGTGGGACCTGGTGCTGGCCGGTGGTGACGCGGTCACGCCGTTCCCGACCGACCGCGGCTGGGACCTGTCGACCCTCTTCCACGACGACCCCGACCACCAGGGCACGACCTACGCCCGTGAAGGCGCGTTCCTCGACGGGGCGACGAGGTTCGACCCCGCGTTCTTCGGGATCAGCCCCCGCGAGGCCACCGCGATGGACCCGCAGCAGCGGTTGCTGCTGGAAACCTCGTGGGAGGCGTTCGAGCGGGCCGGGATCGACCCGGTCACGCTGCGCGGCAGCCAGACCGGCGTGTTCGCCGGCAGCAACGGCCAGGACTACCTGGCGCTGCTGGAGGACATCCCGGACGGCGTCGAGGGCCACCTCGGCACCGGCAACTCCGCGGCCATCGCGTCCGGCCGCATCTCCTACACCTTCGGCCTGGAAGGCCCGGCCGTCACGGTCGACACCGCGTGCTCCTCGTCGCTGGTCGCCCTGCACCTGGCCGTTCAGGCGCTGCGCAACGGGGACTGCGACCTGGCGCTCGCCGGTGGTGTGACGATCATGTCCACTCCCGGCACGTTCATCGACTTCTCCCGCCAGCGCGGGCTCGCGACCGACGGCCGGATCAAGTCGTTCGCCGCGGCGGCCGACGGCACGGGCTGGGGCGAGGGCGTCGGCATGCTGCTTGTGGAGCGGCTGTCCGACGCCCAGCGCAACGGCCACCAGGTGCTCGCGCTGGTGCGCGGCTCGGCCGTGAACCAGGACGGCGCGTCGAACGGCCTGACCGCCCCGAACGGGCCGTCGCAGCAAAGGGTCATCCGCAAGGCGTTGGCGAGCGCGGGTCTGTCCACTTCGGACATCGACGTCGTGGAGGCCCACGGCACCGGAACCTCGCTGGGCGACCCGATCGAGGCGCAGGCGCTGCTGGCCACCTACGGCCAGGACCGCGTGGAGCCGCTGCTGCTGGGGTCGGTGAAGTCCAACATCGGTCACACGCAGGCCGCGGCGGGTGTCGCGGGGATCATCAAGATGGTCATGGCGATGCGCCACGGCCAAGTCCCGAAGACCCTGCACGTGGACGAGCCGTCACCCGCGATCGACTGGTCGGCCGGAGCGGTCGAGCTGGTCACCTCGCAGGTGGCGTGGCCCGCGGTCGACCGCCCGCGCCGCGCGGCCGTGTCGTCCTTCGGCATCAGCGGCACCAACGCCCACACGATCATCGAACAAGCGCCGGTCGTCGACGAGGCTGTTCCGCGGCGGAACGACCTGGCGGTCACACCGTTCGTGGTGTCGGCCAAGAACGCCGCCGCGCTGGCCGAGCAGGCCGGCCGGATCGGCGAGCAGCTGGAGTGGACCGACGCCGACTCGACCGACGTGGCGTTCTCGCTGGCCACGACCCGCGCCACGCTGGCCCACCGCCTGGTGGTGCTCGGCGAGGACCGCGACTCGGCCATCGCCGCCCTGACCGCCGCCCGCGACGGCGGCACGAACCCCACCCTGGTGCGCGGCACCGCCGCTGACGGCGGGCTGGCGTTCCTGTTCACCGGCCAGGGCTCGCAGCGGCTCGGCATGGGCCGTGAGCTGTACGAGACGGTTCCCGTCTTCGCCGACGCGTTCGACGCCGTCTGCGCGCAGCTCGACCTGGACCGGCCGCTCCGCGACGTCGTGTTCGGCGACGCGGAAGCGTTGGACCGCACCGAGTACACGCAGCCCGCGCTGTTCGCCATCGAGGTGGCGCTGTTCCGCACCTTGGAAGCCTGGGGCGTGCGGCCGGACCACGTGGCCGGGCACTCCATCGGTGAGATCGCCGCGGCCCACGTGGCGGGCGTTCTCTCCCTGGCCGACGCGGCCACGCTCGTCTCCGCTCGCGGTCGCCTGATGCAGGCACTCCCGGCCGGTGGCGCGATGGTCGCCTTGCAGGCCACCGAGGCGGAAGTGCTGCCGCACCTCACCGTCGCGGTCTCCATCGCCGCGGTCAACGGCCCGAACGCCGTCGTCATCGCCGGTGCGGGCGTCGAGCAGGTGTTGGAACACTTCGCGGACCGGAAGTCCAAGCGCCTCACCGTGTCGCACGCGTTCCACTCGCCGTTGATGGACCCGATGCTGGACGACTTCCGCGAGGTCGTCTCCGCACTCACGTTCTCCGCGCCGAAGATCCCGATGCCCGGCGACGTGACGAACCCGGAGTACTGGGTGCGGCACGTCCGCGACGCCGTCCGGTTCGCCGACACCGTCACGGGCCTGGAGGCCAAGGGCGTCAGCACGTTCCTCGAACTGGGCCCGGACGGCGTGCTCACCGCGATGGCGCAGGACAGCGTCACCGACGCGGTGCTGATCGCGTCGCAGCGCAAGGACCGCGCCGAGGTCACGGCCCTCGTCCGCGCCCTCGCCGCACTCCACGTCCGTGGCATCGCGGTCGACTGGGCCGCCTACTTCGCCCGCTCCGGCGCGCGGACGGTGGACCTGCCGACCTACGCGTTCCAGCGCGACCGCTTCTGGCTCGACCCGAGCCCGAGCAAGGCCCCCGCGGTGGACGGCAAGCGCTACCGGATCGACTGGTCGCCGGTCACCCCGTCCGGTGTCGTGCCCGGCCGCTGGCTGGTCACCGATCCCGACCTGGCCGAAGGCCTGGCGGCTCGCGGTGTCGACGTCGTCGCCGAAGGACCGTTCGACGGCGTGCTGGCGCTGACCAACGACGTCACCGAGGCGCTCGACCTGGTCAAGACCCACACCGCGAAGCTGTGGATCGCCACCCGCGGAGCGGTCGCGACCGGCCCGGCCGACGCCGTCGCCGACCCGATCGCCGCGCAGGTGTGGGGCTTCGGCCGGGTCGCCGCGCTGGAGCACTCCGACCGCTGGGGCGGCCTGGTCGACCTGCCCGACACGCTCGACGCCAGGGCGTTCGACCGGATCGCCGCGCTCCTGGGCGGCACGGAGGACCAGGTCGCCGTGCGCGGCTCGGTCGTCCACGCCCGCAGGCTCGTCCCGGCCCCCGCCGGGACCGGCTCCGACTGGTCGCCGCGCGGCACGGTCCTGGTGACCGGCGGCACGGGCGCCATCGGCCGCCACGTCACCGCGTGGCTCACCGAAGCCGGTGCCGAGCGGGTCGTGCTGGTCAGCCGTGGCGGGGGAGAGGTCCCCGGCGCGACGGTCGTCCCGTGCGACGTGACCGACCGCGACGCGCTGGCCGCCGTGATCGCCGAGTACCCGCCGAACGCCGTCGTGCACCTCGCCGGCGTCGGCCAGGACACGGCGCTGGCTGACATGGACGCCGACGAACTGGCCTACGTCATGGCCGCCCGCGTGGAAGGCGCGGCGAACCTGGACGCGCTGGTCGGCGACGTGGACGCGTTCGTCCTCTTCTCCTCCACCTCCGGTGTCTGGGGTTCCGGCCGCCAGGGCGCGTACGCCGCGTCCGACGCCTACCTCGACGCGCTGGCCGAACGCCGCCGCGCCGCCGGGCTCGCCGCCACCTCCGTGGCGTGGGGCCCGTGGGCCGGGGGTGCGATGACCCAGGAGGGTCGGGACGCCCTGAGCCGTCGCGGACTGCCCGCGCTGGCACCGGAACAAGCTCTCGCCGCCCTGCGCCGGGCCGTCGGGCTCGGGGAGGCCACGGTCGTCGTCGCCGACGTCGACTGGACCCGCTTCGCCCCGGCGTTCACCGCCGCCCGCCCGAGCCCGCTGCTCAGCGCGCTGCCGGACGTGGTGGCGGCGCTGGAGACCCCGGCCGCGGCCAACGACACCGGTCTCGTCGCGAAGCTCACCGGGCTGGCCGAGGCCGAACAGCGGTCGCTGCTGGTGGACCTGGTCCGCGCGCAGGTCGCCGACGTGCTCGGCTACGCCTCGCCGCAGGCCGTCGAACTCGGGGTCGCGTTCCGCGAACTCGGCTTCGACTCGCTCACGGCCGTGGAACTGCGCGGCAAGCTCAACGAGGTCACCGGTCTGCGACTGCCCGCGACGCTGGTGTTCGACTACCCGAACCTGGCCACGCTGACCGCGTTCCTGCGCGAGGAACTGGTCGGCAGCAGGCCGGAGGCGCTGACCGCCGTCACCTCGGGCTTCACCAACGAGCCCATCGCGATCGTCGGCATGGGCCTGCGGCTGCCGGGCGGGATCGAGACGCCCGAGCAGCTCTGGGAACTGGTCACCTCGGGCAGCGACGCCATCTCGGACTTCCCGACCAACCGCGGCTGGGACCTGGCGAACCTGTTCGACCCGGACCCCGACCACGAGGGCACGTCATACGTGACCCGAGGCGGGTTCCTGCACGACGCGGGCGAGTTCGACCCGGCGTTCTTCGGGATCAACCCGAGGGAGGCCCTGGCCATGGACCCGCAGCAGCGAATGCTGCTGGAAACGTCCTGGGAGGCCATGGAACGCGCGGGCATCGACCCGGAGTCGTTGCGCGGCAGCCGGACCGGCGTCTTCACCGGCACGAACGGCCAGGACTACGCGATGCAGACGTTCGAGCTGCCGCCCGGCATCGAGGGCTACCTGGGCACGGGCCTCGCGGCCAGCGTCGTCTCCGGTCGCCTGTCCTACACGTTCGGCCTGGAAGGCCCGGCCGTCACGGTCGACACGGCGTGCTCCGCTTCGCTCGTCGCGATTCACCTTGCCGCTCAAGCACTGCGGGCCGGTGAGTGCGACCTGGCGTTGGCCGGTGGCGCGTCGATGATGTCCACGCCCGGCGCGTTCATCGACTTCAGCCGCCAGCGCGGCCTCGCGGTCGACGGCACGTGCAAGTCGTTCGCCGCGGCGGCCGACGGCACGGCCTGGGGCGAGGGCGTCGGCATGCTCGTCGTCGAACGCCTCTCCGACGCGCAGCGCAACGGCCACGAGGTGCTCGCCGTCATCCGCGGCAGCGCGATCAACCAGGACGGTGCCTCCAACGGCCTCACGGCCCCGAACGGCCCGTCGCAGCAAAGGGTGATCCGCCAAGCCCTCGCGGCCGCCGGACTGTCCACAGCGGACGTCGACGTCGTGGAAGCGCACGGCACCGGCACGAAGCTCGGCGACCCGATCGAGGCCCAGGCGATCCTGTCGACCTACGGCCAGAACCGGGAAACCCCGCTGCTGCTGGGCTCGCTGAAGTCCAACATCGGCCACACGCAGGCCGCGTCCGGTGTCTCCGGCATCATCAAGATGGTGCTGGCCCTCCAGCACGGCGTCGCGCCGAAGACGCTGCACGTGGACGAGCCGTCGCCGCAGATCGACTGGACCTCCGGGTCCGTGGAGCTGCTGACAGAGGCCGCTTCCTGGCCGGAGACCGGGCGTCCGCGCCGGGCCGCCATCTCGTCGTTCGGCATGAGCGGCACCAACGCCCACGCGATCATCGAGCAGGCGCCGGTCGCGGAGGTGGTGGTCGAGACGGCCACCACGAAGCTGCCCGCCCTGCCGGTGGTGCTCGCGGCGAAGTCGTCGGAAGCCTTGAAGGAGCAGGCGGAACGGCTGCGCGAGCACGTGGCGTCGACCGACGTCGACCTGACCGACCTGGCGTTCTCGTTGCTCACCAGCAGGTCCGGCCTCACCCACCGCGCTGTCGTGGTGGCGGGGGAGAAGGACGAGCTGCTCAACGGTCTCGCGACCGTGTCCGCCGGCGACGCCGTCGTCGAGGGCAAGCTGGCGGTGCTGTTCACCGGCCAGGGCTCGCAGCGGGTCGGCATGGGCCGTGAGCTGCACGCCGCGTTCCCGGCGTTCGCCAAGGCGTTCGACGAGATCGCCGCGCTGGTCGACGTCCGGATCGACGACGAGGAGACCCTCGACCGCACGGAGTTCACCCAGCCCGCGATCTTCGCGGTCGAGGTGGCGCTCTACCGCCTCTTCGAGTCGTGGGGCGTGAAGCCCGACCACCTGGGCGGCCACTCCATCGGCGAGATCGCCGCGGCCCACGTGGCCGGTGTCCTGTCCCTCCAGGACGCGGCCACGCTGGTCGGCGAACGCGGTCGCCTCATGCAGGCGTTGCCCGCCGGTGGCGCGATGGTGGCGTTGCAGGCCACTGAGGAAGAAGTGCTGCCCCTGCTCACGGACGCCGTCTCCATCGCGGCGATCAACGGACCCACGTCGATCGTCATCGCGGGTGCGGAAGACGCCGTGCAGGTGGTCGTCGGGGCGTTCCCCGACCGGAAGTCCAAGCGGCTCAGCGTGTCCCACGCGTTCCACTCGCCGCTGATGGAGCCGATGCTGGACGAGTTCCGCCAGGTCGTCGGAAAGCTGACCTTCACCGAGCCGACCATCCCGATGCTCGGCGACGTGACGGACCCGGAGTACTGGGTGCGGCACGTGCGGGACGCGGTGCGGTTCGCCGACACCGTGACGACCCTCGAAGGCCAGGGCGTGAAGACGTTCCTGGAGCTGGGCCCGGACGGCGTGCTCACCGCGATGGGAGCCGACAGCGTCACCGACGCCGTGCTCATCCCGTCGTTGCGCAAGGACCGGGACGAGGTCCGCACCCTGCTGACGGCCCTCGGTCGGGTCCACGCCCGCGGTTGCACCGTCGACTGGACGGCGTTCTTCGCCGGGACGGCCGCCAAGCGGGTCGACCTGCCCACCTACGCGTTCCAGCACCAGCACTTCTGGCTGGACTCGCAGCCGTGGCCGACCACGACCGCGTCCGCCGAGGTCAGCGAGGTCGACGCCCAGTTCTGGGCCGCGGTCGACAGCGAGGACCTGGCGTCGCTCGGCACGGACATCGACCCGTCCACGCCGTTCGGCGACGCTCTGCCGGTGCTGGCGTCGTGGCGCAGGCAGCGCGGTGAGAACGCCACCGTGGAGGGCTGGCGCTACCAGGTCGAGTGGAAGTCGGTCACACCCGAGAAGGCAGGCGCGTCCGGTCGCTGGCTGGCCGTCGTGCCCGCCGGGCAGGCCGAGCACGCCGTGCTCGCGGGCCTGAGCGCCCGTGGCGTGGAGGTCGTGCCGGTCGAGTGGGACGCCGACGTCGACCGCGTCGGCCTCGCGACCCTGCTGGAGAAGGCGATGACCGACGGTCCCGCCGAGGGCGTGCTGGCCCTCGGGACCACGGCCACCACGACCGTGCTGACCGTGCAGGCACTCGGTGACGCCGGGATCGAGGCCCCGCTGTGGGTCGCGACCCGCGGCGCGGTGTCGACCGGCCGGTCCGACGGCGTCGTCGACCCGGCGCAGTCCACGATCTGGGGCACCGGCTACGTGATCGGCCTGGAGCACCCCGAGCGCTGGGGTGGCCTGGTCGACCTGCCGGAGAAGCTGACCGACAAGGCGCTCGACCGGATCGCCGCCGTGCTCGTCGGCTCCGAGGACCAGGTCGCCGTCCGCTCGTCCGGCGTGTTCGGCCGACGGCTGGTGCACGCACCGGCCGCGACCGGCCTGTCGGACTGGTCGCCGCGCGGCACGGTCCTGGTCACCGGCGGTACCGGTGCCCTGGGCACCAGGGTCGCCCGCTGGCTGGCCACCGAGGGCGCGGAGCACCTGGTGCTCACGTCCCGTCGTGGCCCCAGTGCCCCCGGCGCGGCCGAACTCGCCGCCGAACTGGAGGCGTTGGGCACGAAGGTCACCATCGCCGCGTGCGACGTGGCCGACCGCGAGTCGCTGTCGAGCCTGCTCACCGAGTTCCCGCCGAACGCCGTGGTCCACGCGGCCGGTGCGGACCACTACGGGGCCATCGCGGACCACGACCTGGGCACGTTCGACGACGTCCTGTCCGCGAAGGTCGCGGGCGCGGTCCTGCTGGACGAACTCCTGGTCGACGCGGACCTGGACGCCTTCGTGGTGTTCTCGTCCATCGCGGGCACCTGGGGTTCGGGTGGCCAGTCGGCCTACTCGGCGGCCAGCGCGTTCCTCGACGGCCTGGCGGAGTCCCGCCGGGCACGGGGACTGGTCGCGACCTCGGTGTCGTGGGGTCCGTGGGCCGAGAGCGGCATGGCGACCGTCGGCGACACCGAGGAGCACCTGCGCCGTCGCGGCCTGATCGCGATGTCGCCCGCCCTCACGCTCACCGCCCTGGAGAAGGCCATCCGCTCCGGCGAGACCACGGTGACCGTGGTCGACATCGAGTGGGACAGGTTCGCCCCGGCGTTCACCATGGCCCGGCCCAGCCCGTTCCTCGGCGACCTGCCCGAGGTGCGCGCCGCGCTCGAGGAGACGGCTCCCGCGGCCGGCGAGGAGTCCGACCTGGTCGGGAAGCTCGCCGCGCTGTCCGAGGTCGAGCAGCACGCGCTGCTGGTCGACCTGGTCCGCGGCCAGGTCGCGACCGTCCTGGGCCACGGCTCGGCGGACGCGGTCGCCAAGGACAAGGCGTTCCAAGACCTCGGCTTCGACTCGCTCACGGCCGTGGAGCTGCGCAACACCCTGACCACCGCCACCGGGCTCAAGCTCCCGGCGACCCTGGTCTTCGACCACCCCAGTGCCGAGCCGCTCGCGCGGTTCCTGCACTCCCAGCTCGTCGTCGGCGGCGCCTCGGTGCCGGTCCTCGACGAACTCGAGAAGTTGGAGGCCGTGCTCGCCACCGCCACCCCGGACACGCTCACCCGGACCAAGATCACCATCAAGCTCCAGTCGCTCCTGTCCTCGTGGAACTCGGGCAAGGCCGCCGAGTCCACGAGCGAGCTGGACGACGCGTCCGACGACGAGCTGTTCGCGCTCATCAACAAGCAGCTGGGGAAGTAACCACCCACCCCTGCTCGCCCCCTCGCTACCCCCTCCGACCTGGTCGGAGGGGGTAGCGGTGCTGGGGCGAACCGCGTTTTCGGGCCGTTTCCTCTGGGGCGGGTAGGGGCGCGCTAGGGGTTGAGGGGTGTTGGGGCCACGGACAGAATCGTTTCGTGAGCTGAAGTGTGCCAAGCGCTTCCGAATTCACGACGATCTCATTCTCCCGCGCCGGAGAAACCCTGTCGTCCGTAGCGAAGAGGTGCTCTTAAATGGCGAATGAAGACACGCTCCGGGAGTATCTCAAACTGGTGACGGCGGATCTCCAGACCACCCGGCAGCGGCTTCAGGAGTTGGAGGAAGGCGACCAGGAGCCGATCGCCATCGTGGCGATGAGCTGCCGTTACCCCGGTGGCGTCCGCTCGCCCGAGGACCTGTGGCGGCTGGTCGAGTCCGGCGGTGACGCGATTTCCCCGCTCCCCGAAGACCGCGGCTGGGGCACCGAAAACGGTGTTTTCGCCGTCGAGGGTGGCGGGTTCCTCTATGACGCGGCCGATTTCGAGCCCGCGTTCTTCGGTATTTCCCCGCGCGAGGCACTGGCCATGGACCCCCAGCAGCGGCTGCTGCTGGAAACGACGTGGGAAGTGTTCGAACGCGCCGGAATCGACCCCAGGTCCCTGCGCGGCAGCCAGACCGGGGTGTTCATCGGTGGCAGCGCCATGGGCTACGGCATCGGCCTGACCGAGGTCCCCGACGAGGTCGCGGGCCACCTGCTCACGGGGGCGGCCCCCAGCGTCCTGTCCGGCCGCCTCTCCTACACGTTCGGCCTTGAGGGCCCCGCCGTCACGGTCGACACCGCCTGCTCGTCCTCGCTCACCGCGCTGCACCTGGCTGCCACCGCGCTGCGCAATGGTGAGTGCTCCATCGCCCTCGCGGGCGGTGTGATGGTGATGAGCACCCCCGCCGTGTTCGCCGAGTTCGGCAAGCAGGGCGGGCTCTCCCCGGACGGCCGGTGCCGCGCGTTCTCCGACGACGCCGACGGCACCGGCTGGTCCGAGGGAGTGGGCCTGCTGCTGGTCGAGAAGCTGTCCGACGCCCGCCGCAACGGCCACGAGGTCCTCGCCGTCGTGCGCGGCAGCTCGGTCAACCAGGACGGCGCGTCCAACGGCCTCACCGCCCCCAACGGCCCGTCGCAGCAGCGGGTGATCCTCCAGGCCCTGGCCAACGCCGG
>Ga0247771_1000093_pt1 | contig 36887 bp, 36 predicted proteins | sample UWRJL197509C6_FD_179948 | JGI IMG/M metagenome (GOLD analysis project Ga0247771, IMG submission 179948) | Plant litter microbial communities from Arlington Agricultural Research Station in Wisconsin, United States - UWRJ-L197-509C-6 | ecosystem: Environmental > Terrestrial > Plant litter >... | reverse complement strand
CGCCCGCCTGCGCCTGCCTGCCTGCGCCTGCCTGCCTGCGCCTGCCTGCCTGCGCCTGCCTGCGCCTGCCTGCGCCCGTTCCCGCCCCGCTCGGCTCAGGCCCGGCTTGGCCCTCTCCCCGCTCGGCTCCGGTCCGGACCCCTGCTTCGCCTCGCCCCGTTCGGCTCCAGACCGGCCCGGTCCGCCCTGCCTGCTCCGCTCGGCCGCTGAGCTGGGTTCGCCCCATCCCGCACGCTATGCCCCGCTCACACCAACTCCGGCCTTCCCGCCGCACTGGCTGGCGTGCACTGCGCCCCACCCCGCCCCGCTTGCCTCAAGATCGAACCGGACCCCGCATCGCTTCGCCCGGTTCGGCTCTGTGCCGGACTGGCCCTGCTCGGCCCCGGACCAGTCCTGCACCGCCCGCCCCGCCCCGCTCTCCGGCACTACCCGCTCCACTCGGCTCGCACCGGTCGGGCTCCGCTGAGTCCGCCCCACTCCGCACGCTTTGCCGCACCCCCACCAACTCCGGCCTTCCCACCGCACCGTCGGGCGTACCTCAACGCAAAAGGCCGGGCACCGCGCGAAGAATCGCGCGACACCCGGCCTCCTGACCGTGCGGGCCCTACCTGTCCTGCGTGTCCTACCTGGGCGGTCGGGCGCTGCTGCGGCCTCCGCCGCCCCCGGACCGGACGAGCAGGCGCGGCTGTCCTCCCGAGCGGGTGCGGACGCTGGGGGCCTGGGTGCGGCGCGGCAAGAAGGCCTCGGCCATCGCGGCCTCCAGCTCGCGTTCCTGTTCCTGGTCCTCCAGCTCCGGCTGGTACTCCGCCACCGGGTCGGCGTACTGCGGGTACTGCTGCGTCTCCGGGGCCGGTTCGTAGCGGGGCTGTTCGTAGCGCGGAGGTGCCGAGCGCATCGGTTGCATCACCGGGTGGGCCCTCGGGGCGGGTGGGGGTGCCACCGGTTGTTCCGCCACGGGCTGGGCTGCCTGGTCGCGGCGCTGGATGTGTTGCGTCAGCGTGTCCTCGCGGCTCGGCCTGGTGACCGTGTTCTGCTGGAACAGCTGCGGCGACAGGCGGATCAGGGCGCCGGGGGAGTCCAGGGCGACCATGGCGACCAGCTTGCCGTCCTTGACGAAACCGGTGATCGTGCGGTGGTCGCCGGTCGGCTGCGACAGGGTCGTCGTGTCCGTCGCCAGCGACGCCAGGCCCGCGCCCTGGATGCGCATGCCGTACTGCTCGGTCCAGAAGCGCGGCACCGGCGTGTACGGCCTGGACGACTCCCGGCCCACGAGCAGGTTCTCCGCGGCCGCGCGACCCATCTCCACGGCGTTCAGCCAGTGCTCCACGCGCCGCTGCACGCCGCCGAACCGCAGGTTCGGCCAGCGGGCGACGTCACCGCAGGCGACGACGTCCGAGCCGCCGACCACGTGGCAGCTGGTCTCGCACATGAGGCCGTCCTCCAGCACCAGGCCGGAGCCGCGCAGCCACGACACCGACGGCACCGAGCCGACCGCGAGGATCACGACGGCGGCGAAGAGGACCTGCCCGTCGGACAGGTGGATCGCGATGCCGTTGGCCTGGCGCATCCAGTGCAGGATCTTCACACCGAGCGCCAAGCGCGTGCCCTTGGCGCGGTGGGTGTCGGTGACGAAGTCGCCGATCTCCTTGCCGGTCGCGCCGCCGAGCAGCGTGTCGCTGCGGTTGATGATCGCCACGTCGCGGCCCATGCCGCGCACCGAGGCCGCGATCTCGCAGCCGATCAGGCCACCGCCGATGACGACGACGAGCCCCTGCGTGGAGGCGATCGAGTTGCGGATCGCGACGGCGTCGTCGACGGTCCGGAGCACGTGGACGCGCTCGTCCTGGCGCGGGGCGCCGGGCATGTGCCGAGACTCCACGCCGGTCGCGATGATCAGGCCGTCGTAGCGGACCTCTTCCCCGCCAGGGAGTCCCACCACCCGGCGGCCGGTGTCCAGCGACTCGGCGGGCACTCCCAGCCGCCAGGTCGCCTCCATCTCGTCGCTGATCTTGAACCCCAGCTCGCGGGGGGTCAGCTCACCGGTGATGACTTCCTTCGACAACGCCGGTCTGTGGTACGGCTTGTGCTTCTCCGCAGAGAGGATCATGAGCTCGCCGTTGAAACCGAGCTCCCGCAAGCGTTCTCCGGCACGCAGCCCCGCCAGGCCGCCGCCGACGATGACCACTCGTTCTTCCGCCTTCACCGCACACGCTCCCGCAGTTCGATCGCCCGCATGGGGCAGGACCTGGCCGCCGTGCGGGTCTTCGCGTACAGCTCGGGCGAAGGCCTGCGCTCGTAGGTCAGCCTGTTGTCGTCGATGAGTTGGAACACTTCCGGCGCCTCGGCCTGGCACACGCCGTACCGGTGGCACCGGTGGTTGTCGACGCTGACATCCATGGCGTTCCCGCCGCCCGTCGGCTCGGGTTCGAAGCCGGGTTCGGGCTCCATCATCCCCAGTCGCATCAGGATCTCCGGCGGCAGGAAGCGCGCGATGGCGATCGTAGCGGTCGGGATCAAGATCGTCAGGCCCGCGAGCCACAGGATCGCCAGGTTCCCGTTGGCGATGGCGCCGAACCACGAGTGGATGATCGTGATGGTGACCGCGACGTAGGCCATCTGGTGGAACCGCAACCACTTGCGGTACAAGGCCTTCTTGCGCAGGCCGACGGTGAACGCGATCGCGATCATCAGCTCGAGGCCGACGATGCCGAGCGCGTGCCGCAGCTGGCCGCCGTTCACGAACGGCACCAGGACCTTGAGCAGTCCGAAGTCGATGGTCTTCAACATCGTGAAGCAGAAGGCGTGGAGGCTGCCGAACGCGATCGCCAGGGTCGCCAACACCATGTGGGTGTTGCGGAGGCCCTGGGTGCCGGTGATCTTGTGGGCCCAGCCGGTGGCGATGAGGACGCCCCAGGCCAGTGTCGCGCACATGGTCGCGTAGGCAAGACGTGCCGAGAGCTGAGCGACGCTCTTCACTCCGGCGTCTTGGTCGGCGCTTGCCTGAGCGAGCAGGAGCGGGACCTGATGGAACACGTGGAACCTCCGAGAACGGCGGGGGAGGACGAGGGGGTCCTCGGGTGGTGCGGTGGATCGTGGTGGGAGCGGTACCCGCCCGGCCTGGCGTGCAGGAGTGTTCACGCCAGGACGGACGGGCGGTGGAAACAGTTCCGCGATGGAAGTCGTTGGGGCTTCTAGTACCACCTCCTCCTCGGTAGCGGGAGAACCGGGGTCCTGGAACCCCGGCGACGCAGACCGGTCAGTCCACCGGGTACTTCGGTTTCATCAGCCGCAGCAGCGTTGCCGTGACGATCGCTCCCACCAGGACGATGAGGCCGATCATCAGCGGGTTCGGTCCGCTGCCCGGTGTCAGGGAGCCGAGCAGTCCCGACTTCGCCACGGCCGCGTGCGCGCCCGCGGGAACCGGGTCGGACATGCCCTCCTGGGTCACCAGTCCGGTGCTCTCCAGCATGGTCATGTGCTTGGCGATGATGTTGCCCGTCTCCTGGGCGAAGTCGCGGATGGCCTGGTTCCGCGTGCCCAGCCGGACGTTGCTGACCTCGGTGAAGCCCTGGCCGTGCGCCGACCGCAGCCGGTTCGCGAAGGCCCGGTCGAAGGCGTCGCCGTTCAGACCGCGCAGTTCGTCGATCCACGTCTGCTGCGTCGGGTTCACCGTGGCGGGCAACGGGATCTTCATCTTCCCCGCCAGGGTGAACAGCTTCTCGTCGAGCGTGCGGTGGTCGGCCGCGATCTGCAGGCCCACCTGCCGGACGCGCTCGTTCTGGGACCGGGTCTGGGCTTCCTCGCCCACCGGGCCCTCCCACAGACTGGCCTGCTTCACCTTGATGAGCAAGTCCTTGTCCGCGGCGGAGATCGTCCCGAGTGGAGTCTGCTGGTCGGGACCGTCCTGCGCGGCGGCGACGCCGGGCGCGCCGATCGCGAACGCGACCAGCAGCGCGCCGAGCGCGGCCAGGAACCGGGTGGTCGTCACGGGGGCGCCCACCTCAGTAGCCGTTGCCCGTGGCGCCGGACGCCGGGGCCTCGGAGGTCGGCTGGTCGCCCGCGGCGGGGGCCTCGGCGGGCTGGGTGCCGGGGATCCCGACGCCCGCGTTGTTCGTCGCGGTGCCCGCGACCTTCCCGCCGGTCGGCGTGATCGCCCACCAGGTGCCGCCCTTGCCCTGCCCGTTGGCGCGAGTGGGGGCCTTGTCGCCGGTGAACGTGTAGAGGGGCCAGCCCGCGTACGTGACCTGCTTCGAGCCGTCGGTGCGGGTGACCGTGCCGACCAGCTTCGCGTCCAGGTCCGCCACCATCGTGCGCTCGGTCGCGAGGACCGGGGGCCACGTCTTCGCGCAGTCGCCCTCGCAGTTGGACTTGGGCGGCTTCGCGGTGTCCTTGTCGAACCGGTAGACCGTGAAGCTCTTGCCGTTGACGATGTACGGCCCGTTCACGTGCACGGACTGGAACGCCGCGAGCACCCGGTCGGCCGCGCCGCTCGCCGCGGCGGGCTCCTCGAGGCCGGGAGCGGCGGGCAGGCCGTTGCCGGCGTTCGAGTAGGCCGGGTCGTTGTCGGCCGACGCGGGGGAGAGCGGTGTCACCGCGATGGAGCCGCAGGCGGTTGTCGCTGCGAGAGCGGCGGCGGCGGGAACCAGGGACAGCACCCGCCGGGGTCGTCTGCTGAGCATCACGGAAACCTTTCTCTCCTGTCCGGATCCGCCGTTCGGAGCAGTGGCGACAGGTGTCACCCCGACCCAAAGGAGCGGATACAGAGGAGTACGGTCCGCCCTGGATGAAGGTTCACAAACGATTCGAAAACTTTTCTTCCGTCAAAACTCTCGACTAGAAGGCGAACTCAAGCCAAGATGCGTGACGTGGCGCGGCACAGACGTACGCAAACCGAGCGCGATCAGATGTGGCAACCGGACGGAAGTCTGGAAGACGAACTGATCCGGCGGCTCTACCAAGAATTCGGCAGTCCCCTGCTGGGACACGCCATGCGCTTGACCGGTCACGACCGGCAATGGGCAGAGGACATCGTTCAGGAAACCCTCGTGCGGGCCTGGCGCAACGCGGAGAAGCTCGAGCGAGACCCCGTGTTGCTCCGATCGTGGCTGTTCACGGTGGCGCGGCGGCTGGTCATCGACGACCGGCGCAAGCGCAGCGTGCGACCCCAGGAGTCCCAGTTGACGCCCTCGGACGAAGCGCCGGTGCGCGACGAGGCGGACCGCACGCTGTCCGCGATCGTCGTGGCCGAGGCGATGAGCGGACTGACCGAGGAGCACCGGGAGGCTATCCTCGAGACGTACCTGCGCGACCGGACCGTCGGCGAGGCCGCAGAGGTGCTCGGCGTGCCCGCGGGTACGGTGAAGTCCAGGGTTTACTACGCACTTCGCGCCCTTCGGCGGGCACTGCAGGATCGGGGCTGACCAGGTGACAGCGCTGCCGGACCACATCGATGTGGCGGCGTATGTCCTCGGTGTCCTCGACGAGGACGAGGTGGACGCCTTCGAGAACCACCTCGCCCAGTGCCGCAAGTGCGCTCTGGACCTGAAGGACTTCGCCGTCCTGCCCGACCTGCTGGACGAGGCTGACCAGGCAGGACTCCTCCGGGGGACCGCCGGTGAGCGTCCGGACGGCCGGTCGGTGCGCGCGATGTTGGACTCGGTGTCGATCGACCGCGGCCGCAAGAGGCGCAACTACGCGCTCGCCGCCGCCGCGGTGGCTGTACTGCTGATGGGTGGCACCGCCGCCGCCACCGTCAAGCTCACCTCGGGGAACACCTCCACGGTGGCCCAGAACCCGCAGAACGCCGCCACGCCCCCGAAGCAGTCGAACGTGGCGAACAACGAGACGGACGTCTTCCAGGAGCTCAGCCGCTCGGACCCGAAGACCGGGCTGAGCGCGAAGATCCACGCCCGGCCCGAGGCGTGGGGCACGTCCATCGAGTTCGAGGTGGAGGGCGCCAAGGGCCCCGGTCGCTGCGACCTGGTGGCCCTCACGCGGGACGGCGGCATCATGCCCGTCACGTCGTGGCTGGTGGCGGCCCCCGCCCTGAACGGCGACAAGCCCGCCGTCGAGCTCAACGGCGGGCTTGGGATGCGGTGGAACGAGATCGCCGCGTTCGTCGTGCGGGACGCCAGTGGAGCCACGCTGCTCCACATGCCCACTTAAGTCTCTTAAATCTTCGGGTTTCCGCAGGTCACAGGTTCCGGAGCCCGGTAAGCACCCGCTCGAGCAGCGCGACCGTCGGACGGTTGTCCAGCACCTGGTCGTTGTGGTGCACGGTGATCAGGCTCAGGTCGGACATGTCTGCCAGCAGCACCCGCACCACCCCCAGCGGCAGCCTCAGGCGGGCGGAGACCTCGGCCACGGAGTGGGGGTCCCGGCAGAGAGAGCTGATCGTGCGGTGCTCCGCGGTGTCGGTCAGGGGATTGGGTGTGACCTGCTCGTTCGTGGTCACGATGGTCTCGATGTCCAGCGTGATCGCCGAACGGGTCCGGCCGCCGGTGAGGGCGTAGGGACGGACCCTGAAGTCGTCGGTCATCGAATAGCTCCGCAGCGGTCGACGGGTGTCGGCAGCCCCCAGTATCGCTGAGGCCAGGACACAGTACGACCCCCGGTTGGCGGGAGTCCCGAAGTTCCCATTCCTTGGCATCCATCCGCCAAGCGGCACTACGGATCGTGATCGACCGCGGCGGGCCTGATTTGGGCATTTAAAGTCTATTTAAGGATGAAGTAAGTTCTATTTATTGCTACTTCGGCGTTCAATTCACGGATCGTGGCCGCCGTTCCGGGTGGAATTGTCGTCCCGTACTGATGTCATACCACTTCCATTCCTCCGGCCGCACTCGGTCGGCCTTTTGCGTTGCGGACCCGTGTCCTCGCGCTTAGACCACTGTGGATCTTGGGTGACGGGCCGGTTGACATTTGTCATCGCAGGTCGGTGACACCGCCTCACTACTGGCCGGGACCGCCTCCGACCAGGCTTGGGGCCATGACGACGGTGCTGGACGTGCGAGGGGTGCGACACCGCTACGGCGGGACGGTCGCGGTGGACGGGGTGGACCTGCGGGTCGACGCGGGGGAGTGCGTCGCGCTGCTGGGGCCCAACGGGGCGGGGAAGACCACGCTGGTCAACCTGGTGATCGGCCTGCTGGCCCGGCAGGAGGGGACGGTCTCCATCGCGGGCGGCGACCCGCGGTTCGCCGCCACCCGGCGGAACCTGGGGGTCGTGCAGCAGACGCTGGGGTTCCCGACGACGTTGAAGGTGCGCGAGCTGGTGGTCGGCTGCGCCGTGCGGGCCGGTCTGCCGCGCTCGGCCGCCGGGCCGGTGCTGGCCGAGCTGGGCCTGACCGAGCCGGCGGGCCGCCGGGCGGTGAAGCTGTCCGGCGGGCAGCGGCAGCGGTTGCAGCTCGCGATGGCGTTGGTGGGGGACCCGGCGCTGCTGGTGCTCGACGAGCCGACGGTGGGGCTGGACGTCGCCGCGCGCCGCGCGTTCTGGGCGACCGTGGCCTCCCGGCGGGAACGCGGGGTCGGCGTGCTGGTGACCACCCACCTGATCGACGAGTCCGCCGCGGTGGCCGACCGGGTCGTCGTGGTGGACAAGGGTCGCGTGGTGGCCTCGGGGACCCCGGACGAGCTGATCGCCGTCCTCCCGGACCGGACGGTCATCGCGACGACGGCGTGGGACGACGCGCGGCTGCTGGCGCTGCCGGGCGTGCTGTCGATGAGCCGGGAGGGCGCGCGGGTCCGGCTGCGCACCCGGTCGCCCGAGGCGGCGCTGCGGGTGCTGCTCGTGGAGGACCCGACCGTGGCCGACCTGCGGGTCGAGCACGCCGGTCTGGAAGAGGCCGTCGTGAGCATCGGAGCGGCGGCATGACCGGCGGAACGGGCACGACCACCGACCACCACCACCTCAGGAGCCCGGGCATGACCACCGACACCGCCGCGCCCGCCGTGGTCGCCGACCGCCCCCGCACGTCCCTGGCCAGGGTCTTCGCCGTGGAGCTCGTGGACGATCTGAGGGGTGTCGTCCGCGAGCCCACGGCGTTGTTCTTCTCGATCGTCATGCCGGTCGGCTTCTTCGTCCTCTTCGTCTCCATGTTCGGCAGGCAGAACAGCGGGATGCTGGCCACGTTCGGCACGTTCGGCGTGCTGGCCGTGACGCTGATGAACCCCGGCATGGGCGTGGCGAAGGACCGGGAGCGCGGGTGGCTGCGGGCCAAGCAGGTGTCGGCCGTGCCGCTGTGGGTGACGCTGGCGGCGAAGGTCGTGGCGTCCTTCCCCTACGCGGTGGGGGTTCTCCTCGCGATGGCCGGGGCCGCGTCGGCGACCGGGTCGTTGACCGCGACGCCGTGGCAGCTCGTCCGGCTGGCCGCCGTGCTGGTCCTCGGGTCGTTCCCGTTCGCGCTGCTGGGGCTGGCGATCGGCTTCCAGGCGAGCACCAACGCCGCCGCGGCGATCCTCAACGCCGTCCTGATGCCGTCGGCGATCTTCTCCGGGCTGTGGATGCCGCTGGCGTTCCTGCCCGCGTTCTTCGGCCACGTGGCCCCGTTCCTGCCGCCCTACCACCTGGCGCAGCTGGCGCTGGCGCAGATCGGGCCCGGCGCGGTCCTGCCCCACGTCCTCGTGCTGCTCGGGATGACCGCGGTGACCGGCGGACTGGCCGGTCTGTCCTATCGTTTCGCTCGACCATGATGAGACGACTGCGCGTGTGGACCTGGGTGCACCTGGTCTACCTCGTACTGCCCGCGTTCCAGCCGATGTTCGACCCGGCCGCCGACTGGCGGGACTGGGCGCTGGTCGGCGTGATCGTCGTGGGCTTCCTGCCGATGTACGCCATGTCGCTGCTGCGGCCGTGGCAGGCGCGGTGGTGGCTGACGGTCCCCGCGACGGTCCTCGCGGTCGCGACGATCCACTTCAACGCCGGGGCCGCGATCCTCTTCGTCTACGCGGCGGCGTGCGCCGGGCTCACCGAGACCCGGCGCACGGCGCTGCGGTGGATGGGCTTCCTGACCGCGCTGACGCTGCTCTTCGCCGTGTTCTCCACCGTCCCGATGCCGTACCGGCTGTGGAACGTCGTCCCGCCGGTCGTCTTCATCTGGGTCATCGGGCTGGTGCAGATCGCCGAGGCGGCCCGCCTGCGCGACCACACCGAGCTGCGCATGGCCAACGCCCGGATCGAGCACCTGGCCACGGTGTCCGAGCGCGAGCGGATCGCGCGGGACCTGCACGACCTGCTGGGGCACTCGCTCACCGCCGTGGTGATGCGCGCCCAGCTGGTGAAGGAACTGGTGGACCTGGACCCGGTGCGGGCGCGCGCGGAGGTGCTCGAGATCGAGCGCACCGCCCGCGACGCCCTCGCCGAGGTGCGGGCCACCGTGAGCGGCTGGCGGCAGGCCAGCCTGGAGGCCGAGTTGGACGCCGCCCGAGGCGCGTTGGCGAGCGCGGGGGTCGAGCTGCGCGTCGACCGGGACCCCGACCTGACCCTCGTGGGGTCGACCGAGCACGCGCTGGCGCTCGCCGTGCGGGAGGCGATCACGAACGTCGCCCGGCACGCCGGGGCGCGGACGTGCCACGTCGGCGTCCACGCCGTGGACGGGGAGCTGCGGGTCGTGGTGGCCGACGACGGCGTGGGCGGGCAGGGCGTCGACGGCAACGGGCTGTCCGGGATGCGCGAGCGGATCGCCGCGCTCGGCGGGCGGGTCGACCGGATCGGTCTGGCGGGCACGACGCTGACGATCGCGGTCCCGCTGCGGGTGGCCACGTGATCCGGGTCGTGCTGGCCGAGGACCAGGGCATGGTGCTGGGCGCGTTCGCGTCGCTGCTCGACCTCCAGCCGGACATCGAGGTCGTCGCGGGCGTCTCCGACGGCGACGCCGCGCTGGCCGCGGTCGCCGAGCACCGGCCGGACGTGCTGCTGACCGACATCGAGATGCCGGGGCGGTCCGGGCTGGACGTGGCGGCCGAGCTGCGGCGGCGCGACGACCCGACGCGCGTGCTGATCGTGACGACGTTCGCGCGCGGCGGGTACCTGCGCCGCGCGATGGACGCCGGGGTCCTCGGGTACGTGCTGAAGGACGCGCCGATCGCCGAGCTGGTCGACGCGCTGCGCAAGGTGCACGCGGGGGAGCGGGTCGTGTCGCCGGAACTCGCCGTGGCGGCGTGGGACTCGGCCGACCCGCTGACCGACCGCGAACGCGAGCTGCTGCGCGAGGTCGTGAACGGCGCGTCGAACGTGGAGATCGCCCGGCGGCTGCACCTGGCCGAGGGGACCGTGCGCAACTACCTGTCCACGGCGATGGCGAAGCTCAACGCCCGCAACAGGTCCGAGGCCGCGTCCATCGCCCGCGAGCGGGGCTGGCTCTAGCGTGCCGGTCCTCGTCCACCTCAACGGCCCGCCCGGCGTCGGCAAGTCGACCCTGTCCGCGCTGCGCGCCGACCGGAACCCCGGCACGCTGAACCTGGACGTCGACGCGCTGCACCTGCTGATCGGCGGCTGGCGGGACCCGCGGACCGACACGTGGCGGCTCGTGTGGCCCCTTGTGCACGCGATGGCGGCGGCCCACCTCGACGGCGGCCACGACGTGGTGCTGCCGCAGTACCACGCCCGGCCGGACGAGGTCGCCGTGCTCGAGGACCTCGCGCGCGCCCACGGGGCGGCCTTCCGCGAGGTCGTCCTGCTCGCCGACCGGGACACGACCGTGGCGCGCTTCGACCGCCGGGGCCGGGAGACCGACGACCCGTGGATCCGGCACCACCACGGCCTTCTGGGGGCCGACCGGCTCGGGACCATGCACGACGACCTGCTCGCGCTCGTCCGCCTGCTGCCGGACGCGGTGGTGGTGCCGAGCGCGGAGGGGGCCGTCGAGGAGACCTACGCGCTGCTGGCCGCCGCGTTGCGCGCGTAGCGAAGTCGGTTGCGGGCGCTGCTAGTTTGCCGCTGTGGACGACTTCTCCCGCTCCTGGGCGGCGTTGCGCGCGGCGGTGGCCGCACTCCCGGACGAGGACTTCGCCCGTCCGTCGGGCTGTGCGGGCTGGCTCGTGCGGGACCTGGTGTGCCACCTGGTGATCGACGCGCAGGACGTGCTGATCACCCTCGCCACGCCCGCCGACGGCGAGCCGACGCGCGACGCGGCGACCTACTGGGAGGTGTCCGACGCGCCGCCGACCGGCGACGACCCGCTCGACGCCCTGACCGTGCGGCTGGCCGCCGCGTACGGCGATCCGGCGCTGCTCAAGTTCCACCTCGACGACGTCGGCTCCGCCGCGGGCCGGGCCGCCGTCCTGGCCGACCCGAGCGCGCGGGTCGGCACCCGTGACCAGATCCTGACGGTGGCGGACTACCTCTCCGCTTACGTCCTGGAGTGGACGCTGCACCACCTCGACCTGATCGCGCACCTCACGGGCGTCGCCGGACCGCCCGCCGAAGGTCTCGCCCGGTCCCGGCGGCTGCTGGAGACGATCGCCGGGACCGCGTTCCCGGCCTCGCTGGCGGACGCGGACGCGCTGCTGGTCGGCACCGGACGGCGGCCGGGGGACCTGCCGCCGCTGTACCTCGGCTGACCGCTAACGCTTGCGCAGCGCGGCCAACTGCTCCTCGAACGGGATCACGGCCTCCGCGGTCCTCACCGGCGCGGGCCGGTTGTCCACCAGCGCGGCCAGTTCGCCCGCCGCCTGGTCGATCCGCTTCGCCAGCCCGTCCGCGCCCCAGTCCTCGGGCGCGGCGAACACGGCGGTCGGTGCGACCGTGGCGCGCAGGTAGGCGAACAGCGGGCGCAGCGCGAACTCCAGCGCCAGCGAGTGCCTCGCCGAGCCGCCGGTCGCGCCGATCAGCACCGGCTTGCCCACCAGTGCCTCGGGGTCGACCACGTCGAAGAACGACTTGAACAGGCCGCTGTAGGACGCGGTGAAGATCGGGGTCACGGCGATCACGCCGTCCGCACCCGTCACCGCGTCGAGTTCGGCCTGGAGCTTGGGGCTCGCGAAGCCGTTGGTGAGGTTGTGCGCGATGTCGGTGGCGACGTCGCGCAGCTCCACGAGGTGGACCTCCACGCCGGGCAGGTGCTTGCGGACGGCCTCGGTCAGTCGGTCGGCCAGCAGCCGCGTCGAGGACGGGGTGCTCAACCCGGCCGACACCACCGCGAGCTTGAGGGTGTTCATCGTCTCTCCACAGTGGACGTCAGAGCCAGTCGCGCTTCTTGAAGCTGGCGTACAGGAAGCCCGACAGGGCCAGTATGGCCACAGTGGACACCCAGAAACCCCACGGCTTCTCGAAGCCCGGATAGGGCAGGTTCTGCCCGTAGAAGCCGGTGATGGCGGTCGGGACCGCGATGATCGCCGCCCAGCTCGTCACCTTCTTCATGATCATGTTCATCACGTTGCCCTGCGCGGTCAGCTGGGTCTCGCGCAGCGTCGTCGTCATCTCCCGCAACGACTCCGTCCAGTCCGCGACCCGCAGCACGTGGTCGTGCACGTCCTGGAAGTACGGCCGCAGCTCGGCGGTGACGATGTCCTGGTCGGTGCGCAGCAGCGCGCCCACGGCGTCCACGAGCGGCACCGACACCCGGCGCAGCATCACCAGGTTCTTGCGCAGCGCCAACGCCCGGCGCTGCACGGCCTTGTGGTCCGGCCGCTCCTCGAACAGCGCGTCCTCCAGCGACTCGACCTCGTCGTCGAGCTTCTGCGCCACGTCGAGCTGCCCGTCGACGATCGTGTCCAGCAGCCCGTGCAGCAGGTAGCCGACACCGACCCCGCTGAGGTCCGTCGGCTGGTCCCACCGCTTCAGCACGTCGTCGAAGTCGAACTCGTCCCGCACGGTGATCAGCGCCCGCTCGGTGATGAACGCGGACACCTCCGTCGCCTCGAGCCGGTCCCCGTCGAACCTGACCGCCTTCGCGGTCACGAACGAGCTGCCGTCGTACTGGTCGAACTTCGGCCGCTCGTGCTTGGCCAGCGCGTCCTCGATGGCGAGCGCGTGCAGGCCCAGCTCCTCGGAGATCGTCGCCAGGTCGGCCTCGGTGGGGGCGTGGAAGTCCACCCACACCACCGAGTCCTCGTCCTTCAGGTGCTCGGACACCTCGTCCAGCGGGAAGTCCGACGCCTCGAGCTCGCCCAGGCGGTACAACCGCGTCCTGACCATGCCGTGAAGGCTAGTCAGCCCGCGAGCGTCGCGTGCATCTCCCACACCAGCACCTCGGCGGGCTCGGTCGCGGTGACCCGCTGTCCGCCGGTCGCGGTGAACCGGACCGCGTCGCCCTCGGCGAGGTTCCCGGCGCCTTCCAGCGTCACGGCCCCGCGCGCCACGAACAGGTGCAGGTACGGCGCGTCGGGCAGTTCGACCGACTGGCCGGGCTGCAACCGGGCCGCGTGCAGCGCCGCGTACTTGTTCTTGATCCGGATGGCCGCGGCCCCGTCGTGCGCCTCCATGCCGGACGCGACCGGCACCAGACCACCGCTGAGCAGCTCGTCGGCGATCTCCAGCTGCTCGTACCCCGGCGTGATCCGCTCCTCGTCCGGCACCACCCACATCTGGATGAAGTGCACCGGCTCCTTGTGCGTGGCCCCTTCGAGCCGCCACGAGTCGTTCTTCTCCGAGTGCAGGATCCCGCGCCCGGCGCTCATCCGCTGCGCCAGACCGGGGTAGATGATCCCGGAGTGCCCGGTCGAGTCCTGGTGCACCAGCGACCCCTGGAGCACCCAGGTCACGATCTCCATGTCCTTGTGCGGGTGCGTCTCGAAGCCCGCGCCCGGCGTGACCAGGTCGTCGTTGTTGACCAGCAGCAGCCCGTGGTGTGTGTTCGCGGGGTCGTAGTTGCGGCCGAACGAGAACGAGTGCTTCGAGTCCAGCCACGAGATCCGGGTGGCGTCGCGCTCGGCCGAGCGCCGCACGTCCACCTTCGGCTGCAAGGTGCTCTGGGTCATGGCGGGCCTCCTGGGTTGATGTGTCATCTACGTGAGCGTCAACCTAGTTGACACCGCAACTATTCCCCAGGCTAGTCGAGGTAGCCGGGCTGGCGCGCCTCGGCCCGATCCCGGGCCGAGGCGCGCGGCGGATCGCCCGCGAGGTGCTCGCCGAGGACGTCCGGGCCGTGTGCGAACCCGCGTTCGAGCCGGAGGACGAGCCTGCCGTCGTCGGTGGGGGACAGCGCGCCCTTTACCGGAGCTGCCCGTAGTGCTTGCGCAGCTCCTCTTCGCGGTCCTCCGGCCACGGGCAGCGGACGTCGCCGAGCGCGGCGGCGAAGAACAGCTCCAGGTGCACGTGCCACGCCGCCAGCGCGGCCACCGGGTCCGCGCCCTCGGGCAGGTCGTGGGTCAGGTCGACCCGCGTCCCCACCTCGGGGTCGTGCGAGACCTCCCAGCGCACCGGCCCGTACGCCAGCACGCGCGGCGGCTCGACCACGGTCAGCGGCTCGGCGGGCGCGACGTGGTTCAGCGCCCGCGTCGGGGGTTCGCCGCCGACGACCGGGTCGGCGTCCTCCACGAGCAGCGCCCACACGTCCGCCTCGGGCCGCCACACCAGGTCCCGCGCGAAGTGGACCCGCCTGCCGGTCAGGGTTCCCTCGTCCAGGCCGAACTCGCGGACGTAGGCCTCCATCGGCTCCAGCCACGCGGTCGGCTGCTCGAACGGCTCGCCGTCCAGGTCCGCCGCCAGCGCGCCCAGGCACACGTCCCAGCCGTAGGCGTTGCGGCCCGCCGAGAGCCGGTCGTCGAGGGTCTGACTGAACCGCAGCACGCAGCCGTCGCCGTCCGGCTCCAGCTCGAACCGCAGCACGTCGGCGTTCCAGCGGAACGCGAGCACCCTGGGCGGGTCGACCTCCAGCACCTCGCCCGCGCTGGTCCCGTCCACCGGGGCCTGGTCCGGGAACGTGAACCGCATCGGCGCGCCCGGCGTCAGCTCCAGCTCCACCGCCGCGGGGAACCAGGCGGCCAACCCCTCCGGCGTGCTGATGGCCCGCCACACCCGGTCGGGGGAGTGCCTCAGCCTGCGCTCGAACCGCAGCACGGGTGTGCCGTCGGCGGTCTCCAGTCTCGCGGTCACGTCGGGTTCCCTTCGTCCAGGTGTCGTTCGAGCGCGTCGAGGCTGTCCTCCCACATCCGCCGGTACGGGGCCAGCCACGCGTCGACCTCGGCCAGCGGCTGCGGCCGCAACCGGTACCAGCGCCGTTGCGCGTCCTGTCGCACGTCGACCAGCCCCGCCTCGCGCAACACCCTGAGGTGCTTGGAGACGGTCGGCTGGGTGAGCGTGAGCCGGTCGACCAGGTCGCCGACGGGCCGTTCACCGGCTCTCAGCAGGTCGAGGATCTCCCTGCGACTGGGGTCGGCCAGCACCGCGAATGTAGATGCCATGTCGGCAATATAGCCAGTGAGGCATGGACGAGCAAGTAACGCCGGGTCGTGCGACGCTGACATACGGGGCGAATCGAGGCTTCCGGAGGCTGGCCAGCATGGTCCGATCACTTCTCGTCATCGTGTCCGCGCTCCTCCTGACCTGCTGCGGAGCCACACCCCCGACGAACCCGCCGTTCACCCCCGCCGCGACGACCACCGCGAAGGAGACGGTCGTGGTCACGACGACCGTGACCCTGAGCGCGGAACCCGTGCAGAAGGCGAAGACCTGCACGGTGCCGGACGTGGTGGGGATGGTGCACCAGACCGCGCAGGACACCATGCAGGCCAACGGCCTGTACGTGCTGCTGGAACGCGACGCGACCGGCCAGGGCAGGCTGCTGATCAACGACCGCAACTGGGTGACGACCGGCCAGATGCCCGGCCCCGGCGAGGTCGTGGACTGCGGCACGACGATCACCCTGTCGGCGAAGAAGGCCGACGAGTAAAACCGTGTGCGGCACGGGGAAGCCGGGCACTACGGTCGCCGGGTGGATGACGACGGGTACTTCGGGGAAGAGGTCGCGGCGCGGTACGACGAGTCGTCGGCGGAGGAGTTCACGCCGGAGGCCGTGACCCCGGCGGTCGACTTCCTGGCCGACCTCGCGGGCGACGGGCGGGCGCTGGAACTCGGCATCGGCACCGGCCGCCTCGCGCTGCCGCTGGCCGAACGCGGTGTCCCGGTGCACGGGATCGAGCTGTCACGGGCGATGGCCGCCCGCCTGCGCGCCAAGCCCGGCGGCGACGCGATCGACGTGACGATCGGCGACTTCTCCACCACGCGGGTCGACGGGACCTTCTCCCTCGCCTACCTGGTCTACAACACGATCATGAACCTGACGACGCAGGCCGCGCAGGTGGAGTGCTTCCGCACCGTGGCGGCCCACCTCGCTCCCGGCGGCCGCTTCGCGATCGAGGTCATGGTCCCCGAACTGCGCAAGTTGCCTCCGGGGCAAACCGCCGTGCCGTTCCACACCAGCCCGACGCGGTGGGCGTTCGACGTCTACGACACCGCCACCCAGGCGACCAGTTCGAACTACGTGAAGGTGGTCGACGGCGTGGGGGAGTACCGCTCCATCCCGTTCCGCTACGTCTGGCCCGCCGAACTCGACCTGATGGCCCAACTCGCGGGCCTGCGCCCGCGGGAACGCTGGGAGGACTGGACCCGCGCCCCCTTCACCCACGAGAGCACCAAGCACGTCTCCGTCTGGGAGAAGCCCGTCGCCTGACCGCCCGTGGGAGGCGGTCAGGCGACGGGGTCAGTGGTCGCGGTGCGAGGCCAGTTCGGCCACCGCGTCCAGTTCCGCGGCGGCCCGCGGGGTCGGGTCGGCCGCCGCCAGGTGGCGTCTGGCCTGGGCCAGCAGGTCGTCCGCGCGCGCCTGGCTCCACGCGCGACCGCCCGCCAGGTCCACCAGGTCGGCCGCCCGGCTCAGGTCGTCCGCCGACAGCGGGTGGTCCGAGTGGTAGAGGCCGTCCAGTTCCCGACCCGCCTCGGTCCCGGAGTTCAGCGCCGCTACCACCGGCAGCGACTTCTTCCGGTTGCGGAGGTCGGAGAACACCGGCTTCCCGGTCACCTCCGGGTCGCCCCAGATGCCCAGCAGGTCGTCCGCGAACTGGAACGCCAGCCCCAGCGCCTCGCCGAACCCGCGCAGGTGCGCGACCTGGTCCGGGTTCCCGCCGCCGAACAGCGCGCCGATCTCGCAGGCGCACCCCAGCAGGGCCCCGGTCTTGCCCTCGGCCATCCGCACGCACTCCAGCAGGTCCACGTCCCCGCGCTCCTCGAACGCGAGGTCCGCGGCCTGCCCGTCGAGCAGCGCCTGCACGGCCCCGCTGATCATCCGCGTGCCCTGCTGCGCGGCCGGGTGACCGCTGTCGGCCAGCACGTCCAGCGCCAGCATCAGCATCGAGTCGCCCGCCAGGATCGCCGAGTTGATCCCGAACACGCTCCACGCCGTGGGCCGGTGGCGCCGGGTCGTGTCGTGGTCCATCACGTCGTCGTGCAGCAACGAGAAGTTGTGCACCAGTTCCACCGCGACCGCGGCGCTCATCGCGGCGGCGGCCACCCCGCCCACGGCCTCCGCCGTGAGCAGGGCCAGCGCGGGCCGGATGGCCTTGCCGCTGTTCGCGCCGGTGGTCTGGCCGTGCTCGTCGCGCCACCCGAAGTGGTACCCGGCGATGATCCGCATGGACTCCGGCAGCCGGTCGACCGCGCCGCGCAGCGCGGGCTCGACCCCGAGCCTGCTCCACGACAGCACCTCGTGCGCCGAGCGGATCGCCCGCTTGTCCTCGACATCGGTCATGACCCGTCCTCCCTCAGCGGTCGATCTCGACGTTCTCGAGCACGCCGAGCGCGTCGGGGACGAGCACGGCCGCCGAGTAGTAGGTGCTGACCAGGTAGGACATGACGGCCTTGTCGTCGATCCCGGTGAACCGGACCGACAGGCCCGGCTCGTACTCGTCCGGGATGCCGGTCTGGTGCAGGCCGATGACGCCGTTCTCCTGCTCGCCGACGCGCATGGCGAGGATGGAGCTGGTGCCGCCCGCCGTGATCGGGATCTTGTCCGACGGCAGGATCGGCACGCCGCGCCAGGTGTTGACCTTGGTGCCCTGGTAGTCCATCGGCGTCGGGTACAGGCCGCGCTGGTTGAGCTGCCTGCCGAACGCCGCGATGGTCCGCGGGTGGGCGAGGTAGAACGCGGTCTTGCGGCGGCGGCTGAGCAGGTCGTCCATGTCGTCCGGGGTGACCGGGCCGGACCGGGTGTGCAGCCGCTGCTTGAGGTCGGCGTTGTGCAGCAGGCCGAAGTCCGGGTTGTTCAGCAGCTCGAACTCCTGCCGCTCCCGCAGCGCCTCCACGGTCAGCCGGACCTGCTGCTGGATCTGGTCCATCGGCTTGTTGTAGAGGTCCGCGACGCGGGTGTGCACCCGCAGCAGCGTCTGGGCGACGCTCAGCTCGTACTCGCGCGGCGACAGCTCGTAGTCCACGAACGTGCCGGGCAGTTCCACCTCGCCCTCGTGGCCGGACGCCATCTCGATGGACGCCTCGCCCGCCTTGTTGCTGGGCTTGCCGGACTCCGCCACGTACCGCGCGATGTGCGACCGCAGCGCGTCGGCCTGCCCGTTGAGCTGCCGCACCGCCCGCCACGGCAGGACGAGCACGATCACCGGGGTCACCGCCTTGACGGTGAACGGCCACTGCTCCAGCGTCCCGGTGAGCACCTCGTCGCCGAAGTGGTCGCCGTCGGCGAGCACGCCGAGCGCGGTCTCCTCGCCGTAGTGGCCCACACCGGTCGCGCTGACCTTGCCGTGCGCGATCAGCACGACCTCGTCGGCCGCGCGGCCGGACTCGACGATCACGTCGCCCGCCGCGTAGTCGCGCTGCTCGAAGCGGTCGGCCAGCGCGCCGAGCACGCCGTCGTCGTCGAAGTCCCGCAGCACGGGCAGTTCCCGCAACTCCTGCGGGATGACCTTGACCGTCGAGCCGGTCGTCGTGAACGTCACGCGGCCGTCGCCGACGGCGTAGGTGAGCCTGCGGTTCACCCGGTACGCGCCACCCCCCGCCTCGACCCACGGCAGCGAGCGCAGCAGCCAGCGGGGCGTGATGCCCTGCATCTGCGGCGCGGTCTTCGTGGTCGACGCGAGGTTGCGCGCCGCCCTGGTGGACAGGCTGGAGGGCGCGGGGACCTCGTCGAGGCCCGGATCTGTCACCGTCACGTTTCTTCCCATCTCCTGACGTGCCAACGCGAACGGACGGGTCTAGCCCTCACGGCCGATCTCCACGTTCTCCAGCACGCCGAGCGCGTCCGGGACGAGGACCGCCGCCGAGTAGTAGGCGCTGACGAGGTAGGAGATGACCGCCTTCTCGTCGATGCCCATGAACCGCACGGACAGGCCGGGCTGGTACTCGTCGGGCAGGCCGGTCTGGTGCAGGCCGACGACGCCCTGGTTCTGCTCGCCGACGCGCATCAGCATGATCGAGCTGGTCCGGGTCTGGCTGATGCCGATCTTGTTGCACGGCAGGATGGGCACGCCGCGCCACGACGGGACCTGGTGGCCGCCGAGGTCGGTGGACGCCGGGTAGAGGCCGAGCTTGCTGCACTCGCGGCCGAACGCCGCGATCGTGCGCGGGTGGGCCAGGAAGTAGCTGGGCTCCTTCCACACCGTGGCGAGCAGGTCGTCCATGTCGTCCGGGGTGGGCGGGCCGGAGCGGGTGTGGATGCGCTGGCCGAGGTCGGCGTTGTGCAGCAGGCCGAACTCGCGGTTGTTGACCAGCTCGTGCTCCTGGCGCTCGCGCAGCGCCTCGATGGTCAGGCGCAACTGCTGCTCGACCTGGTCCATCGGCTGGTTGTAGAGGTCCGCGACGCGGCTGTGCACGCGCAGGACCGTCTGGGCGACGCTCAGCTCGTACTCGCGCGGGGACAGCTCGTAGTCCACGAACGTGCCGGGCAGTTCCACCTCGCCCTCGTGGCCCGAGGACATCTCGATGGCCGCTTCGCCGCTCTCGTCGCGCTTGGCGTTCTCGCCGCGGGCCAGCGCGTGCTGGATGTGCTCGCGCAGGCCGCCCGCCGCGCCGTTCATCTCCTCGAACGAGCGCCAGTCCAGCGTCAGCACGGTGACGGGGGTGACGGCCTTGACGGTGAAGTCCCACGCGTCCTGCGGGCCCGCGAGCACCTCGCCGCCGAAGTGGTCGCCGTCGGCGAGCACACCGAGGCCGGTCTCGTCGCCGAACTCGCCGACGCCGATCTTGTTGACCTTGCCGTGGGCGATGAGGAACACCGCGTCCGCGCGCTGCCCGGCCTCGACGATGAGGTCGCCGGGCGCGTACTCGCGCTGCTGGAACTTCAGCGAGAGCGCTGTGAGTACCGCGTCGTCGTCGTAGCCGCGCAGCAGCGGCAGCTCGCACAGCTCCTGCGGGATGACCCGGATCTCGGAGCCGGTGTTCGTGAACGTCACGCGCCCGTCGCCGACCGCGTAGCTCAGCCGCCGGTTGACCCGGTAGGCGCCGCCCGCCGCCTGCACCCACGGCAGGACCTTGAGCAGCCACCGCGAGGAAATGCCCTGCATCTGGGGCACGGACTTGGTCGTCGTGGCCAGGTTCCTGGCCGCAGCCGTCGCCAGGCTCGATTGCGCACGACCCGCGTCCACGTCCGAAGAGGGGTTATCCGTCACAGTCACCCGTCGTACCGCCTATCCGCTTGCGCGCCGCTCCCGGCGCGTAGAGGGAATTCAATTCACGAACAATGGACTTGTTCGTGGCGGTCAGACGTTAACCAGGGTCGGCACCCGCGCGGAAGCGGCCAAAACGGCGTCCTCCCATGGTGTGACCAGTGCGGATGTCGGCCACGCGCTGTGTACATGGTGGATGGATCACACTACATCGGGTGAAATATTCCAGGTCGGCGCGAGCGATTCGCGCCGACCTGGAATGGGTAACTCCAATGTCGTAGTCATGATCACTCGAAAGAGTGTCTCAAGCTCTGAAATTGGCGAATAATGTCATCGAATTGCTTCTTCGTTCGCCGAGGTTCCCACTGTGGATAACCCCGGAAAGGCCTTACTTCCGCAATGCTGCGGTGAACAGGGGGACGGCGTTCTTGATCGCGTACGAGACGCCGAGGGTCGAGCCGCTGGAGAACGCGTCCGACAGCGCCTTGTCCTCGAGGATCACCAGGTGCCCCGCCTTGGCCGACGGGATGCCGTTGAGGACCGGGTCGGCCTTGAGCGCGCCCGCGTCGGACCCGATCGGGAAGAGCACCGTCAGGTCGGCGTCCAGCAGGCCGAGCTGCTCGGTGGAGATGTCGACGTAGAACGAGCCCTTGGCGAGGGAGTCGACGTCCTTCTTGGTGTCGAAGCCCAGCTCCTTCATGAAGTCCACGCGGCCGTCGCCGGGCACGTACGCGCCGTACTTGCCGCCGAAGAAGGCGCCGACCACGGCGGTCTTGCCGCCGAACGTCGCCGCGTCCTTGAACTCCTTCTCGACGTTCGCGATCAGCTCCTTGCCCTTGTCCGGCTTGCCGAGCGCCTTGGCGACCAGTTCGGTCTGCTGGCGCCACGTCGTGCCGTAGGGGATGACGTCCTTCGGCGCGGCGATCGTCGGCGCGATCTTGGACAGCGTCTCGTTGGTCTTCTGGTCCAGGTTCGACCGCGTGTTGAGGATCAGGTCGGGCTGGAGCGCCGCCACGGCCTCGAAGCTCAGCTCCTGGGTGCCCAGGATGGTCGGGGCCTTCTCGTACAGGCCCTTGGCCCACGGCCCGACGCCCTCGCCGCCGAACGCGAGCCAGTCGCTCGCGCCGATCGGCTGCACGCCCAGCGCCAGCGCGGTCTCCGCGTCCGACCAGCCGAGCGCGACCACGCGCGTGGGGGCCTTCTCGACCGTGACCTGGCCGAACGCGGTGTCGACGGTGACGGGGAACGCGGAGCCCGCGCCGGAGGACGGGCCCGCGGACTCGGGGGTCGACGTGCCCCCGCAGGCGGCCAGCGAGGCGGTCAGGACAAGGGCCAGGAGCCCGGTGGCGGCGCGCTTCATGGTCACCCGTTCGCTCTAGTGATTAGGTAAACCTAAGCTAACACGATGGGGTGCCCGTCTGAGAATCGCCTGTGAAGTCCCGGTAAGGGGCACGATTCGGCGGGGCGTCCGCGTTGAAGGGGATGTACCAGCACGAAACGCCCCCACGAGGGGTCGTTCACAGAGGTGAGTGAGATGACAGCGTTCATGCAGTCCCCGTCGACGGTGAACATCCCGACGCTGCCCGAGGGATGGCCGATCGCTTCGTACAACACCTACCAGGAGGCGCAGCGCGCGGTGGACTACCTCGCCGACAGCGCCTTCCCCGTGCAGGGCATCACCATCGTCGGCGTCGAGCCGATGCTGGTCGAACGGGTCGCGGGCAGGCTGACCTGGGGCAAGGTCCTCGGCAGCGCGGCGGCCTCCGGCGCGTGGCTGGGCCTGTTCGTCGGCCTGCTGCTCAGCCTGTTCACGCCCGGCGCGGGCTTCGCCCCGATCGCGATCGGCCTCGTCGCGGGCATCGTGTTCGGCCTGGCCACCTCCGCGGCCCGCTACGCCGCCACGAGGGGCCAGCGCGACTTCATCTCGACGAGCCAGGTCGTCGCCCGCCGCTACGACGTGCTGAGCATCCCCGCCAGCGCCCAGCGCGGCCGCGACATGCTCGCCACCCTCGCGATGAAGGCCCCGCAAGCGGGCTAGACCCGGCCTAGAGTCCGAGTCATGACGGAGATCGGCGCTGTAGGACTGGTCCTGCACCCCCGCAGGGACTGCGCCCAGGTGATCGGCACCATGGTCGACTGGGCGCACTCCCGCGACATCAAGCTGTTCGGCGTCGAGTCCGAGGTGGAGCGCGCCCAGGGCGCGGTCTCCGCCATCGACGCCGCGGAGTTGGCCGACCGAGTGGACCTCCTGGTCAGCCTCGGCGGCGACGGCACGATGCTGCGCGCCATGCGCCTGGGCATCCCCGACCAAACTCCGGTGCTGGGCGTCAACCTGGGCAAACTGGGTTTCCTGGCCGAGATCGACCCTCCGGAACTCTCCGACGCCCTGTGCGCGATAGACGAGCACAGGTACACGACCGAACCCCGCTCCGGCCTCAGAGCCGTGACCGAGGGCAAGAACGCCGTCGCGTTCAACGACATAGCCCTGGTCCGCGTCCCCGGAAACGGCATGGCAGCAGTCCGCCTCCACGTGGAGGGCCACCCGTTCGTCAGCTACTCCGCCGACGCGGTCGTGGTGGCCACCCCAACAGGCTCGACGGCGTACAGCTTCTCCGCGGGCGGCCCGATCATCTCGCCAAGAGCGGAAGGCCTGCTGATCACCCCGGTAGCCCCGCACTCCACGTTCAACAGGGCGGTTTTCCTGTCGAGCGGCGAAAAACTGGCCCTGGAAATCACCGGTGGCCAGCTAGGAGTGGAAGCCGACGGCCTCCTCATCGGCCACGTCGGCGAGGGCACGGTCATCGACATAGAGGTCCTCCCAGCGGCCGCCCAGGTGGTCCGCCTAGGCCGCACCACCTTCTACCAGCGAGCCCAACGCAAATTCGGCCTGAGCGGCTTCACCTCAACCCCGGAGTAACCACAAGCAGGCCCAAGACAACGTGCTGGCTCACCTAGCAGGCACAGGGCCAACCGATTAGCCGCAAGCAGGCCCAAGACAACGTAGTGGCCCACCTAGCACGCACAGGGCCAACCGATTGGCCACAAGCAGGCCCAATACAAGGTAGTGGCCCACCACCCCGGCACAGGGTCGGTGGCGACCACGCTGGGACTGGCAGGCGCTGGCCACGGAACGTGGCCGATTTGACATGGGGATTTCGGCCTTAAAATTGTGGTCGGGCGGGACTCTCTTGGGACCGCCTTTTGAGCCCGACAAAGGCCGAAATGAGGGGTCCCCATGTCAAATCGGCCACAGCACGCTGGAACGAGCGACGCCTCCTGACTGAGCTGAAAGCCGCAGCCGATGACCAACCACGCTGGAACCAGAGCTCACGAGACGACCAGGCTGGAACGAGCGCCGCCGGCCGGAACAAGCGCTAGCGAGCCGTGAACACCACCGGCAACGCCAACGGCCCCCGCATGATCCCACTGGGCACCCACTCCAGCTCGTCCAACGACCCCGCCGCCCGCAAATCCGGAATCCGCCGCAACAACGTCTCCAACGCCACCACCGCCTCCAACCGCGCCAACGGAGCCCCCAGGCAGTAGTGGATCCCGTACCCGAACGACAGGTGCCGAACCCCTTCCCGAGCCACGTCCAACACCCCCGGATCCCCTTCCACCGGCACATCCCGACTCGCCGACGACAACGCCACCATCACCACGTCACCCCGCCGCATGGCGGTGCCCGCGATCACCAGGTCCTCGTTCACGTACCGGGGCGTCGCGTGCTCCACCGACGAGTCGAACCGCAGGAACTCCTCCACCGCCCCTGGCACCAGCGACGGCCGCTCCCGCAACAACTCCGCCTGCTCCGGAGCCCGCAACAACGCCACCAACGCGTTCCCCAACAGGTTCACCGTCGTCTCATGCCCGGCGACGACCAACAACGCCGCCGTCCCGACCAGTTCGACCTCCGACAACCGTCCGTCGTCCTCGTCGCTCACCGCCACCAACGCCGACAGCAGGGCGTCGTCGGGCGAACGCCGCTTGGCCTCCACCAGCTCACCCAGGTACCGGTTCAGGTTCACCCCGGCCTCCCGCTGCAGGGGCGACGGCGCTCCCAGCATCCGCGAACTCCACACCCGGAAGTCGGCCCGGTCCTCCTCCGGCACGCCCAGCAGCTCCGAGATCACCGCCACCGGCAACGGCGCGGTGAACTCCTCCACCAGGTCCGCCGACCCCTTGCCCGCGATCGCGTCCACCAACGAGTCGGCGATCTCCTGCACCCGAGGCCCCAGCCGCCGCGTCCGACCGGGACTGAACGCCCCGGCGACCAGCTTCCGCAACCGCGTGTGGTCCGGCGGATCCGCCACCAGCATGTTCCCGCCGAGCCCCACCCCGGTCCGGTGGTTCGTGTACCCGGCCGCCTCCAGGACCTCCAACGACGGCGTCGCGTCCTTGATCAACGCCGGGTGCACCAGCGCCTCCTGCGCGGCGTCGTGGCCCACGACCAACCAGCCCTCGATGCCGTTGGAGAACCGCGACCGGTGCACCGGCCCCAGTTCCCGCAGCTCCGCGTAGCGCGCGGGCGCGTCGGCCTTGAACTCGGCCGTGATCGTCACCAGGTCGGCCATCGGGATCCCCCTCCGCGAGAACGTGGAACCCAGCCACGGTACGGAGGTGATCGGCTTCGGCGCCGGGGCCGAAGGGGTGGTTCAGGCGGCGAGGCCCTCGTGCAGCACGCGCGCGCCCAGCGCGGTCAGCCGTGCCGGGACCCGCGTGCCGGGGACGGCGGGCGCGCTCGGTTCGAGGAAACCGGCTCGGACCAGGTGGCCCGCGCCGATCTGGTCGCAGCACGCGACGCCGTCGACGAACAGGTCGGGCTCGCGGTTGGTGGTGATGTGCACGCGTCCCGCGGCCACCGCGCGCAGGAGGGCGAGGTCCCGGAAGGACGGGGTCAGCTCGGTCATGACGATCATCTCGCATCAGTGGGTGAACAGGTCCGGTGCACCGAGGAAAACCCGAGGGCCCCATCCCTGACCAGGGATGGGGCCCCGAAGTGACCGCGAGCACACCGGATTCGGCCCGTTCGTCCCACCCGGTGGACGGGCTAGACGCGCTCGACCGGTGTCGCCTCCGGTTCGGGGGTCTCGTTCTCGCGGTCCAGCATCGTGGCCTCGTCGAACGGGTCCGCCCCGCTGAACACGCGCTCGGCCTGGGCCTTGTCGAACTCGCCGACCCAGTTGCCGATGACCACGGTGGCGACCGCGTTGCCCGCGAAGTTCGTCAGCGCCCGCGCCTCGGACATGAAGCGGTCGATGCCGACGATCAGGCCGACGCCGTCGACCAGGTCCGGCCGGTGCGCCTGGAGACCACCGGCCAGGGTCGCGATGCCCGCGCCGCTGACGCCCGCCGCGCCCTTCGACGCGATGATCATGAACAGCAGCAGCGAGATCTGCTCGCCGAGCCTCAGCGGCGTGCCCAGCGCGTCCGCGATGAAGATCGACGCCATCGTCAGGTAGATCGCCGTGCCGTCCAGGTTGAACGAGTACCCGGTCGGCACGGTGATGCCGACGACGGGCCGGGCGACGCCGAGGTGCTCCATCTTCGCGATCAGGCGGGGGAGCGCCGACTCCGACGACGAGGTGGAGACGATCAGCAGGAACTCCCGGCCCAGGTACCTCAGCAGGCTCAGGATGTTCACGCCGGTGCCGAACTTCAGCACCAGGCCCAGGATCACCAGCACGAAGATCAGGCAGGTGATGTAGAAGCCCAGCATGATCTGGAGCAGGCTGGCGAGCGCCTTCCAGCCGGTCTCGCCGACGACCGCGGCGATGGCGCCGAACGCGCCGACCGGCGCGGCCCACATGATCATCGCCAGCACCCGGAACACCAGGCGTTCGAAGTGCTTCACGCCGCGCAGGATCGCCTCGCCCGACGAGCCGAGCTTGGGGATCGCGAAGCCGATCAGCAGCGCCACGAACAGCGTTTGCAGCACGTTGCCCGCGGTGAGCGGCGACACCAGCGTCTGCGGGATGATCCCCAGCAGGAACTCGGTGGTGGACTGCGCCTCCGGACCCGCGGCCTTCGTGCCCGCCGCCTTGACGGCGCTGGTCAGGTTCAGGCCCTCGCCCGGCTTGATGATGTTGCCGACCACGAGGCCGACGGCGAGCGCGAACGTCGACATCACCATGAAGTAGCCGAGTGCCAGGCCGCCGACCTTGCCGACGGTGGCTGCCTTCCTGATGGAGCCGACGCCGAGCACGATGGTGCAGAAGATGACCGGGGCGATCATCATCTTGATCAGCGACACGAACCCGGTGCCGACCGGCTTCAGCGCCACGCCGAACTTCGGGAACACGAAGCCGACGAGGATGCCGAGCAGCACGGCGACGATCACCGCTATGTAGAGGAAGTGCGTACGGTCGCGCTTCGGCGCGCTTGCCGTGTCTGACATGAGTGGGGCCTCCCGACAGCCTTCGAGTGCGCGACCGCGGGTGTCGCGACGGCCAGATCCTCCTCCACGCGGCGGGTCGCCGCAGTGATCGACGGTCTCGATTGGGCGCGTGTCGTGGCGTTGTGCGGAACCGACTATCACTTCAGTGCAGACCGAAGTCATTCCACGTGAACCATCCTCACATGCTGGTCCGAAGGACTTTCGAGGAACCGGGAGAGCGGTTCCGACGTCGGACGCGAGGCGTGGAAACGGCGTTGCGCCATCCGGAGCAGTGGCACGAAGTCGTCATACCAGCGGGCTAGCATCCCCGCCGTCGAGGGAGGGCTTGATGGGCTTGGGGCAGAGCCTGGTGCGAACCGGGCGGCGCGTGGTGGGTCGGGGCGGCCGGGAGTCCGCCAGCTTCGCCGCCGCGCTGATGGGCGTGCTGCTGCTCGCCGGCGCGGCGTTCGGCAGCGGGATCTCGCGCACGGCCGTGTCGGTGTCGGACGGTCTCACCTGGCTGGGTGACGACGAGCGCGGCGAGGTCGTGCAGGTCAACCCCAGCTCCGGCAAGCCGCAGACCCGGCTCCAGATCAGCGGCGGCGACGCCCAGCTGGAGATCGCGCAGGACGACGGCACGCTCATCGTGCTGGACCGGCGCACCGGCCAGATCACCGTGATCGACCTGTCCACGTTGCTCGCCAGCGGCCGTCGCCAAGCCCCGGCGGGCCCGTCGGCGAAGGTGCTCATCGCGCAGGGCCGGGTGTTCGTGGTCGACCGCGCGGCGGGCACGATCCACAACGCCGACCCCGTGACGCTGGTCGACATCGGCGACGGCTGGTCGGCCGGTCAGCCGCTCGCGGACGTCGTCGTCGACGACAGCGGGCTCGTGTGGGCCGTCGACCACGGCGGCAACCTGCACGCGCTGGAGTGGTCCGACGACAAGGTGCGGTTCGTCGAGAAGTCGAACCGGCCGGTGGCGGGTGCGGGGCCGAGGACGGCGCTCGTGCCGCACAAGGCGGGCGTGACGCTGCTGGGTCTGGAAGGCGGTGTGGTCGTCCAGGACGGCACCGGGCAGGCGCTGTCGGTGATGACCGTGACGCTGACCGGCGACGTGCTGGCCGCGTTCACCAGCCCGACCGGGCTCGTGCCCGCCGCCGTGCCGGACTCCGGCGTGGTGGTGCTGGTCAGCGGCGACCAGGTGATCCGGGTCGACGTCGCCGGGCTCGGCTGCGCGAAGCCCGGTCGTCCCGCGGTGTTCCGCGACCAGGTCTACGTGCCGTGCCACGGCGCCGGGAAGGTCGTCGTGCTCGACGGCGGCGGCAAGCGGGCGGGCGCGGACGTGCTGACCCAGGGGACCGGCGACCCGGAGCTCGTGTTCGACGACGGCAAGCTGTTCATCAACACCCCCGGCGCGGCGCAGGGCGTGATCGTGGACGCCGACGGCACCACGCGCTCGGTGACGATCCGCAGCCCCGACCTGGCCGTGACGGACCCGGACCGGCAGCCGCTGCCGACCGTGCCGCCGCCTCCGCCGCCGAGGCCGGAGGAGCTGCCGACCGGCACCCGCGGCACCAGCCAGCCGCCTCCCGTCACGACCACGACCGTGGAGACCACGTCGGTGTCCACCACCGGCTCGGTCGCGGGCGGCGTGCCCGGCAAGCCGCCGGGCGTGTCGGTGTCGCTCAAGAGCCGCGACGCGTCGACGCTGGTCGTCACGGTGTCGTGGGGCGCGGTCACCGGTGCCACCGGGTACACCGTCACGGCGTCCGGCGGGTTCTCCGGCGGCAACCAGTCCGCGCAGGTCGCGGGCACGTCCACGGACCTGTCGATCCCGTGCGCGGGCAGCACCTTCTGCGCCTCGGGCACGCTGAACGCGTCGGTCGTCGCCTACGGCGACGCCGGGACCAGCGCCGCCAGCGCGGCGTCGTGGAGCGTCCCGCCCGCGGGCACGACCCCGCCGCCGGTGACGACGACGACCACCCCGCCGCCGGTCGTGACGACCACGACGACCCCGCCTCCGGTGGTCACCACGACCACCGACCCGCCGGTCGTGACCACGACGACCACGCCTCCGCCGCCGTCGCTGCCGACCGCGGGCGCGGCCGTGATCACCTCGATCACCGGTGGCATCGGCTCGTACACCAAGACGGTGACCATGGCGTGGCCCGCGGACTGGGCGAGCCACAACGGGACGTGCGAGGTCCTGAACACGACCTACGGCTACGGCACGCCGATCGCCTGTGGCACGACGCAGACGACGATCGACGCCGACGTCGGCGTCAACCGGATCGTGGTCCGCGCGTACGCGGCCACGGGCGGCACGTCGGTCGACTCGGCGTCGAAGAGCACGACGGTGCGGGACACCGAGACGTGCGGCACCAAGCCGTGCCAGATCCCGCGCGCGGCCCCCGAGGAGCCGCAGTCCGCGCCGATGGGCGCGGGCGGGCTCGGCCTGATCGCGACGGCCGCGCTGCTGCGCGTCGGGCGTCGCCGCACCGACGAGGAGGGCGAGGCCCGGTGACGACTCTGGAGAGCACGGCGATCGGCGAGGACGGGATCGCGGCGTTCCGGGCGCTGCACGCCCGGCTCGGTGACGCGGTCGAGACCGCCGTGCGCGGCAAGCGCGACGTCGTGGACCTGGTGCTGGTGTCGCTGTTCGCGGGCGGCCACGTGCTGCTGGAGGACGTGCCCGGCACCGGGAAGACGACGTTGGCGCGGGCCGTCGCGGGTGCGTTGGGCGGGGTGTCGCGGCGGGTCCAGTTCACCCCGGACCTGCTGCCGTCGGACGTGACCGGCACGTCGGTGTTCGACCCGCGGACCTCCGAGGTCCGGTTCCGGCCGGGCCCGGTGTTCGCGAACGTCGTGCTGGCGGACGAGATCAACCGGGCCGCGGCGAAGACGCAGTCCGCGCTGCTGGAGGTGATGGAGGAGCACACGGTCACCGTCGACGGCGTCGGCCACGCGGTGCCCGCGCCGTTCCTCGTCGTCGCCACGCAGAACCCGATCGACCTGGACGGCACCTACCGGCTGCCCGAGGCACAGCTCGACCGGTTCATGATCCGCGTGACGATCGGCTACCCGGACGTGGAGCACGAGCTGGACGTGCTGCGGCCGGGCAGCGGCGCGGGCCTGGTCGGCGCGGTGCCGACGGTGACCGACCCGCGCGAGGTCGCGGCCCACGGGCAGCGGCTCGCCACGCTCCACGTGGCCGACCCGATCCTGCGCTACATCGGCGAACTGGGCACGGCCACGCGGTCGGACTCGCGGCTGCGGCTGGGCGCGAGCACCCGAGGGCTGCGGGCGCTGGTGCGCTGCGTGCAGGTCCACGCCGCCGCGCGCGGCAGGCACTTCGTGGTGCCGAGCGACGTGCAGGAGCTGGCCGTTCCCGTGCTGGCGCACCGGTTGGTGCTCACCAGGGAGGCGCAGCTCGCGGGCACGACCACCGCGGAGGTGCTCGCCGACGTGCTGGCGGACGTGGCGGTGCCGCGGCCGGAAGCGCGATGAGACTGACCGCGCGCGGCGTCGGGACACTGGCGCTGGGCGCCGTGCTCGCGGGTCTGGGGCTGTGGTGGCGCTATCCCGGCGTCGCCGCGCTCGGCCTGGCGCTGGTGCTGCTCGTGGTCGCGGGTGTGGTGTCGGTGCGGACGACCGTGCCGGTGGTGGCGTCGCGGAGCGTGCGGCCGCGGACGGTGCAGCGGCTGGCCGGGTGCACCGGGCGGGTGGAGCTGGTGAACCCCGGCAAGCGGTTCCCGGTGGTGCTGGACGCGGTCGACCACGTGGCGGGGAAGCCGATGCCGGTGGACGTGCCGCTGCTGGCCCCCGGTGAGCGGACGGCGGTGGAGTACGCGATCCCGACGGACCGCCGCGGTGTGCTGGAGGTCGGGCCGTTGACGTTGCGGCGCAGGGGTTTCGCCGGGTTGGCGGTGGCGCGGTCGGAGCTGGGGGAGGTGCTGGACGTGCGGGTGGTGCCGAGGGTGCTGCCCGTGCGCGGGCTGCCCGGCGGCGTGCGGCGCGGGCACGTGGGCGCGGACGAGCGGGTGGAGAGCGGCGGCACGGACCTGGTGGGGCTGCGCGAGTACGTGGCGGGGGACGACCTGCGGCGGCTGCACTGGGCGACGACCGCGCGCACCGGCACGTTGATGATCCGCGAGGACGCGGACCCGGCGCTGCCGCACCTGGCGGTGGTGCTGGACGACAACGCCGCCGCGTACGGGGATCCGGTGGCGTTCGAGGACGCGGTCGAGGTGGCGGCGTCGTTGGTGGGAGCGGCGGTGGAGAGCGGGCACCCGGTGCGGCTGCTGACGTCGTCGGGGTCGGTGGACGTGGCCGTGGTCGACGAGCCGTCCCTGGCGTTCGCCGCGTTGGCGGACCTGGACGTGGCGGACGTGGCGCGGCCGGTGGGGTTGCGGGACCTGGACGTGGTGGCGGTGGTGTGCGGGGACTCCTCGGACCTGCCGTCGTTGCTGCTGGAGGTCGGGCGGGCGGCGTTCGGCGTCGTGCTGGCCGTCGCGCCGGAGGCCCCGGTGTCGACCGTGGGCGCGGTGCTGGTGCTGCGCGCGCCGAAGGCGGACGACCTGGTGGCGGCGTGGAACACGGTGGTGGCGCGATGAGGATCGCTTGGGGTGTCGCGGTTCTGCTGCTGGCGTCCGTCCACTTGGGAGCGGGCTGGCAGGGCGCGCTGCCGCGGCTGGTGTTCGCCGCGACGGTGCTGGTCGCGTTCGCCTGCCTGCCGCTGGTCCGGCGGGTGAAGGTGTCCGTGGTGCCGGTGCTGGGGTTCGCGCTGGCCGGGGTGTACCTGATGGCCCGCACCGACGACACCGCGCCGGTGTCGGTGCTGCTGGACCTGGTGCCGCGCCTGCTGAGCGCCGCCCGGCCCGCGCCCGCGACGCCGACGCTGCTGGCTCCCGGCGTGCTGCTGGTGTTCCTGGTGGCGTTGGGCGTGGCGCTGGCGAGGTCGTTGTTCGCGCCCGCGTTGGGCGGGGCGCTGCTGTACACCGCGACGGCGTTGCTGACGGCCGGGCGGGCGGACCCGTACGGCGTGGTGGCGTTGGCGCTGGTGCTGCTGGTCGTGCTCGGGTGGCTGCTGATCGACCGCGCCGAGGCGGGACGGCGGATCCCGGTCGGCCGACCCGCCGCCGTGCTCGCCGCGCTGGCGGCGGTGACGTTGACGGCGTCCGCGCTGCCCGGCGCGGGGGCGTTCGAGCCGCGCGAGCTGGTGCGGCCGCCGATCACCGACGTGGCCGTGACGAGCCCGTTGCCGCGCCTGGCGTTCTGGGCCGGGATCGGTGACGCGGAACTGCTGCGGGTGCGCGGTCCGGAACGGCCGCTGCGGCTGGTGGCGCTGGCCGACTACACCGGGGCGACCTGGCGGGCGGCGTCGCTGTACGGGCCGATCGGCGCCGTCGCGGACCCCGACCTGCCGCCGGGGGCGCGGGTGGCGGCGTCGACGATCGACGTCACGGTCGGCGCGCTGGGCGGCACGTGGCTGCCCGCGATCGGCAGGCCGACCGCCGTCAGCCTCGACGGCGCGGCGGTGGACACGGACTCCGGATCCCTGGTGCTGCCGGGAGAACTGGCGCCGGGGCTGCGGTACGAGATGAGCGGGACCGTGGACACCCCCGACGACGCCGACCTCGCGAAGGCGTCCGTGCCGACCGGACCGGCCGTCCGCCGGTACCTGGCGCTGCCCGGCCTGCCGTTCTCGCTGGGCGAGTACGCGCGCAAGTCCGTGGCGGGCGCGCGCACGCCGTACGAGCAGGCGGTCGCGATCGAGCAGGTGGTCCGGTTGGGCCGCAAGCCGGACGTGGAGGCCCCGGTCGGGTCGTCGTACGCGCGCTTGGAGACGTTCCTGTTCGGCGCGGAGGGCCAGTCGGGCGCGAACGCGGGCACCGCGGAGCAGTTCGCGTCGGCGTTCGCCGTGCTCGGCCGCGCGGTGGGTCTGCCGACGCGTGTCGTGGTGGGGTTCCAGCCGGTGCCCGAGGGGCCGGACGGGGTGCGCGTGGTGCGGGGGAGCGACGCCACGGCGTGGCCCGAGGTCTACTTCGCGGGCTGGGGCTGGGTGCCGTTCGACCCGGTGTCGGGCACCGGCTCCGGCCCGAGCCCGGCGTCGAAGCGGGAGGTCCTGGACCGCTTGGCATCGGTGACGGCGACTCCGACGACCCCGCAGTCCGCACCCCCGCCGCCACCGCTGGCGCAGCCCACCGCTCCGGTCGCCGCACCACCCGCGACGCCGAGCGGTCCGCCGTTCTTCCTGCTGGTGATTCCGTTGGTGCCCTTGGCTTTCCTGCTGTCACTGCGCGGCGGCCGTCGACACCGTCTGCGGCGTGCGGGCGCGCCCGGCGCGTGGGCGTACGTGCTGGACTCGCTGCTGCTGGCGGGCCGGACACCCCGACGGGACCGGGCGGCCCCGGACATCGCCCGCTCCCTGGCGACCGTCGCCCCGTCCGCCGTCCCCTTGGCGGAGTTGGCGGACCGGGCGGCCTTCGGCCCAGGCCGGGTCGATGACCCGGAGGCGTGGCGCTTGGCACTGGACGTCCGCAAGGGCCTGCGTCGCATGGTCCCGTGGTACCGACGGCTGTTCTGGTCGCTCGACCCGCGCCCGCTGCGCCGCCGCTGAGCGGGCCTACTCGGGATCCTCCACCGACGGCGTCAGCACCTCCGGCTGGTCCTCGCGGTTCTCGTCGGCGTCCTTGTCGGGCTCGGCGACGTCGTTCTCGCCGAGACGGGGATCGGGCGTATAGGGAGCGGTCATGCCAGCGGGGTACACCGCCCACGTCTGCCGCACACCTTCGTGGCGGTGGTGTTTGCCGCCCGACCGCCTCGGGTACCGCGAACAGGTGTTCGAGCGGAAGGAGACGGCCATGACCGGAACGCCGGAGAAGGACCCCGAGGAGTGGACGACCGGGGACGAGCCGATGACCGGCCCGCAGGAGTCCTACCTGCACACCCTCGCCCGCGAGGCGGGGGAGGACGTCCCCGACGACCTCACCAAGGCCGGGGCGTCCGAGCTGATCGACCGGTTGCAGCAGGAGACCGGCCGGGGCGTCTGACGGAGCGTGGCGTAACGGTGCGCTGACTGGCTGCGACGTACTGCCGAGTGGTTCGGCGTCGTCGGGAGCAGGTGCACCGTTGCCTCACGTGACCTTCGTGCACGGGATCGGGAACAAGCCGCCCGCCGACGACCTGCTCGGGTCGTGGCGGGGGGCGTTGGCGGACGTCGGGTCCGACCTGGCGACCCGTGGCGTGTCGTCGTCGCTGGTGTACTGGGCGGACCTGCTCTACGCCGCCCCGGTGCGGGGTGCCGTGTACGAGGGCGCCGAGGACCCGGAGATCGTCGAGGTGCCGGACGTCGGGATGCTGTGGGCCGCGCGGGCCGAGGACGACGAGGCGGTGTTCATCCGCGAGTTGGCCGACGCCATCGGGTACGACCCGCTCGCGGCCGACGCGCCCGCCGTCGTGGGGGACGAGCTGTTCGAACGGGTTCCGCTGCCGTGGTTCCTCAAGCGGCGGCTGATGAAGGTGTTCCTCCGCGACGTGCACCACTACTTGTTCGACACGACGTTCAGCCCGCGGCCGGGCGAGGAGTACTCGGTCCGCCGGGACATCCGCGCCCGCGTGGTCGAGGCGTTGGCGGCGGGTGCGCGGAAGAGCGGGCCACACGTGGTCGTCGCGCACAGCCTCGGCTCGGTGATCGCCTACGACTGCCTGCGCCGGGTCGCGGACTGCCCCCGTGTCGACGGGCTCGTCACGATCGGCAGCCCGCTCGGGCTCGACGAGGTCCAGGACCGGCTGAGGCCGGAGTGGAGCCGGGCCGACGGGTTCCCCGACGTGGACCGCTGGGTCAACGTCTACGACCGGCTCGACCCGGTGGTGGGCCTCGATCCGGTGCTGGGCAACGACTTCCGCCGCGGCGGGACGGACGTGGTCGAGGACGTCCACCAAGCCAACCGCGGCGCGTGGCGGCACAGCGCCACCAAGTACCTGGCGGGAGAACCGTTCCGGCGCGTGCTCGACGAGATGGTGGGGCTGTGACCTGGGACCGGGCCACCTCCCCCGACGAACTGGTCAAGGCCGTCGACGCGCTCGACCAGCGGCGCGTCCGGGACCTGTGCGCCGCGCTCGTCATCCACCTCGGCCACGACGAGACGCCGTACCCGGTGCGCCAGGCGCGGCGGATCCTTCGGACATTGCGCGGCAAGCGCTACTTCCGCGACCTGCGCGAGGTCGCCGACGCGTTCCTCCAGGCGGGCGCGACCGACGCCACGATCCGCAGGCAGTACGCGCAGGCGTTGCTGGACCAGGGGATCCTCACCGCCGCGGTGGCCGTGCTGGAGGACCTCCTGGCGGATCCCGGCGGTTCCGCCTCCGAACGCGGCGAGGCCCGCGGCCTGCTCGGCCGCGCGTACAAGCAGATGTACCTGCGCACGTCCCCGACGCCCGGCGCGCGCGGGCGGCTGATCGTCGAACGCGCGATGGCCGAGTACCGGCGGGTGTACGAGGAGACCGGCAGCGTGTGGCACGGCATCAACGTCGTCGCCCTGCTGCACCGCGCCCGCCACGACGGGCTGGACCTGCCCGGCGACCCCCGCGCGCTGGCCCAGCAGATCCTCGACAGCATCGACGAGTTCGGCCCGGCGGCGAGCACCTGGGACCACGGGACGGCCGTCGAGGCGTGCCTCGCGCTCGGCGACGCCAAGGAGGTGCTCGCCAGGCTCGACGCCTACCTCGACCAGCGGCCCGGCCCGTTCGAGATCGCCAGTCTCCTCCGCCAGGTGCGGGAGGTCTGGGGCCTCGACGTCACGACCCCGCCGGGCACCCACGTGATCCCGCTCCTGCACGCCGCGCTCCTGTTGCGCCGCAAGGGAGCCGACATCAGCGTCGGCCCCGACGAGATGGCCACGCTCGACCACGTCGACGACGAGTTCGAGCGCGTCCTCGGCACCGAACGCTTCGAAAGCCTCCGCTGGTACCGCACAGGGTTGGAGCGCTGCCGCGCCGTCGCCCGCGTCGAGGACGCCCTGGAAAACGGCCAGGGCACTGGCTTCCTGGTCGACGGCCCCGCCCTGCACCCGTCGTTCCCACCTGTGGTCCTCGTGACGAACGCCCACGTCCTCGCCACCGACGCCCAAGCAGCCCTGCGCCCGGACGAAGCCCGCATCACCTTCCGCGCCCTCGACACCGACAACGGCCCGTTCCACGTCACCCGCGTCCTCTGGACCTCCCCACCCCACGAACTGGACACCACGGTCGTCGAACTCGACAACACCCCACGCCAGTCCACCCGCTGCCCGCTGGCCGCCCACCGCCCACTCCTGGACGTCGACCCACCCCCACGCGCCTACGTCATCGGCCACCCAGGCGGCACCGAACAACCCATGTTCTCGTTGCGCGACAACCGCTTGCTCGACCACGACGACGCCCTCCTGCACTACCGCACCCCCACCGAACACGGCAGCTCGGGCAGCCCGGTCTTCAACCGCCTGTGGGAGGTGATCGCCCTGCACCACAAGGGCGGCAAGACCATGCGCAGACTCAACGGCACCCCCGGCACCTACCCGGCCAACGAGGGCGTGTGGCTCGACCGCATCAAACAGGAGATCGCCGCGGCGTTGGACTAGCCCGTGGTCGTGCAGGTGCGGGCGGAGGCGCCGCGTTGGGTGCTCGGGTCGTCGAGGCCGATGGCCAGGACCTGGAAGCAGTAGCGCCTGGTGGTGTCCAGGCCTTCCAGGACGTGGGTGGTGGTGCCCGCGGTGACGGTGATCAGCGGTTCGGGTTTCTTGCCGGTCACGTCCACCAGGACGAACTGGGCCTTGCCGTCGCTGGGGTCGGTCCAGGCCAACTCGACGCTGGTCGGGCCCAGGACCTCGACGCGGTTGAGCGCTGGGGAGAACGTGGGGTCCACGCCCGTGGGGACGCTGGCGCTGGTGGGGGGTTCCTCGGTGGTCGTGGACGCGGCTGGGGTGGT
>Ga0247771_1000091_pt1 | contig 38426 bp, 29 predicted proteins | sample UWRJL197509C6_FD_179948 | JGI IMG/M metagenome (GOLD analysis project Ga0247771, IMG submission 179948) | Plant litter microbial communities from Arlington Agricultural Research Station in Wisconsin, United States - UWRJ-L197-509C-6 | ecosystem: Environmental > Terrestrial > Plant litter >... | reverse complement strand
TAATAAATGAGAAAGAGAAACGGAAAAAGAGCGGACTGCTAGACCAGCACCTGCTCGATCTGCTCGAAACCCTCGGCGGCGCGCAGCTTCTCCCATAAAATACGGTAAACGGTTTCGGCCACGGGTATGTCGGCGCCGATATGCTTGTTGATATTGTAGATGCAGCGCGCGGCGTAGTAGCCTTCAGCCACCATGTTCATCTCGAGCTGGGCCGACTGCACGCTGTACCCCTTGCCGATCATCGCGCCGAAGGTGCGGTTGCGGCTGTAGGGCGAATAGCAGGTCACGAGCAGATCGCCGAGGTAGACAGATGCAGCATAATTTATATCTTTTTTATGCGTAATAGGATCGGCCATGCCGTGCTCGCCGACCACCATGTGCTGGGCTCCGACCTTTTTGAGGAAGCAGGCCATCTCGTCGGCGCTATTGGCGATATAGACGCTCAGAAAATTATCGCCGTACTCGAGGCCGTGGGCGATGCCGGCGCCGAGGGCGTAAATATTTTTCAGCACCGCGGCGTATTGCACGCCGAGGATATCGCGGTTGATGATGGTGTTGATATAGTTCGTGTGAAAGAGATCGGCGATGCGTTCGGTGAGGGCGCCGTTGGTGCCGGAGAAGGTAAGGTAGGACAGCTTTTCGGCGGCCACCTCTTCGGCATGGCAGGGACCGAGCACCGCAAAGTATTGGTCGAGCGGCAGGTCGAAGGTGGTGTGGAGGTAGTCGTTCAGGAGCACGTCGGGGCCGGGCACGAGGCCTTTGATGGCGGAGAGGATGCTCTTGCCGTGCAGGGCGTCGGGGCCTAGTTGCTCGAGCACGTCACGGATATAGGCCGAGGGCACGGCCAGCACCAGCAGGTCGGAGGCGGCGGCTACGGCCCGCACGTCGCCGTCGAGGTGGAGGAGCGCGGTATCGAAGGATGCGGAGGGCAGGTAGTTGGGGTTGTGCCGCCGCCGCATGATGTAGTCGATCGATTTGGGATTGCGGATCCACCAGTTCACTTCGTGGTGGTTGTCGGTCAGTATCTTTACCAATGCGGTTGCCCAGCTGCCATTGCCGATGACACCGATCCTGAATTTTTTATCCATAGCAGAATGTTAGTGCTCGCCCGCGCTATTTGCCAAAGAGCTCGTCTTTCGGCACGACGTTGACCTTCTTGCCGCTGCGCAGGTTCTTGCTGGTTTCCACAAAGGGTCCGGTAACGATGGTTTCGCCTTCCTTGAGGCCGCTCGTCACTTCAATATTATTTATGTCCTGTATGCCGGTGGTCACGGTGCGTTTCTCCACGGTCGCGTCGGGCTTTACTACGAACACTACCACTTCCACGTCGTCGCCGGATACGGCCACGTCCTCGTCGGTGGCGTTTTCCTCGGTGCTCTTTTTCTTTTCCTTTTTCTGCTCGTCGATGCTTTTGTCGCTGCCCTTGATGCGGGCGGCCACGGCGGCTATGGGCACGCTGATGGCGTTGTCGCGGCGCTTGGTCTTGATGTCGGCGTTGGCGTTCATGCCGGGGCGGAAGGGAAAGTTCTTGTTATTCTTGAAATCTACAAGATCGGTGTAGGATGCGGGGTCGAGGCGGATGTGCACTTCGTAGTTGGTCACGTCGCCGGAGCTGCTGGCGCTGATGCCGGCGGTCTTGGTGCTGCTGGCGATCTGGGTTACGACGCCCCTGAACTTGCGGTTGTTGTAGGCTTCGATGGTCACGTCGGCGGAGTCGCCGTTGTGCACCTTCACGATGTCGTTCTCGCCCACGTCCACGCGCACTTCTATGGCGCTCATGTCGGCCACGCGCATCATTTCGGTGCCCACGTTGAAGTTGTTGCCGGCCACGCGCTCGCCCTTCTTCACGCTGAGCGAGGAGATGACGCCGTTCATCGGCGCCACGAGGGTGGTGCGGCTCAGGTTCTTGTCGGCGGCCACGAGGCTGGTGCGCGTGCTCTGGGTGCCGGCCTGCAGGCTGCGGATGTTCTGCAGCGCGGCATTGTATTGCGATTGGGCGGAGCGCACCTGGGTCTGGTACTGCTCGAGCTCCGATTGGGAGATCACTTTCTGATCGTAGAGGTCTTTGTTGCGCTGGTAGGTATTCTTTGCCTGATCCAGCGTGGCTTTGAGGGCGTCGATGGCGGCCTGGCTGTTGGCAACGCTGGCCTGCGACTGGGCTACGCGGGCGGCGGCCTCGTCGCGCTGGGAGGAGTAGATGTCGGCATAGATGCGGGCCAGCACTTCGCCGCGGTGCACGCTGTCGCCCTCGGCCACGTTCAGCTCCGTGATCTCGCCCGATATGTCGGGGCTGATCTTCACTTCCACCTCTGGGTAGACCTTTCCGCTGGCGTTAACGGTTTCGACGATGGTGCGGCGGGCGGCCTTTTCAGCCGTAACCTTGACCCCTTCCTTGGTGGGGCCGCTGGTCATCTTGGCAACGATCATGATCACCAGCAGTGCGCCTACACCGATCAGGATCCATTTCAATGTTTTGTTCATGCGTCAGAAATTGAGATTTGGTTGACAGCCTAGAGCTTCAGTCCCTGGCCTTTGTAAAACTCCAGAAGCTTCATCCGGAAAATATAGTCGAACTGGGCCGACAGCATTTCGATCTGCGAACGTGCGAGCCGGTTCTGGTTGTTGAGCAGGTCATAGGTCGACAGCAGGTTTACGTTGTAGCGCTTCTGCGCGAAATCGTAGGCCTTGGCGGCTGCGGCCACCGCTTTTTTGCTGGCGTAGTATTTCTGGATCGATGCCGTGGCGTCGTTGTACGCGCGGTAAATATCCTGCTTGAGGGTCATCTTATCCTGGTCGCTTTGCAATTGCAGCTGGTCGACGGAGAGGCGGGCGCGGGCCCAGCCGATGCGGGCGCGGCGGCCGTTGAGGATGGGCACCTGTATGCCGAGGCCGATGCCCTGGCCGAAATTCTGCGAGAGCTGCGAGTACAGCGGGTCCGATTTGAAATAGCCGGTCTGCGCGCCCTGGCTCAGTATCGGCGTTTCGACATTATAGAAGGAGCCGCCGCCGGCATCCACGCGCAGGCCCGTGGCCTGGTAGCCCGATACCACCTGTGAGTAGGTCGGCAGGCGGTAATAGGCAAAGCGGGTATTGAGGTTGCCGAAGGCCGAGATCAGCGGGTAGAGCTGCGCGCGGGCCACCTCGGCCGATTTGCGGGCCGACTGGATGCGCAGGTCGTTCACGCGCTGCTGCGGCAGGTTGGAGAGCGCGAGCTGGTATACGGTTTCGGGTTGAAGGTCGGCGAGATTTTCCACGGGGATGAGGTCCACGGGCGGCGTCGATACGGCAAAGGGCGCGGCCGCGTCGAGGTTCAGGAGGGCCTTCATCTGGAGCAGCGTCGTTTGCACGTTGGCCTGGGCGGTGATGAGGCTCGAGCTGTCGCTGGCCAGCTGGGCTTCCAGCTCGGCGGCGTTGAGCTCGGGCAGCACGCCGGCATTTACTTTCTTGCGGGTAAGATCGAGCTGCGAGAGGTCCTGCTGCACCTGCACGTTGGCCACGAACACCTGCTGGTTGGCGAGGAGGATCTGAAGGTAGGCCACGGCCACGTTCAGCGCCACGTCGTTCTGCACCTTGGTGCTCTGGGCCTTGTCGGCCTCCACGGAGAGGCGGTTGGCGGCGATGTCGTTGCGGATGGCGAACCAGTTGAAGAGGGTCACGCCGCTTTGCAGGCCGGCGGTGGTGTTGAAGCTCTTCTGGTTCTCGAGGGTGCCGGTGGTGGGGTTCTCGCTGAGGCCAAAATTGTAGCCGGCGTTCACGCCCACGTTCACGGTGGGCAGCTGGGCGCCCTTCGCTTGCTGGTAGGCCAGTTGGGAGAACCGCACCTGCAGGTCGGCCTGCTTTACGGAGATGTTATTGGCCACTGCGTAGGCCACGCACTGCTTCAGGTCCCACTTGTCCTGGGCGGCGGCGCGGGCCATCGTCAATAAGCAGATAAAGCAGATAGTTATCCTGGACATAAAACAAAAATAATCTAATTAGGGGCTGCGGCGCAAATTGCCCCTGCAAGTTATCATTCTTACCAATACCCTCAAACGGCCAGGGCCTGCTCAAGGTCTTTTATAAGGTAGTCGGCTTCTTCGAGGCCGGCGTACAGGCGAATGTACTGATGGCCTTCGTTGGCCGCATCGAAATCCGCAGGCGCGATGCCGGCGCAGCGCGGTATCACCAGCGATTCGTAGCCGCCCCAGCTCACGGCCATTTGTATATGCTTCAGGGCTTCGCAGAACTTCGTGATGCTTTCTACCGTGCCGTCCTTCAGGGTGAATGTTAGCAGGCCGCAGGCGCCGGTCATCTGCTTTTGCGCCAGCTCGTACTGCGGAAAATCCTTGTCGAAGGGAAAGAGCAGGCGGCCGATGCGGGGGTGCTGCTTCAGGAAGGCCACGACGGCTTCGGTGGTTCTGCTGATCTTTTCCAGGCGCATCGGCAGGGTGCGCAGTCCGCGCAGCAGCAGCCAGGCGTTGAAAGGTTGTATGCCGCTGCCGACGGTAAGATATTCGCTTTCGAAGATGCGGCGCATGGCGGCGTGCGTGCCCGACACTACGCCGCCGAGCGTATCGCTATGGCCGCCGATGTATTTGGTAGCGGTCTGCATGGCGAGGTCGATGCCCAGCGCGATCGGCTGCTGGTAGAGCGGCGTGCAGTAGCTGTTGTCGATAAGGGTGGTGATGCCCCGCGGGCGGGCAAGGGCGGCCACGGCCGCGAGGTCCTGCAGCTCGTAGGTCCACGAGTTGGGCGATTCGAGATAGATGAAGGTGGTATTAGGTTGCAGGGCCGCCTCGAAATTGGCGATGGAGCGCCCGTCGACATACGTGGTCTGCACGCCGAAGCGGGGCAGCAGGTTGTCGAACATGCGCTGGGCCCAGCTGTAGGGTTGACGCACGGAGATGAGATGGTCGCCGCTTTTTACATGGGCCAGCACGGGGGCGAAGATGGCGGCCGCGCCGCTGCCGAACACGAGGCAGTCCTCGGCCCCGTCGAGGGCGGACAGCTTCCTGCGCAGTATGTCGACGGTGGGGTTGAGGCCGCGGCTGTAGAGGTAGCCGCCCATTTCATCGGCGAAGGCCTGGCGCAGCCCATCGACGGTTTTGAACGAGAAATTGCTGGTCTGCATGATGGGCGGGGCCACGGCATTGAAATAGTGCTCGCGGTCCTCGGCCATTTCGTTGATGATATAAGAGAGGTCCATTAGCTATCGTTTTTTCGGGCTTTGTAGAGGAAAATGCAGGACGTGAGGCCGATGAGGAAGGCGATGACGAAAGCGACGATGCGCCAGGTCTCGCCCCCATGGGTGATGGTGAACACGAGCATGTAACCTATTACGAAGGTCATGAAGATCCAGAGGGTGAGGCGGAAATTATTGCGCGGGTTGGTGCTCATGCTTTTTTCAGTAAGGTGACGATAAAATAAATAGCGAGAAAGGCCGCGAACACGCAGACGCCCGTGAGGGCCAGCATCGGCGTATTGAAGGCGATGGAGATCCCCACGAAGATATAAGCCGCGATGAACACGAGCGGCTGCAGCGGGAAGAGCTTCATCTTGTAGATGCCCGTGCCGTCGAGGTGGCGCGTGCGGCGGCGCAGGATGAAGATGGTGGCGGCGGAAGACGCCATGCCGATGGAATCGAGGAAGATGGTGAAGCCCAGTATCTCGTTAAACGTTTTTGCAAAGAACAGCACCACGATGCCCAGCGCCGCGAACACGGTGAGGCTGACGGTGAGCACGTCTTTTTTCTCCTCGCGCTTTTGAAAGGCTGCGGGCAGTATGCCGTCCTGGCTCATGGCGAACATCACGCGCGGGTTGCTGAGCAGCAGCACGTTCACGTAGGCTAGCACCGCCACGAAAAGCAGGATGGACGCCACTTTGCGGCCCGTGGGTCCGAACATCTGCTCCACCACCAGCGAGGCGATGCCGCGGGCCGACTTCAATTGCCCGAAGCCGATGGCGTGGTAATAGGCATAGCTCACCGCGAGGTAGAGCAGAATGATGAGGAGGATGCCGATAAAGATGCCGCGCGGTATGGTGCGGCGGGCATCGTGCACTTCCTCGCCGAAGTTGATGGTCTGCTGGTAGCCGCCGTACGTAAAGGAAACGGCGATGAGGGCGATGCCGAACGACTTCACATAATCCATCCAGGTGTAGGCCTGCGTGGCGGCCGCCGTGGTTTCGGGCGTATGCTGGCCGGTAACAAAAAACACGGAGCTGATGAGGAGCACGAGCATGCCGATCTTGATGATCATGAGAATATTCTGGGCGGTGGAGCTGAGGCGCAGGCCGAGCAGGTTGACGCCATAAAAAACGATGATGGGCACCATGGCGATGAGGGCGCGCGTGGTGGTGCTGGGTTCCGTCTTGAAGATGACGGCGCCGATATATTCCGCGCCGATGAGGGCCACGCCGGACATGGAGGCGGCGTTCGATATGAGGATGATGCAGTTGATGGCGAAGGCGATGGAGGGATGGTAGCAGGCGGCGAAGACCTTGTAGTAGCCGCCGGTGACGGGAAAGCGCGAGCCGATCTCCGCGTAGGTGAGGGCGCCGCAGAGGGCTATGAGGCCGCCGCCCACCCAGGCGGCAAAAAAAACGGTCGGCGTGAGGGCGGCGTCGGCGGCATTGGAAGCGGTGCGGAAGATGCCCATGCCGATGACCAGTCCTACAACGATCATGGTCAGGTCGAACAGCCGGAGCCTGGGTTGTTCAGTCATGCTTTGAAGATAGTTATTTCGTTTATCAGTTGGCCCACCTTCGCCAAGGCGAAGGCGGGCCAACTCGCACAAAAAGACTACCGGAATAAAAAAACAACCATGTGCTTTAGTTAGCTACATTTGCGGCCGATTGGTTGGCGCCCCGCGCCATTAAAAGGGAAGCCGGTGAAAGACCGGCGCTATCCCCGTAGCTGTAAGGTTCGTTGCCGCCACCGGCAAAACCGCTGCTGTTCTCCATGCCACTGTGGCTCCGCCACGGGAAGGCCACAGCAGTGAACCAAGCCAGAAGACCTGCCCGTCGCTGTAACAACATTCATGCTTTCGGGTGAAAAGCAGAGAAGATAAGACGCGTTTATCTGTCTCTACCTATTTCCGGAAGCAGTCACTAAAAAATTTAAACGTTTATGCGAAAAATTTTTGCCGTGGCTGCCCTTATCGCCAGCAGCCCCCTTCTTGCCCAGGACTCGACCCGCACCCTCGACCAGGTGACCGTCACCGCTACCAAGTATTCCGTCAAGACCACCGAAACCGGCAAGGTCGTAACCCTCATCACCCGCCAGGACATCGAGCACGCCGGCAGCCGCGACCTCGCCCAGGTGATCACCGAGCTCGGTGGCGTCTTCATCAACGGCTACACCAGCAACGCCGGCAAGGAAAAGAACATCTACCTCCGCGGCGCCCGCGTCGACTACACCCTCATCACCATCGACGGCGTGCCCGTTTACGACGCCTCCGGCATCGGCAGCAATTTCGACATCCGCAACATTCCCGTCGACAACGTGGAGCGCATCGAGATCCTTAAAGGCAGCCAGAGCACCCTCTACGGCAGCGATGCCATCGCAGGCGTTATCAACATCATCACCCGCAAAGGCACGGGCAAACCCTTTAATTTCTCCGGCGCCGCCGACTGGGGCAGCTACAACACCCGTCGCCTCAATGCCGCCATCAGCGGAGCTTCCAGCCGCATCGACTACAACATCGGCTTCACCCACTACGCCACCGACGGCTTCTCCGAAGCGCAGCAACCCTACAACTCTACCACCAAGTTCGACCGGGACCCCTACCGCCAGAACAGCGTGCTGGCCAACTTCGGCATCAGGGCCGCGAAGAACGTGCGCCTCCTCCCCTTCTTCCGCTACACGAAGTTCAAGGGCAGCCTCGACGCCGACGCCTTCACCGACGCGACCGACTACACCAATACGAACCGCAACCTGCAGGCCGGCATCCGCAACGAGATCAGCCTGGGCAGCACGCGTCTTAATATCCAGTACCAGTTCGTAAACACGCGTCGCGATTACCTAGACGATTCGACCCAGCGCGGCAGCTACTATGTGTACAACGAGCAGGCCTATCGCGCCAACGAACATTTCGTGGAAGCCTTTGCCGTCGTTCCCTTCGGCGCCTTCAAGCTCACGGCCGGCGCGGATTTCAGGACATCGGCCACCGGCTCAACCGCCACACAGGTGAATATCTACTCGCCCTTCGTCGACCGGCCGGCACAGTCGGCCGACACCGTGAACCAGCAGCAGATCGGCGCGTATGCGGCCCTTAATTATTCTTCCGGCAATTTCAGCGTGGAAGGCGGCGGCCGCTTCAACCACCACTCCGAGTACGGCAGCAATTTCGCTTTCAACTTCAACCCCTCCTACCTGGTGATGCGGCAGCTGAAGGTCTTTGCCAACGTATCGAGCGGCTATAAAACACCGAGCCTCTACCAGCTCTTTTCTGCTTACGGCAACCGCGCCCTGCAGCCCGAGACCTCCGTCAATTTCGAAGGCGGCCTGCAGTTCTTCACGAAGGACCAGCTGCTCGACCTGCGCGCCCTTTATTTCCGCCGCCGCATCGAGGATGCCATCGCCTTCTTTACCGACCCGGTGACTTTCTCGTCGCACTATGTGAACCAGGACAAGCAGAACGACCATGGCTTCGAGGTGGAAGGCAGCGCCCGCATCGCCGGCAAGGTGCAGCTGAAGCTCAACTACGGTTATGTTACGGGCCGTATTACTACGTTGCAGGGCGGCAAGGACACGACCTATTTCAACCTGCTGCGCCGGCCCAAGAGCACCCTCACATTTTCCGTAGGCACACAGGTGACGCACGCGCTCTACCTCAACCTGAACTTCAACTCCATCGGCGACCGCTCCGATGTTTATTTCGATCCCGTGACTTTTGCCTCGCGCCCGGTAACGCTCAACAGCTATGTGCTGGTGAACTTCTATGCCGAGTACGGACTGGCCGGCAACCGCCTCAAGTTTTTTGCCGACCTGCGCAATGTTTTTGACGAACAGTATTCCGACATTTATGGGTACAATACTGCGGGCTTCAACGCGTATGGCGGCCTGCGGTTTCATTTCTAATAAAGTATGAAAGCGTTTTTGAACTGGAGCGGCGGAAAAGACTCGGCCTACTGCCTGCACAGGGCGCGGCTTCAGGGCCTGCCCGTGGAGGCGCTGGTGACCACTACCAGCGGCGGCCGCATCTCTATGCACGGCGTGCCGCAGGAGCTGCTGCATCGCCAGGCCGCTTCGGTTCAACTACCGCTTCATGTCGTTCCCCTCTCCGAAGGCGGCGCCCTGCCATCGTATGAGGAGGCTATAAGCCGCTCCAGCCGTGCGTTGCGGGCCGAAGGCTTCGACACCGCCGTATCGGGCGATCTCTTTCTCGAGGACCTTCGCCGCTACCGCGAAAATCTTTACGGCCGCGATGGCCTTGCCGCTTCCTTTCCGCTGTGGGGACTGGACACATCGGCCCTGCTCCGCGATTTTATCGCTCTCGGTTTTCGCGCCATCGTAGTAGCCGTTAACGAAGCGCACCTCGACAAAAGCTTTTGCGGCCGCCTTCTCGATGAATCGTTCATCAACGACCTGCCCGCCGGTGTCGACCCCTGCGGCGAGAACGGCGAGTACCACAGCTTTGTTTTCGACGGCCCTGTATTTTCTGCTCCCCTCTCTTTTACCCGCGGCGATCTTGTGTACCGCACCTATCCTGCGCCCGCGCAGGACGACTGCTTCAGCGACGAGCCGCTGCCGGCCGCCGGCTTTTATTTCTGCGAGCTGGTGCCAGCCTGAGCCGGGCTGTTTACCTTTGCCAAAACTGCTCCATGGACTTCAACCTGAAAGAGCTGGTCACGGTGACCTTTACGCTGTTCGCCATCATCGACATTATCGGATCCATTCCTGTGCTTATCGGCCTGAAAGGCAAGCTGGGCGGCATTCGCGAGGGGCGGGCCACGCTGATCTCGGGCGCCCTGATGGTGCTCTTCCTGTATACGGGCGAGCCGCTGCTGGACCTGCTGGGTCTCGATGTGCGTTCGTTTGCCGTAGGTGGATCAATCGTGATCTTTATCCTGGGATTGGAGATGGTGCTGGGCCTCGAGTTCTTCAAGAGCGAAAAGGACATGCGGGCGGCGACGGTGGTGCCGATCGCTTTTCCGCTGATTGCGGGCTCGGGCACGCTGACGACGATCATTTCGCTGAAGGCCAACTACAGCCGGGAGACGGTGCTGCTGGCGATCCTGATCAACCTGGTGATCGTTTTCCTGGTATTGAAGTCGCTGAAGCTGTTGGAGCGTGCTTTAGGACCGGCGGGGCTGATTGCGGTGCGGAAGTTTTTTGGTGTAGTTTTACTGGCCATTTCGGTAAAGATATTTGCGTACAATGCGCATGGATTGATCAAATAGTCTTTATTTGCAGTCCTGAATTTCTCCGGCCTCGTAGTACAATGGATAGTATAAGAGTTTCCGAAGCTCCTGATACAGGTTCGATTCCTGTCGAGGCCACCAAACCGGAACTTCTGAAAATTACTTCAGAAGTTCCGGTTTCTTTTTCCCCTTATAATGCTCAACGTTGTATAGATTTTATTCAGTTGCAGCCTGAAAGCGATACGTCTTCTTTGGCAAGTGATATTTCGCTTGGAATCAGTTCAGCGAGTGCAATTGTTTGGCGCTAACGTTGCCTGGCGGCTCCGCAATGGATCACTCGATTATTAAACCTTACAGTTTAATAAATCGTAGCGAAAAGGCTTGTCCGTTCAGGTTACCTTGCCACAAATAAACGCCTTGGGGAAGCATCCTTGTCGGCAGTGTCAAAACACTAACGCCTTCACGCACAACAAAAGAACCGCTTTGCAGCTTTTGACCCATCGCGTCCGTTACCTGATAGTTGAGTGTTCCTCCGCTCGCTGTATGAACTTCCAGGCTGGCTGCCGATTGAACCGGGTTCGGATAAAGAGAAACCATTAATGCACCTTCTTTCTTCGAAGAAAGACGAATCGTTTTTGAATAGCTGATACGGCCATTGATATCCGTTTGCCGCACCCGGTAAAATGCCCTGTCAACCAGACTTGTGGTTTCTGTAAACGTATAGTTGTTGCGTCCGTTGCCAAGACTTTGAACCGACCCGACACCAACGAAGTGCAGCCCGTCTTCGCTTTTTTCAACGGTGTAATCTGCCACATCGCGTTCTTCCACCGCCCATTGCAACGAAGCCTGGCCCAAAGGGTTCAACTTGCCGGAAAGGCTCAGCCAGGTCACTGGCAGCACACTATTGGTTAGCGTCGTATGAAGAAAGAATCCCGAGAAACCAGTCACATCCACGGTGATTTCCCAACGGTGGCTGTCTTCGTTCCAAATGACGTAAAGAGGATGGAGCAAGACGTGGGCTGGGCCTGTGCCGGTCCATGTGGCAGGATAATTTTGCGGCGCCACCCCACCCGTAGGCGTGCCATGAAACTGGCTCACCACCACGTTGTTCCGACCAGCGTAATCATAGGCGTTGGTTGGCAGCGCTGGAAGATTGCCTCGTGCAGCATTGTACGCATCAAAATCGGCTTGCGTATAATAAAGTGTGACGCTTGCCGTGGCCGTTGTGGCATTTGTGGCAGGAGCAATATCGTAGTGCCGTTGCACATAAAGCTTGCCGTTGTAACGTTGAAGTGTCGCGTCCGAATATTCGCTCATCGTCACGGTACCGGCAACGGGAGCCGCACCGGAAGGAGTTATGGAAGCCAGCATAACACAGCCCGTTTGCACATCAGTTTGAATCCCTGTAAGACCTATCGGAAAATTTGAGACGGTATAACTCGGTCCCGTGTAAAGCGTCAGCATGCGGCAAAAATTTGTCGCACAGCTATATTGGCTTTTGTCTGTGGTAACACCATTGCCCAACTGGCCGTAATTGTTCAAGCCGGTTGCGCAAATCGTAGCGCGGTTGTTATTGATCAGCACACTGTGTGAGCTGTTGGCTCCCTTTGCCAGATGAATACCGTCGAACCCATAGCTGAGCCGCGTGGGTGCCAGCCGGCCGGTGGTTGTTCCGTCACCCAACTGCCCATTGATATTGTCGCCCCAAGCCCAGATACCGCCGTCGCTGGCAAGCGCAATACTATGCCCCCGGCCGGCCGATAGGCTGATCCAGTTAGTCGCCGTACCAATTTGCTTCGGTACACTGACGTTTGTTGTTGTGCCGTCGCCAAGCTGCCCATAGACATTGTATCCCCAGGCCCACAGCGTGCCGTCACTTTTTAAAGCCAGGGTATGGCCGCTGCCTGCCACCACGCTTGTCCATTTGTTGTCGGTGACTATCTGCACCGGTACTGCTCTGTCCAACGTTGTGCCGTCGCCAAGCTGCCCATAGGTATTGTATCCCCAGGCCCACAGGGTGCCATCACTTTTTAAAGCCAGAGTATGATAATCGCCGCAAGCGATACTCGTCCAGTTGGTAGCCGTACCAATCTGCGCCGGGGCATTGATATCTGTTACGGTGTTATTGCCCAATTGGCCGTATCCGTTGTATCCCCAAGCCCATAAGGTGCCGTTGCTCTGCAAGGCAACCGTGTGACGATAACCGCAAGCGAGGTTCACCCAATTGGTAGCCGCGCCGATTTTTGTGGGAGACGTTCTATTAGTGTTGGTGCCATCGCCTACTTGTCCTGCCGCGTTCCAGCCCCAACCCCAAAGTGTTCCATCCACTTTGATGGCCATGTTGTGAAAGGTTCCACTGACAAAGGCGATCCAGTCTGTGGCCGTGCCCACCTGCACCGGCGTGCTTTTATTGGTGGTTGTTCCGTCGCCCAGTTGCCCATACATATTCCAGCCGCTACTCCAAAGTGTACCATCGCTTCTGAGGGCAGTGGTATGAAGAGAGCCTTTGGTCACTTGCAGCCAGTCCTGCGGATTGGTTCTCACATCTTCGCTGCCGTTTGCAGGCAATGTCGTTCCATCGCCCAATTCCCCGTAGTTGTTAAAGCCAAAACCGATGATGCTGCCGTCGTATTGCAAGCACAGGGTTGTATACCGCGAGCAGGCAACGCTTACCCAATAACTGCTTGAGCCCAACAACTTTGGACTTTTGCTGCTGCCGAAACCGATCAGTTGACCGTAGGTATCATCTCCCCAGCCCCAGAGAGTGCCATCGGTTTTAACGGCAATGGTATGTTTAATGCCGGCGGCAACGCTTGTCCAGTTGTTGTCCGTACCTATTTGAACGGGTGCGCTCCTATCGGTGTTGGTATTGTCGCCCAACTGCCCGTTGCCGTTTAAACCCCAGGCCCACAGCGTGCCGTCGCTTTTAAAGGCGAGGGCGTGAGCATCGCCGCAGGCTATAGTGGTCCATTTGTTATCATTGCCAATCTGCACCGGCGTGTATCTTGTGGTTGTCGTCCCGTCACCCACTTGCCCATTGGTGTTTAAGCCCCAGCCCCAAAGTGTTCCATCGCTTTTCAGCCCTATGGTAAAAAGAGAGCCGCAAGCAATGCTTACCCATTTGTTATCGGTGCCTACCTGAGTAGGTCCATTGTTGGTGGTGTACTGCCCCAGTCCAAGTTCTCCATAGCCGTTGTAACCCCAGGCCCAAAGGGTACCATCGCTTTTAATGGCCAAAGAAGCCGAAGTACCACAGGCAATGCTTACCCATTTATTGTCCGTACCTACTTGCACGGGGGAGTACCTGGGGGTGGTAGTGCCATCGCCCAATTCCCGATCTGAATTGCGGCCCCAGGCCCAGAGCGTACCACCACTTTTAATGGCCAGTGTATGTGATTGACCCGAGGCAACGGTTGTCCATTGGTTGTCGATCCCGAGGCTAACAGGCGTCAACCGGCTTGTGTTGGTGCCGTCACCCAATTGCCCACTGGTATTGCCTCCCCAAGCCCACAGGTTTCCGCCGCGTATTTCAAACACGGACGTGCCACCGCCACACATAGCCAGGCGCTGGTAGTTGTTGCGGTATGCATTGGCATTCCTGGTTTTGTTGCGGCCGAATTGTGCGTCTACGTTTCCGAGCAAGAAGACTGACAACACGAGAAGGGTAACTGTTTTATTCATTTTTTTGTTTGTGATCACAGAAAGGGTTTGATCGATTAATGGTTGAATGCTTTTTCAGCAAGTTTCGGTTGCGGTGTTAGCGACCGCCAAAAAGCGATGCCTTGGTTTTGCAGGAAAGATGATGGAAAGAGGAAGAAGGATAACCTGAAGTATGCCGTACCGGAAGATTGTTAAAGGGAACATCAGCTCCATTAGAATCGTCTGATCTCTGGACAACAACGGACGCAAAAATGACTGGATAAACCCGATACAACAACCCCTAATATTAGGGATCGGCTTTAATAAACGAAGCAAAGAAGCAGAAACCTTATCTTAGCCGCTACACATCCAGAATGGAGCAACACCCTCTCATCAATCACAGGAAGAGTATCCTTTACTTGCTCTTTTTCGTTCTTCATTGCTTCCTTTTCGGGCAAGAGCCAGTAGCCGCACAGCCTGCCAGAAAATCAGTGGCTTTTAATGCATTGACGATTAACGATGGCTTGTCGCAAGGCATGGTCACATATATTTTCCAGGATCATTTTGGCTTTATGTGGTTTGCCACGCTGGATGGATTGAACCGTTACGACGGCTACCACTTTGTAGTCTATCGACACGATACAAAAGTGACTTCTTCCATTTCTGAAGGGTTGGCGCAAACACTGTTTGAAGATTCAAAAGGCAGGCTATGGATTGCGACCTTATCCGGGTTAGACCTCTTTGACCGCAAGACTGAAACATTTATTCACCTCACAAATCAAAAAGGTTCTGCACTGCAAAACCCTGTTGATGCCATTGCGGAAGATGCACTGGGTAACATTTGGGTTCATTCGTCCGATGGTTTGAAGAAACTTGCAATCAATGACAATCGTCATGCGACGGCCCTTTCATTTTCAATTCGGCAAGCGCAGGTTCCTTTTCATTCAACAACGTCTCTTTTAAGCTGCACCAAAAACCGGACGCTTTATTATACAAACGTGCAAACGGGCTTGGTCTATAAACTTGATGATGCCGGAACAGAAAGCTGGTCGCTTCAGTTCGCGTTAACGAATCAACCGACGATAGGTGGTTCAGCCGATAAATCTCCCATTACGGTCATTGAATTAGTGGAAGACCCGCTGACAGAAAAGATTTACGCATTTCACAACCGCGGCATAACCCGGGTGGATGAAAAAACGGGCCGGCAGGAAGTGGTATACCGAAACGCCTGCACGGCGAACGTTTCACCACTGCCTCATGCTGCTTTGGATACGAATGGCGTGGTGTGGTTTTGCGGGAAAGACGGCTTGCTTTTTTTCGACATGCATACAGGGCAATTGGCTGTTGCTGCCGCGAAAGACACCGATGTTTCCCGTACCCTGCGACATGCGTACTGCACGTTTGTTGACCGGAGCGGATTGCTTTGGATTGGCAGCGGTGGCTACGGCATCTTGAAACGAAATTCGCTTTCCGATGCGTTTCATCACACCAGCACCTTGTACACCTATTCAATCAAAGAACGGGCCGACGGCAAGATTATCCTGGGGAACAATTTATCAAGGGCGGCAACCTTTGACAGGGCAAAAGAAAAGTCGATGAACGAAAAAACAAGACCGCAGGAAACGGCAGACAAATCTTTTTCGCCCTTTTCAACGCCACTCGGTACGTCAAATCAATGGGGCCATTGGTTTATAGACAAGCAAGGCTTAGGGGTTGTTGACAGGGCTTCAAAAAAAACAACGTATTATCATTTACCTGTCACGCAGACGAGCGGCTTCGATGCATCTATCCAGTGTTCGTTGCTGGATTCAAATGAGAATGTTTGGTTTAGCACGACAGAAGGTTTATTGCGCTTTAACCTCAATAAAAAGCAATGGATTTCTTACCGCAGCAATTCAAACGATCCTGTGTCGCTCAGCTCAAACATTATTTTCAGCTTGTGTTTAGATCCTGCTGAGCCAAAAAAATATTTATGGGTGGGCACAGGCGGTAGCGGCCTGAACCGCATGGATATGGCTACCGGCCAATGCCAGTTTTATTCAACAAAAAACGGCTTGCCCAACAACGTTGTTTATAGTATTCTTACCGACGATGACAAAAATCTCTGGATGAGCACCAACAACGGCTTGTCCTGTTTTAATCCGCAAGCACAAACGTTTCGAAACTTCGATTACAAGGATGGGCTGCAGAGCAATGAATTCAACCGGGGCGCTTCGCTGCGAGCAAAAGATGGTTGTCTTTTTTTTGGTGGTGTGAATGGCTTCAATTATTTCTATCCGCGAGACGTGTTGAAGAACACAATAGCTCCGCCCGTCGAAATCACTGCGTTGAAAATCAGAAATCAACCCATCAGTGTTCAATCGCAAAATACGCCTTTAAACGCTGCTGTTTACCTGACAAAAAAGTTAACCTTACCATACACCGAAAACATCGTGTCATTTGAATTTGCATCAATGGATTTTACCGACCCCGAAAAAAATCAGTATCAATACAAACTGGATGGTTTTGACAAAGACTGGGTTCATTCCGGTAACGTGAACAGTGCTACGTACACCAATCTGGATCCTGGAACTTACACGTTTACCGTGAGGGGAAGTAACAGCAACGGAACATGGAACAATGCCGGCACGTCCCTTCAACTGATTATTCTTCCACCCTGGTACATGACCTGGTGGTTTAAAGCGGCGGTCGCTATCATTATATCTCTGGCTGCTTACGCTTTCTACCGGTACAGGCTTGCCCATGCGCTGAAACTGCAGGCCATTCGCAATCGCATTGCAGGGGATCTGCACGACGAAGTCGGATCGAACCTTAGCAATATTTACATCTTCAGCAATGTGGCGCAACAAAAAGCGGCTGCCGGTCAGGAAACTGCGCCGCTGCTGCAAAAGATAAACAACTACACACAACAATCGATGGAAGCCATGAGCGACATTGTGTGGATGATCAATACCCGTAACGATCGTTTCGAAAACATCATGGTTCGGATGCGGAGCCTTGCAGCAGAATTTGCAGAGACATCGGCATGTTCGCTTCATCTGGATCTTGATGAAAGACTGAACGACGTCAAGCTAAACATGGAAGATCGAAAGAACTTTTACCTTATTTACAAAGAAGCCATCAACAACGTGGCAAAATACGCCGGGTGCAGAAATTTATGGGTACAGATGAAGCTGGAACAACATACGATCGTATTGCAAATCAGAGACAACGGAAAAGGCTTTGATACCCTGAGCACAATCAAGGGAAATGGAATCATCAACATGAAAAATCGCGCTAAACTCCTGAAGGGAACGTTAACGGTAGGAAGCAGAATGGGTGAAGGGACATTGCTTACCCTGCGTTTTAAAGTATAAACATGTTGCAAACGAATATGTTTTAACGAGTTACAGGCGCTGCTCCTGCTGCCTAACATTAGGGATACACCATTGTCCAAAACTTCCAATACTTTTACCTCCGTGGCAATTAAAATACTTGTTTATGACGACAATCGTGGCCGGCAGGAAGCGCTGCAGCTCTTAATTGAAACTGCAGATGACATGGTGTTTGCGGGCGCAAGAGAAAACTGTAATCATATAGAGGAGGATGTTGCAGACCTGCAACCCGATGTCGTGTTGATGGACATTGATATGCCAGGCACGAATGGAATCGAAGGGTTAAAGCGATTGATGAAGCAGGCGCCGCAGGTTTTCATCATCATGCAAACGGTATTTGAAGACGACGAAAAAATATTTGACGCCATACACGCCGGTGCACACGGCTATTTTTTAAAGAAAACGGCGCCGGATAAGCTTATCGAAGGCATACGCGATGTACTGGACGGCGGCGCACCCATGACGCCGTCCGTCGCCCGCAAAGTGCTTCAAATGGTTACAAAGCCATCGAACAACCGAAGCAAAAATCAATTCAACCTGACCGACCGCGAAGTGGAAATTCTATCCATGCTTTCGAAAGGCATGAGCTATAAAATGATTGCCGACGCCAGCTGCATCAGCTTTCATACCGTCAACTCACACCTGAAGAAGATATACGAGAAGCTGCACGTTCACTCGGCAACAGAAGCAGTGTCCAAAGTATTCGCAACGAACAATTCTCATTTATTATAAGTGTGTAACCGTTTAATAATGGGTTTATCTCCACGCCGGCTGGATTTCAAGTCCTGCTTATCCTTCCAACCGGCGTCGTTTGCATGAACAACTTCAGACAAAAGCCTCAGCTTGAGCAACTCAACGGTGCCCGTTATCGGAATGAGGAAAGCGGAGGCACTTTAAGATTTGATCAGGCATCCATACCAGGCGGACCATTTCGATGCCGGATCAATCTATTGAATATTGATTGGGCGAATAGCACCTCATCCAATATTCCATGATGGTTCTGATCGTCGTTTCCAGCTCGGATGTAGTGGTTTCTTTTATAAAGAAACCCTGTGCGGACATGCTGTACGCGTCTATCACGGATTTTTTACTCGCCGACGTGGTAAAGAACAGGTAGGGTATACATTTTATCTGCAGCTGCTTATCGGTGTGAATCCTTTTTTTCAGCTCGAGGCCGTTCAACTTCGGCATATTGATGTCGGACAGGATAAGGAAAGGCAAGACATCTTCCTTGGCAATATAGGCAAGCGCCTTCTCACCATCTTCGAAGAAAGCCACATGATTGCCGTAATTCAGCTTTCTAAAAATTTCTTCAAGAATCTCTTTATCGTCCTCATCATCCTCGATGATAATGACCGGGCCAGTTTTATTCATCACACAATTTTTAAGCAATAGATGCGGATAAAAAAGAAGGCCAGTTTTTACACTGGCCTCCGACAAGAGTTGATTCGATAAGACGAAATAATAAATAAACTAAACTGAAAAAAAACAATACTAATAAAAGTAAAAATCTAAATTAAATCGAGGCTATTAACTAAAACGAGGCATGAATCAACGCTTGCGGTGTAAACATACGCTTATTAGAGCGTACGGGCATAATTAGTTTCGCAGCGCAAGCTTTATGGGCTAGCCTGGCCTTGCTTAACCATAGGCAAGAATTATATCAATTCTTATATACACCAAACTCCAATCAATCCTTTAATTTAAAAAAATATTTGCGAAACCGATTAGTTGCGCATATATTTGCAACCGATCGGCTTCGTAACAATAAACAGAATCACCATGAGGAGAGACATATACCAGGCAATAGCCGACCCCACAAGACGGGCCATCCTTACCCTTATCGCCCTGCAGGCAATGACACCGAACGCCATTGCCGACAACTTCAACACAACCCGGCAATCCGTTTCCAAACACCTGCGCATACTTACCGAATGCGAGCTGGTGAAACAGGAACAGCAAGGCCGGGAAATCTACTACTCGCTCCAACTCGAAAAAATGAAAGAGATCGATAAATGGCTCAACCAGTTCAGAAAGCTTTGGGAGGCCCGCTTCAACCAGCTCGACAGCGTACTGGCAGCCATGAAAAAACAAAAAAAATAAAACCAGCTTCCCGTGCCGCCCATGCAATCCTTACCAGGCCATACCATGCAAGTAGAAGTGTTCAAAACCAATGTCAGAACAAGGAAAAAGGCGGACATGGTCGCGAGCCACATCAAAAGCATACTGCCGGCCGGCAAGATAAATTTCGATCTGGAAGACCGCGACAGGATACTCCGCATCGAAGCAAGGGAAATACACGTGCAACCGATCGTAAACCTCTTGCTGAACCTGGGCTTCACCTGCATTCCTTTAGAATAATAAAACAATAAAAAATGACTAACGAATCGCTGTTCGACTTCACCGTCGACAAAACAAAACAAACGGTTACCGTAGACATGGAATTCGATGCCGACATCTCGCTGGTGTGGGACGCCTTTACCAAACCGGAAATCCTCGACCAGTGGTATGCGCCAAAGCCCTGGATGTGCAAAACAAAACACATGAATTTCGAGGTCGGCGGGCGCCGGTTCTACGCCATGGTAGGACCCGACGGACAGGAAAAATGGGCCGTCCAGAAATACACTTCGATCACCCCGAAAACCAATTTCAAGTTCTTTAACACCTTTGCCGACAAGGACGAGAACCTGCAATTGCCGGGCTCCGACTGGGACCTCAATTTCATCGACCAGAACGGAAGAACAAAGGTGAGCATCAACATCTACAACGAATCGCTCGAACGGATGGAAAGGCTGATGGCAACGGGCTTCAAGGAAGGATTCACGATTACGCTGGGCTACCTGAGAGCCCTGCTGGCAAGCCAGTCCGGAAAGTGATCCGCCGGAAAAATCTTATTGAAAAAAATTATACATCCAACAATATATTTATGGCCCTGCTCAATCCTTACATTCACTTCAACGGAAACGCCGAAGAAGCATTTACATTTTATAAATCGGTGTTCGGCGGCGAGTTCGCAAAGCTCATGCGCTACAAGGATATATCGAGCGCCGAATATCCCATCCCCGAAAACGATGCGAACAGGCTTATGCACATTGCCCTGCCGATCGGCAAAGACAGCATGCTGCTGGGCAGCGACGTCATGGAGATGATGGGACAGGTAACCGAAAACGACAACCGGAACACCATATCGATCACCGCGGAAAGCCGCGAAGAAGCAGACAAGCTATTTGCCGGACTTTCAGAAGGAGGCAAGATCGAAATGCCGATCGCCGACGGCCCGCTGGGTACATACTTCGGAATGTTCACCGACAAATACGGCATCCAATGGATGATGCAGTTTGAGGAAAAAGACAAAGGCCAGAATTAAAAACGAAAACGGCTATCAACATTAAGAAGCATTATCAGTGCCGAACACTCAGCGCTGATAATGCTTCTCTACTTACACCTGTCCGTCTAAAACTTTCACCGAGCATTGACTCCTTATACTAATCTCCCCGCGCAGATGAAGCGCAGAAACCTTCGAGCAGAGCAGTTGCATTATTTTATATATTCATCACAGAAATTTATATCTACCTTCTAACAAAGAAACACCATGACAAAAAAGCTGCTGGTTGCCTATGCCCTCATCCCACTTTTATTATTTGCAAGCGGCGCGTTTGCGCAGCAAACAAATTCGAATGAAGATTATTCAGCTTATCTGCCAGACGTAAGAGCCGCCAACAGCTATCTTGCCAGCATGCCCGGGGGCCAGTCCATACTAACGAAAAAAGGTTTGGAAGCAGCGCGCGACGGCATGCAGTCACCGCCCGTAACGCCGCCGCCCACCGTAAAATATATTCCGGGGCCCGGAGGAAATATCGCCATCAGGATCTTCAAACCCGATACGATCCGTGCCGTGATCATGAGCATTCACGGCGGCGGATGGTCGGCGGGAACAGCGGCAAGCGATGATGCCTTTAATGACAACCTGGCAAGGACCTGCAAAGTAGCGGTAGTGAGCGTCGATTACCGACTGGCGCCGGAGAACCCTTTTCCCGCCTGCATAGACGATTGCAAGGCCGTCGCAAGATGGTTGATCAATAATGCAACGAAAGAATTCGGCACGGATAAATTATTCATTTCAGGCGCTTCGGCCGGCGGCCACCTGGCCGCAGTAACCACACTTTACATCAGGGACTCGCTGCACGCGATCGACAAGGTGAGCGGCGTAAACCTTATCTACGGCTGCTTCGACCTTTCACGCACGCCGTCAAACAGAAAGGCGACGGACAGCACGCTGTTAATTCCAAAAAAATATCTGGACGATCTCTATATACTCGTATTCTCCAAATGGACCAAAGAGAAACTGCAAGACCCGAAATACTCGCCCCTGTACGCCGACCTTAAAAACCTGCCGCCCGCATTATTTACAATAGGAACGAAAGATCCCTTGATCGACGATACCTATTTTATGGAAGCAAGATGGAGACTGGCCGGCAATAGAACCTACCTAACTACCTATCCCGAAAGCCCGCATGGCTTTAATTATTTTCCTACGGGAATGGCTGCCGCTGCAAACAAAAAAATGTGCGACTGGATCATTGCCTTGTGCGCGAAGCAATAGCAGTTCGGCAATATCTACCCAAAGTCTTTGCTCATTCCGTTTGCTGAACCGGCAGATAGATTTCGAAGGTCGATCCGGTTCCGGGCTCGCTTTTTACGTTGATGAAGCCGTGATGATTTTCGACCACTTTCTTTACGATGGACAGGCCCACGCCCGTACCGCTGTATTCATGCTTGCCGTGCAGCCGGGCGAACATCTGAAAGATCTTGTCTTCATATTCCTGGTCGAACCCGATGCCATTGTCCTTTACCGAGATCACGTGATACGACCTCCCGGTGTTTTCCACTTCAGCCGCGCCGATCTCGACATGCGGCGGCACATCAGCCTTGCTGTACTTGAGCGCATTGCTGACCAGGTTTTGAAAGAGCTGCTGCAGCTGCCGCCTGTAGCCCTGCACCATGGGTAATTTGGCCGTATCAACGATTGCGCCTCTTTCCTGAATATCCAGCTCCAGATCTTCCAGCACCTGCTGCACGTTCTGATCAAGATCAACGGCTTCCATCTGGTGCGGCCGCTGGCTAACGTGGGAATACAGAAGCAGATCGTCAATAAGATTGCCCATGCGCTCTGTGGCGTTTTCAATGCGGTTGAACGAGGCCATTTCACTATTGGCCAGCTGGCTGCTCAACTTGCTTTTTATCTGTTGGGTAAAGAAAGTGATCTTGCGGATCGGCTCTTTCAGGTCGTGCGAGGCGGCATGAGCAAATTCTTCGAGGTTGGCATTGGAGCGCTGCAGTTCCTTGTTCACCGCCTGCAGGCTTTCGTTGGCTTCCGCCAATTGATTGGTGCGTTTTGCCACCAGCTCCTCGACCTTGTGCCTTGCAGTTACCTGCATCGTCAGCTCCACTATATAATTGATGACCTTTTTTACCTTGCCCTCGGTGTCTTTCAGCGGCATGAATACAAAAGTGACGTATACGGTTTCTTCGCGGCCGTGCCGGATAAGCATGAGCTCCACCTCATCGGCATAGTAGGGCGTGCCGGTTTCAACAACACCGTTCAGGATCCTTTCGTAGTTCGGCCTGATCTCAGGGAAGGCATCCCAATACAAATGGCCGATGATGGCTTGCTCAGGCCGGCCCGCCACTTCGATAAACATTTTGTTCACCACTTCGTTTACCAATGTTCTCGCATCCAGCATGCACACGCCTACCGGCGCGGCCAGTATGGTCTTCCGGAAATCGTCTTCGCTTTTTTCCAGCTTTTGCTTGGCCAGCAGTTGCTCGGTCACGTCAACCGCCATGTTCGTGATGGCATACACCTCGCCGGCCGGATTGCGGAGGGGCTTGTAGGTAAAGTCGAAATAATAAGTGCTCAAAGCGCCATCACGCTCGAGCACGCAGGGCATCGCATGCGCCTCGTAAGTGATGCCGGTGATAAATATATCGTCGAGGATTTTGAGAAAGGGCTGGCCTTCCAGTTCCGGCAAGGCCTCTCTGAGCGGCTTGCCGAACACGGCATCGCCCTTGCCCCAGATATCCAACATGGCCTTGTTGCCCACCTCGACTATCAGGTCGGGGCCGACGAACAGGCCCGTAGCCACCGGCGCTTCCTCGATCAGCGATCGGAATTTAACTTCGCTTTCTTCCAGCTTGCGGTTGGCGAGTATATCTTTCGTCACTTCCTGTATGATGCCGGAGATGCTGACCGGCAATCCGTTTTCATATTGCACCTGCCCGATCGAGCGCAGGTATTGCTGCCCGCCGGTTGCCGGGTTGGCAACGCGGTACACGAAGTCGTGGCGACCGCCCCATTCGCCTGCAATGGAACGCTCGATGGTTTCAATGGCCATCGTCCTGTCTTCGGCATTAATTTTAGCAAATACGTCCGCAATCGGAAGCTCCGGTCGGTCGAGACCGAACCAGTCCATTACCTGCTGCGAGCAGTGGCCGGTGGCCGATTTCAGGTTCACATCGAACATGCCTAATTCGCTGATCTCGATGGCAAGGCTCAGACTCTGCTCCTTCTCTTCCAGCTTTTTACGGGCAAGCACCTGTCCGGTCACGTCCACGCTTACGTCCAGCACGGCGTAGATGGCTCCATTCTCATGGCGCAGGGGCAGGAAGCTGACATTGAAATACCGCAGCTTCCCTTCGGCCTTGAAGTATACTTCCACCTCTTCGGCCTCGAAGGGCTTTCCGGTAGCGCGAACGTCATCTATGAGGCGGATAAATTTCTGGTCGTCTTCCACCAGTCCCGATAAAAGCTGGCGAAAGGATTTGCCTTCGATGTCCGGCCCGGCGGCCATCAGCTCGATCATAAGCTGGTTGGCATTTTCAACGATCAGGTCGTGGCCGACAAACACGCCCATGGCCGTCGGGGCGGAGTTGAGGATGGAGCGGAGCTTGGCCTCGCTTTCTTCCATGGTTCGCCTGGCTATTACCCGCTCGGTCACATCCAAGGCCATGTGCAAAACGGAGGGAACGCCGGCCGCATCGATCATGCGGCTGTATGTAATGTCGAAATATCGGCGCTGCAACACTCCGTCCCTGGCCAGTTGCGCCTCAACGTCGGTGCCGGTATAGGTCTCTCCCGTTTGCAGCACGCGGTTGATAACGGCAAAGATGGGCTGGCTTGTCAGCTCGGGAAGTACGTCCGCGAGCTTTTTACCCAACACATCGCTCTTCGTTTTTTTATTGATGAATTGAAGCATCGAGGCGTTGATGCTTTCAAAAATCAGGTCTTCGCCACGCGTCATAGCCATGGCAGCCGGCGCCTGCTCGATGAGGCTGCGGAAGCGGGCTTCATTTATTTCGTCACGGCCTTGCGAAGAGGGGTTAGCTTCTCTTTCCAACTGATCTGATTAAGGTTGAGAATTGAATCCACAAACTTACCGAATATAGCCGTTCCCGGTGCCTGTTGGGCCTTTCACGCCCAAAAATGCCCGAGCCAATCGATTAAGGCTTAGCGGGCTTAGCCGTAAGACCGTAAAGGCAGCAAACAGTTATTAGTTAAATAATATATTATTTATAATCATATAAAATGTTCTTCCGGCCTCCCTCATCGATCCTGGTGATTGATCAGAAACGCATCATTCGTATGCTTCATTCATCATTGCCAGCATCCTGGGTATGGGATCTTCCGAGTGAAGCATGCCGGTCATATCCAGGGTCATTTGCGTTATCTCCGAAGCCCTTTTCAGCATCCCCTTCTCATACTGCCTTATAGCATCCCGACTGTTTTCGAATCGACCATCCGTCAGGCAGTCCGCCAGCTCGAAAGCGTCCTGCATGGCCATGTTCACGCCTTCGCCTGCGTAGGGCGGCATACGGTGCGCCGCGTCGCCGAGCAGGGTGAGGTTGAAGCGGGACTCCCAATGCTGGTCCAAAGGAAAATGATATTGCGGCCGCGGAATAAACCAGCTTTCATCGCTCGCGAACAGCTCCTGCCAACTACCGTCCCAGGAACCGAAGGCCGTTTTGAACCAATCAAAGACTTGACGCTTGTCGTTGAAATCGATACCGCTTTGCTGCGCCCAGTTTTCTGCCACCTTGCAACCCGTATAAAACGACAGGCTGCCTTCGCCCTTCGCACTGAGGATCAGGGACTGCTCATCGCCAAAGGCAAAGACCTTTCCGCCGTTCGCCAGTCGCCAAAGCAGCGGCGCGTTTTTTTCCGCGTTGTATATGTTGCCTTCAACAACGGTAATACCCGAATAGACCGGCCTGATGCCCGTGAGGTAGGGACGAATTTTTGAATTGGCGCCGTCGGCCGCTATGACTATGTCCGCATAAGCCGATGTTCCATTCTTAAAGGACAATTGCCAGCCTGTGTCCATTGGTTCCATCGAAACAAATTGGCTGTCCCAGACAACTGTACCGGGTTCCAGCGACTGCAGTAAAATATGGCGCAACGGCGCCCTGTCGATCTCGGGGCGGTCTTCTGCATACGCAGTGCCGGCGGCGTGGTCGTCCAGATGAATATTCGCGTCTTTGTCCAAAACCCGCAACCGGCCGGCATCCGGGCGGTGGTGCGTATAGAACGCTTCGATCAGACCCGCCCTGCGCAAGGCTTCCAAGCCGGAGTCTTCGTGCAGGTCGAGGGTCGCACCCTGTATGCGGACGTTGCTGCCGGGATCGCGTTCGTAAACTTTTATGTCCGCACCCTTGAGCTGTAAAAGCCGTGCTGCCGTAAGGCCGCCCGGGCCGCCGCCGACGATGGCGATCTTTTTATCCTGTATCAACATGCCGTAAGAATTATGACACAAAACTATTCCAGGGCATGCGTTGCAAATTGTATAAATCGGTCGTTTTACGTGCGGATTGCTAATGCGGGTTACGGTGGCTGTGAAGCTCTTTTCTTCTTTTGGCGCCGATATAAAAAGCAGCCATCACAAAAATGGGAAGCTTGAAGAACAAAAGAAAAAAGGCCGTCTTCGGATAAAAGAAAGAGACCACGAGCGCGATCAATCCGTTGATCATGTCCAGGTTCAGCATCAGCCGCAGCCTGGTCCGATATTCCGGGTTCATCTTTTCCTTGTTGACGTAGCCCGCTCTGGCATCGGCATAATCCCAAATGGCGTTCTGAAAGATCGAGAGGAGAAAGACATTGGCGCTGTACAGAAAGATCGTGGGCGGATCGCCGAAATGCTCACTCAATAGCGAGGTGCAGAAAGGAAGGGTGACAATGCAGAACAGCCAGGCGGTGTTAAGGGCCATCATGCGCTCGTCCATCTTGTGTATGTAAATAAAAAAGTCGTGGTGCGTGCGCCAGAAGGAGGCCACGTTGATAAACGACAATACGAATGCAAGGTAGATATGCCAGGGCCTCAGCAGATCCCTGAAAGCGACATGCTGTCCTTCGGGCACGTCGAGCTTTAATTCCAGGGCCAGCAGGGTGAGGGCGATGGCCGCCACCGCATCGCTGAAAAACAGAACGCGCTCGAATGCTATTTCCTTTTTGAAATACTCTTTCATTGCGGACGATGTTTATGGACGGCAAAATTATTTCCGGCCGAGAACTGAAAATTGCACAAATCTGCCATCCTCATTTTTGCTTAGCTCTTTCGGCAAAACGCCGGCGTATTTTTTTACCTCTCTGATAAAATGCGATTGGTCGGCGAAGGCCTGCTGCGGAAAAAGCTTGCCCTCCCTGATCTGCGGGAACGAAGCCCGGAAGCGAAGGATGCTGCAATAGGTTTTCAGGGAAAGGCCGTACTGCTGATGAAAATAGCGGTTGATCTGGCGGCTGCTCCAGAACGATCGTTCCGAAAGCTCTTTCACCGGCAGCGAGCCGTCGGAAGAATAAATGAGGTCGAACAGCGTTTGCTTTCTGCCGTCCGTTTCTTTCGGAAGAGAGGCCGCTATCTTTTGCGAAGCTTTCCTGCAGCAGGCTTCGAAGTCTTCAAGATCGGTCGTATTAAAATCCCAGAAATCGGCAGGCAGGCTCTTTGCTCCATTCAAAAGACCGGAAGCGGTATCGTGAAAAACATACTCCATCGCCAGGAGCCTGAAGCTGACGGCGAAGATAACTGAATGCGCGGGCAGGGTCGCTTCTTCGGGATTTGTTCCGATGCCCAGAAAGACCACATGAAAAGGCTCGGCCGGCGATTGCGAAAAGAGCAGGTCGATTCGTGCGTCGGGCAGAACGATCAGCTCCTCGTCCCTGTCCGACGGGTTGCGCAGCAGCCAGAAGCTGTCGACATAAGGGCGAAGTGCTTCGTCGGGTTTGGCAAATCTGTATTCAATGGTCGACTTCATTCGTGCACGATAATTCCGTTCCGGAAATTAGCGCAATAATGCGGATAAACCGACCGGCTCCCGCAAAGATGCGATCACCAAATGCCGAAACAAAAGGTTTGCGCTTGCGGTGATTCGTTGCAAATTGATAGAAAGATGTACATGCAACCTGACCTTCATGCAAACGCTTTTTAATCAAAAAATATATTTTAATACCGCCTACAGGGTATAGGCGCTGGATGAAAAAGCGATATTTTTAAGAATGCGAACTTTTCAAGCTCTGCTCTACTCCTGCCGGCGGCCGGCGATCGGCTTTCTACTGATCCTGACAGCCGCAGCCGGCACGAACGCGCAATGTATTTCCGAACATTGCGAGAACGGCAGCGGCTCGACAAGGCTGCCGGCAGGGGTTTATACGGGCAGCTTCAGGAACGGGGAGCCGCACGGGCAAGGCGTATTCGAAGGACTCAGGTATTCCGCAAACGCGCGCGTGGACAGCGTTCGCGACGAAGGCATCTTTGCAGGCGGCATATTTTTAAAAGGCAAGCATACCATCATTCATAGCTGGGAAGAGGTGGAAGTGCCGTCCAGCTGGTATGCCAATAAACCCCGCGTGTGGACAGGAAAGGCCTATCGTTTTGAAAGCGCTTATTTCACGCAGGACTTCGGCAAAACCTGGGACTATCCGTTCTACAAAACCCAAAAGGTGACGGTAACCGACGGCAAGGGCAGATCCAAAACGCACAACGAAGATTATATAGAATTTTATGAAGCGACCTACCGGGGCGAAATAAAAAACGGTCTCCCGAACGGCAAGGGCCAGCTGACGCGCTCCAAATTTTCTTTCACCGGCATCTTCGAGAACGGCATTCCCATTGCCCAAACACCCGACTTCTACAACATCATCGAAAGCCCCATCAATTATCCCTTCGTGCTGAACCACACCCAGCTCGAATTGCGCAACATGAAGTTCAACGATGGCCTCATCACGGAGCTGGTCATTGCCGACAAGGATTCCATCTGCACCTACACCCTGCAAAAGCCGGTCAGCACCTTCGATTTCATCTACAAGGGCGACTACAACGGATTTTACAAAATGGTCGATTCCAGGGGCTATGTCTATACCGGCATGATCAACAACTGGCGCTTTGACGGCAACGGCGAATACAGCTATCGCGGACAGGTATACACCGGCAGCTTCAAGGACCAGAGCTTCCACGGCGTCGGCAAGCTGAAAGGCCCATCCGTCACGCTGGACGGGCTTTTTATCCGCGGCCAGTTCGCGAGGGGCGAGATCATAACCAATGCCGACAACAGCCGGTCGGCCTATCCCAAATGCCTCACGGGCAATTGCCAGGGCGGCAAGGGAAAAGTGAGCTATATCGTGCGGTCTACGGCGGACAACTATAAAACCTACGAAGGCTATTTCAGCGACGGCCTGCCCAACGGCCAAGGTATTTTGGTTGAGAAGAAAGGCACCGTGCTTACGACCGTTACCGGCAACTTCGTGCAGGGCATGCTCAACGGCGCCGCATCCTACGAAGGCAATGCCGGCATAGTGACAAAGATGACCGGCAATTTTGTGAACGACACGCTCAAAAGCGGAACGGTTTACTACACCGACGGAAGCGCTTTTGAATTCAGGACGGATCTGCCCGCGGGCGTGAACGTCAACAGCTTCGTGGTCTTTACATCTTCAGTAAAGGAAAAGGTGGTCAACGGTTTCGGCAAATATTATACGCCGGGCGGCGCCGTGGTGGAAGGAACCTTCTATGCCGGCGACCGCCTGCTCGAGGGCGTGTATGCGGACAAGGCGGGCAACCGCTTCAGGATCGGCTACGCGGTCAACAACGATATAATCACGTACGACAAGCTCGATTGGTGGGGGCAGCGGTATGCGGCGCAGATAAAGGCCGATGAAGAGGCCCGCCGGCAGGAGGCCGCGCGGTATGCGGCTGCGCAGAAGAGGGCGGCCCAATACGACGAGGCGGAGAAAAATCCGGCGAACTTCAGGGAAGAAAAGCAGATAGTGCCCTGCAGCGCCTGCAATGGAAAAGGTTATATCCTCTCGGGCTATGCCGTCGGTTCGATCTCGTACGTATCGCAGGAATATATGGACAACAGCGGTAACTGGCGCCGCGACCTCAAAGGCTTTGTACCCGCGCACAACGTTACGTCGCGGACGCCCTGCGAAGCCTGTCACAGGAGGGGAACGGTACTCATCAACGTGCGCAAATATGTCGGTCCGAAGTTTTAGCTTACCGGCTTGTACGGTCCGGCTACAGGGTTTATACGGTTCATGAAGGGAATCGCTCTCTGCCATAGCAGGCGATAAAGTTATATATGAAAGACTGGCTTTAAAATTGATGATCAGTCAATCTAATGCATAATGTTATGACAAGCGAAAAAGCAATACTGGCCGGCGGCTGTTTCTGGGGCATGGAAGAATTGATACGGGACCTGCCGGGCGTTCAATCGACGGTGGTCGGCTATACCGGCGGCGATGTGAAGAATGCAACCTACCGCAACCACGGCAGCCACGCGGAAGGCATAGCCATCACGTTCGATCCGGAAAAGCTCTCCTACCGCAAGCTGCTGGAGTTCTTCTTCCAGATCCACAACCCGACCACGAAGAACCGGCAGGGCAATGACGTGGGTGCGTCTTATCGGTCGGCCATCTTTTACCTGAGCGAAGAGCAGAAGCAAACGGCTCAGGACCTGATAAGCGAGATGAACGCTTCGGGCAAATGGCCGGGCACGATCGTTACCGAGGTGGCTCCGGCTTCCGATTTCTGGGATGCGGAAGAAGAGCACCAGAATTACCTTCAAAAGCATCCGTTCGGCTACACCTGCCACTATATCCGGCCCGAATGGCAGCTGGCTAAATAACGGGTGGCGCGGCTTCTGCCAAAATTATAAGGTTCATCATTTACCAAGCAAATAGATTAAGAAATAATTTATTCATTATAAATAAAATAATATTTATAATGAATAAATTTCTGTGCTCAGACAGCATCATCCGCAAACCCGTTGCGGAGCGTATACGGCAAGCCCCACTCTTGCCATAAGCCCCGGCTTTTCGAAGAGCGCGTCGCGGTAGCCTTACACCGTGCGCGGACTGCAAAACATCTTAAACGCGATCTCGCGCCAGCTCATCGAAGCGACGGGAAATCCAGCCAGTAACTATATGCGGTGCAAGCACGAACAGTAAAGGGTCAATCGTATTTATACGGTTGACCCTTTACTTATTAATTGAATAAAATTCCGTGAAGGATGTGCAGCGCAAAAAATCTCATGCGCTTACCGTACAGCTAATCCAGCGGCAGGTACACGCTGAAGACGGAACCCGCACCCGGCACGCTTTCCGCCATGATGAACCCGTCATGGTTCTCGACCACTTTTTTTACGATGGACAAACCCACGCCCGTGCCGCTATACTCGCTCTTGCCATGCAGCCGCGTAAACATCTGGAAGATCTTGTTGGCATAGATCTGCTCAAAGCCGATGCCGTTATCCTTTATCCTGATAAGGTCGTAGCGCCTTCCGTGCTCGGTTGCGACGCTGGCCGTAATCTCTATCTCGGGCCGCACGCCTTCCCTGCTGTATTTGAGCGCATTGCTCAGGAGGTTTTGCAGAAGCTGCTGCAGCTGCCGCCGGTAGCCCTTCACCACCGGCAATCGACCGGCATGAATGACCGCTCCCTTCTCCTCTATATCCACCTCGAGGTCTTCGAGCACCCGCCTCAGCTTTTCGTTCAGGTCCACGTCCTCGGTCTCGTGCGGGCGCTGGCTCACGTGCGAGTAAAGCAGCAGGTCGTCGATCAGGTTGCCCATGCGCTGGCTGGCATTCTCGATGCGGCCGAATGACCGCAACTCCGCTTCCGTCATGCGGGCGCTGAGCTGCTCCTTCAGCTGGTGCGTAAAGAAATGGATCTTGCGTATGGGCTCCTTCAGGTCATGCGAGGCCGCGTGCGCAAACTCCTCTAGGTTCTGGTTCGACCGCTGCAGCTCCTTGTTGATATTTTGCAGGGATTCGTTGGCCTGGGCCAGTTCTTTCGTGCGCAGCGCCACCGTTTCCTCGATCCTGCGGCGCGCCACCACCTGCTCGGTAACGTCGGTGGTAATGGCGATGATGCCGAGGATATTTCCGTTCGCATCGCGGTAAGGTTCGTACACGAAGTTCTGGTAAACGATATCGGTGTTGCCATTCCGAAGCAGCTCCACCGGGTGCTCGGTCGCCTGGAAGGTTTCGCCCGTCCGGTATACATGGGCCAGTATCTTTTCGAGGCCCTGCTCCCGCGCATCGGGCAGCCCCTCGAATATGGGCCTGTTCATCACGGCTTCTTTCGGCTTGCCCCAAAGCTTTATGATATGCTCGTTGGCGATATCCACGATATGATCGGGGCCGATCATGAAGCACATGGCCGTAGGCGCCTGCATGATGAGGGTGCGCAGGTGCCGCTCGCTTTTCTTCAGCACCTCTTCCGCTTTTTTTAATTCGGTGATGTCGCGGGTGGTGCCGGCTACCGCCTCCACCTCGCCCCTTTCGTTGATGACCGGCACGAAAATATAATCATAAACCCGCTTGCCGAGCTGCGCATGCGGAAAGGAGACCTCGCCGCGTACGGAAGCCCTGGTGCTTATTACCTGGTCGATCTCCTCTTCGTGCATGCGGGCATGCCATTCCTCGTAGCCGTTCTCGCGCAGGCCCTTGCCGATGGAATTATCCCAGCTGCTCCCCCACATGTCGAGCAGGGCCTTGTTCGCATACGTAAAGCGATAGGCCGGATCGAATACGTAGATCAGGTCGGGCGTGCTGCTGTTGATGGTCTCGTAAAGCCGTTTTTGCTTTTCGGCATCGACCCTTGCTTCTTCTATTTCCTTGCGGGCTTCCACCTGCCGGGTAACGTCGACGGCCATGTGGAGTACGCTCTTGATCCTGCCCCCATCAATGACCGGCGTATAGGAAAAATTAAAATATTTATGCTCGATCTTCCCATCGATAAGCAGGTCGACGGGCTGCTCCGTGCCCCTGTATGCGACGCCGGTCCTTTGCACGTTGAGCACCACCTCGTACGCAGGCTGGTCCTTCAGCTCGGGCAGCACCTCGAGCATTTTCTTTCCGGCAACTTCATCGGCAGCCGTTTTGTTCATGAGCTGCAGCATCGGCCCGTTAACGCTTTCGATCACCACGTCCTCGCCGCTCGACAGCAGGAGGGCGACGGGCGCCTGGTCCACCATGTTGCGAAAGAGGCTCCGGCTTTCCTGCAGCTTGCGGCCGGTGTCACTGGCTTCTTCCCGCAGCTGAACGTTTTCGGTAACATCCTCTACGGTATGGATGATGTACCGCACGGCGCCGCTGCCGTCCAGCACCGGCTTGTTGACCGGCCTCCAGACGCGGTACTCGAATGCGCCCGATGCCGGGTTGTGTATATCGTAACGCTGGTCGGCCATGCGCTGCGCGGTCTTGTGTTCTATTACGTATGTCAGGGAAGCCGAAAGGTTTTTTACGCCCGTGGCGCCGGGGTAGTTGGGGTTGCCCGGAAAGGTTTCGAACAGGCCCTTGCCGATGGCGGTTTCTCTGTCCAGATAGGTCGCGGCGAGGTAGGCATCCGTTACGCCGACGATGGTAAAGCGCGGCGCATCGGGCAAAAGGATAAGGTGGCACCCGGGAATTGCATCCAGGATGGCCAGGACATCGAGTTCGGGCGCCGGTTTCTTGCTCATTTTCATCCGGTAGTAGGTAAAAAACTAAGATAAGGGATTCTTGAAGTCCGGGCAAAATTCAAGACGACGGAAGGACGCCGCCACAACCCTGCCGCTCTCGGAGTACAAGCCACCGGCTTTAAAATGAGACCGGGCGATTCAATTCATCGAGCTGCGGTATTCGTTCGGCGAGCAACCGACCTGCTGCTTGAAAAAGCGGGAGAAATGGTTGGGATATTTAAAGCCCAGCTCATACGCGATTTCACTGACGGGCTTATTCAGCTGGAATATTTTTTCCTTTGCCAAGTCGATGATCTTCGATTGTATATGCTCGAGGGCTGGCTTGCCGGTTTCTTTTTTTATGAGGTCGCCGAAATAATTGGAAGAGAGGTTGAGCGCGGCGGCAAACCACGCAACCGAAGGCAGTCCGTCGGACTGCAGCCGGTCCGACCAGAGATAATCGTTCAGCAGCCGCTCGAACTTTTCGACGGTGCCCGTGCTCGCATGGTCGCGGGTAATGAATTGCCGGTCGTAGAAACGTACGCAGTAATTGAGGAACAGCTCGATGTTCGAGACGATCAGCTTTTTGCTGTGCTTGTCGACCGGGCGCCTTACTTCATAATCGATCTTGTGAAAACATTCGAACACGATCCGCTTCTCCTCTTCGGACAGATGCAGGGCTTCGTGCACGTCGTAGGAAAAGAAAGTGTAGTCCTTCATATTATGGCCGAGCGAGGTGCCTCTGATCAGGCCGGGGTGGAACAGCAGGCCGTGTCCGCTTGGCCGGTAGTCGCTGCCGTCCTCTTCGATGCTCACCACCTGACCCGGCGCGATGAAGACCAGCGTGCCTTCCTGATAATCATAGTAGTTGCGGCCGTACCGCAGCTCGCAGTTTTTATTGTTTTTGTAGAACACGCTGTAGAAGCCAAACTCGAGTGCCTGCGCGTCGGGCGCTTTCGTTACCGTTGCCGTTGAAAGGTCCACCACACCCACCAATGGATGAAAGGTCTGGCAGCCGACCGAGGCATTGTATGCGGGTATCGTATCAATCTTCAGCACTTTCTTCATATTGATCGTGTTTGCTTCCGGCAAAGTTATGCGAACGCCATCCACCTGCGTCCCTAAGGCCCCGCCGTCAGTAAAACTGGTAGGAAAAGCAGTAATCGTGGTAGGGCGCAGCCGGACCGGGGCCGGTACCTTTGCATTGTCAACGCGTTCCGCAAGGCTTTACGAAGACGCCGCTTAGAAACCGATGCTGGAAGCCAGCCTGTGTCCTCGCTGAAGGAAGAAGCAGATCGGCGACTTCGTTCGCCACGGCCGCCGCTGGCAGGAAAAAACGCGGGACGAGTGATCCGGGAAAATTATACCGATCGGTATTAAATAAAATAAATAATAATTCATATGAACAACAAGAAGGTTTGGCTGATAACGGGTGCGGGACGCGGCATGGGCGTGGACATTGCCCGCGCAGCCCTGAAAGACGGGAACAAAGTGGTGGCCACGGGCCGCAATACGGAAAAGGTAGCGAAGGCCATCGGCGCTGACGAGAACCTCCTGGTGGTAAAGCTGGACGTTACCAGCACGGCGGATGCCGAAGCGGCCGTTAAAGCTGCCCTTGACAGGTTCGGCCGGATAGACGTGCTGGTGAACAATGCGGCCAGCTTTTATGCAGGCTTTTTCGAAGAGCTGTCGATGGAGCAGATAGACCGCCAGGTGCAGACAAGCCTCTACGGACCCATGATCGTAACGCGGGCCGTGCTGCCGGCGATGCGCAGGCAGCGCTCGGGACATATCATCTCGATCTCCTCGACCGCAGGCCTTACCAGCTTTGATTTCTGCAGCGCTTACTCCGCATCGAAGTTCGGCCTCGAAGGCTGGATGCAGGCATTGCAGGCGGAAGTGGGACCCTTCGGCATCGACACGACCATCGTCAACCCCGGCTTTTTCCGCACCGAGCTGCTCACCGAAGAATCGACCAGCTATGCCGACCAACCCATCGAAGATTATAATGAGCGGAGGGCGCAGCAAATGCAATTCTGGAAAGCCGCCAACGGACAGCAGTCCGGCGACCCCGCCAAGCTGGCCCAGGCCCTCATCACCCTTGTAAACGAGGACAAGCCGCCCCGCCGCTTTATTGCCGGCGCCGATGCCATCGACACTGCAGAGCAGGTGGCGGCAACGCTTCGGGAGCAGACCGATGCCTATCGCGAACTTTCCTCATCGCTTGCATACGAGCAGGTATAATGACAATAATTTACTAACGAAAAAAACAGGACAATGAAAAAAAGAACATTAGGCAGGGGCCTCGAAGTATCGGCGCTCGGGCTGGGCTGCATGGGCTTCAGCTCCACGTTCGGACAGCATGTAAACAGGGATGAAGCCATTGCCACGCTGCGTGCGGCCGTAGAGCGGGGCGTCACCTTTTTCGATACGGCCGAGGTATACGGACCGTTCGGCAACGAAGAGCTGCTGGGCGAAGCGCTGGCGCCCGTGCGCGAGCAGGTTGTGATCGCCACCAAGTTCGGCTTCAACATCGACGACGGCAAGATGAATGGCGTGACCAGCCGGCCGGAGCGGATCATAAAAGCCGTGGAAGGCTCGCTGAAAAGATTAAGGATCGACACGATCGACCTGCTGTACCAGCACCGCGTGGATCCGGCCGTGCCGATCGAAGATGTGGCCGGAACGGTAAAGGACCTCATCGCGCAAGGCAAGGTTAAGCACTTCGGCCTGTCGGAAGCCGGCGCGGCCACCATCCGCAGGGCACATGCCGTTCAGCCGCTTACGGCCCTGCAAAGCGAATACTCCCTGTGGTGGCGGAAACCCGAAGAAGAAATACTGCCTTTGCTTGAAGAACTGGGTATCGGTTTCGTTCCTTACAGTCCGTTAGGCAGGGGTTTTCTTACTGGCACCCTGAATGAGAACACGAAGCTTACCGACAATGATTTCCGCAAGGCCAACCCCCGCTTTCAACCCGAAGCGCTGAAGGCCAACCAGACCGTTGTGGAGCTGCTGAATAATGTTGCGCGGCAAAAGAATGCCACGCCGGCCCAGATCGCGCTGGCCTGGCTGCTGGCGCAAAGGCCGTGGATCGCGCCCATACCCGGCACGACAAAGCTCAGCAGGCTGGAAGAGAACATGGCTGCAACGGAAATCGAGCTGACGCCCGAAGACCTTAAGCAGATGACCGAGGCCGCATCCAAAATACAGATCGAAGGCAACCGCTACCCCGAAGCGCTTGAAAAGCTCACCGGACTATAACTGAGAAAGGGAAAGAAAGCGCGATCTGGATTCATTAATTTTTTTCAGATACTTTTATAGTACGCAGCGCTGCTGACTCCGTTGCGAAATGGATTGGAATTTTAACCTGACAGATCGCACTCTCTTTTCCCTTCTTTTACTCACATATTTGCGTTGTGCCCGGACTTTAATGTTCGGACGCGGCAGCATTTTTAGCATCGACATCCGTACAGACGGGCAACGAACGGCAAGCATTCATTCCACACAGGCATAAGGGAGAACGACCGGGCATTTCCGGTGCAGTAATCAACCCGGCATTTCGATTTCATGGAGCAGGAAGGGCATAAGTATTTATACTGATGCGTTGAATATATTTTATTAATTTATTTAATCAATAAATATATTACAGGACATTCCTTAACCAAACAAATTGTTATGAAAAAGAAAATGAACCTCGTGCTGGCTGCGGCCTGCCTGCTCGCCTCGGGCCTTTATCTCTCCGGTTGTCAGAAGGACGTCCGCAAGCCGGAACAGGCACAGGCGGAAACAAGGACCGCCACGCCCGACAAGTCTTTTGATGCAAGAACAAGCTCCACCGCCTCCTCCGAAGATGGCGGGTACACGCTCGCTGCTGCAACCGTAGACCTCAACGACGAAGGAAGACAAAATCTCCTTGCATCCAAACGGTCGGAGATGAAACAAACCGGCGAGCTGTCTTTCCTCACGATCCAGGGCGGCGGCGGCGGAACGTATGATCCCGATCCCGTCGAACCCATCATCTGCGACGGCAAGACCCGCGCCCAGCTCTGGATGGACATCGACCAGAAGCTGGCCGCATTCGTCCACTCGCCCGATGGCATAGCCATGCAGGCCCGGGCCAATGCCACGTGCCAGCCTCAGTTCTACGGCGTTTGCAATTGCTTTATCTGCATGCTTTGCGTCATGCTGCCGAACCGCCCCTGCTACAATTTGGAAGAAGCCATCAGAGCCGACCGTATCGATATGACTTTGGTAAAGTCGGTGGACTAACGGCCTGAAGAAATTATAGCAAGACCCGCACAACCTGCGGGTCTTTTTTATGCAACGCGACGAATGCCTGTGCGATCAGGCTTTATACTTCCATCCTTTGCAACGGCCTTAATTAAAAAATGGAACGACACGCCGAAAAGCGTGTCGTTCATATATTGCTAAAGTGGGGAAAGTCTTAGAGCTCTTTGCCGGATGCGGATGAAGACTGGTAAGCGCTTTCGCCTTCGTGCTGCTGCAGCCAGCCGTATATGTATTCGGCCACTTCCTGCCAGCCCGTCTCGCCGCAGATGTAGTGGCTGCGGTTCGGGAACATCCTGTATGTCGTCATGCTGCCTTCGCCGTCCTTGTTATAGGCCTTTGCATTTTTCTCCACCAGCTCGTGCGGGATGATATGGTCCTTTTCGCCGGAAATAAAAAGCAGGGGCACGTGCGGAAGATCCAGGTCCACCTTGGCTTCCAGCACCGAATCGCGCAGCACGTTGCGGCTGTCGTGCACGGCCGACTTCTCGTATTCCACCTTCGACTCCGCTTCGCTCAAGGTATTGGCAAAGGATTCATGAAAGCCTTCGGGTGTCATCTCGAATATCTTATCGCCCTTCAATGGGTTGGTGATGCTGATGCTGTTCTTGAAAAAATCCCAGTCGAGCGACATCATCATATTGGGCGCCACGGAGCTGATGGGCACACCCAGACTGATCATGGCCTTGTTCGACAGGAGCTGTACGATCAGGCCGCCGACCGAATGACCGATCACGATGGGTTTTTCGGGCAGGGCGCTTATCATTTCTTCTATTTTGCTTACTACGGCATCGAGGCT
>Ga0247771_1000090_pt1 | contig 38597 bp, 22 predicted proteins | sample UWRJL197509C6_FD_179948 | JGI IMG/M metagenome (GOLD analysis project Ga0247771, IMG submission 179948) | Plant litter microbial communities from Arlington Agricultural Research Station in Wisconsin, United States - UWRJ-L197-509C-6 | ecosystem: Environmental > Terrestrial > Plant litter >... | reverse complement strand
GCACGCGCAACCGAGCCACGGCTATAAATATTCAAGCGGCGCTACGACCACCATTACCCGGCAGGCCCTCACGCGCATTTCGAAGAACAAGGCGCCCGCGCAGGTCTTCCGCACCAATGTGGACATACCCTACCTGGGCCTCGTGAACACCGAGCTGTTTTTCTTTCCCGAGCGGCTGATCATACGGCGCGGCGGGCGTTACGGCGCGATCATGTATAAAAATATCGACTGCTTCAGTCAGTATGCGCGCTTCATCGAATCCGACACCTTGCCGGCCGATGCGGCAGTGATTGATTATAAATGGCGATTCCTGAACAAGGACGGACGGCCGGACAGGCGCTTCAACAATAACTACCAGCTGCCGGTATGCCGCTATTCGGAATATTCGTTCCGGTCGGATACGGGCCTGAACGAGGTGATCGCCACTTCGAAGCCCGGCGCCTTTGATGAGTTTATCCGTTATATAAATGCGATCGGCAACCTGCAGAAGCGAATGAATGAGGAGGAAGGAAACAGGCGGATGCTGGGCGAATAGGAAATGGCCTGCCAGCAGCAATCACTATACAGATTAATATATATAAATAATATTTATTAAATATCTCCGACTCTCCTATTGCGAAAGTCCATCATCAGCCAAGCCTCGACCCGACAGGGGTATTAAGTCAAGGCGTCGTGCATTCATTAAAAATCATGCAAATGACTTTATCCAGAATACGATACAATCCACGCAGCAGCCCAAGAGAAAAGGGTGATGAACATGAATTGAACCGGGCCTCCAATCTTAAGATCGGCATCATCGGCGCAGCAGCTACGGTCATTGCGGGCATCATCGCCGTATTTGCCGGATATGACCGCACAACCACTGTCGACGCACACAACAGGACAACGGTCATCAATTATCCGAACAAGGTTGACAGCGCACGGAAAGACAATCGTCATGTAACGGTAACGCCCCCTCTGCGAAACACTCCTGCATCGGCACACCTTGTGCCGCCACCTGCAAAGATTGCCTTCTTCGGCATCCGCACCAGCGGCGATCAATCGGCCTATGACCTCAACGGAAAGCTGAAGGAGCTATTCTCCGCCCGCGGCTATGAACCCCGGGAAGCCGCCACAGGCAAGGGTTTTGAGAACCTGGTAGCCGCCACTTTCCGCATCTCCACGCCGTATGAGCAAAAAGGCATGGATCGTTTGAGCACGATCGTTTATCCCCTTGAGCTCACCCTCGAGTTCTATCCCGGCGCGGCATCAACACCCTGCGAACGGCGGACCTACACGAAAAACATTTATGGCAATAAGCTCGACGATAAGCAGGAAACCATCGCCCAGGGCGTGCGCGAGCTGGTAGCCCTCGTAGCTGCAGAAAAAACTTTTCCGCTCTGCATACCCAAACAATAACTGCAAAAACCAAACACATGAAAAAGTCAATCTTAGCATTCATGCTCTCTCTCCTTTTCGTTTCCATCCGAGCGCAGGAGCCACAGGATACGCGCGTGGTGGGCATCGTAGCCTTCGCCACCACCAACTACCAGGATTCGCTCGCAGCAAGGATGGTCTATGGAACGGTATCGAGGCTGATGGTGCAGACCAGGCGCTTCACGGTGCTGGAAGTGGATAAATGGAAGAAGACCCAGGACGAGATCGACCGGCAGAAAGGCTCGGCCTTTATCGAGCAGGACATCATCCAGAGCGGCAAGAGCCTTGGCGCCCGCATCCTCGTTATCGGCTACGTAAAGAATGCGGAGCTGTACCATGATGGCGAAATATATGCCGCCCGCGTGGACTTCGAGCTGCGCTTTATCGACGTGGAGACTGGTAAATCCATTGCCGCCGCCTCATTCAAGGGCGACAGCGAGAACATGCTCAACACCGGCAGCAAGGCAGGCAAGACGATAAGCAAGATGATTTTGCCCGGCCTGATAACCGGGCAGGAAAAATGGAAAACTCTGTACCTCGCCAGCTCGGGTCTTTCCGCGATGTCGGAGGCCGACAAAAAGGCCATCACGGGCAAGATGGTGGATGCCATTGAGTCGACCTCCGGAAAGGTGAACGCCTGGATCCGCAATACGTTCGACTTCAACCTGCTCTTCCTGAAAACGATGGAGGAAGACAAGAAAAAAGGTGTTGAATATGTGCTGGTGGAAGGCGGCGAAGACATCGGCATGCAGCAAGGCTACAAGCTGAAGCTTGTGCTGGTAACGGAAACCGAAACGAGCCGCGGGCGCATCCGCGATGAAGAGCCGCTGGCCGAGCTCCAGATCGAAGAGGTGCGGGCGCAAACCTCCAAATGCAAGGTGATCAGCGGCGGTAAAAAGATCGGGGATCAGGTGGATAACAAAGGCCTGCGCGTAGTATTCAACTAAACTAACGTCCATGCACATACGTATATTAACAATACTGCTTTTATTGGCCAGGCTGGGCGGCAACTGCCAGCCGGACAACGACCTGCGCTCAAGACTGACGATCATGGTGGTGCCTTATGTCTCCGGCAGCCAGGATATCGAGGGCCGCCTGGAACGCGACTCCGGCTATAAAAATGCGATTTCGAGCATCAACAGCGCGCTGATCAACATGGGCTATACAAAAACCGTCGATTTCAGAATGCGCAGAGACAACAAGGACGGCAAGCATTTTATGCTGAATGGCCGGCCTTCTACCGGTCGGATGGAAATCAATATCGAAAATGCTCCGGTAGATGTGCTTATAGAAACCGAGATCACCTGGATAGACACGCCGGGCAATCCGCGCGACCGCCGGGCGAAGCTGCACCTGAAAGCCATTGATGCCTATACCAATGCCGTGTATGCGGACAACTCGTCGATCCAGTCGGCCCAGCGCGAGTTTCCGGACGTGAGCACCGCTGTGGAGGCGGCGCTGGAGCGGGATGGCCGCGCTCAGTTCAGGACCTTCCTGACACAGCTCGATACTTCTTACAGCAAGCTGCTGCGCAATGGCCGCCAGGTAAATATCCAGTTCGACCTCGGCAAGGAAACGGCCGAAAAATTTTCCGACCTGGCCGGCGATGAAAGGCTGGCCGACAGGATCGAAGGTTTTATCCGGCAGCAGGCTTTTCACGGGCAGTACGAGCTGGCGGGAGAAACGGGCACGTACATGCAATTCTCGGTATATGTGCCGATCGTTGATGAGGATGGCATGAGCCAGACGCCGGGGTGGTTCCTGCGCCGCACGCTGGATAGTTATTTCCGTCAGTGGGGCTATGCCGTAGACTATGCGACAATGCGCAACTGGCTAAATTTTACGCTGCAGAAAAAGATAGGCACGGTGAAATAAATTCTTTTAAGCGCAATGGATTTTATCAATCATCATACTTCACCGGCGGCTGCGCCGGAGGTATGACGATCGAAGGGCTGAGGTTGGGCAGCACCTTGTTAAGGGTTTGCCTGTCTTTGTTCGACGTATCGATGAAGGTCCAGTTGGCGCCATTATCCTCAGAGATGGCGATGAGGGTTGAGGTGTTGAGGAGCCTGCCTTGCGTTAATTTAATTTCGGTATGTTGGGGAATCGTGGCTTGCAGCTCTTTGCCGGCCTTGATGATCTTCGAAGGCTCATCGAAGGTGATGTTGCTGATGATCGCTCCCTGTGCCTTCATGCCCGCCCTGCCTTTGCTTAAGACGTCCGCCATCTTATCTGCGCCGCCCATTGCCTTTACGATCAGCGGGTAGGTATAGCGGGCAAAGGTTTTATAATCGTCCTTAAGAAAGGCCGAAGCCATTTTGCCGGCCTGTGCCTTCATATTTTGGGTGGCATCCTTCGACTGGGCGAAGGTGATCAGGACAAAAGCGATGCAGAATAGGAATGTCAAAAAGGATAAGCGCATAAATTTTTGGTTGATTCATTGGGAGCGCAAAAGATAATTCAAAAGCCGGATTGATCAATAACAGTTGAGACGGACTGGCATGGACTTTTAAATTATCAGACAGAGTCCCTGAATTTTCGCTAAGGCCTGAATGGATAACGACAAAGATTTCTTTCAAGGGATCATCAATACCAGTCGACAAATGATCCGCACAATGGATCAGGCTCCTGCCGGGCATTAAAATCAGCCTTGCCTAATTTTGAATTCCATGCTTCATATCTGATGTAGGCTTCGTTTATAGCGGCCCCTTGAATGGAATAGCTCTTGTTCGTTCGTCGATCAATCAGAACCGGGTAGCAGGCATAATTGAACGGCTTTTTTAATACCAGCTGGTTGATAAGAAAGAGGGCCTCCACCTGAAGCGAATAGTCTGTTTCACTCCCTGTGTATATTTGCGAGCTGGCCGAGTTGTAGCCACGGATACCTAAGGCACACAGCCTCGTGTCATTCTTGTACGACAAAAGTTCCTTTATCGCCCCAAGCGTGTCAAATCCCGCTGGAAAGTTTAGCGGATAGAAAGCAACGCCACCACCGGACGTGTCATTTAAAATAATCCTGTAATATGGCCCTGCTTTGCTTATTGATTGAGTACCGGTATTTATTCTGGGCATCTCCACTACTCTGAACAGACTTTGCGCCGTCATAACCAGTGAATTCAATAGCAAGACTACAGTTAACGCCTGTTTTTGCATATCATTTTACTTGAAATTGAGCTAAAAAATTTTTTATGTCTTCAGCGCCAGAAATTGTACGAACGCCGTTCGAATCGACAGTGCCCATGCTCGTATCGATTAGCTTATTCGGTGTTCTTTTTCGCACAAATTCTACATTTTCCTTTTTAGAAACATCAGTCAATCCTCTCGACGCTTCTTCCAAAGTCTTATTATATTCTGCCGGCAAAATACCGGCATCATTGTCGTATGTATGATTCGCATTCTTCTTAGCAGAGTGGACCACCCTGCCCCCTTTTTTGTATATAACTACATCGGCTACATCTTCCGCAACGTCGACTTCATAATCATCGTTGGTTAGGATCAAATCCACATCCTGGTCGTTTATCCAAAGCTTCGCTTCCACAAATGAAAATCCATGGCAATCGGATTTACATTCGAACTTCTTCTCATCAATTGCACCAGATGAACTACTGATCATCTTGCCATCCGGGCCAAAAACCGTTTCATATTGCGTTGCAGAAACCAAACGAAAAGCCTGGATCGGCGTGCCGTTATCAGCATAAATATTTACGACTTCATACGTCCTGTCTATTGAAGTCACCACATTGTTACCATCGGCTCTTTTCGCTGCTCCAACAGCAAAACTTGTAGTTATTTGCTTGCCAGTCGTAGTTACAACAATGTTGCCGTCCTTATCCCTAATGATTCTTCCATCCGGATCCAGATATTTGACCGGATTATTGGCAACGTAGGTATAAGGACTAAAATTTTGATATTTAGCAGCTAATGGATCGCAGCTATTCCATCTGCCTATTTGGTTATCATACATTCTTGCACCAAAATCAAGCAGTGCCAGACCCGATCCATCACTGAACTCTTTTGCTTGCTCTTCCTTACTATTATATTTGAACTTATTGCCGACCATGCCGGCGGCCTCACTGCTTATTCCTTCTATTGGCAAACCAAACGGATAATAGTGCGTTTCTTCCAAAACAGGACCGCGTGTATGGACCACCTGCAGATTATCAAAGAACACATTTACCGGGCTTTCGTTACTACAGTAAATATACACATATCCATTTTTGGAAATGTTAATATTGGACAGGTCAGCATGGTGATCTTTAAGCACGCTATTCGTTCCTACAGGACTATAGCCGCCAGTTACATATTTGAACTGCTCATCGAATACAATATAATTTATATAAGCCCTAGGTATCTGGTAATGAGAAGAGTTTTCGTCGGCCTGACCCGCTAGCAAAGCTGTAATGCCCGTGGTCGTACCAGTTAATCCGCTCAACGCTGCGCCCGTAATCGCCTGGTGCGCATTTGCAGCTATTGTGCTGCCATTTCCACCTACCAGCCCATCGAGGATTTCCAGCAGCGGCGTAGTCGTATTGCTTGAGTTGCCTGCTATGTTGCTCTGAAAATAATAGCTTTTGCCAAAAATATCCAGCTTGTCGCCGGCCATCACTTTCAAGGTGATGCCCAGGCCCGTCCGAATGGTAGTACTGTTGAGCACATACAGCTTCTGACTATTGCCCTGTTCGAAAGAAGTATCAGCCGGATTAGTGCCGATGCCGTTATCGTTAGTGTAAGAAGGAATACCCGTTGCAATACTGGCCAACACTACCTGGCTTTGATCGATCTTATAGTATTTTTCTTCTGCAGCCTGCTTTGACGTTTCCAGAGAGGCTATGGGATATTTGTCGATCTTTTCTTCGTCTGTCAGCACCATGCGCACATTACCCAGATGGTCCCTGATAAAATAATCAAACGCAAAGGGATGATCCGGGTCCGCGCCCGGCCGGATGCGGCCTTCCTCCTGTGAAATAAATTGAAGCTTGCCGGTATAGCCACCAGGAATACCGGCATCACCATAAGATTTTGTTTCGTAAATGAATTGCCCGATATAATCGGTTGTGGTGATCACATTTGTATGGCGCTCCGTTCCGTTGACTACAACCGTTGCATTTTCTTCAGTCACGATCTTTTGCAGCTTGGTGCCGGCGGCATCATACACATATTGAATCGTACCCTTTTCATTGCCGTTATCCTTTTTAACATGGAGCAGCGCCGGAAGGTTCAGATAATTATATATAATCCCTGCATCATCGGTATGAGTGGCAATGTCCTTGTTGCGGTCCTGGATCATGTTGCCGTTATCGTCGTACCGATAATCGAAAATTGAATCGAGATTTTGAGAACCGGGGTTAGCGATCTCCAGGTCCTTGATATTCTTTTGCAGGTGCAGGGCCGATGTGCGGAAGTCGCCCAGGGTGACGGAAGCATCAAGAGAAAAGTCAATCACATTCTGAAGCCTGTTTCCATTCGCAGCATATCTGTAATGCAGATCATCTATTTGCACGCTGCCGGTTAGGATGAGGCCCCATTGCTGCATACGCAGGATATTGCCGTTAGCATCATAGGCGGTAGCAGGATCGCTGCCATCCCCCATCTTTACGCTGAAGTCAACGCCGGCATGGTTCCATCCGTTTTCATATTGGTTAAAGTCTGCGGACATCAGGCGATTGGACGCATCATAACCGAAGCCATAAGCCCGTTGTATGCCGTCACCCATTCCGCGCCATTTTATTCCGGCAATATTGCCATTGTATTGCGCGGTAGAAAATCCATGATCGTAACTGATGGTCTGACCTAACCTTCCACCGTTGCCGCTGTTCACATAATCTTTGTTGATACCTGTCATCCAGCCGCGGATATTATACTCGTAGTCCAGCGATTGAAGACCATTGCCCAGGTTCTTGGTGCGGAGTTGACCCAATTCATCATACTGGCTTTGAGCGACAATTTTTGGTATGCCGTCGTTCATTTGCTTTGTTACGGTGAGGAGACGGCCCATTGGATCATAGTTCATGGTGGTAAGCATGCGTACAGATCCGGTAGCACTTGAGGGATTCTCATGCACCTGATACATGGAAAGTAATTTGCCTGAAAAGCTGTAGCGGGAAGTAACCTTTTCCACCCCACCCTGGGCATTATCGCCTTGCACCTGAATAGTATGACCCAACTCATCGAAAAAGCTTACCGTCTCCAGCCATTTACCCCGCGACAGGTCGACGGGATCGCTCATGACCCAGACCTTACCACCCGTACTTAAACCACGGATATCACGGGATATTGATGAAGGCAGAGTTTCCGGATAGGGCTCGCTGCCGGCACCGAGCTTGCCATTGTCGGCGTTGTCATAGGTCTTTTGCGTGAAGGCATAGTCGTCATAAAAACTCTGCGCAAGCGCGATGAAAGTGGACCCGGGCGGCAGGGGATTACCGGCAACTTCTAGGTAGGCAGGTATATTGTCCGAAGGAACAATTTCCGCAGTAAAGCTTGCATCATCCTCAGTTGTAAAATCCGGAGGGAAGTCGATGCTGGCGCTTGCCTGATAGAGTGCTTTACCTGGCTCGCGTACCGGTACGGACAGGTTGACAACTACTGAAGTGCCGCCCTGCACGGTGATCGTATGGCGGCCCAGGTTTTGCGGATCGCCGGCATAAGCAGCAAGGTCGGCGTTTGTGCCGTTATAGGTTGTCAGGCCGGTTACAGCAATGCGGTTCGATCCATCGTATAAATTTGTTAGCCATTGATGCTTCAAGCGCATATTTCCATCCTGGGTGAATACGAGCCTATCGCGCGCATCATAGAGCATGTAAACTTCAACGGCCCCAGGCAGCTTTTTCAAAACCATACGGCCTCGCCGGTCGTATTCATACCGGAAACAAAGTTCATGAGCCGTCTCCGGAGAAATGTTGCCGTTCGCGGCTGCTATCGTTGCCTTAGGTGAAAGGACGAAGCGCAGACGGTACATATCGTCGTACACATAGTACGTACATAACCAACCATCCGTGACGGCCAGGGCCGCATTTGCAGCTATTTCAACTTTTTTAAGGAGGACGTTGCCGGATTTGTCGGTGTACTCGACCGATCGCTTTCCGTGCTCGTCTTTTATTATGTTGCGATGCAATTCACCTGCATTATAGTAAGCGCTGGATGAAGGAATGGAGCCAGCGGCCAGGCTGATTGTCCAGAGGCGAACCTCATTCGCGACATTGATATCGTACACCGTTTCGATGCCTCTGCCGGAGCCTGACCAGCTATTGCCTGCCGCCATCGATTTTAGCGGACGATCGAGCGGTGAATTTTCGTACAGGGTTTGCCCATAGAAAAACTGCTCCGCCTGCGCGCCATACTGCTGCTGCATGAAAACCGCCTGATCCTCAAAAGGATTTGATCTGAAGCTGCCGTTGCCGGTAGATGCGGCATAAGCAAGGTATTGCAGCGACTTTCGGCCGTATCCGTCATAAAATATCGGGGAGACGATATCCTTTCCCGAGGGCGACATGGCCTCGCTTACAAATTGTACAGGCCGGCCCAGCCCATCTATATACTGAATCTGCTGCCGCACATCCGTAGCACCGTTTAAGGCGGTGATCAGGGAGGCATCGGTAACAGGCTTTTGGAGTTCCCACGTGCATATGGAGTTGACCACTGGAGCAGATGAATAGACCGGCGGCGCCAGCGGTGTGTTTGACGGCGTCGAGCCCGTGGCTGTCGTAGGAGTAACCTGAGCCTGGACAAGGATTGCGAGGAACAGGACTATAGCGAGCGTGATCGTTTTCATTTTGTTTTGATTTGTCACTACAGAATCAATAAGCTGCGTACCGCCAAAGGCAAGAAGGGAGCACACGACAGCCCAATACACCCCCAATTGAAACAGGCCATGTTATCCTAGCAATAAACGGCAAGGGCGCCTCGCCATACCATACCGCTGCATGTCGGCAGGATCAGAAGGGCTCGTTCGTAAAGCGAAATGGTCAAACGCTTTAAATTGTCCTCTCACGGATGCTGACGGCATGCGTATAATTGGCCTTGACGTTATAAAGGCTAAAGAGATCAAGACATTACAGTAGCAGCTAAAAGGTTTGGGTTAGATCATCCAGATCAGGATCGAGGACAAAGTTCTATTACTATCTTATTAACCAAAAGGGTATTTAACGTAAATCGACGGGAGTTTCCACCCGGTTAGTCGTAGGGTGTCTAAAGCCTACTTTACTACGATAACTCTGCAATCGTCCCATTTATGGAAACTTGCATTTTAACCAGACCATTCCCGCGGTTTGTTGGAATTATATAATATTTTAGCAATGCGTTCAACTCAGCCATGGCCCGGAATAAAAAGCTCCATATCGACGTTATCATGAACGCGGACGCGTACAGCGACAAAGACCCGGACTACCGCGGCCTGACCCGCGGCACTTCCGACAACATGGAGTTCTACGTATCGCAGGCGCTGCGCAAAAAGCACGAGGTGCGCATCATACCCTTCCACGACCGCCCCGAACCCCTGATGGACGCCTTCGCCCGCACCCGCCCCGACCTCGTCTTCAACATGGTCCAGTATTTTCAGAACGACCGCCGCGGCGAAATCCTCATCCCCGCCATGCTCGACCTCCTGAACATCCGCTACACCGGCCCCTCGAGCTACGGCATCATGCTCACCAACGACAAGAAGCTGTGCAAGGACGTGCTGCGCCAGCACGGACTGCCCGTACCCGAATGCACCGAGCTACCGCTCAACGGCCGCGCCAATAGCGACGGGCTTCGCTTTCCTTCGATCATCAAACCCAATTTCGGCGGCACCTCCGATTGCATCAATGCCAACAATATCATCCACTCCGCCGACCGCCTGAAGAAGCTCCTCCAAAAGATCGGGCGCGCGGGTTATGCTTCCGCCGTCGCCGAATCATTCATCGCCGGCCGCGAGATAACGGTGGCCCTCGTCGGCAATGGAAAGAACCTGCACGTGTACGGACCGCGCGAAGTGGTCTTCGGCACGAGCAGCGGCAACGGCATCATGACGGAACGCATCAAATCGGGCCGCAAGCTGGGCCGGCAGTTCAGGGTGTTCTCACAGCCGCTGAAAAAGCCCGCCGCCTGCGTGACCGAAGTAAAGGACCTCGCCGCCCATGCCTTCACTGCGCTGAAGCTCCGCGATTATGCCCGCCTCGATATGCGCATGGACGCCGAAGGAAAGCTGTATATCATAGACGTAAACTGCAACTGCAACCTGCGGCCCAGTACCCGCTCCTTCCTCAAGCAATTCGGGAACGAAGCCTTTGAAAAAACGATCGGCAAGATCGTAAACGCCGCAATGGTGAGAAAGTGAAAGAGAGCGGGCACGTGTTTGCAACTATCCTAACTTATATTCAATCACAAGTATGCTGCAAAGTGAATTTGAGTAATGAATATCCTATCGCAATAAGCTGATCACACATCATAAATTGGATAGCAGATTACAACTATGAATCAGCTCACATTTATTTAAAATATTTATTATTTTATTTAACTAGATGTTTAGCCCCATCTCCTGCAAAATGAGCGAGCGTAAATTGTATGCTTAGTATCCACTTGTACGGTTCACTGCAAAGGATTCCAATTATCCCTGCCCTTCAAAATGGCTGCCACACTGTATTTGCGGGCTTCGCGGGGCGTTAGCTGGTGCGACCACGGTGCACGCGCAGCCGCAGCAGCGCCGGCACCCGAGCTTTTATACTCCGCATAATAAGCCGTCTTCTCCTTGTCCGGAAACATGGCATCGCCCTTCCACGCATTCCAACCCTCGGGCACGATATGACTGCCCAGCTCGCACCGTATAAATACCGTACGCGCATAAGGACGCCACGGCCGCCCGAGATAGACCTTCGCGGCCGTATCGGCGACAAGGCGGCAGTCGAAGAACACGAAGCCGAAAGCCTGGCCTGCCCGCGTAGCCGCCGCCGTGATATAAGAACTGGTGAGGCTCTTCACCGTACACCGATCAAAAACGGCTACGGCTTCGCCGAAAATAAAATCCGTCGTCCCCTCGATATAGCAACCGGCATAGTATTGACGGCTGCCTTCGCGGGCAGCATAGAGCGTATCCTGGTTGCCCAGCAGACGGCAGTTGCGGATCACCACGCGGTCGCCCTCCACGTGCAGGGCCACGGCCTGACCCACACGGCCGGCACCGTTGCGGATGGTCAGGTTTTCCACCACCACGTCGTTGCCCTGCACCAGCAGCGTGTACGATCTGTAGGTGCTGAACTTCGCATTGCCGAAAGCATCCCTGCCGCCGGGGTTGGCCTTGCCCGAGAAATCATCCCAGCTGATGATGGTGCTGTCCGCATCGTCGCCAACGAGCGAGAGACAGGTCTTCCACGAAGGTATCGTCACCTTCTCGCGGTACACGCCGCGCCTGATGTGTATCGTCACCCGCCGGTCGAAGAGATCGCGGACGGAGTTGACGGCTTCCTGAACCGTTTTGAAATCACCCGAGCCATCCTGCGCCACGACGAGCGAAGCCTTGTATGCCGGCGCCACCTGCGCAGCGGGAGCGAGAAACAAAAGCAGAAAGAGCGAGAGCAAAGACCCTGCTATCGGGAACGTATTTTTCATGCGTGATTTTTTGCGCAATGATTGAGACGAACATACGGTTGTCACACCAGATGATCATGACTGCTGTGCGGCCTTCAATACTTCGTAGCTGTGTATGCGTGCCGCAGGATCGTAAACGTGGGTGGTGACCATGATCTCATCGAGCTGGTTATCGTCCTCAAAGGCGGACAGCTGCGCCGCCACCCTGGCCCCGTCGCCGATAAAGGCATAGTGCATCATTTGCTTCACGGCCGCTTCCTCGTACTCGCTCCACAGGCCGTCCATGCTGTCCACAGGCGGCTGCAAGGGCCGGCGCTTGCCCGTGATGATGCCCGTAGCCAGCTGGTAGAAAGAGGTTGCGAGGCGCTGCGCTTCGTCATTGGTATCGGCGGCGATCACGTTCACGCAGGCCATCGTATACGGCTTGTCGAGGTAGGCCGAGGGGCGGAAGTTGTTGCGGTAGATGGAAAGGGCGGTAACGAATTGGGCCGGCGCAAAATGACTCGCAAAGGCATAGGGCAACCCGAAGGCCGCGGCCAGCTGGGCGCTGTCGGTGCTCGAGCCCAGGATCCAGATCGGCACGTCGAGGCCTTCGCCGGGAATGGCGCGGACGCGGGCGGTCCTGTTCTCGGCCGAGAAATAAGTCTGCAGGGCAACGATGTCGTCGGGAAAATCCTGCGGGGCATCGCGGCGGCTGCGGCGCAGGGCCATGGCGGTCAGTTGGTCGGTGCCGGGCGCGCGGCCCAGGCCCAGGTCGATGCGGCCGGGGTATAATGATTCGAGGGTACCGAACTGCTCGGCGATCACCAAGGGCGAATGGTTCGGAAGCATAATGCCGCCGCTGCCCACGCGTATGGTCTGCGTGCCGCCGGCGATATAGCCGATCAGCACGCCCGTGGCCGAGCTGGCTACGCTGTCCATGTTGTGATGCTCCGCCAGCCAGTAGCGGTTATAGCCCAGCTCTTCCACGCGCTGCGCGAGCCTCAGGCTGTTCTGAAAAGTGGTTTGTACGGTATTGCCCTGCGTGATGGGCGCGAGGTCGAGTATGGAAAGGGGAATGTCCTTGAATTTTTTAGCGGCCATGTTCGTCTTTGCTGTTGAAGGAGCAAAGTTCGGCCGATGACAAAGACCACGCTCATTTTTTTCTGCACCGCTCTCTTTCCGTTTCTCCTGCTCACTTTCCTCCGGTGTCATTAACAAAGCCATAGCAGGCCAATGGGCTAATTTTGCCGCGGCATGAATGTCAACCTACTAAAAAAGACCGCGCTCTTCTCCTCCCTCGCCCCTGCCGACCTGGCCGAGCTGGCCACCTACCTGCAACGGCAGTCCTGCAAATCGAACCATACCGTTTTCTGGATGGAAGAAAAAGGCGACCACCTCTACATCATCGAAAGCGGCAAGGTGCGCATCAGCTATACCGACGAGGACGGCCGCGAGAACACGCTCACGACCCTCGGCCCCGGCTCCTTCTTCGGCGAGCTTTCCCTGATCGACGGCGGCACGCACACCGCCACCGCCCGCACGCTCACCGACTGCGTGCTCCTCACCCTCGACCAGCCTTCCTTCTACCACTTCCTCGACAAGCACCCCGAGCTGAGCCACGCCCTTCTGCATGCGCTGACCACAAGGCTGCACTCGAGCACCATCATGCTGCGCGGCGTGGTCAACATCAACGACCAGCTCGAAGCCAAGAGCTCCCCCTTCCAGCAGTTCATCGACCGCCTGGCCAAAACCCTTACCAGCGTGGTCTTTCTGGCCTCGTGCGTATTTTTTATCCTGGCCTGGATGACCATACAGATCTATTATTTCGAACGCGTGCGCCACACTCCCATCAGCTTTTACGACCGGCCTCCGACCTTCTTCCTCCTTGGCTTCATCATCACGCTCACCTCTTTCCTGCTTACCGTCCTTATCCTCAACAGCCAGCGCCGTCAGGCCGAAAACGACCGCATCCGCGGCGAGATCGAATACCAGGTGAACCTCAAATCGCAAACCGAAGTGCTGAAGCTGCAGCACAAGATGGACCGCCTCATCGAGAGCGTGCGCAAGCTGTCGGGCGAAGAGCCGAAGGACGATAGCGATCCCACCTTGTTCTGACCTGTCTACTCTCTTGAAAATTTACGGTATACGGTTCCGTCCTTGCCGGTTATCTTGATGATATAAACGCCGCGCGCCAGGCGCGAGATGTCGAGCCGCGTCTCGCCCGTGAACCGGCGCGTCAGCAGCACGCTGCCCTTCATCGAGCAAAGCTCCAATTGATTGGTCGATCCGTCACCATCAGATACGGTAACATAATCATGAGCGGGGTTGGGATAGACGGTGATGGCACGCTCCATCGTTGCGGCATCGGCCGGCACCGCTTCGGCGGCGAGGCGTGCGCCCGTCGTGGTTTCCACCTGTACGAACTGCCACTGCTGGTTGTTGGCGCCGGTGTAGGCCCATACCTGTATGTTGGCGCCGTTGAGGAGCGAGTTGTCCTGCACATCGAGCGACTTGCCGCTGTTGGCGTTCACGACCTTGTAATATCCGGTGCCGAGCGAGGTTACGGTCCACTGAAACTCGCCGGATGTGCCGCAGGTCCTTTGCTGCACTTTCTCGCCGTCGACCGTGCCCTGGGCCGAAGGGGCCATGCACATCTGCGTCGACTTTACCTTGATGTAGTAATTGCCGTTGCCGGCGGGCGTAAAGCTCCAGCGCTGGTTGCTGCCGCCGCCGCCGGTAACGTCGTACTGCTGCAGACGTGCGCCGCTGGTGGTGGCATTGTCGGCCACGTCGAGGCCCTTGCCGCTGCTGCGCGCGAGGATATTGTAATAGCCGGGGAAGGAAGTAACGGGCGCGCTGCCGGGCGTCCACACGAAGGTGACGGCCGAAGCGGCGGGTATCGAATAGGTCAGGGCCTGCGTACCGCTCACAAGCTTCATCGAAGTGGCGGATGCGCCGCTGTTATATACGAGGGTGGCGATGGAGCCATCGGGGTTTTTAAAGGCCGATACCGAAAGGCCCGAGGAGCTGCTCGAGGAAGCGATGCGCAGGGCGCCGGGCCGCACGAACTTCGACAGCTGGCCGATGATATAGTAGGCGACGTTGCGCGTGTAGCTGGTGCTGCTGTTGATGGTATAAGCGCCGAGGCAGGTGGTGCAGCCGCCGGAAGTATGGGGTCCCATCGATGTATTGTTCGCAAGGTTCCATTCGAATACCGACTTCGACCAGTTGTTGACCGAACCGTTGACTACGTTCTGGATATGCCAGCCGAAGTCGCCGGAGAAGCTGCCCGTGGAGCTCGTGAACTGCTCGGTAAAATAAACGTTCTTGCCCGTGGAGTTCTTTACGGTGGTCATGGCGGAGATGCTGCCGGCATAGAGGTGAAAGGCCGCGCCGTCCACGTAGGAGCTGTTGTTGCACACGTCGATGGGATAGGCCGTGTTATCGCAGTTGTGGTCGTAGGCGATGATCCTGACGCCGCCGAGGCCTGCGCTGGCGAGGGCCGGCCCGAGGTTGTTATTGATGAAGTTCTTTTCTTCCGTTGAGCTCATCGACATGCTCGGGTTGTTGTTGGGGTTGAGCGGCTCGTTCTGCGGCGTGATGGCCCAGATGGAAATGCCTTGGGCCTGCATGGCCTGGATATATTTTACGAAGTAGCGGGCATAGGCTGCGTAATAGGCCGTGTTGAGGCTTCCGCCGACCCAGGTGCTGTTGGTCTTCATCCAGGTGGGTGCGGTCCACGGCGTTGCGAGGATCTTGATATTGGGGTTGATGGCCAGCGCTTTCTTAATGATGGGAATGAGGTAGGTGAGGTCGGGGCCGGCGAGACTGAAATTGTTCATGTTCACGTCGCCCGGCGACTCGTCGTAGGTATAGTCGGACGAGCTGAGGTCGGAGGCGCCGATGCTGATGCGGATGGCCGAGATGCCGATGCCGCTCTGGCTGAAAAGCTCCGTCAGCAGGGTGTTCTGGGTGGTGGATGAGAGGCCGTTGATCACTTCGGCGCTGCCTTCGGTAAGGCAGAAGCCCAGCGCATCGACAGACTGGTAGGTGGTGCCGGGCGTGACGGTAACGGTGGAGGGATTAGAGCCGGAGTTGGCGCCAAAGCTGACGGTTCCCTGCTGTTGCAGGAGCTTCGATTTGTCGCCGGTCGTCATCCAGGGCGTAACGTTCTGGGCATACGTATTAATACGGGCGAGGCAGAGGAGGGCGAGCAGCACGATAGCGTACTGCGGCGTTGGTTTAGGCGTGTTGGCAGGCATAGTCGTTAGAGTATATATTTAAAAATACGGAAGAATGCGGAGTTGCTGAATTTGTTTTGCACGCAGCCGCGTGTTCCTCATAAATATTTACGCACCGCTAAATAATTTCCCTGCCCCGACCGTATTTATACGTACGAGCACCGATCTTTCCCCATGCCATCTATCGGAAAATAAGTCGCCCGAAATTGCGCAGCGCTTATTGTATGGCGGTAATCAATATAGATAACCTGCTCGCCGGCTTTTATGAATGCCGAATGTTATTTGCTTCGTGCAGGAAAATCGAGCGTGGCATTGAAGAAGGGCAGCAGCTCGTTCAGCAGCCGTCCGTCCTCGGACATGATCTTGCTGCCGTGCGTGCCGATATATTCTTCGGCGTAGTGCCTGATGCCCAGCTTTTCGAGCTTGCGGCTGAACTCGAGGCAGGTGGGCGGGATATGCGTGAACTCGTCGTTGCGGCCCCAGTCGAGCTTCAGGGCGCGCAGCTTTCTTAAATTATCCGCATACCGGTCGATCATGTAGAAGGGCGTATTCTGTTTCCAAAGCTCCAGCGTTTTTGCATCGGTCAGCACGCTGTCGCCGCGATAGCTGAAGGGCAGGTCGCAATAGAAGGGCGGCTTCGCCGGATCGGGCGAGTAAGCGCGGCCCAGGGCAACGACGACATTGGCGAGGAAGTTGCGTCCGTTGGTCAGCTCTTCCTTCGACCTTAGGGGCAGCACGCTGCGGAAGCCTTCGCGGTCGGGGCTGAGCTCATTGGCAAAGCCAAGCACGGCGGGGCTCAGCGCGTACACGCAGGAGAACACGTCGGGATAGAGCATGCCCAGTTTTATGGCGCCGTGGCCGCCCATCGAATGCCCGCTGATGCCGCGGCTGTTGCGGTCGGCAACGGTGCGGTAATGCGCATCGACATACTGCACCAGCTCCTTTGCGGTGAAGTCGGCCCAGCGGCCGGTGAGGGAAGAGTTGGTATAGAAGCTGCCGCCGTAAACCGTATTTTCATTGGGCATGACGACGATCACGGGCCTTATCCTGCCATCGGCGATCGCCTTGTCGAGCGCGCGGTCGATATGATCGGCCGCCACCAGCAGGCTGTCGCTCCAGAGGAAACCGTGCAGGTAGTAGATCACGGGATAGCGCGCCCCGCTTGAGTCGTAGCCCGGCGGCAGGTAGACCGTCACGCGCCGTACGGGGTTTTCGCCGCCGCTATTCTGCAGGGTCTTCGCATTGATGTGCTCCACCACAACCTTTCCATGCACCGATTGCGCAAAGCCCGAACACAGCCATAAGGCCGCTAGGAATGACAGCAAAAACTTTTTCATCGACCCTAATTTAAGCAGGGCAAACCGAACATTCCGCATTAAATCAATGCTTCCGGCACTTTGGGGCCATCCCGCGCTCCGCTCACTTTCTCCGCACTCGCTCATTCTTGCGTCATTTTTTGGTGCGGGGCGGCCGGCGTAGTCAAAGAGCGCTACCTTTGCGGCCGCAAGCCTTATTCTTCCGCAAGGAAGAAGGAGGAAAATGCTTATACCATGAAATCGCCCACTACCCTACCCGCCCGGCAGAAGCTTCCGGCCGCCATCAGCGTCCGCAACGTGAGCTTTCAGCAGATCCTGACGCACCTGGGTTTGAAGAACGAGCTTTTTTATGTGGGCGACTCGCGCGATATGAACCTCAAAAGATCGCTGCTGCGTCCTTTCAAAACAAATGACTTCTCGGTTTTCTTTGTCGACAGCGGCACGCTTACCGTCCGCCACGGGCTGCTGATGCACCAGCTTTCGGCCGGCTCGCTTCTTTTCAAGTCGGCGGGTGCGGTGGTGCAGGTGCGCAATTTCAGCGCCGACTGCCGCGTGCGCATTTTCGGATTTACGAAGGAGCTGATCGGTCTTTCGGGCATTCACAAAAAGCACCTCGAAGCGCTGGCCTTTCTGTCGGCGCAGGTAAGTCCGCACCTTTTATTGCAGGAGCCGGAAGCCGCCACCATCGGGCATTTGCTGGATATACTGCATACGAAGAGCCACCTGGAGGAGAAGCCGGCCTACTACCTCGAATCGGTAAGCCATGCCTTTGCGCTCTTTGCTTTCGAGGTGGCTTCGGCGCTCAACCGCGATCACGGCAAGCTCATGGCCGAGGCGACGCACCGCAACGAATACCTGACCTTTCAGTTCCTGAAGCTGGTGGGCCAGCATGTTACGCGCGAGCGCAGCGTACAGTTCTATGCCGCCTTGCTGAATGTAACGCCGAAGTATTTGTCGCGCTGCGTGAAGGAGATCATGGGCAAGACCTGCAGCGAAGTGATTGATGAGATGGTTATCCTCGAGGCCAAGGTGCTGCTGGACGATCCGCAGTTCACAGTGTCGCAGGTAGCCGACCAGCTCCATTTCAGCAATCCTTTTTTCTTCAGCCGCTTTTTCAAGAACCAGACGGGCGTGCCGCCCACGGCTTACCGTATCAGCGCTTAGGCGCCAGTGCACTGCCTTTCAGCGATCCCCGGCCGTAGTGCCGGGCTTTTTATTGGGGGAAGAATGGACGAGGGTAAAGGATTGGCGACATTCAGGTATGGTTGCACGCCGTAAAGACATGGCCGGCGGACTGCGTCCGCCGGAACTTTGTGCCATCAAACCAAGGCAATGAAAAGCACCCGAATGAAAGCAATCAAGCTCCAGTAGAAAGGAAAAGATCTATTAAAAAAATTTATTACACATTATTATGAAAAAGTACATACTCGCTGCTCTCGGATTCGCAGCCCTTACGATCAACACCAACACGGCCAATGCACAGCAAGGATTCTCGCTTGGTGTGAAAGCCATCCCCCAATTCAGCTTTTTACAGAACAAGGATGACAACGACAACCCCGTCATCGACCGCAAGGCCACCTTCAATGCAGGTTTCGGCCTGGGCTTCGGCTACAACTTCACGCCCAAGGCCGGCATCGGCCTCGACGTGCTCTACTCCCTGCAGGGACAGAAGTACGAAGCTTCCGGCGCCACGCTCTACAACAAGGTGAACTACGTGAAGATCCCGCTGTATTTCTCGTACACGGCTTCTCCTGCCAAGGCGGTTTCCTTTACCGGCAAGATCGGTCCCCAACTGAGCCTGCGCACATCGGCCAAGATCACCGACGGTGACGGCAATGATGTTGCCGCCGACAAGGACGACATGTATGAAAGCGCCACCTTTGGTGCCGTAGCCGGTGCCGGCGTGCAGTTCCGCCTGAGCCGCAATCTTTCGCTCTCCACCCTGGCCCGTTTCGACTACGACTTCACCAATGCCGAGGACGAAAGCTATCCCACTTATCGTGCCGGCCGCGCCAACACCTACAACATGACCGCGGGTCTCGAGGTAGGGCTTAAATATTCTTTCAAATAAGCTTTTCGAAAATTAAAGACTTGGTTTTGGTTTAAACTGGCTTCTACCGCGAAGCCTGCGACGAAAAGGGAGCAATATTGCTCCCTTTTTCAGTGAGAAAGAGTGCGGGTTTTCGGAGGCTTGTACTGAAGAAGAAGATACATAACTACTATTGTATATAATTTAAAAAAATTCTATATTTAAGCTCTCGTCCCTTCTGAATTCTTGCTGACCACACCTCAAGAACATATACAAATCGCTATTATGAAGGAGACAGCGCAAACCATTTCATTTCTGCTGAATGGGAAGCCCGTACGGGTCAGCAATCCCAAACCGACCGATCTTCTCATTGACTACCTAAGGTCAGCCCCGGTGAACCTTACCGGCACAAAGCTCAGCTGCGGCGAGGGTGGCTGCGGCGCCTGCACCGTGCTCTGGTCGTACACTGATGCCAGCACCGGCGAGACCGTACACAAGCCGGTGAACTCCTGCCTGCGGCCCGTCTGCTCGCTGGAAGGAACGGCCATCACCACCATCGAGGGGATCAGTACACCGAATGGCAGCAATATCATCGAGCAGAATATGCTAAAGCGCTCCGCTTCCCAGTGCGGCTATTGCTCACCGGGTTTCGTCATGACCATGTACGGTCTCCTTCAAGGGCAACATCCCGATCCACAAGCCGTTGAAGATCAATTCGCCGGCAACATCTGCCGCTGCACCGGCTACATCTCCATCCTTAAAGCGATGCACGATACCCGCAACGAGCTAAATGTCACCGGTACCGGCATGCAGGAGCAGGTGTCGCTGCGAGCCCAGACGCTCGCAAGCTTCGAGCCCATCACCGGGGACGGCTATCAATACCTGAGGCCGACGACTATCGAAGAGACGCTGACCCTCCTCAATAAATTTCAGGATGCGCTGAGCCAGGTGAAGCTTTTGCAGGGCAATACGTCCATCGGCATTTACAAAAGAACTGTTGAAGACCCGCACATCCTGATCGACCTTTCAAAACTGACCGATTTCAAATGGATCAGGGAAAACAATGAAGAGATCACGCTGGCCGGCGGCGTAACAATTGCCAGGCTTCTCGAGCATATCGACGATCTAGGCAACCTCTCAGCGCAGTACCCCGGCATTGCCGCCTTACGCGACCATATTCGCCTGATCGCCAGCGCGCAGGTGCGCAGCGTGGCCTCGGTGGCCGGCAGCCTTATGCTTGTGAAGAACCACGAGTTCAGTGGCACGCCTTTTCCCGGCGACCTCTTTACCGTACTCTCGCTGCTAAAGGCCAAGGTCACCATTCTTACGCCCGATGGCAAGTCCAACACCTATGAGCTACTCCGATTTCCGCCGGTGCAGAGCTTCACCCACGGCTTTCTCATCACCTCCATACACATACCCTGCAGCAAGACCGACGAGCTGGTAAAGACCTACCGTGTGGCACGCCGCACTCAGAATTCGCACCCGATCGTTAATGCTGCTTTTTGCTGCACCCTAACCCCTGATCTCGGCGTGAGCGATATCCGATTGGTATATGGTGGGCTCGCGCGGATCGCGGTCGATATGCCCAGGACGCAGGCGTTGCTATCGGAGCCGGGAACCGCGTGGGGACCCGGGCTGCTGCAATGTGCGCTTCCGGTGCTGTCGGACGAAATCGAAGCGGCCATCGTGATCACGGAAGAATCGCTGTTCCCCAAAGATTACCTGAAGCAGCTTGCCCTAAACCTTTTCTATAAATTTTATGTGTATGTGTGCAACCAGAAGCAGGTGGACATTGCCGCGGCCGACCGCTCTGCAGGTATCAGCTATGTGCGTCCTCTTGCCAGCGGCACCCATCAATACCTCATCGCACCTTTCTACGACGGACAGACCGGCCAACTGAATAAGATCGTGCATTTTCAGGAATCGGCGCCGCAGCCGCAGGTCACGTTGAAAAATATTTTCCCAGCCACCATCCCGGCTACCCAGGTCGTGCGCGAAGAAATATCCAACATCTCGCTTGTGCAAAGGACGCCGCAGGAAGCAAGCATCTCGCTGAAAGAGCTTACACCTCAACCCAACGACCAGAGCACAACCCAGGCCCTGACCTATGTACAGCAGAAGTTGCCAACGAAGATCGACGCGCCGGCGCAGGTGAACGGCACCGCCAAATACACCCACGACCTGAATCACAGCGCCGATACGCAGGAAGCCTTCTACGTATACAGTACGCACCGCAACGCGCAATTCGCGTACGCACCCAGCCGCGATGCCGTATGCATCGAACTGGAAACGAAGTTTTACGGCGCACGGTTTATTCACCAAGGGGACATACCCACGCAAAGCCCGGCGCCCAGCGATTTTTACGACCCGGCCAATCCCGGCAACTACGATCCGATTTTTGCAAAAGACTTCGTTACCTGCTACGGCATGCCCATCGGCGTGGTAGTGGCCGCCGACATGGATACGGCTAGGGCCGGCGCCGAGTTCGTGCAAAGCCGCATCGTTTACACCGATATGCCCGAAGATCAGACGTTCGATACATTGCAAAAGGCCGTGGCGCATAACAGCATACTCAAATCATCCAACAACCGCATCCCCTTTATTTTCCGCCCGATCGCTGCGGATGATCCGCAGAAGGAGGAAAAGATGAAGTGGATGAACGAGCCCTTCGAAGAGCCGGGCCGGACCTATGTTTCAGGCAGGCAATCCACGGGTGCGCAGTATCATTTTTATATGGAGCCGCAGGGCGCGCTGGCCATACCGCGCGAGGACCTGCAGATAGAGATTTATTCCTCCACGCAAAACCAGTCGAGCGTACAGCGTAGGATTTCGGCCTTGCTGCAGCAACCGATGCACAACGTGAAGATCGGCGTTACAAGACTCGGCGGCGGTTTTGGCGGTAAAGAGCTGCGCCAGGTTTTTGTAGCCGGCGCCGCAGCCATTGCCGCATGGACGCTGCAAAAGCCGGTGCGGCTGCTGCTGAACCGCAACATCGACATGCGCGTGATGGGCACCCGCCACCCCTTCGACGGCAACTATTACCTGTCTGCGACTTCCGAGGGCCGTATCGAAAAAATGCGCGTCGACTACCGCTCCGACGGCGGCATCTCCTATGATTGCTCTTTCCCTGTAATGGACCTGGCCCTGCTTTGCGCGGAGAATGCCTATTATGTCGACACTTTCAAGACCACCGGGCAGATTTATCGCACCAACATACAATCCCGCACGGCCTTCCGCTCTTTCGGCCTGATACAGTCAATGCTCATTACCGAGACAGCACTCGAGCATCTTGCCTTCTCCTTGAACATGCGTCCGGACGAACTGCGCGCGCTCAATTTTTACAGGGACGGACAGGCCGTTGGCGCCAAGCCGCAGTACACACCGTATGGCAGTCCGCTCCCCTATTGCCGCATCAACCAGGTATGGGGCGATTTCAAGACGAAGATCGATTTCGAAGCGCGGCTGCAATCGGTACAGGTATTCAATAAGGCCAACCGATGGCGCAAGCGCGGCCTGTCGATCATTCCTCTGAAATACGGCATATCCTATACGTTTCGGCCCATGAATCAAGGCTCGGCCTATGTGCTTGCGTATAAGGAAGACGGTTCGGTATTGCTGCACCATGGCGGTGTGGAGATGGGACAGGGGATGCAAACCAAGATGGTCCAGATCGCCGCGGAAGAGTTGGGCATCAACATGGAGATGCTTCGCATCGGGGTCACCAATACAGCGGTCATTCCCAATGTATCATCCACGGGTGCGTCTACCGGCTCGGACCTCAATGGCTATGCGGTGCGCCGCGCCTGTCAAAAGCTCAAGGCCATCCTGGGCGCCTTCCTCAACGACCTCGTGATCGACGAGCAGCATACGCAGTACCCCGACGTTGTTGTCGATTCGGATACGCTCCGTAAGTATATTGCAGACATGGGCGGCAATTGGAAAGACATCGTGAAACTGGCCGCTGCCGCGCGGATCAGCCTTTCAGCCCAATATTCCTTTGCCAGCCCGAACCTCGGTTCCATTCCCACCAGCAAACGCGAGAATTACCAGATCACACCGATCAATTCGCAGATCTTTTATTATTACAACTATTGCGTAGCCGCCTCGGAAGTAGAGATTGACGTGCTGACCGGCCAGTTCGAAATCCTGCGCTCGGACATTGTGTATGATGCGGGCGACAGTCTCAATGATAATATCGACTACGGCCAGGTGGAAGGAGGATTCATACAGGGTGTCGGTTATCTCACTATGGAAGAAATGATCTATGGCAAGGAAGGCAGCGTAATCTCCGACGGCACATGGGAATACAAGCCTCCGTGCACCAAAACAATCCCGCAGCAATTCAATGTCTATCTGCTTAAATACGAAAGCTCCGGCATCAAGACGGACCCGCCGAAAGATTCCTACGGCATTCAATCTTCCAAGTCGACGGGGGAGCCGCCGCTGGTGCTTTCGAATTCGGTTTTCTTTGCGATCCGCTCTGCTGTTCATGAAGCGCGCAAGGATGCCGGAACAAATGACTGGTTCGATTTTACCGCCCCGGCAACAGTGCAGAAGATCCAATCATGCTGTCTGACCAACCTCGGATCGGTTGCGGCCACTTTATAAAGAATTATTGTCAGAAAATACAGCGCTCATTGCAAAATAAATATTTAACCATGAATATTTCTTCTAGGCAGCTTGCCTGCATCCTGCTTTTTTTACTTTCGGCCGGCAGGCTATTAAGTCAGGTGCAGCAGGAAGACAACAGCGTATGGAACAAAACCGTAGCCCAGGTGATCAACCTGACTGCCCGGAACCATCCTAAAATAATGGGCGGCTGTATCACGATGACAAATGCCGGATTGGGCACGGCTCTCGCAATCATGGCATTTGAAATATCAAGAGGTAGGGAAAGGGATTCAATAAAAAGATATAAACTTACCCAAGGCATTAGGAACCTGCGCAGCCAGCTCGATTCCATCAAAATCGCTGCAGATGCGGACCTGCATGTTTTCGAAGATTACTTAAGCGCCGAAAAACTCCCGGACAGTAGTCTCGCCCTGAAAAAAGCAAAAGCCGAAGCGCTCCATCGAGCGCTGCTTAAAACTATAGCATCACCGCTTGCTTCCGCAGGCTTGCTCTTGCATACGCTGCAAACGAACCATACGCTGCTTGCATTATCCAACCATGAAGTGCTTCCGGATATCGGCTCTGCATTCCTACAGATAAGAGGAGCCTTGAACGCCATGCTGATAATTGCCGAAGCGAACATCGCCAACCTCGGATCAAAAGAACAGAGCGTTTATAAAAAAGAAATATACAGTTTTTCCACAAGAGCGGCAGCTCTGGAAAAGCAGGCACTATCAAACATTCGCACAAAGATTCATCAATAATCTTAGGCAAAGAACCACATTATGCCAGCAACCATAAAAAGATCCATTTTGTTATTTACAGCAGCTTGGGCATCCCTGCTTGCATTAGGGCAAACACCTGATTCATTCAATGTGCTCATCAGGAATGTTGAACTTGTAAATGTTGTCGATCGAAAAATAGTCTTGGGGCAATACATTGGGATTAAGAACGGTAGGATAACTTGGATAGGAAACACTGAGCCAAAGGAACCGGCTGCCATATCGATTGACGGCACCGGCATGGTGGCTTTGCCAGGTTTCGTCAATACGCACACGCACCTATGGCAGCATATCTGCAAATCCTGTTTTCCGAGCGAATCGCTACAGAAATGGATAGGCGTTTACAGCAAGATACATTATCTCGCACCGAAGGAACTTTATGACGTAGTTCTGGCCGCTTCCAATGAAGCCTTACTATCAGGAATAACAACGGTTTCGGATTACTCTTCGCTTGGGTTCAATGATTATGGATTCGAAGAAAACGCGAGAGCAATGGCAGATGCAGGCTTGGGTGGTGTAGTTATTTGGAACAACCCATCCATCTTCTTGCCCGATCAGATCGCGGAGGCGGAGATATTGCGTTATCAAGCGTTGTTCAAAAAGCAATTAACAATATGGATGGGCGCAGGGCCGCTATCCTTCAACAGCCTTCCCCAAGTATATTCCGGCATCCGTCTTGCACAACGGCTGCATATTAACATGAGCGAGCATACCATGGAAAATAACACCGAGCAAAGGGACCTATATGATAGCTTGAAAAACTATATAAAAAAATATGGCGATAGGCTATCAATGGCCGACAGAGCTTTTTTCCAAAAAATCCTAGACATGCGTAGGCCATCTTCTAATGATGCTTACGAAGCGCTTAGCCAACAGGCAGCGGATATCCTCCGCACGGACGAAAAATTAAAACATGACACCGACTACAGGCCGCTTTCCAATGCTGAGCGGACCAAGCTTATGGCCCTAAAAGATTCCAACTACATTTCCCCTTTGCGCATACTGGAATATTTTCATAGTCTCAATGGATTTCTTTCCATTCACAGCGTTTGGCCGCAGACTGTGGATTTTGCGCTTTTGAAATCGAACGGCGTTTCTATTTCACACAATCCCGAATCCAACCTTTATTTATCTTCCGGACTGGCGCCTGTTCAGGATTTTATCGGGGCAGGACTAACTGTATCACTCGGCACTGACGGTGCTGCCAGCAATGACGGTATTGATTTCTTCTCTGCAATGAAAAATATGTGGAATGTTGCGAAGGTCAGGGTACTTGAGATTCCCGTGTCAAGCAAAATTAATCAATGGGATATTTTGCAGGCAGCGACTATTAACGGTGCGCGCGCACTGAAACTGGACAGCGTTACAGGCTCACTGGAATTAGGTAAAGAAGCCGATATTTCGTTGGTTTCATTAAGCGATTTGGGTATGTCGCCTGCGCGAACGGATGATAAATTAGTCACGACGTTGATCTATAGCGCCTCGCCTAAAAATATTAAGTATGTAATTTCTGATGGACAAATATTGGTGGAAGATGGCCGACTCAAGCGGGTGTCTGAAAGCATTCTGGCGACAAGCCTGACTAGGATAGCCCGCGATGTTGACGCACGGATCGCCACAGGAAAGTTATGGGAAGAATCTGATACGTTGAAAAATCTAAAGGAACCATACTGGTATAAATACCGATCGATCAGGGCCAAGGATAGTGTCAATATAACGATCGAGAATGAATTGAATGGCGATATAACTGTTACTATTATTTCGGGCCCCTCAACATTTAGCGGCGGCACCCACTATGTTGCATCCGACGAAGCAAACGCTCGGTTTCCGCAAGATCCTGCCCCCCTGTCATTCAAACATCAGCTGATTCTGAAAAGAGGAAAAAGCATACACATAACTAAACCAAGGAATAAATTCGCATTCACTATAACCTTGAACGGCAAGGCCGTAATAAAAAATACGGGCAGAGGGCAGCTGTTGGTATCATGCGTACCAGAACGAAAGAAATAGCAACACAAATTTTATTAACTCTGATCTCTACTCTTTAGCTTCATCCAATCGGCGTGGGTCATTTCGAACTTGATCTCGCCCTTGCCGTGCATGCCGGTTTCTTTCCAGCCGGCCTTGCGGTAGAAGCTTTCCGCCCGGGTGCCCGGCGCGGTGCCGAGCCAGACGGTTCTTTCGGTTTGACCGAAATACCAGTCGAGCATTTTATCGTGAAGCTGGCGGCCGATGCCCCTGCGTTCGAATTGGGGGTGAAGGAAGAGGGCCCAGATATTATGCTCCTTCATGTCAACGATCGCAAAGCCGACGATTGCATTATCCACCTCGTATACCCATCCCTTGCCGCGTACGGTGATAAATTCCCGGCAGTCTTCATCGGTCACCAGGGCCGGGTCCGACAAGGTATTTTCCGTAACCGAGTTTCGGACGACCTGAATTTGTTGTATATCATCGGTGGTGGCTTCCCTGAGGTTCATTTTAATATGATTATAAACAAAGATAGACACCTTGTTGCGGTGTCTATCAATAAGGGAATAATTGTAAGGAGCGGTTCTATTTCCGCGCCGTAATGTTTTCGTTGTACTTCTGGTAAAAGTTGCCGGGCTTATCGGCGTTTATCGTTCCGTCTATAGCGATCACCTTGTCTTTTCGGTGAGGAAGTTGAGGATCATATAATCGTCGTCATGATATTGCGGGGTTCCGTTATTAGAGAAGCGGAGTGACAGTACCTCGTCATCGCCTTCAAGCGTATAGAAAGAATATTCGATTGCGTTTATCTTGTCGCATTTCCATACGGCCTTCCCATCGACCAGTATCTTGCCGTCTTTGTATTCAACTTCCTGGGCGGAGACAAGGGTTACGGCAGCAATCACGAACGCAAAAGCTTTTCCATCGAATTTAGAATCGGCATTAAGGCTTTAGAAGGGCCGCTAATATAGAGCCTAATCCATTTTTAAAAAGCGACTGCGCGGACGTCTACGAACTACAAGCTGGAATGTAAGAAGTTTTTCTGAGCGGGAAAACCCATCATTAATCTGCCTAAGATTTATTAGTTCACATGCTTCCATTAACGGACATCCGGCCAAGCTTGTTTATACAAAATTGTTGCTCTCACCGCTATTACTTCAAACCTTTAAATCGTTTTTGAAGCAAGTCATAAAATGACATAGCTGAATATTCTATTTTAATCTCGTTGCCAGGCATGTATCGCTCACAATGAGCTTTTGCGTGTATTGTATTTGATTGCAGGATTATACGCAGTGCATTCTTATTGGTCACTTTCTTTAGTATGCTCCATCGTACGCTTTCCGTCGAATGGTATCCTCTTCTTAACGTTATGTCATACTCGATGCATTCGTCTGACAGAAAAAAAGGAATATCGTTTTTGGCAGAGATATTATTGATCGAATCAGCATAGCGCTTTATGAGCTTATCTCTATCGATTGTGTAATCGTATTTTTTTTGGATAAATTTAGGGCGCGCACACTCATTTTGCGCATGAACGTCCAGCATGCAAAAGACTAAGGTTATGATCGACAATATTTTTTTCACCGAAGATTTGCGAGGCTTATCGCTCAGCCAAAGCTATTATTAATTTGGATTAAGTCCCTCCGGTTTGCTGAAGGAATCCATAAACCCTCAAACCGACAGTTACATCCACAGAAGTGACTACAGACATAAGCTACCAGGGCAATATTATTGGAACAGCTTCGACACCTTAAATTCTTCCAGGAAATATCTATATCCATAAAAAAATATGGATTCATTGTTTTTGACTTGCAGCCGGATATCAAAAAAACCGTCGTTATCGATATATTCTTTCCCATCCGTAGCTTCTCCGATTTTGGTTCGATCTGTAATCTTATTTCCGGTCATTGTGCCCCGGAAAATCTCTATGCCGGATAAGCCTGTACTCTCCGCACTGCCGCCAAACTGAATCCGGCCTACTATATGAACAAGCTTCTTTACCTTATCAACAGAAGCGAAATAAAACTTGATATGAAGCCTTTCCTGGCCCAAAGCGCAGACAGAAGATACATTCCATAAAGAATCCACACACCTCGACGTATTTACCTGCGAGCTTTCAACCTTCAAGATAGCCTGCCTGGATTGAGCGTGGATTGCAAGGCTTAGGCATACGCCACACAGAAGACAATACAAATACTTCATACACAAGTTATCGCTGCTATTTGTTAGAGGATACCATATATCGAATTGTAATAAGCAAAGATTCAATCGCTATATTAATCATTCATAATTAATCGAGATAATTCGGGTCTATTTTCTTAAGAAGAATTTCCAGATAAACATTTTTATTGCTCAAGTTGCCGGTTGACTTAATCTTTTTATGAGTGTTCGATCTGATCTCCTTTATTGTTTGTTTAGGCGATTTGCTCATAGAAGCCAGGTTACTCCAATATTCAACAATAAGGGTGCTTAGCTCCTGCTTCCGGCCGCTTTTATAATCAGCATAAAGAAATTCGAAAAATGCGCCAAAATCGGCCTTATAAATCCTGCCGAACTTTTCGACAAAGTAATCAGTCAAAGAGCCATCTACATTTAATGATAAAGCAACCAAGCAATTATAGCTTTTCAAACTTTTATTTCTGACAAAATAATTGATCACTGAATCAGTCAGTTTTAAGTTGCAGGAATCCTGGCTCCTGCCAAGAATCGCTTTCAGATGGCCATTCAGAATAAGTGCAGATCCTTTAGCCATATCGCTTGACAATGTACAGGAGTTCAGACCGCTGTCATTTAGCTTCGATTGAGCTTTACAACACAGGCTAAATAGCAGCATTGTTAGAAAAAGTGCACAAGTCTTCATCATTATTGTGTTTTGGGTTGTTGCTTCAATTTATTTTCCTCAAGATATTCTTTATAACTTTGACTTTTAACACCGGTCCATCTCAACACGCTTTCAAAAGCTTTTTCCAGCCACGCAATTAAGCTAAAACTATACTCAGTAGAATTCTGGGGCAAAGAATACGCTCCGTTCTTTTCGACCAAATCGTCAACAACTTTCAGTTTACCCGGATCTTCCTCAGAATCGTTTTTTTCCAAATCGTCTGTTATTTCCTTCATTTTAGCAATATCTGCATCAAACGCTCTCATACATCCGTGCGTTTTTTTAAGTTTTGGGCCCTTAGCATTAGTCCAGGTATCTGTTGCCTCATCATAATTCTCTTGCCTTCCACCATGTATGCGAATGTCACTTCTTCCGCTTTCTTTAATTTCGCCCGACTCACCATTTAACGCAAGCCTGAAGTTTGGACCATAGGAAAGTCTGGACCCGCCTTTAAGCCAAGTACCTTTTTCTGGTATATCATATACACCCAAAGGCGTATCACTATTGGCAACTTTCCTATTTCGCCCCCCCGTACCTTCTACCCTTACTTTAAATCTATAAACTTCTCGACCATGGCGATCTGTCACAATAGCTATACCATATCCATATTTATCTCGATTATTGTATACATGTACAGTTACATCCCATTTACCAGAAGGATCGATCCGTAATTGCGGATTATTTCTAACATAAACGTAAGGACCTAAACTTTGATAGGAAGCAGCTTCAGGGTCTATGTTTAGAAATCGGCCAATTTGATCACTGTAAGCTCGGGCACTAAAATCATATAATTGCAATCCGCTACCATCAACGAACTCCGCGAGTTGCTGTTCACTTCCTGTAAATTTATTTCTATTGACTAAAGAACTTAGCGCCTTACTACTAATCCCGGCCATCGTTAGTCCGAACGGATAGTAGTGCGTTTCTTCCAGAACGGGACCGCGGGTATGGACTACCTGCAGGTTATCAAAGAACACGTTTACAGGGCTTTGATTGCTGCAATAAATATACACAAATCCGTTTACCGGAATGTTAATATTGCTCAGGTCGGAATGATGATCCTTTAGCCCCGCACCGACACTCACCCGGCTGAATCCACTCGCCTTATATTTAAAATGTTCGTCGAAGATGATGTAGTTGATATAAGCTTTCGGCGTGTGCTCGTATTGCGCAATATCGTCCGTCTCATTACCGAAGAGCGTACCCAGTCCGGACGTAACGCCCGGCAACCCGCTGAGATCACCCGCACCCACCGACTGGTGACCCGTAGCCAGCACAGCACCCGTGCCGCCCACCAAGCCGGTCACGATCTCCGAAATGGGAATGGGCGTATTGGCCGGCAATCCGTCCACGTTGCTTTGGTTATAATAGCTCTTGCCGAATATGTCCAGCTTGTCGCCGGCCATCACCTTGAGCGTGATGCCCAGACCCGTCTTCACCGACGAACCGTTCAACTGGTAGAGCTTCTGGCTGCTCGCCTGCTCGAACGTGGCATCGCCGGGCACGTTGCCGATCCCGTTGTCGTTTGTGTACGAAGGCAAGCCGTTTATCTGGCTCGCCGGAACCACCTGCCCCTGCGCGATCTGGTAATAATTCCCTTCGGTGGAAAGCTTACTGTCTTCCAAGGAAGCCACCGGATACTTGTCTACCTTTTGCTCATCGGTGAGCACCATGCGCACATTGCCCAGATGATCCTTGATAAAATAATCAAACGCGAATGGCTTGGCCGTATTGTCCGTCGGACGGATGCGCCCTTCCTCATCGGCAAAGAACTGAAGCTTGTTGGCATAGCCGCCCGATACCAGACTGTTGCTGTAATATTTGGTTTCATAAATGAACTGGCCAACATAGTCGGTCGTCGTTTCCACCCGCGTAACGTAGGAGCTGCCGCCTTGCGTAATGGTGACGTTATCTTCCACCACGATCTTCTGCAGCTTATTGCCGCCGGCATCGTACACATACTGAATCGTACCCTTATCAGTATTCGCATCCTTCTTAATGTGGATCAGCGCCGGCAGGTTCAGGTGATTATATACGATCCCGTCGCCATCGGTATGCGTCGTGATGTTCTTGTTGCGGTCCTGAACCATGTTGCCGTTGACATCATATTTGTAGTCCACCAGCTGCGCAAGGTTTTGCGAAGCAGGGTTGGCCACTTCAAGATCCTTGACGCTTTTTTGCAGGTGCTGGGCAGAGACCCGGAAATCACCGAGCGCGATGGCAGGATCAGGCATATAATCAACCACGTTCAGCAAGCGGTTGCTGTTGGGGATGTATTTGTAATTCAGGTCGTCCATTTGTATGCTGCCGCTAAGCAAGCCGCCCCACTGCTGCATGCGCAGGATGTTGCCGTTTTCATCGTAAGCCGTGGACGAGGCAACACCATCGCCCATCTTTATACTGTAGTCCGCATCCGTATGGTTCCAGGTGCCGCCGAGCTCATTGTAGTTGGCGGCCATCAAGCGGTTGGCATCATCGTAAGAAAAACCATACGCGCGCTCCGTACCATCGCCGACGGTGCGCCACTTCGTGCCGGCAATATTGCCGTTGAATTGTTTACCGGAAAATCCATAATCATAGCTCAGCTCCTGCCCGAAACGGCCACCGGAGCCCGTTTCCACGTAGGCCTTGTTGATGCCGCTCATCCAACCACGGATATTGTATTCGTAAGCCAGCGACTGCAGACCCGCGCCCAGGTTCTTGTTTTTCAGCTGGCCCAGCTCATCGTACTCGTTCGCAGAAATGACGGTTGCCGCACCCGCATCGTTGATCTTTTTACTGACGGTCAGCAGGCGGCCCATCGCATCATAATTCATGCTGGTCAGCACGCGCACGGCGCCCGTCTCGCTGTGTGGGTTTTCGTGTGTCTGATAAGTGGAAACCACCTTGCCTGAAAAGCTGTAGCGCGACGTCGACTTATCCACCCCGCCTTTTTCATTGTCGGCCTGGGCCTGAACGGTCCGGCCCCATTCGTCGAAATAGGTCACCATCTCCAGCCACTTGCCAACGGTAAGATCGGCCGGGTCTTTCATCACCCAGACCTTGCCGCCCGTTGCGAGGCCGCGGGTCGCATTCGATACGGCCGAGGGCACGGCATCGGGATAAGGCTCGCTGCCGGCAATGAGTTTGGAATTATTGCTATTGTCATAAGTTTTTTGCGTGAACGAATAGTCGTCATAAAAACTTTGCGTTAGCGCAATGAGCGTAGCACCGGCGGGCAAAGGATTGCCGACCACCTGGATCGTGGCGCTTTGATTGACCGGAGCGACGATCTCTGCGAGAAAAGACGCATCCGGCTCGGAAAAGAAATCCGGCACGAAATCGATGGTGGAAGACGCCTGGTAGAGCGCTTCGCCCGGCTGCCGGACCGGCAGAATAAGATCCGCGGCAAGAGGACTTCCGGCCTGAACGGTGATGCTGTAGCGGCCGAGGTGCTGCGGATCCGCAGCATAGGTAGTGAGGTCGCTGCGCGTGCCGGTATAGGTGGTCATGCCGGTGAGTATGGGGCGATTTTCATCATCGTAGAGTGTCGTCAGCCATTGGTGTTTGGGACGCATATTGCCATCCTGCATAAATACGAGGCGGTCGCGGGCATCGTAGATCATGTAGACCTCCGCGGCATCGGGAACCTTCTTGAGCACAAGGCGACCCCGCTGGTCGTATTCATACCGGAAGCAGAGGCCATCGGCGACATCCGCAACAGATGCGCTGCCTTCTATGGCGCTCGTTGCTTTTGGAGAGAACACGAACCTGAGCCGGTACATATCGTCATAAACATAATAGGTCGACAGCCAGCCGTCGGGCGTATTCAGGACCGCATTAGGTCCGATCTCCACTTTCTTCAGCAGCACCTGTCCGGCCTTGTCCTTATACTCGACTACACGCTTGTCATGCTCATCCTTGGTGATCGTGCGCAGCAGCTCACCCGCATCGTAATAACCATTGAAAACGGGAGACGATCCCGGCATCAGGCCGATCGTCCAGTTGCGCACTTCGTTTGCGACGTTGATATCATACGCTACTTCCACGCCACGCCCCGAACCGGACCAGCTGTTGCCGGCGGCCATCGATTTCACAGGGCGATCAAGCGGTGAATTATCGAACAGGGTTTGCCCGTAAAAGAATTGCTCGCCCTGCGATCCGTACTGCTGCTGCATGAAGGAGGCCTGGTCCTGGAAGGGATTTACTTTAAAGCTGCCGTCGCCCGCCGTTGCCGCATAGGGCAGGTATTGAAGCGACGCCCGCCCGTAACCGTCATAGTACACGGGAGCGACCATGTCTTTACCCAGCGGCGTGACGCCTTTGGATACGGTCTGCACGGGTCGCCCGAGGCCATCCATATACTGGATCTGCTGCTGCGCATCCGTAATGCCGATCGATGTGCCGATCAGCGCCGCATCGGTAATTGGCTTTTGCAGTTGCCAGGTGCGGATCGAATTGACCACCGGCGAGGAATAGACCGGCGCGGCAAGCGGCGTACCGTTGGTGGTAGCGCTTGTAGCGGTGGTAGGCATCACCTGGGCATGCGCCAGGGCGCCGATGAACAGCGTATATAAAGAGAGCGCAATTGCTTTCATATTTTTCTTTTGATGCGTGGATCAATAACCCGCGTATTGGTAGGCGAATGATTTAAGGATGTGGCGGTTCTGGTCGCGCATGAGCTTCAGCCGGCCGAGGTTGTCGTATTCGTAATAGCTCACGCGGCTGGCCGCATCGCACTGGCTTGTGATGCCGAGCGAAGGAATGTAGGTGTAGGTTACCATCTGCGCGCCCTTGGGATAGAGCCTCAACTCGTCGATGGCGCCCGTGCCGGTGATCTCAATCGTTCCGTTAGCAGCAACGGTCACGGCATGCTCGTAATAGGTCCAGCCATCCTGCTGACGTCCCGCCGTAGCCGTAGTGCTGTTCACGCTGTAAGAGGAGCCACTGGTCCAATAAGAAACGATGTATGTGCCGGCGGAGAGGCCGGTCTTTGTCAGGTCGAAAGTTCCCTGCAGGTAATGCGTGCCGGTGGGCGGATTGGCCAGCGTCGTGGCTACGTTGGCCTGGACAATGCCGGTCCAGTTACCGCTTTCGCCTGACTCAAAGCTCGTGTAGGCGATGGAGCCCCCGTCGGCATTGACAACTGCGGCGATCGGGTATTCGTTCGCATAACCCCAGATATAGCTTTGCGTGATGTCGTTGGTCTTTTGCTGGCCCGACAGGTTCAGCGCCGCATCGTACTGGTAGCTCAGCTGCGGCTTGTAATAATTATCGGGTGCCGAGAGGAAGTCCGACTTCAGCAAGGTGCCGTCGGTTTCCACCTGTCTGATCGTTGCGGGCAGCGCCGATTTATTACCCGAGCCCGCATCCAGAAGATCGAACTCGTTGCGGGTAGCGGCCAGCAGGTATTCGCTGCTGCCCTTCTTTACGCTGATATATTTTTCGATGGGTGAGCCCACTACATTATTCCGCTGCATCCATTGCACGGAGCGTTGCCAGGCGGGACCCGTTCCGGCTATGCCGGCATCAAGGCAACCCTGGTAAGAAACCTCGGCGGCATTGCGGCTGTTCGTAAGCGTGGTGGTGGCGGCCTGCAGGTCGGCGGTGCAATGATACTGCGCCGCTACATTATCGAAGGCCGACTGGTGGCTGGGATTATAAGGCTGGTAAGGCGAAAGGCTGGTGATGAGGGAATAGAAACAGTTGCCGTACGCCGCAAGGGCCGCATTCTTTGCCGTGACATAGTTGTTGTACAAGGTCGTCTGCGAGCCGCAGTTGCCGAAGTTGTAATCGAGCGGATATTTCATTTGCGCGGTCGTCTCTTCGCCCTTGCTGTTCCTGGTCACGATGCGCGTGGGCATTTGGTGGTCGGGGTTGTCGTAATAGTAGTCGGTAGATGAGGAGAGGGAGGCTGTGCCCGCATCATTGAACGCCTGCTCGACCGTATGGCTCGGAACGAAGTAGTCGCCTGCGAGGTCGTACACGCCGGTCGTTCCGTAAACATTCATCAGGCCGAATACAGGTTGGGTGATATCGGGCGAGGGGATCGAGATGCACCAGGTGCAGCTGCTGATGGAACCCATCGTTGCCGTCTTCACCACCTTGAAGCCCGTAACCGAATTGCGGGCAAAGCTTTGATACGTATACACGGTGCTTTTCACCGGCAGGAAATCGTCGTTACTGTATTTATACGTAGTCTCCGTGATCGGCTTTACGTTATCGAATAGCTCGCTCAGCTTGTCGTACTCGTACTCCGTTTTGCCGGCGTGCTCCACGTCGCGGTTGATCTCCGTTGCTTTCTTGTAATAGAACTGCTGTTCGGCGAGGTCGCTCAGCGCCGACTTCACGGACATCTGCATGGTCGTCTGCGTGATATTGTGCGCGCAGTCCGACGGCGTACAGTTGGCGATGATGTCGACATTGCTCGAGCTGAACCCGGTAGAGGTGAGGTCTTCGCCTTCGTTGTATTTGTATTCCCTGACAAGCGCCGCATCGGTGCTGGCGCGCAGGTTGTCGAAGAACAATATTTTATGGATACGGAAACCCGGTCCGTCGGCCAGCGTATTGTCGATCACATAATCCTTGTAGGAGGTAGTACAGAAAGTCTGTCCCGTAGCCTGCTGGCATTTAACCTCGATCACGTAATCGCCGGCCGGCAGATGAACCGTGGCCGTGGCGTTGTATACGCCCGTGGGCAGGGCGGGCGAAGTATAGACCGCCTGGTTGTTGCCTGCATTGAGGATGCGAACGATCGGGATCGTCGGTGCGGCGCCGCCATCGAAATACTGATAGGTGAGCGAGAGGTCCTGGTCTTTAAGCAGGCTGATAGTCTGCCCGATGCTGGTGACGCCGTTCACGGCGCCGCTGCTGCTGTACATATTGTTCAGGTTCACGTTCACCGTGTTGTATTGCGAGGTCACATTATAATGTCCTTTTTTATTCGGCTCCCAGTCGAATGTGGAATAGCCGCCGGTGGGATAGGTCATTTTCCTGAGCAGGGCAATCTTGGAGTAGTCGCTGTGCGCGCTGCGGTCCGCATAGCTTTGCAGTGAAGGCGAGAAATAGCCGGCCGGGAAAAGCATGCTGTTGTTGGCCCCATTGTAATAGCCGAACAGGTCGATGCCGCGGGTGGAATTGGAGGGAAACACACCGTCCTCGTATTCGAAGCGATAGTCGTTCACGCCCGTTTCAACCGTCGTGCCTTCGCCGCCGCTGCCGTTCACGGTCGTCTTCACCGTAACCTTGTCGAGGCGCAGCTTGGCGTTCGTTCCGAAGTAGGAATGATCGAGCACGAATTTTTTATAGAACGGGCTGCCGGGCGGGCCGGTCACCGTTATATCGTTAAGCACCTTGGCGCCGCTGCTGCCGCCGAGGTCGAGGCGGTCCGCATCGGAAGCGCCGAAGAGGATCGAGCCGTAGTTGCTGTGCACCGAAACGAGGAATTTGGAATCGATATGATCGCCGTCGTAGATCAGGGACTGGTAGCTGTGGCAGGAGGTGTTGATGCCGGCGCAACCCGTATTGATCGTGTACGAATCCACAAAGGTTGTCGGCTGCTTGAAGCTGTAGTCCTGGTAGCCGAAATTGATGACGTCTTTTTTATCGGCGCTCGTGATGCTGGAAAGATACCAGGCCGATTTATGATAGGGAATGTTCAGGTTGCCGGAGTTCTGTTTCTGGTAGGTGGTTTCATAGTCGTTGAAGATATAGATCGTGCCCTTGTCGTCGACCAGCTTGAAGCCTTGGCCGTACACGCTGATCTGCAGGTTCTGGTGCGGCATCAGGTAGGCCTTGCCCTTGATGAGGACGAACTTGCCGGTATAGCCGCAAACGTTGAATATATACATGTCCGGTTCCGTGTCGTAGTTGCCGGCCGCGGCGTCTATCAGGAACTGCTGGCTGTTCGCCAGCGCCAGCATCGAAGCGTAATCGTCGAAGTGGCCGCCGGGGGTCATGTACTCATCCACTTGGCCCTTGACCATGCGGGTGATGACGCCGCCGCCCTGCAGGCTCCAGCCGAGGCCCGCCCAGCTGGCCGATTCGGTCGGCTTGTAGCCGTTGTAATTATAGCCAAGGGCAAAGGATACGGACAGGCGGGGTGTCTTTACTTCGCCGATCGGTATGGTGATGTTCGGCATGCCGGTGTAGAGGGTTACGGGCAGCACATCGTATTTGGCCATGGCTTCCGCTTCCGGCGAATGCGGCACGATGTCCTTGCGAAGCTGCGCCAGCTGCAGGTCCTGGCCGGCCGGGCTGGTGCCGGAGGAGCCCGAACCCGCGCCGTTCACGCGGCCGGAAGAATCGACCTGCGCCTGCAGTACGGTGACGGAAAGGCACAGCCATATAAAGATGATGATCTTCATGGTTATAATTACTGTAGTATTATGATTGATAGGCTATCGACAGGGAACCGGATCTCGCTTACTTGTTTTTCAGTTCCGAGTTTTCTTTTTTGAGCTGCTCCACTTCCTTCTTCAGGTCGATGAGGTAAAGCGTCAGCTCTTCCACCTTTTGCAGCAGCATCTTCTGGCTCTCGCCCACATCGTTGCCCTCCCGAGCGATCTGCTCCGCGCTCGCCACTCCCGGCAGGTGGCCGTGCTCCTTAATATATGCCTCCACCTCCACGAGCGTCGGCAGCCGGTAGCCCGGTTCAAACACATAGTCCGCCCAGCCCGACTGCAGCACCCGCAGCCCCTTGCAATGGATGTAGCCGTTTACCGCCAGCTGCGCAGCGCTGTTCGCAGAGCCGCCGCTGGGCATCGCACCCACCCACATCTTCCCGCCGAAGAAGTTCTTCGCCGTCGTGCTTTCCTGGTACAC
>Ga0247771_1000089_pt1 | contig 38629 bp, 28 predicted proteins | sample UWRJL197509C6_FD_179948 | JGI IMG/M metagenome (GOLD analysis project Ga0247771, IMG submission 179948) | Plant litter microbial communities from Arlington Agricultural Research Station in Wisconsin, United States - UWRJ-L197-509C-6 | ecosystem: Environmental > Terrestrial > Plant litter >... | reverse complement strand
AAGGAGAACGAGCAGCATCAAGATCAGCCTCCAGCCCCACCGTTGCCGCGGTCAATCGAGGCCCTGATCTCGTGACGGATGTGCTCCGAGCGTTCCGTACTCGGTTGCTACGGGTCTAATAGTGCACCCACGTGCGCGTCATGTCAAGAAACCAGCTACGCCAGTAGAGCGAAACGCGCCCAGAAGCGCATTTCAGCGTTTCTGAGCTCATAACGAGCAACTTGATCTAGGAGGTTTCGTTGCTGTGCGGTACTCTCACGGGTGCAGACACGCTCCGGGCGATCGGCCTGGATTTTCGAACGAGGTTCCTCACCTCCTGAGACAGGAGTTCAGATGGCCAGCACCACTCGTCCGCCGGCTGGCGACGACGACAATCCCGTTTCCGAACCCGGTACCCGTCCGCCGGTCGAGGACACGAGCCTCGAGATCCCCCACGACGACCGCAGCCACGAGATCCCCACCGGCCAGGCGTTCGCGCTGATCCACCGCGAACGCGTCAGGTTCACGTTCCGCGCGCCCGAGATGTTCGAGGTCTCCGGGGAGTTGGACACCGTGCAGGACTCCAGTAAGGACCCGGCGTTGGACAACCCGGAGGTCCGCTCGGAGTAGTTCCTGATCTTGGAGCGGTGCGGCGCCGGTGGTCGAGGCGCCGTATTTTTTCAAACTCAGGCCTCTCGCCCGGCCACGAGATCGTGGCCCCTGCCGGGCGGGTCAGGCACATCACCACGACGCGCGTCGCGAGCTCTTCTGGAACCGCAGGCTGCACTAACGATGTGGTTCTGCTGCACGGACTGGTGACATCTGAGTTGGCTTGCCGTGATGGCGAGCTGGGAGGATGTCGCTGTGCCCAAGCCCTATCCCCGAGAGTTCCGCGACGATGTCGTGCGGGTCGCCCGTGACCATGAGCCCGGCGTGACCGTCGAGCAGATCGCCAAGGACTTCGGGATCCACCCGATGACGCTATTCACGTGGCTGCGCCAGGCCGACACCGACAAAGGTGTCAAACCAGGCGTGAGCAGGAACGACTCGGCCGAGCTGCGCGAAGCGCGCAAGCGGATCAAGCTGCTGGAGCAGGAAAACGAGGTCCTGCGCCGAGCGACCGCGTACTTGTCGCAGGCGAACCTGCCGGGAAAAGGCTCTACCCGCTCGTGAACGAGCTCGCCGCCGACGGTATCCCCGTCGCGGTGACGTGCCGGGTCTTGTCCATCGCTCGCCAGCCGTACTACCGGTGGCGTGCCCGGCCGGTCACCGAGACAGAACTCGAACGGGCTCATCGGGCGAACGCGTTGTTCGACGCTCACCGCGACGACCCGGAGTTCGGTTACCGGTTCTTGGCCGACGAGGCGCGCGACGCCGGTGTGTCGATGGCGGATCGGACCGCGTGGCGGATCTGCTCGTCCATGGGCTGGTGGAGTGCTTTCGGCAGGAAACGCGGCCGCACCGGCAAGAAAGCCGGTCCGCCGGTCCATGACGACCTGGTCCGGCGTGACTTCACCGCCACCGCGCCGAACCGGCTGTGGCTGGCCGATATCACCGAACACCGCACCACAGAAGGAAAGCTGTATCTGTGCGCGGTCAAGGACGTCTGCTCCAACCGGATCGTCGGCTACTCCATCGATACCCGGATGAAGTCCCGCCTCGCCGTCACCGCGCTCACCAACGCCATCGCCCGCCGCGGTGAGGTCACCGGCCGCGTGGTGCACACCGACCGCGGATCGCAATTTCGATCAAGGAAATTCGTCCGCACGCTCGCGCGCCACGGCCTGACCGGCTCGATGGGCCGGGTGGGCGCGGCGGGTGACAACGCCGCGATGGAAAGCTTCTTCGCGTTGCTGCAGAACAATGTTCTCGACCGGCGTTCCTGGTCCACCCGTGACGACCTGCGGATCGCGATCGTCACCTGGATCGAACGCACTTACCACCGCCGCAGACGCCAAGCTGGCCTCGGCCGGTTGACCCCCATCGAATACGAAGCAATCATGACCACGTCAGCCAGCCAGGCTGCGTGACTACAACTGTCACCTACCCGTGCAGCAGACCCCATCACAACCTGTCGTTGCAGTACTAATGTTTATCTCTTGACGCGGGCGCGGATCGCAAGTGCCGCTAGGGCAAGCAGAAGTGGGCCGAACGCGCGGCCTGCCATGACCGTCCACCACCCATACTGGGTCAGTCTCTGGTCGGCGTCGCGGAACACCACTGAGCCGAGCGCGATACGGATCGCCCTGCTCATCCGGTCTGCAGTCCAGCGCTGGTCCGGCGGTGGCTGGGTCACAGGCGCGGCCTTGACCTCGAGCGTGATCGGTTGCGGCTGTCCGGTCACCGCGGCCGGGATCGTGCCGATCACTTGCTGCAGCGCCGTACCGCTCGGCAGGCCGTATGTGGTGAGCAGGGCGAACAGCACACCGATCAGCATCACCAGGGCGGCGAGCGCGCGGCTGGCGCGTTGCCCGTACCCGGAGATCATCCAGTACACCGTAAGCAGAACACATTCGAGGCGGCCGGTGGACGGGGCGTGGCGGCGGGCCTCCATCTCGCCGTAGTAGAAGTCGCCAGCCCCGGCTTCGTTCTTGGTGTCTTCGAATGCCTTGCGCAGCGACCGATACAACACCGCCAACCGTTCGGGGCTTACTGGCGGAACATCAGTGGCACGCTTGAGGTCAGGGAGATTCCTTTTCCAGCCACTGGACTTGCGGCGTCTGGCTCGCCATGGGTGTTCCTCGGCCAGTACCTGACGTGATGTCCACCGCCACACCGGCGGCCACGCCCAGCCGAGCTGCCAGCCAGGCGGCCGGTTGAACGGCCCACGCCCCTCCAGGCGCAGCTTGTCCAGTTGATGGGCTCCCGCAAAACGACACCACCTCAGATCAACATCGGATAACGTCAGCTGCGACACATCGGTCTCCTGCATCGACAGCAGTTGCGGCACCGATTCCTCAAGACGAGCTGCACGACGGCTGGACGCGCCCACTGAGTCAGCGCTCTCCCGCTCAGCCGCCCACGCGCTGCCTTGCCCCTGATCCGTCACAACAGGGCCCTCGATGGTCTTGAACGGTATCAACGCGCCACTCAACGACGAGGGTGCGCCGAAAAACGTTCTCTGCAAGCTGATCCGTGCATGGCGGACGCGGAGCTCGACCCCACTCTCAAATCGCGTGTCACTCACCGACAGCTCGGCCGCTTCTACCTCCACAACGACTCGCTTCACAAACGACGCACTGTCCATATGCAACTTGGCCGCCACCAGCGGGCCAAAGCTGGTGTGCCCGTTGAACTGCGTACGATCGAACCTAGCCTCTTCGTTGAACTGCACGCGATCGAATCCGGTCTCTTCGTCGAACCGCGCGCCAGCGAACGCAGCGTGCCCGTCGAACTGCGCGCCAGCGAACCCAGCGTGCCCGTCGAACCGCGCGCCAGCGAACCCAGCGTTCCAGCCGAACCGCGTCTCACCGAACCCGGCGGTATCGCCGAACCGCGCGCCACCGAACCCGGCGTCCCCGTCGAACCGCGCGCCTTTAAACTCGGCGGTCCCGTTGAACCGCGCGCCTTTGAAATTTGCGTCCCCGCTGAATCGCGCGCCACCGAACAAAGCGTTCCAGCTGAACTGCGCGCCAGCGAACTCGGCGGTCCCGTCGAACCGCGCGCCACCAAACCCGGCGGTACCACCGAACCGCGCGCCACCAAACCTGGCGGTACCGCCGAACCGCGCGCCACCGAACCCGGCGTCCCCGTCGGACCGCGCGTCGTGCGAGGACGACTCGACTAGGTAGCCGCTGGGCGTGGCATCTCTGGTGCGTTGTCCGTCATCAACGGTGAAGTGGCAGTAGCGGAAGTCTGCATGGCCAAGGTGTGGTGAAGAGCCGGCCGGATCGTCGGACATGCTTGCCAATAGCCGTTGCAGAAGCTGGGTGGTAAGGATTGTGCCGCGGAGATCCAGATCGCCGCCTGGGCTGAAGCGTTGAAGAACTGCGTTGAGGTCGGCGGCGGTCAGGTGCGCGAGGCACTGCTCATACCCCTCAATCTGCCGGCCGTCGCACCCGGCGTCAGCGCAACAGGTGCGCCAGTCAGTTGTGGCGTCTTCATTGTTATCGGACACCAAACAGTTATAGACGACCATCGCCATGACTGGGAGTGCCACGCCTCGCCACCGTCCAATTCGCACCAAATGGCGCAGTATCACAGGGCCGGGAGGTCATACGACATCCAGAAGTCACTGACGGCTCGGCCAGTTGAGCTCCAGTGGCGGGCCGGTCAGCCTTCGCTCAAACTAACTTCGGCCACGTGGGAGGAAAGCCGATGTCAGTAGTTGCGGCGCACGCCGACTAACCATAGGCTGCTGAAAGGCTCGCAAGCGACTGTTCGTGGCATAGGACGCCCGTCCTCTCACGTGTTGAGGACGGGCTCCTGGTGTCCATGGGCAGCGGCGCGCTTCTAGGCGTGCCCGCTGGCTGCGTGCTATCACGCGTCTTAGCGGGGTCACTGTGGTGCGCAAGCTGACAGGCTCTGATGAGGAGAACGGCATGGCTAACCAACGGATCATCGCTTGGAAAACTAATAGAGATTTTCGCGGAAAGGCAGAAGCGCCAGAAGTGGTCGACCTAAGCCCGACGGCCCTTGCAAAAACTCATCCAGCACTCGCCAAGGCTATTGGCGGAGGAAGAGTCACGTCGCATGCTGTCCAGTATTGGGAGCATGGCTTGCTTATCACGCTTGTTGTGGACTACTGACGTTGAAAGCGCAGGCTGTTGATCGGCGGTTCGTCCGTGGGCAAGACCCTGGCACTGTTAGAGATGGTCAAAGCCGTGCTGCCAGAATGGACCACAAAGGACTCCCACCAGTGGAAACCCAAACACCCCAGGTCGTCCAATGCCGTTGACTGCCATTCAGCGCCGTTACCCGCTGTTCGATGATGTTCAACTCCTTGCCATGCTCCAGTTTCGCTCCACCACGTTCAGTGTGAAAACTAAGGACTGACGCTGCCAGCCCCGACGAATCGCCGGTGTCGGCGCGGTCGCAGTTGCGATCCTCGCCAGTCCCGAAGGGCTGACGCTGCCTGGCCGTTCTCGACGACCCAGTCGTGGGTGTGGGTGCTTCGATTCCCGCCAGTCCCGGAGCGCTGGCGCTGCGGGTGTCGAACAGGGGCATAGTCGAGGTTCGCCAAGTTTTGATCCCCGCCAGTCCCCAAGGGGTAGCGGTGCGGAAGCCGCCCACGTTGACCGCCAGCGCACAGATGTTGCGATCCTCGCCAGCCCGAAAGGCTAACGCCGTCGGAACTGAGCTTGTACTCCGTCGAATCAGCCATATTGCGACACTCACCAGTTGCGAAGGACTGGCGCTGCTCGTAGGGCTGACGCTGCCTTGGTGCACCAGTCGATGAAGTTCTCGCCCTGCTGGTTGCAATCCTTGCCAGTCCCGAAGGATTGGCGCTGCGGCCAGGAGCTTCGGCACACCAGGCTCGACCTCGAGGTTCCCGATCCTTGCCAGGCCCGAAAGGTTGGCGCTGCTTCTCCCAGTCCGTCGACTTCTCACGGGCGCCCTTCGTTGCAATCCTCGCCGGCCCGAAGGACTGGCGCTGCTGCCAACCACGAGGGCGGCAACGTCGCCACATCACCTAGTTGCGATCCTCGCCAGTCCCAATAGACTTGCGCTGCCTTCGAGGGTGCCGCGATCCACAACCTGTTCAAGTTGCGATCCTCGCCAGTCTCGATGGGCTGACGCTGCGCGAGCGCATTCGTGGCCGTAAAGCCTTCATTGCCGTTGCGATCCTCGCCAGTCCCGAAGGGCGGACGCTGCACGCTGTCCAGGCAGTTGAACGGCGCGTCAGCGTTGTTGCGATCCTCGCCAGTCCCGAAGGCCTGACGATGCCCACCCATGCCGGTGAGGTTGCGGTCCATCGCCAGGTTGCGATCCTCGCCAGTCCCGAAGGACTGACGCTGCCACCCGAGCCCGTAGGTCATCGTGGCGTCGTCCGCGGCATTGTGATCCTCGCCAGTCCCGAAGGGCTGACGCTGCATCCAGCCCTGCACGCCCTCGCCGATCCACTCGGCCCAGTTGCCATCCTCGCCAGCCCTGAGGGACTGGCCCTGCTTGCTGCCGTGGTAACGGCGCAGCACCGTGGAGTTGTTTCGATTCTCGCTAGTACCGAAAGACTGGCTCTGCGGCCATGCAGGCGTTCCGCCTCCAGTTCCTCCGCATTGCGATCCTCGCAATCCCGAAGAGCTGGCGCTGCCTAGTACTCCTTGTCCACGAACGACCCGTGCTTGGTGTTGCAATCCTCGCCAGTCTCGAGGGGCTGACGCTGCCTGCGACTGCGGATACAGCAGTAAGGGTGGATGGATCCGTTGCGATCCTCGCCAGGCCCCGGAGAGCTGGCGCTGCCCGTAGGGCGTTATCACTACGCGCGGCCCGATACGTTGCGATCCTCGCCAGTCTCGAAGGACTGGCGCTACCTGCAACCCCACTCCCTTGCTCCAGAGGAAGAGTTGTGATACTCGCTAGTCCCGGAGGACTAGCGCTGCGGATGCTGTAGCCGAACTCCGGCCACCGAAGGTTGCGATCCTCGCTGGCGCAGGAGGGCAGCGCTCTGCAATGTTAAAACTGCGATCTTGCCATTCTCATATTTGCAACAGCCGACATAATTCACGCACAAGTGGTGACCACTCCTACCGTCGGCGAGGCCGACACGGGGCGCAAGATCGGATACGACTGATAAATCGACGCATTTGTTCCGATACCCACCAATTTCGAAACGACCGATATGTCTACACCCGTCCCTCGCAGCCACCGCAAGTCGACGGCGAGCGATTACCCTTGAGTTATCAAAGAGCTGAGTTATCCAATTATAGTCCATCAACTTCACACATGTCTTTCACGTCCCTTTCAGAGTGACAGCGAAGTCGTCGCCCTTCCAGTATTACGCGACCACTAAAGATTAAACGACCAGAGATGTGAGAAGCACGCCAGCGTGCTCACTGTCCGAGATGTCGATTTTATAGTCGTTAATGGTGCGGGGCGTGCTGTTGAGGGCGTTGATGGTGACGCGGTTGAAGAGTTGGCTGGCGCGGGCGCGACCGTAGGCGTCATCGTGGGTAAAGATGTGGAGGCCTTTGACGTCCATTTCGCCGCGTCCGCTGGCACGGTCGTGTTCGAAGAGGTTGGTGAGGGTTTGCCAGAGGGCGGCGAGGTCATCGGGGGTGACACCGGTGTCGATGCCGCGGGGTGCACTGTAGTGGAGATGGGCTCGGTAGAGGCCGTAGTGGACGGTCCATTTGGTGCCCATTTCGGTGGATTCGCCGCCTTCGATGATGTCTTTTTCTGTGGTTTGGGTGATGCGGGTGATGCCGTGACCTTGGACGAGGACGCGATCGATGCTGCGGGCGAAAGTGAGTTGGAGGGGGCCGCGGATGCGTCCGGCGTTGCCGTTGCCGGTACCGACGACGCCACCGAACATGCGGATGTCGTAGAACTCGTTGCACAGCCAATGCTGGACGGTGCGGCGCTGGTCGGGGGTGGTCTTCTTGGTGACGGGGGTGTTGGTGGCGGTGAAGGCGCGGCCGATGTTGGTGTTCAGCGCGGTATCGGCTTCGACGAAGATCTTGTAGCGGGGCTGGTCGGGGCGCAGCAAGGGGATCTGGTCGCGGATTTTGCGCTTGAGGCTGACGTCGGTCACGAGGCCTTGGCCGGTTTCGACGTCGACGCGGGGTTGATTACCGGCGTCTGGGTCGCCGTTGGGGTTGCCGTCAAGGACGTCGAAGAGCAAGACCGCGTCGTGGCGGCGAGTCGGGTCGAGGTGCGCTTCGGTCATGGTGTGCTCCTGTTGTGGGTTGGGTCAGTTGTCGATGGCGGGGATGACGATGTGGTCGAGTTCGGTGTCGCCGTCGTCGAGGCGCTCTTGGGCGGCTTGTTTGCGGGCGGCGGCGCTGGCGAAGTGGTGGTTGCGTTGGTCGGCGTAGCCGTTGAACCACGAGCACTGTTGGGCAAGGTCGAGGCTGAGCGGCATGGGGTTGAGGCGTCCGCACAAGTCATCACGGAGTTTGGTGAACGCGGTCGCCGCAGCACCGCGGTTGCGGCCATGCAACTTCTTAAGATGGGCCTGGGCGCCGCGAAGCAGGTCGGGCATGACGCGGGCAGGGCTGGTGGAGGCGGCGGTCAGGTAGCGGTCGGTAAGGGTGGTGTTGAGCTTTTTGCCGTCGAGGGTGCTGGCCGCGTGTTGGAGGGATTCCAAGACGGCAAAGAGCCGTCCGGCCAGATAGGCGTTGTCGTTGTTGCTGTCGTCGAGGGCCATCGGGATCGTCTTTCCAGACTGGAGGGTGCGGATGATCAGCAGACGCAACAGCGCCAGGCGAGGGTTGTCGATGCGTTTGTCGGCGCGGAATCGTTGTACGAGGTGAAAGGCCAGTGAGTGTGGGAGTGGTGTGGTGTGCAGGGCGGCGGTGAGCAGGTCGCGTTGCGCGGAGAGCGGGCGCCGGGCGCCGGGGTCCCCGAGTGGTAGGTAGGTCTTGGTGCGCGGGTCCCAGCGGCCCAAGGCGAGCAGCAGTCGGTGCAGGGAGAAGCGTTGGGGTCGGCCGGTCCACGCGTCGATGACGGTGTGCTGGACGAACCAGGACGCGACCGCCGCTTTGGCTGCGGGCAGGGGGACGTCGATCCAGTCGCGCAGGATCAGGCGGGTCTTGTTGGCGCTCACCGCGGCGGCGCAGAAGATGCCGGTGTCCACCCGGCCTGGTTCACGGCCCTTCTTGGGGCTGTCGACCAGGGTGCCGACGGTCTTGACCAGGTGCCGCGGGTCGGGACGTGGGGTCGTGAGGTCGTCGGGAGGTAGTTCGGCGAGCAGGCTGTCGATGGCGGCGTCGTCGGGGTCGAAGAGCAGTTCGATGGGTGCGGTGGTGCCGGGGGCGGTGTCGAGCAGCCACCAGGTCAGGGCTGTGTCGCCGATGCGTCGGGTGTGGTCGCGGCTGCGCAGCAGGTGGTCCAGCGCGGCGACGCTCCATTCGGCGCAGGTGGCGCAGATGGGGGCGTGGGTGAGCTGGGTGGTCAGTTCGTAGCCCATGGCGGGTTTGTTCATGCTGGCCAGGGTGACCGCGGAGGGTTGGGGTCGGTTCTTGCTGCGGCTGTCGGGGTCGTGGCCGAGGGCGGGGATGAGTCCGGCGGTGATCTGGCGGGGGAAGGTGTCGACCAGGCTGCCGAGTTGTCCGCAGACCAGGCACACGCCGATACAGCCGCTGCTCTTGCGGGCCTGCGCCACTTGGGTCCAGTACGCGGCCACGGTGGGCGAGCGGTGGACCGGGGTGCTGTCGACGCGGAACATGACCAGGTCGCTCGAGGCGTACTTGGCGGGTTTGGTCAGGCGTTGTGGTCCGCCGGTGGTGAGGAACGCGTGCAACGCTTGGGCGGCGCGGTCGTGGGCTTGGTCGGCGGCCCAGGCGGTGACCAGGTCGGTGAAGGCGTCGTGGCAGCGTCGGGCGCGTTCGGTGTCCTTGGCAGGTACGGTGCCTGCTTGGGGTGGTGGGTCGGTCCAGCCGAGGGCGTTTTTCAGGTCGTCGCAGGCGAGTTGGGGCTGGGTGCCGGTGCCGGATCGTTGGAGCTTGGGGACGAGTTCGCGTTTGCCGTTGCGCCGTGACGGCTCGTCGGGCACGGCGAGGTCGACCAGTTCCCCCAGCGGTCGTCCTTTGTGGTCGATGTCGAGCATCCAGCGCACGGAACTCCAGGTGTGGAACGGCAGGGGCATCTTGTCGCTGGTCTTGGCGAAGTCGCGCAGGCGTTTGAGGTACACCGCTCATCCCTGCCCGACGCGGTCGAGGTCGGAGTCGACGGCACCGTCACCGTGGGCGGCGGCGTCGAGGGCGGCGGCGTCGCGGGCCGGGTCGTGGATGCCTTCGGTGGGCACGCGGAGCACACCGGCGTTGAGTTGCGCGGTGAACCACAGCGATTGCGGGCGCCCGGTGGAGCGGTCCACGCGCAGCAGCATCACGCCCAGGTCTTCGTCGTGCGGCTCTGCCGTGATGCCCGGCTCGGGTGGGCCGAAGTCGCTGGCGGAGAACTCCCGACAGCCCAGGTAGGGGTGGCTGAAGCTGGCGCCTCGGGCGATGCGCCGCTGGAACTGCGACAGGTACTTGCCCAGGCCTTCGGTGGCGTGTGGGCGCAGCTGGATGTCGGCGTGGATGCGGTAGGCCACGTCGCGCAACGCCAGGGTGAACCGTTGGTCACGGTCGCTGGTGACGTCGTAGTGGAAGTGTTCGCCCTGTCGGCGGATGGTCGAGAGGCTGGGAGGGGTGGCGATCTCGTTGCGGCGGATGCGGAACCACTTGATCGGGCGCAGCACCTCGATGCGACGCACGAGGTAGTCGAACTCCGGCTTCCAGAAGATCGATTCCAGCACGCCGACCGCGGCGCTGGGCGTCATCATCGGATAGCTGATTCGCTCGGCTTTGGCCTCCGGCCGGGTGAAGCAGGCGAAGTCACCGGAGATGTCCAGGACGACGGGCGTGTCCGTGGTCGCGGGCTTGAGTCGTGGTCTGCTCACTTGTCCTCCAAGGGCTGGTCCGTGGCGGGGTCGTAGGTCGGGTCTATGCCGATGTGCGGGTCGTACGGGCCGTGCCACTGGTGCAGGTCACCGACCAGCGGCGTCAGCAGCGTCTCGGGCATGCGGGCGGCGGTCTTGCGTGGCAGGGCAGACAGGAACGGCTGCAGGTGGCGCATCCGCTCGAAACCGACGGGGCGTCCCTGGCGCAGTGCGTCGATCACGCGGTCGGCTTTGGTCCGCAGGTCGGGGTCGTTGGCAGGGACGTAGTCGACGAAGACCGGCACGCTGTTGTCGTCGATCATGCGGAACAATTCGGCGGTGCGAGCGAAGTCCCAGTCCCGGCGCGCCGTCACCACCGCACGCCCGAGCGCCTCGACGCCCAGGCTTGCGTAGAGAGCCGGGAAGTAACACGCCAAGGCGGTCAGGTCGTCGGGCTCGGACCGAAGCGGACCGAAGCGCAATCGAGTCTCGTGCAGCGGCACCTCATACGACGGCGGACGTCCCTGCTCGCGCGGGTCGAAAATGACCACGAGGCCGCCCTGGACCCCGAGGTGTCCCTCGCGGTTGCACCGCCCGGCCGCCTGCAACAGCGCGTCCGCCGGAGCCATCGCCCGATAGAGCACCGGGAAGTCCAGGTCCACGCCGGCTTCGATCAGCTGAGTGGAGGCCACCAGCACCCGCGCGCCGTCGCGGCTCTGGAGTCGACGGATGTCCTCGATCGTGTCGAGCCGGTGACGCGAACACATCCGGGTCGACAGATGCCGCAACTCCACCTCGGCCGCGATCACGCCTCGCTCCCGTAGTACCCGCCACCCCCGATAAACCTCGCGGGCGTGGTCGGTGGTGTTGACCACCACCAGCGCCTGGCTCTGCTGCGCCGCCTGCCCCGCCACCTCGGCCAGCGTCGGCCTGCCCTGGTTCCACCAGTCGAAACGCACCCGCCGCAGCTGCGCGTACAGCGTGGCCGGGTCATCGACGATGTCCACCGGTTCCACGCCGTCGAGCACGGTCAAGTCCCAGAACTCCGGCTGGGTTGCCGAGGCCAACAGCACCGTGACGCCGAAGCGCTCCACCAGCTGCCGCACCATCAGCAGCACCGGCTCCAGCACGTGCACCGGGATCGCCTGCACCTCGTCCAGCACGATCACCGAGTTCGCCAACCGGTGCAGCTTGCGCATCCGGCTGGGCTTGCGCTCATGCAACGACTCGAACAGCTGCACCGTGGTTGTCACGATGAACTCGGCGTCCCAGTTCTCCGCAGCCAACCTCTGCCACCGCACCGAGCGGCCACGCTGCCCCCGCGCCGTGCGGCGCCGGACCGCCTCCAGATCCACCGCGCTGTGGTGCTCCAACACCACCTGCCCCGTCTGTTCCGGATCGAGCAGGTCCCGGTACACCTTCGCGTTTTGATCGGTCACCGACAGGAACGGCACCGCCACGACCACCCGACGCAACTTGTGCCGCACGGCATGATGCAGCGCGAACGCCGCCATCGCATACGTCTTGCCCGACCCGGTCGGCGCACCGAGCCGAAAGAATCCCCGCTCTTCCCCGGCGGCGGCCACTGCAGCTTCATAGACACGCTTGCGTACGCCGTCGACCGGCGAGGGCCTACGCTCCGCCAACTGCTTCGCACGTCCACGTTCGAAGCGATCGAGCAGAACCTCGATGCCCACCACCGTGCTCTCCACCGCGTCGTCGGAAGCCCCGAAGTGCGCTGCGGTATCGAGATAGTCGGCATCCACCAGCGCCGAGAACACCATCCGCAACAACATCTCCCCGGCCAGCAGGTCCTCACGTGTCTTCTCAGGCCAAGAAGGACGCGCAGCGCTGCCGAACTCGGGCATCAACCCGGTCAACCGCCGCACAGCCTCCCCCTCGGCCACCCGGTCCCGCTCAGGGCTACTGAGAAACTGGTGCAGATCCACCGGACTGGTCAGGCCGCCGTGATGGCCGTGCACGGCCATCACCCACCGCCACAAACCCAACCCGATCCCCCACCGCACACCAGCGGCTTTGTGATCGATCCCCACCGGGCCACCCGTGGCCGCCGCGGACGCCAGGCCGCGTTGCCACTCATCAGCCGCCTTGCCCACGTCATGCAGCAAGCCCAACCACCGGGCCAGCACCCCGGCGCCGAACGGCTCGGCGAAGCGCTCAGCTTGCGCCGCGACAGCTCGCAGGTGCTCCGTCAGCCCGTGGCACGTCCCGGCACGGTTGGCGCTGTGCGCCCACAGGCGCACACCAGTCTCATTTGATGACACGTGTCAGGTACTACTACGCGACACCGACAAAAACCGAAGAAACCGAGCGATTCTCATGTAAACAACGGCAATCATCACCCAAACAGGTGACGGCAAGTCCAACTTCGAGACCGAGGGGAGCCACATAAGCACTCACCAGTAACCGCATAAATCGGGTTTAATTCGCCGCCTGAGGGATCCTTCGGTCCAGCAAACCGCGATAGACGTAGCAAGCCATACGGGCGACAGCTCACCGTCGGCAATGATCACCTGCGTAGCACCTCATCAACGCCGACCCAGTCGTCCGAGGAAGACGATCACCCTACTGATCCTGAGCTCAAGCCGACATTAAACTTACCAAAAAACCCATCCGTGCAGGTAGAGAAATCGTGGAGCACAACCGTGATGGGCTGATTGATACTGTCAAGGGCTGCAGCATCATTAGCCGAACCAGCACGATGGTCAGCCGTACCATTACGACTGGCTTATCTGGGCAAACCAATGAGTTCGCACTTTTGCACCTAATGCCGATAAATGATCGAGGTTGGAGTATGGAGATGCTGGCGCTACGAAACCAGATCACCGTCCTGGAACGCGAGCTGCGCAATGCTCGGCCGGGGTTTCCCTGTCGACCGAGCATTGCTCCCCACATCTCAACCGCGACGCGTCGTCGGTTCCGGCCGCACCTGATCCTCCGCGAGATGGTCAGCAAGAGGCCGACGCTAGTGCTACGCGTTCACGAACGCCTGGATCCCGCTGTTGCGATCCTCGCCAGTCACGAAGGACTGACGCTGCGAGCGGCCCATCACGCAGCATGGTGACGATGGGTCGGTTGCGATCCTCGCCAGCCCCGAAGGGCTGGCGCTGTTCCTTGCGCAAGTTGGTGCGTGCGGTGGCGGTCATGTTGCGATCCTCGCCAATCCTGAAGGCTGACACTGCCATCAGTTGACGTAGCGTTTCGGTGCTGGCGGGTGTGTTGCGATCCTCGCCAGTCCCGAAGGGCTGACGCTGCAGTGCTGGATCTCGTAAGTGATGGTGTCGTTGTCGTTGCGATTCTCACCAGTCCTGAAGAGCTGACGCAACGGCCGTTCTCAGGGTTATCCCAGCCGACATCAGGTTCCGATCCCCACCAGCTCCGGAAGACTAACGCTGCGTGGAGTGGACGTCACTAACTACAGGTCACTGTACTGTCATCCACAACTGGGAACATGCGATTTGGACTACCGCTTGGTTACTACAGGTCTCGGTCCCAACCAGTGAAAACGTTACACCGAGTATTGTTACCACCATTTTCATGCACAGCCTTCTTTGCCAAGATGACACCCCATTAAACGCATGTCGGGCACGCATGGGGCCCGACTTCATAAACTTTTTCCGCGCCTGGCGTTCCCCTCCGTCGCCATTGAGTTGCTTTAACGCAATGTTGATCGCCACGGCAGACAAAAAAACTGAAACGACCGACATGAAAGCCGAAAAAACCGAAGCAACCTTGTCAGCCCAATCCAGATCCATCGGAACATCATGCCAGATCGAGAACGGAAGACATGAGATTCACTAGCTCCCGTCACCTTCAACTTGTCGTCCACGATCTGAGCGTGACGTTCGTGGACGGGGAACCCGAGACGACCGACAAGATCATCATCGAGGCTCTACGCCGATTGCCCACCGAACTGGGCGTCCGCGCGGCCGGAGGTCGCCCGCCGAACGCAGCCACCGTGAAGACCGGCAAGGACCCGGCTTAGCGCCAGCCACCGTAGGGAGGGGGTGGAGTCACCGTTTCCGCTCCCGTCCCGCTGACCACCGTCGCCGATGTCCAGCCTCCCACCGAAGTCCAGCTCAAGCCAGAGCAGCATGCCCGCGCGGCGGTGTTCATCGGCGACGCCACGGCGATCATCCGTACCCGCGTGCCGAACCTGTCCAACCCACAACCCGCGATCGCCCCCGGTGTGATCTTCACGGCCGTGCTACGAGCGCTGGCGTCGCCAGCGGACGGCAACAAATCCGAGACGGTGGGCTCGCACTTACGGTCGCGGCGCACGAGGGCGGCGGGCCCTACCTCACCGACGACGAGTTGGACCTGCTGCGTCTGCCCGTACCCGCTCCGCGCGGTGCGTTCTCCACCTGGACCTGACCACGCCCCGGCCAGCAGCAGAGCCACCAGCGCGAAGGCACCCGCCGCCCACCACGCCCACATCGCCGCGTCGATCGCGGCCACGACAGTGTTGGTCGCCGCGGCCAGCACCAGCGCGAGCAGCAAACACCTGAAAACCGCGTCCGCGCTGTCGCTCGCCGTGTTTCGTCCTTCCATCGCGCCCCCAGTTCCGTCACTGCCTGTATCGGACTGACGGGTGAACCGGTTACACGCAGCGAGAGCACCAGATCGTGGAACGACAAAGCGCCGGTCCCGTGGAGGGGGTTCCGGCGCTACTCATGTTGTCAGCACCCAGAACCGCCGACTTGACCGATTCCGGTCCGTTTCACCTGATCGGAGCTTTCATTCAGCTTCCCCACCGCCTTGTCGTGACCACCCCGACCGCCATCACCGACGAATACGACACTCACCCCGCACCCGGACTACGGCCACAACGCACCGCAACGCGTCCTGTAGGGGCTCTTCCAATCGGAGGGCTCCACCGAACCGACCGAACCGGCGCGCCACTCGGTGATCACCCGGTGGCGGCTGTTCACCCTCGAATCCCTCACCGCCCACGAACGCGTCACCCGCCACAACCGCGTGTCGAGGTAGTCGGCGAACCCGACGAGTTCGCCTCACGCTTCGGCCACACCACTACGAAACCCGACTCGTCCACGTGGAGAGCTGATGACGAAGTTCGAGGACTTCCGCGTCGACCAGGCCGGGGTCGCCGAACTGCTGCACTCCCCAGGGTTCCGCGACGCGGTCCAAGCCGCAGCCGAGGAGAGCGGTTGGCCCGCGTGAGTGCCGGGGAACAGCCAGCGACTGCTGGAGTCGTTGGTGTCGTTGGGGTTCTGTTGTTGGCTGGCGAATTCGACCAGGAGTTCGCCGAGTGGTGTGGAGACCGGTGAGGGTGATCGCCGAGTCGGACGAGGGCTTGGTCGCTGTCGCGTCAGACGTTGTCGGCGGTCAATCGGACGGCTACCCGTGACGTATGAGGCTACAACCGGTCGGCGACCACAGTTCGGTCATGCGTCGGGGTTGTGGGGGTTTTTCGGGAGGTGGCGCCGGCGGCCCAGGGACACAGCTGCGGCGATGCAGGAGAGGAGGGCAGTGGCGAACTTCAAGCCGATCGTGAGCGCAGGTAGCCACGCCCACATCATCTCGGCAACCGTGAGGATCGTGGACCACATCAGCCGGGTTCCTTTCTCGTGGATGCACTCCACGGTGCAACACGGCTGGCCTGCGCCTGTCCAGTCGTGGACACTGGACAACTGGACAACAGCGATGGGGGAGCAGTGCCGCAGAGGGACGGCGAGACTGAGCTTGGCTGGCGGTTGCGTCTGGTCAACGAAGCGGCTGGCAAGCCGTCAATGCGGAAGCTGGGAGAGTTAGCCCTTGCACGCAACCGCTCCCTGAGCCGTGGGTCGATCTCGAACCTTCTGCGCTCCTGCGGTAGCCCAACCTGGGGCACGGTTTATGCGTTCGTCGAAGCTTGCGCTGTCCTCGTCAAGCGGCGTAGGAGGAGCCCAGGCGCTGGCGAACCGCCCGTACCAGCGGAGACACTTGGCCTGCTGCCTGACGACACGGTCGACGAGAACTTCTGGCATGACTTGTACGATCGGTCGAGTCCGGGGCGGAAGCGTACGACTGCCTCGGCGCCGGCGCGACTGAGTCGGATCCCGTACCGGCTTCCCCCGCCCCTTTCGCATTACGTGCCGCGGCAACTGATCGTCGACCGGCTCACCACCGCCCTGTTGCGCGAGCCGGAGCCCGACGGCAGGGCAGTGGTCATCGCGGTCGCTGGGATGGGCGGTGCCGGTAAGTCCACCGTCGCCCGAGCCGCTGCTGCCGATCCTGATGTGCGCGCCCGGTTCCGCGACGGCGTCGTCTGGGTGCAGGTAGGGCCGCGACCCGATCTCGCCACCCTGCACCGATCGGTCGCCCGGGAATTCGGTGTGGATCTGCCGCCGCAAGCCGAGGCCGAGACCGATCTACACGGGATGCTGGCCGACCGAGCCGTCCTGCTAGTGCTGGACAACGTTTGGGACCTCGCCGTGGTCCGGGGGTTCGACCTAGCCTCGCCGCATGCCTGCGTCGTGGTCACCTCGCGGTCGCTGGACGCGGTCTATGACGATGCCGAGGTCGTCGACGTGCCCCTGCTCGAGCCGGAGGCCGCGACGACGCTGATGGCCACCTACGCCGAGCAGGACCCGGCCGAGCTGCCGGCGCAGGCCCGCAAGGTCCTGGCATGCTGCGGCGGTCTGCCACTCGCCCTCGCTGCGGTTGGCGCCATGGTTCAGGAGGGGCATCGCTGGGCGGATATCGCCGCGCGGCTGGACCGCCGGTCCGTGCCGTCCCTGCCGATCCGGTTTCGCCAGCATGACGAGCTGGATGTGACTGATGTGCTCGCAGTCAGCGTCGAAATGCTGACCGAGTACGCCCAGACCGCGTACCTCGACCTTGGAGTGCTTGCCGAATCGGCGCCAATCCCGGCGTCCAGCGTGCTGCGCTTGTGGACGATGCGCGGGGTGGATGACGTAGACGGGCGCGAGCTGCTGCTCATGCTGGCGCGACGTAACCTGCTTACTCACGACCTGATTCAAGACACCGTTGAGCTGCACGATCTACTGACGAGTCTTGTGCTCACTACCCGGCCGTCGGAGGCCCGCCGGGAGCAGACCCTCGGGTTCGTCCGGTCGTATCTCGACCAGTGGGGCGGGCTCGGCCGTGCGCTACCCGGCCTGCTCGTCATCAACCCGGAAGACCCGGACCAACGATACGGGTTCAGTACCCTGATCCGCTGGCTGGACCAAGCAGACGACGAGCCGACGATCCACGGGCTACTGGCGCTGTCCGTAACGTCCCCGACCGGCCGGGGGTTGCCGGAATACCAATCGCATCTATGGTTCCGCACTTATGAAGCCATCGGTGAGCCCTCCGGTCTGATGCGCGACCTGCGGCTCGTGCGCGACCGGTTGCGGCGACGCTGGAACGCGCCCAGACCGGCGGATCTTGCGTACGAATGGCGTTACCTGCTGATGACGGCAGCCTTAGTGGAGACAGCGGCCCGGACACCCCCGCAGATCGCCGCCGCACTGCTGCGTCGCGACTACTGGACACCGAGGGTTGCTCTTACCTACGTCGACATGGTCACGGAGCCGGACCAGAAGATCGAACTGCTGAAGTCGATCGTTGAGCAACTGCCGACAGAGGCCGCAGGACAGGCGTTGGCTATGGTCCAGAGCCTCGTTCGCGACGCCGATGCCGTTCCGGATAAGCAGGCTGGCGGCTGGTCGTGGCGAAAGCAATCGCTGAATACGATCGTCGCCCATCTCGCCGGCATGCTCCCTGACGACCGGCTGCGAGAGATGCTGGAGTTGGTCGCGCGGATGGGCGACCACTGGTCTTTCGCCGCACTGGCTTCACGCCTCGACGACGACTTGGTCGGGGCCGCTCTTGACCGGACCGAAATCTGGACTGGCTGGGACGCCGTCCACCGCCTGCGCCTACTGGAGCCGCTGCTGACTCCGCGCACTGCCCGCAAGGCCGCTGCTCTCGCTCTCAGCCTGCCGCCGCAGGACCGGCTGGAGGCGCTGGTTCCACTGCTGCAACACCTGTCCGCTGACGAGGCCGAGGCGGCACTGATCGCCGAGATCGCCGGGGCGGGGCAGGGGGATCGTGACCCCTGGCTGCAGTGGCGAATACTCAAGCGGACGATAGGGCGGCTGCCCACTCAACTGGTCACCCCCTTGATGGAGCACATCGAGGAGATCGACGATGAGGGGCAGCGGGCGCTGATCCTCGCCCACATCGTCCGGCAACTGACCGGCCTGGCCGCGCTGCGCGCTTGGAAGACCGCGTTCACGCTTTCCAGCCGATGCAAATACCCGGAGATGTGCGCCGAAGTGCTGGGATTGCTAGCTGCAGATGTGCCCAGTGACGACGATGACGTGCTCGCGGAATTTCTGACGGCGGCGATGGAGGTCGCCCGCAAACGCCGTGCCGACAGCGCTCGCTTCTTTAGGGGCCGAGACGGTTTTTCGCACCACTGGGGCGATCATTTTGGATTCGGATCGGCGTACCTTCTTGAGGACGTCTCCCGTGACCTGCCCGCGCCTGAGAAGGCCGCGAGCCTGCTGATAGCCGTCCACGACCGAGCAACACCAGACCTCCGCGTCCACCTGGCGACGATGGCCTGGCGGTTCTCCGAGCAGGTCCCACAACCGGCGAACCGGTTCCGGCTGCAGGTGGAATTGGCCCTCCTGCCAGGTGCCAGCCTGGACAGTGACCGGGAGCGTTTCCTGCTGATGTCGGCTCAGGTGGTGGCTGATCCGTTCGAGCGGGCCTTTCCCTTGATCGACCTAGCTGCGGCTGGCAGCCGGGCGGCGGCGGATGCCGCAGCCCAGATCGCGTCTGCATGCGAACCGTGGCAGCGTGCCCGGATGTTCCCTGCCCTAGCCCGGCTCGCGGCGCCCGGCACCGGACAAGTAGATCTTTGGTCGGCCGCGCTGGATGCGATCCGAGCGGACAGCGACGAAGATCGCCGCGGCTTTGACCTTGCGAAGGTCATTGCTGACCTTCCCTCCGCGCTGCACGCGCAGGCACGGGAGATCTTCGTATCGTTGAGCGCCGACGATAGATTCCGGGTCCGGTGGGCTCTCGCCACCGCTCCGGGCAGCATGCGCCGACATCTGGTGGCTGCGACCGCCGAGGCCGTCGGTATTAGTGACCCGTATCAGCGTGCGCTCGCGCTGTCGGAGATTGCGTCCCGGTGCACCGAAATATCCGAGCAGCGGCGTTGGGCCAACGAGGCTTTGTGCACCGCGCAGTTCGCCGACGAGCACTGGAAATTCGCTGTCGCCGTCAAACAAGCTGCCGCCCATCTCCCGACAGCGGAGGCCGAAACCGCGATCGAGGCGGCTCTCTCCGAGATGCTGGCGCAAGCCGTCGACGACAGGGACTTCGGCAGCAGAGCAGCAGTCGACGGCATTCGGACCTTGATCACGAGTGTTTCGGCGCCTGTGTTGTTACAGCATGAGGTGGCCATCCGGGGTGCGTTGCACGATCCCGACACGCTGATCGCTCTGGACGTGGTTCTAGCCAAGGCTGGCGACCGCAGCCGCGAGCGTCTGTGGTCCGCACTGCGGCTCGCCCGGCAGTCGACCGGAGCTAAGCGCAGCAATCACTTGGCCCAGATCGCTCCGGTCTTGCCGGACACCGACCGGGAAACGCTGCTCGCCGAGGAAGTCAACTTCGTCCGGGAAACGACACCTCTACTCGAACGGCTGGCGGCGCTGCGCGCGCTCTTGCCCGTTATGACGGATCAGCAGGCCATCGACGAAGCGCTCCGGTTCGTCGATTCGGTCGACACCCAAACGCTCGCTCGTGCCCGGCTGGCGGAGATCGCCAGCGCCAAGGACCGCACCAACCACCGCTTTTTCTCCCTCTCCGCTGTGCTGCCCTACCTGGGCCCTGACGAAAGGAAAGTCTGCCAGCAGCTGGTTGGCGCCGAACCCGACCCGAACCTGCGGGTAGACCTGCTCCTTGATCTCGCCCGGAAGTCCACCGGCCCGGATCGGACCGCCATTCTGCGAGACGCAACGGCCGCCGCTCGGGCGGTGAACCAGCCCGATCAGCGGATCAAGCAACTGCTGAGTGTCGCCGCGCTGCTCAACCCGGTCAGCGGGGATCGGCTGCGGGTCGAAGCGCTGCGTGTCGCCGAGCGAATCCCGACGGTCACAGTCCGAACCAAGGTCCTGAACGACCTGATCGAGAGGCTCCCCGCCGCGGTTCTTCCCTACGCGCTGCGCGTCGGCAGGTCCGGCAACGTCCGCGAGGCAAGTCGGTCATGGTGGTCGCCGGTCGCCCACCACGGTGACCAGTCAAGCCTGGAGGTTGTGGCCGCGCTCGTGGCGGATCAGCCGCACCAGGCCGCGCAGTTGCTGGTGAGTCTGGCTCCCCGACTGCCCGAAGCACTCATCAGCAGGGCTGAGGAGCTTGCGATGAGTCTGTCCGAGCCGTACTCGTCGATCCGCGCCACTGTGGCGGTTCTGGCAACGCGCAACGAGACGATCGACGACGACGCAGCAGTGCTGCACCAGCTCGGCAGGGTGTCCCATCCGAGATTCAAGATCCGCGCGCTACTGCTGCTCGCCACGATCTCCGCGCCGGCTGCGGCGCAGCAGCTCTCCGAGATTGCGCTCACTTCCCTGTCTGAGTTGGGACTTAACGACGATGAGCGACTGCAGTTGCTGACGTCTGTGCTTACGGGTCGGACCGGCCCAGTCCTCACCGGGCCGGCGCTCACGGAGGCCATCCGGCTCGCCTCAGCCACTGCCGTCGACCACCGACGCTTCATCGCGTGGGCCCGACTGCTTCCTTGCCTGCCAGTCGGCAAGCAGCGCGCGGTGCTGCGGGAGCAGCTATTGGACACCGCTGCACGGTTGGACCCGGCCCGTGCCCAGCGGCTCCTGGCGCGACTGGTCCGCTTCTGCCCACCAGGGCTCGACGCCGATCTCGCAGACCTGGGCAACCCGATCCTTGAAGCGAAGGTGCTGCTTGCGTTGCACGCCGAAGGCCGTGTGCCAGCAGCGACGGTCGACTGGATCGGCCTGGTGGACACCGTGACGCGGATCGCGGATGCAAGCGAACGTGCCACACTCCTCGTCTCGGTCGCCTGCCAGATCCCGGCAGCACTGCTCGACCACCTGCTGCCAGCGGATAGCCGTCTGGCAACGGCCGATCAGCAGTTTCGTCTGTTGCTCGCGGTCGTTCGCCGCCGCCCTCACCCAGAATGGGCGCGGGACTGGGCACCATTAGCCGAGCTGGCCGCTGGCCTAGGTCGCTCCCAGGTCGGCGCCGTCCTGACCGCGGCGGCCGACTCCAGCCAGACCGACCACCTCGAGCGTGCTTGGGAGGACTGCCGATCCTGGTGGCCCTAAGCACCGACTCTGTCAAGTCGGCAGGGGGTGTCCCTCGCCTGTGCTGCTGTACGGATCGCCTCGGCGACCACCAACCGCACCCTGGTCGCGTCGTAGGTGACGCCCATTCAGGAACGCACGAAGCTTCGATGACGCTTGGCCGAAACTTTGCGACCTCGGTTTACGTCGTACCCCTCTCGTAAACTGACTACACCACGGATGTGCTCGGCATTCACAGGTACCACACTGGCCAGCTCCGGGAAATATCTCAGCCGCTGCCTTCAACCACACCAACACGGCCAGCAGATGTTGGTCATCCAGCGTCTGGTCGCGAGTCCATTTCACCTTGGCGGGCGGGTTAAGGACATCGACCCCTGCGGACAACGGACAGACCTGAAAGACCCTCATAACCTGTCAGCGCGACACGGCCTGCTCGATCCGGACACGCATGTCGAGCCCTACGAACGGACGATGACCGACCGGGACGCGGTTCCGGCGATGGTCGTGGCCGACCAGCTGATGTCGTTGACCGAGGCCGGCGGCATCGACGTACACGCCTTCCTCCCCCGCCTCTACCTCGCCAAGCTACTGTCCGCCCGCGAAATCCTCGAACGAGGCGACCACCCTGTTCGCGTCCACGACCACTACGCAGGCACCCGAGGTATCGGCTACCAACGGCAGGTCCTGGCCGCGATCCGCTCCAGCCGGAGCACTGACGCCCCTCACCCGCCCTGGCGCCGACCCGTCACGGACGAATGACTACCTCCGACCCCGACCCCGACCGGGCACCGGTCAGGAGGCGATGGGTAGTTCGCGTGCCCGCTTCTTGTGCTCGGTGCGCAGCGCGCGTAGCGACAGGTAGTAAGGGCTGTGGGCGTTGTCGGCGATGTTCAGCGGAACGACCTCGCGCTTGATGAACTCGTGCTCCAGCTTCCAGGGCTCGTCATCGAGCACGACCGCCACACGGGCATGAGCACCCATCCACTCGCTGAGCTTGTCCTCACCCGCCTTCGTGAACGTCAGCCGCGTGCCGCTGCCCACCCGGCGCAGTTGGATCCCCAACCGGCCAGCCAGATGACACCCCAGGGTCAACCGCAGGGTCGAGCCGTAGGCGTTGCCACCGAAGTGGTAGCCGACGCGCTGACGAAGATGCTGACGGCTCGGCCGCGCACCGTTCACCGGAGGTGCTTTCGGCGCGATCCCCACATACAACAGCGTTCCAAACTCACCGACCCGACACTCCTCGGTGGGCACTCCCGGCGGCACCTCATCGAAATACCACGCGTACACACCCGATCGTGCGGGCACCACCGACGTCCTCGACATCGCCTCCCCGCGCGCATACAGCCGCCCCGGATTCAGCAGCCCTTCCGCCAGCTCACGGTAGACCTCCTCTTCCACAGCGCTTCTCCTCCTTATGCGGCCGACACCCGGTATCCCCAAGCGACGCGACAAGCAGCAAGCTGCACCCAGATGATCTCCGATGCATTCGCGCAGGTCAGAGGCTTATGTACGGAACATCCGTCTAGCCGAGATGGGTCTTTCTGGGGGTTGTGGTACAGCCTGCGGCGAACTCCGACAAGATGGGCAGCGTCATCTCCACATCGCAAGGGGAACGCTGCATGGTCTCGAACTCGACGTCCCGACATCAGGGTCGCCTCGAACTCACCTGGACCGACAAGGACAAGACTCTCCTGTCGACCGGGGACGGCAGGTACGACTACACGTTCGTCGACCCGTCGGACTATCGAGTCTCCGAGGTCCGGCTCCTCCACGAGGTCGAGCAAGTCGATGCGCCAACACCTGCGACGCGCCCATCAGACCTACCACAACCGACCAACGACAACCTCCTCATTACTGGCGACGCGATGCACGCATTGGACGCACTCGCCAAAATCCCGGCGTACGCCGAGAAGTACCTCGGCAGAGTCAAGGTGGCCTACCTCGATCCACCCTTCAACACCGGTCAGGCGTTCGCCAACTACGAAGACAACATCGAGCACTCAGTCTGGCTCACCCTTCTGCGGGACCGGATCCGCCAGATCAGGCCACTGCTCGCCGATGACGGATCTGTGTGGGTGCATCTCGACCACACGGAATCGCATAGGTGCCGCGTAGTCCTCGACGAGGAACTGGGGGAGAACAATTTCGTCGCCGAAATTGCCTGGCAGAAGGCAGACTCGCCCCGCAACGACACCAAACTGCTTTCAACCTCCCAAGACACGATCCTGGTCTACCGAAAGACTGAGTCCTGGGCTCTGAACAGAATGCCCAGGCTCGCCGTCTCGAACACGAGCCGCTACCAATCGCGTGACGGGGACCCGGTGCCGTGGCGTGATGGGGATGCGACCGCGGGTAATGCGGCTACACACCAGTCGATGGTGTATGCGATCCAGCACCCGGTCACAGGCATTCTGATGTATCCAGGTGCGGGCCGCTGCTGGGGCAAAGCTCAGTTGTGGATGTTGGAGCAGATGTCGGAATATGCGCCCTACGAGCTGCGTGATATTGGCGACGAGGTAGAACGCGCACGTGTCTGTGGAACAACGCCGGACAAAGTCAGAGCGGGTGTCCCGGCGATCGTACTGTCGGTACCTGTTGAGGAGGCGGCCACACTCGCTCAAGCTCGCTACGACGCCGGGCACTGGCCTGACATCGTCATGCTCGGCCTACGGGAGCGGATCCAGCGCAAGAAGCATCTCGAGGACAACGGCCGTGTCCCCGAGACTCTCTGGCTGGGAAGCGAGGTCGGAGGGAACCTTCGGGGGAAGGTCGAGATCAAGGCCCTGTTCCCCAACGAGCATCCGTTCGCGACGCCGAAACCGGAGCGCCTGCTGGCCCGCATTATCCACATCGCGTCGAATCCCGGTGACATCGTCCTGGACTGCTTCGCCGGGTCAGGCACCACCGCAGCCGTCGCTCACAAAATGGGCCGCCGATGGGTGACCAGCGAACTGCTGGCCGACACCGTGGCCCGATACACTCTGCCTCGGCTCGCCAAGGTCGTCAACGGCCAAGACTCAGGGGGTATCACCACCGTCACCGAGCGGGTTTCGGCGATGGATGGCGACGAGGACGGAGAGAACAGCCTTCCCGACGGAATGACCCCGGAGGAGGCGCAGGAGTTCAATCGACTACTCACCAAGGTCGCCAAAGCCGTCGGGTCAGAACTCGATGACACGACAATCAAGGCCCTCAAGGCTGCCAGCAAGACCAAAAACGTCACGACCGTCAACTGGCACGGCGGAGGCAGCTTCACTCACCTACAGGTCGGCGAGTCTATGTTCGTCGAGATGACCGGGATGGTCCTCCTAGCTGACTGGGCCGCCCAAGGCGCGCTAACTGAGGCGATGTGTGCTCAGCTGTCCGTCCCTTACAAGCCCGACGGCATCTTCGCAGCCAGTCAGGGTCGCTCCCGATATGTCGTTATCGACGGCATGGTCGGGATGGGCACAGTCGCGTCCATTCTCGACAGGCTCGCTGAGGGTGAGGTGGTCGAAGTATGGGCCACCCAGATCCAAGATGGTGCTGCCGAAGCTCTGAAAACGGGTCGTCGCGGGTCCCGGCTCGAACTTATCCCGGATAAGGTCCTGGACAACTATCGGCGCAAGTCGGCTCGGAAGTCACCTTTCGGCGCAGGCCGGTCCAAGCCAACACCCCAAGCCGTGGACGAACCGGCCGAGACCACCGCTGTTGCTGTCGCGACCACAAGAGAGAGCGCCTGATGGGTGAGTTGCAGTTCCAGTCCGACTTAGTCGCTGAGGTTGCCCATCGTCTCGATCTGCGCGAGCCGAACCGCAAAGCCATCGAGTCGGTGATGCTCCGAACCTCCGATCATTACGACGTGCAGGAAAAAACTGAGTCGTACGAGTGCATCGTGGACTCGGCTACCGGAGTGGGAAAAACCTACGTTATGGCTGGCCTGATGGAATACCTGGCCGGAGCTGTGAATCCGGCGCGGAACTTTCTGCTGCTGGCGCCGGGCCGGACGATCCGAGACAAGTCGATCCTCAATTTCACGCCCGGCAACTCGAAGTCGCTGCGGAGCTTGATGCGATCCGACCCGTACGTCATCACTGCCGACAATTTCGATGCGCAGTCTACAAGAATCGCGATTGACGATCCGACGATTACGAAGCTGTACATCTTCACCGTTCAGGCCCTGACCTCGGCCACAGGCGAGGGCCGTGCCACACACTTGCCTTTGGAAAACTTGGGCATGTCCTTCTTTGAACACCTCGCCCGGCTCGATGACCTTGTGATCCTGGCGGATGAACACCACTGCTACCGGGGGCCGGCCTTTTCCCGGACCATCCGGGAATTGAAGCCCGAGCTCGTGGTGGGCATGACCGCCACACCTGCGAAAGCGGACGAGAACCTCGTCGCATTCCGTTACCCGCTGGCCGCCGCGATCGCGGATGAGCTCGTGAAGATCCCCGTGATGGTTGCCCGCCGTGACGACCGCTCTGACATCGAGACCAAGTTGCTCGACGGAGTCAACTTGCTTCGGTATAAGGCGCAGGCCACCGATGCCTACTGCGACGAGAACGGCCTTCCCGGTGTGAACCCGGTGATGTTGGTCATCGCTCGAAACATCGAGGAGGCCGAGGAATTCCAGGCTGTCCTCGACACAAATACCTTCGATGGAGGCGCATGGATCGGCAAGACGCTGCTGATTCACTCAAAGCTGACCGGAGACGCTAAAGAGAAGGCACTCGCCGATCTCCAGGCCGTAGAGGATCCCGATTCCTCTGTTCGGATCATTATCAGTGTCGGGATGCTGAAGGAGGGCTGGGACGTCAAGAACGTCTACGTTATCGCCTCCATGCGCGCCTCGGTATCCGAGGTTATGACCGAACAGACCCTTGGCCGAGGCATGCGCCTTCCGTTCGGGAAGTACACCAAGATCGAGATACTCGACACCCTCGAGGTCCTCGCCCACGAGAAGTACAGCGAACTGTTGAGCAAGCGCAACGTTCTTAACGAGGCATTCATCGACTACGGCACCTTTGCCGAGCTCCGACAACTGGCCGACGGCAGCAGCGTAGTCCGTCAGAAGACAGTTGAGGCAGAGGCGAGCGTCATCGGGGAACGCGGCAGTGCAGTCTCAGCTGGCGCAGGCACTACGCGAGGCACAGAGGAAGACCTGACTGCGGAAACGCCGAGGGTCTCTGCAGGATCAGCGGCACCAGCTAGCTACAGCTCATTCGGTGGGATTGTGGACATGGAGACCCGCGCGCGAGAAGCTCGGGATTCCGCAAAAAAGACCTCTACTGGCGATCGGTATGACCCCTTGCCGAATCGGGAACCGATCGTCATTCCGAGGCTGGTATCGGTGTCGCAGGCAGCCGCAGTAAGCCTCAACGACATCAATCCGGAAGACTACGAGCCGTTCAAGCGACTCGGCCGCGCTCTGGCCGCGGACTATTCCGATGAATTGAGGCGGACGAAAATCGCCGCCAGTCACGACTGGCGCACAGCAAAGGTACGCACCGAGACGGCCACCGACACGATGAGAGCCGCTCTCCCGCTTGACATCCCGCTCTCGACCTCCCGCCAAGAGCTCATACGCCGAGTAATGACCGTCAAAGGTGTCCCGAACCGTCCGGCAGAGATTGGTGCGGCCGAACGGATCGTTGACTGCCTCATCGAGGCATTGGGCTCAGAGGCACACAAACATCTGTCCGCATTCGGTGAGGTGTGCGGACAACGCCTGGCCGCAGAGGTCACCAACACCCTCCGGAGCTTCAGCCCGACCCAAGTCACCTATTCCGACGAGGTGAGACTTGTCGCTCTCAACAAAACCCGCGAGGCACGCAAACGCAAGGACCCCGGCCACGCAGATGGCTCGTTCGACAAGGCGGTGGCATTTAACGGCTGGAAGAAAAATCTCTACAGCCACGCCTGGTTCGACACCTCCCCCGAGTTCAAGGCCGCCAACGCCATTGACAGCAGCAAGAGCGTGGTGGTGTGGGCACGCCTACACATCAACGACGTGCCGATTACCTGGACTGCCGACGGGCGCCGCTATAACCCTGATTTCGTCGTCATCGAAGAGGTGGACGGCAAGCGTTTCGGCTGGCTTGTGGAGACTAAGGCCGACAAGGACATGACCGCTGCCGACGTAAGGGCTAAGCGTCAGGCGGCCAAGAAATGGGTAAATACCGCGAACTCGTCACCAGAAATTACGGGTATCACCTGGAACTACCTGCTGGCCGGTGAACAGGATGTCGAAGACGCCCAGGGCTCCTGGGATCACCTGAAGGGTTTTGGCAAGTAAGTGGACGTAGCCTCTGGTCCGCACGTGTCCGAGCGACGCTCGGACACGTGCGGACCGGCGACGCACGGGCATGGTTGCCCTTCACGTCCAAGGTTCTCGGGTAATGCCAGCAACACCATCAACCTAACGAGTGTCCAGCCAGGCTGAGTTCATCGTGTCGCTAAGTGGACAGCACGAGTTCGTTCGAACTCCCGAATCGGTCCGCCAGAATGCAGGGTCATTGCGTTGTCGGGTAACTGCTGGTCACGGCTGTGATGAGGTCGTGTGAGCGGCGGTTGGCACGTCGGAGAGCTCGGGCGATGTTGGTGTCGCCGTTGGCACGGTGCCAGCCGATCGCGGTATTACGCAGGGTTGCGATGACGGCAGGCCCGGTGCCAGTCCGGGCTTGGTGTGCGTCTTCGCGGAAAGTCACATCGCGGACGTGATGGATCTGGTTCTCGATGAGCCATTCCTGGCGTGCCCAGGTTTGCAGGTCGGCGGGCAGGGCTTGGCCGGTGGGCAGGGACACGGTGAGATAGGCGGTGTCACGGCTGGTCTTGCCGGTGACGAGGGCGGTGCGGGTCCGGGTGATCCGGACGGCCTGACGGGCGTGCGGAAAGGCGATGCCGCCGGGTGTGTTCAGGGTGGCGGCCTTGATCGTGCGGGTCTCGGATCGGCCGTGACCGCGGTCGCGGGTGCGGTGCCCGGCGGGGATCTGGGGCCAGGGCAGGGTTTTGAGCTGGGCGAGCACTGTGGGCTGGTTTCCTTTGACCGTGGTCATCAGGTGGGCGCCGCGGGCGGCGACCTTCTCGGCGTGACCGGTCTGGGTGTGCAGGGCGTCGGCGACGAACAGGATCCCGGCCAGGGTTCCCAGGAGGTGTTCGACGGCGTCGAGCAGCGGGCCGAAGGCGGGGATCTCGTTGGACTTCGCGTCGATCGTGACCTGGGCCAGGACGATGCCGGTGCTGGTGTCCAGCGCGGACAGCAGATGGACTTGGCGGCCGTCGCCGCGGCGGGCTCCGCGTAGGGTTTTCCCGTCCACGGCGATGACCCGGCGGTACCGCTGTTGGACCGGGCTTGATGGGGTGGTGCGGTCGTGCAGCCAGCCGGCGAGGACGCCGGCCAGTTGATCGGCGTCCAGGCGTGTCAGTAGCCGCCACATCGTTGTCGGGGCGGGTATCCGCTCGAAGCCGAGCCGGTCACGGGCGTGGTCGTCGAGATCGTGCAGCCAGTCGGTGATCGCCGCGAATGACGACGCCCCGGCCAGGACCGCGCAGACGGCGACGGCCAGTAGTGCCGACAGTGGGTAGCGGATCCCGCGCGGGTCACGTGGATCGGACACCCTGGACAAGGCGTGCAGCAGGCCGTGCTGTTCACCTTCGGTGACCGGGGCTGTGGGGGTGGTGACGGTCAGTGCGGTGATGAGAGATGATGCCATCGGCGGGTGAGGTCCTCGGGAAGTTGTGAAGCGTCGAGAACTCCATGATCACCGATGCGGTCTCACCTGCCTCTTTCGCCTTCGTAAGGCTCACTCACCCCAAGTGTTCCCTGGTCGATGACGCACCACGCGACTACGCAATCACCCTGGGGCAGTCGCCGCGTCGGGCTGCGCACCTAAAACCGGAGAACTATGACGCGCTCGGCGCGATCGACCAACAGGTACTGGACGAGCTGGACCCACGCAGCTTCGACGAAGCCGAACGAGCGTCGACACGGGACGCCGCCGACCGGTTGTCCCGGCTAGAGGCGGATCGTGACCACGTCGATGAGTTGCGCGAGACGAACTTCGCGGGCTGGAAGTACGAGATCTTCACTGCGGATCTCGCCGCCTATGGCATCCCGGTCATCCGATCCTGGCTCCGCACTCGGCAGATTTACAAGCTCAGCCGCGCCCGCGGGCGCGGGGTATCCTGCGACGACGATGTCCGCGAGCACCTTGCCACCCATGCTGACGACCGGCTAGAGCTCACGATAGAGATCGTCGCGCACGGCTTGGCCTTCTTCCGCAGCTACGCCCTGGTCAACGGCGCGTGGACACCGGAGGCTGGCGCCTCCCTGAAGACGTTCTTCATCGGCTCGTGCCTTGCGGTGTTCCCGAACACCTTCCGCGCCTGGCTCAAGGAGCACAATGCCGGCGCCTTCCCACGCGGGTACGCCGCACATCCCGCCACCGACGCCAGTGAACTCGACCGGCTCATCCTCCCATCCCATGGCGACCCGGCCGACGCTGTCGCCGACCAGCTGTGGTTCGTTGCCGAACTCGAGTCGATGCCCGAACGTGTGCGACACGCTATCGCCGCGGTAGTCCTGCGCGACGAGGACTACACCACGATCGCCGCCCGTCTCGGCATGACCACCAATGCCGTTAAACAGATGCTCTACCGCTACCGGGCGGAAGCCCGGCGGCGACAGAAGGAACGGAGGCAGCCATGACCGGCGCGGACCACAATCGCGGGCTCGACGTCGCACTAGTGCTGCAGCTGTTCGGCGTACTCGAGTTGCGTCAGGCCGAGGCTCCCGACGCGAAGCGCGGCCGTGTCATCGAGTTGCTGCGCCCGCTGCGCGACCAGCTCGCGCACGGCGGTGCCAACGCCGACATCGACGCCGCAATCCATGAGGTACTCGCGACTCTCAGCCCTGACAGCGGCTCACTCAACGACCTGGTCCTCTATCTCACGCGAATAGAGGCGGCTTCCCTCGGTACGTCGACCGCCCGCGCAGTAAGGCGCAGCACCTCTCCCGAGACCATCGCCGCCGTACTCGCCCGCGCTGCGGCCCTTACCCGAACCGAACCAACACAGACTCCGGAAGCCGGGTCAGTCGTCGTGTTCCGGCCGGAACACGACGACGCTCCAGCAGCCGCTGTATTCGGTATTGATCTTGGCGCAACGTCGTCAACTATCGCATATGTCGACGCCGACGGACATCCGACGGTGGTGAGGAACGAGATTGGCGAGGAAACTACGCCGTCGGTAATCTACTTCGATTCGCCATACCAAGTCGTTGTTGGCAAGGATGCCAAGAACGCTGCGATCCGCGACCCGCATCTGGTCGCCCAACTAGTTAAGCGAGATATGGGTAGGCTTGGGGTCGAGTACCAATTCCAAGGCCTTACGTACACACCAGAAGCGGTATCGGCTCTGATCTTGCGCCACCTGTCAAATTTCGCCGAGGCGAATACCGGATTGGCGGCGCAGAAGGTGGTACTCGCCGTGCCAGCCAATTTCGGCATCTCCGAACGCAGTGCCACTCGCCTTGCCGCCGAGATCGCAGGCCTGTCCGTGTTGGATATGCTCCCCGAACCGATTGCCGCCGTCCTTCACTACGAGGCGAAGCGAGACCTGCCAAAGGATCGCACTGTGCTGATCTGCGACCTGGGCGGCAGCACCTATGAAGCCACTGTGGCTCAGACACGGGATGGCAACATCCAAGTTCTGTATTCCGATGGTGACCTAGAGTTGGGTGGGATTGACTGGGATGTGCGGCTGTGCGAGCACATGCTGGCAGCTTTCCGCGAGCAGCACCCCCAACTGGACCCGAGCGCAGACGACCAGTTCATGCAGAACCTGATGATCACGGCTGAGGACCTGAAGAAGCACCTCAGCTACATGGAAAAACGACAGATCATCCTTCGTTTCGGCGATGCCACGGCACAAGTGGAGATGACAAGGCAGACGCTCGAGGAATTGACCTCGGATCTGCTGGACCAAGTGGTTGCGATCACCGAGCGAGCCAGCGCAGCGGCTAAGCGCTTGGGTGTGACTGAACTAGATGGGGTGTTGCTGGTCGGCGGGATGGCCAGAGTGCCAGCGTTGCGACGGCGACTGCGCCAACTGCTGGACACCCCTCTGACCTGCCGTGAGCCAGAATTGGCGGTGGCCAAGGGAACCGCACTGTACGCGGCGCTCCGCCAAGCCGAATCAATCACGCAGATGGCGAACGAGTTGGATATCAGCCCTACAAGCGTGGCCTCCGTCGTCAGTTCCAGGGTAACTGCGGTCGTGCCCAGGGCACTCGGAGTCCTAGCAGTGGATCCCGCCGACCCGCTCGCGTTGACCAACCCCCTTGCTGCGAAGGTGTTTGTCCGCCATCTGCTGCAAGCGAATACCCCGCTACCCGCGCACAGTGGCCCTCACACGTTTCTGACCATGGTGGACAACCAGGACACGATGGAGATCGAGATCTGGGAGCAGTCCAGCTTTGAGAAGTCCCCTGAGCTGGTGCACAACATACTCATTGGGAGCGCTCAACTACGCGGCATCCCTCCGCGCAAGGCCGGCTCTCCAGTCGAGATCACGTTCTCGCTGTCAGCAGCCGGGACACTGACGGTGCGCGCCTCCGAACCGGACTCCCTTACCAAGTTCGAATTCGAGCTGGTGATCGGCGGCCCAGCCGCCCTTGGTGTAGCCACTGCCCGCGACGATATGGCCCGACTGGAGCTGCTCGGTAAACGCCGACCCTGACCGTCACACAGCTGTGGATGACGTATGCCAGCAAAATTCGTGCAAATCAAGGCGCTGCGGCGAAGATCATCGGTAACACCACTTGTCCAGGTTCCGATGGCCGTCAACGCAATCTGTGTGCAGGGCAAGCCAGCATGCGCGGGCAGAGCAGCTGCGGACCGTCCACCAGCTCGCACGGTGACCTAGACAGGCGGACGCCAGCCGCCAAGTGAACCGTCTAGCCGCTGGCCGCGCTTTGGCCGCGCGACAAGGCCCACCCTGCTCGCCCTCTGCGTCGAACCCGCCAGTCGGTACGCCGGACAGGTATGCTCGGAGTCCGGCAGCTACGCTCTGCCTGACTCCGAGTTCGGTTCGACGCCCATGCCGTCACCTGCCGAACGACCGAGGACAAGCCGTCTCTGACGCAGCGTGGACCACCTCGTGATCATTTCTGACCCCGCGGCGGCATGGGCTCCGCTGGAGAGCAAAATGATCAACAACGACCCCAGTTCTGGCCAACGCGAACGCAAACGTGCGATCCGCACACGGATGCGCCTCACCGGCGAACCGTACGTGGTGGCCGCCCGGCGCCACGACGCGGAGGTACGTCGCTTTGACACCAGTCGCATGCCGGTGGCGCGGTGCCCTCAGTGTTCCGAGGGCCTTGTCGACGTCGATGTGACTCCCGTGTGTCGAACGTGTGGCACGACGTGGGAATCCGGCGCGGAACTCGCGGGCGAGTATGCAGAGGTGTTTCTCGGCCTGGACTGGTACAGCTCGATCAAGGACGGAGGCGCCTCTCCGACCCAGGACTGCCCGGACTGCGGAGAGCAGGCAGTAGTTGCGGTTCGACCGGAGGACTCCACGTTCTGGACCATGATGTGCCTGTCGTGCGCGGCGCCCTGGAACGACTCGTGCATCCGCTGTGGTGCGCCGATTCAGCACCGCGAGGAGGGCGACTTGTTGGCGTGCACCGCGTGTTGGGAGGACGCGATGGAACGCGACTGATCGGCCTATAAGTGCGCCGGGGCCGGCAGGCAAGTCCTGCCGACCCCGGCGCCAGTAACCAGGTAGAACGCCTGCGGCGTCGGCGTTGTAGCACGGGCGCGTATTCGCTCTGTCGGACGGGATGGTGCGTCGGGCCAGCACGCCGTCGAAGGTGCGCCAACCGGGCTCACGATTCACCCGCCGCCGGAATGCCGCCGCGCACGCCCGCTGCGCCACGAACCAGGACCTGGCGGGCAAACGGACACCTGGCATGACCCCAGCCACGGTCTGCGGTCATCCCGAAGATCCCTGCCAAACACCAACCAGATGGGTGACCGGCTCCTGGAGCAGAACCGTGACCCTATTTCGCGGATCTCTAGGCCTCGCTTCAGTTTTGCTCCAGTTCGGTGCACGACCGTCCAAACTGGACACAAAATAAGATCACCCGCCGAACCTGTTTCCGCAGGCCAGCGGGCGATTCTCATAAACTATTCACTTGTGGAGCTGAGGGGACTCGAACCCCTGACCCTCACACTGCCAGTGTGATGCGCTACCAGCTGCGCCACAGCCCCGTGCTACTTACCACGTTTCCCGGTCGGTCACCCGTCGTTCTCGTGTGGTCATACCGTACAACATCGTCCCCACCGAATAAAAATCGGGCCCCCCGCAACGGCGTTCGCGCTGATGGGGCCCGGTTTCCCGGCGACCGGCCCGGTGGTCCACAGGGCCGGTCGGCGGTGGTCGATCTCAGGCCTTGAGGAGGTCGGAGATCCAGTTCTCGTTGTCGATGCTGATGAGCTTGTCGCCCACGGCCACCGACGGGGTGCCCTGGAAGCCCTTGCTGCCGTCGCTGCGCTCCGCCTGGAGGTGCGGGGTGTTGTCGGCCTTGTCCAGGTCGGCCTCGAGGGCCTGGTGGTAGGTGCCGCTCTCGACGCAGGTCTTGAACGCGTCGCCGGTGATGCCCAGATCCGTGCCGAGCTGCACGAGCTGGGCGATGGTGTAGCCGGCGCCGTTCTCCTCGGGCTGCTTGGCGTAGAGGGAGTCGTGGTACTCGGGGAACTTGCCCGCGTCGGCGGCGCAGACCGCCGCGTTCGCCGAGTCGCGGGAGTAGCCCTCGGGGTCGGAGAGGCGGACCAGGAGCGGCAGCACGTGGTAGCGGATCTTGAGGTCGCCCGCCTCGACGTGCTGGCGGAGCTGGTCGCCGTACTTCTTCTCGAAGGTGCCGCAGATGGGGCAGAGGAAGTCCTCGTACACGTCCACGGTGACCTTCGCGGTGTCCTTGCCGACCAGGACCGTCGCGTCGGGCTGGCGTTGCACGGGGACGGACAGCGCCTTCAGGTCCGGCGCCGGGGTGAGGGCTTCGGGGGTGGAAGGCCTGGTCAGGAGCACGCCGCCGACGACCGCCACCGCGAGGACCACGACGACGACCACGCCGATGAGGACCTTGTTGCGGTTGCCGGACGACTGCCCGCGGGCCGCGGCGACCGACTTGGCCGCCATCTGCTGCTGCTTCTTCTTGCGAGCGTTCCGCTCCGCGCCACCCACGTCGTCCAAGTCCTTCCGAAACCCGCGCCTGTACTCCCCGGAGGCTAGCGGCGAAGACTGAGCGGAACCTGAGCGATCAGGTGTCCGAGCGGCCCACGCGGACGCCGGTCGGCAGTTCCGGACCCTCGTCGAGGCACTCGGCCGGGCCCTCGTCGGCGTCGTCGACGGGCCGGGTCTCCTCGGCCACCAACCAGAAGCCGAGCGCGAGGATCATCGTGACACCGGTCACCGTGAAGGCGACCTGGTAGGAGAAGGCGTCGGCGAGGACGCCCGCGAGCAGCGGGCCGATGATGACACCGAGGTCGGTGACCATCTGGAACGCCGCGAGCACGGGACCGCCCTTGGCCTTCGAGCCGATCACGTCGGCGACCACGGCGTTCTGCGGCGGGTTGAGGACGCCCGCGCCGATGCCCGCGACCAGCGAGGCGATCATGAACAGCGTGATCGTGCCGCTGAAGCCCATGCCGATCGTGCCGATGGCGGACACGGCGAGCCCGGCGATGCCCAACGGCTTGCGGCCCAGGCTGTCGGCGAACTTGCCGGACACCATGAGCGCGGCGGCGTTGCCGATGGCGAACACGGACAGGGAGATCGCGGCGACGGCCGGGCTGCCGTCCAGCGCCTTGGCCACGAACAGCGGCACCAATGAGACGCGCAGGCCGAACACCGCCCAGCCGTTGGCGAAGCCGGAGGCGAGGGCGGCGCGGTAGGCGCCGGAGCGGAACGCGTCGCGCACGAGCATGGTCGGCTGGGTGTTGTTCTGGTCGAGCGCGGCGAGCGTGGAGCCGCGCAGGAACCACCAGACGAACACCGCCGCGACCACCAGCGACACCGCGTAGGCGATGAACGGGGTGCGGATGGAGACGCGGACCAGCGCCGCGCCGATGATCGGGCCGCCGATGCTGCCGAGCAGGAACCCCGTGGCCCAGAGGCCGGAGGCGCGGGCGCGCAGCGTCGGCGGCGTGAGCCGGATGAGCAGGCCGACGGCGGCGACGGTGAACATGGTCGAGCCGACGCCCGCGATCGAGCGGAACGCCACGAGCTGCCAGTAGTGGGTCGCGAAGCCGCACGCGCCGGTGGCGAGTGCGACGATCAGGATGCCCGCGATGTACGTGCGCGGCTCGCCGAAGCGCGTGACCAGCTTGCCGCTGACCGGCGCGAACGCGAGCCGGACGAACGCGAACGAGCTGATGACCACGGCCACGGCGGTGGTGCCGACGTTGAAGCTGTCCGCGTAGGCGGGCAGCACCGGGGCCACGATGCCGAAGCCGACGGCGATGATGAAGCTCGCCACGACGAGCACCCACACCTCTTTGGGCAGGCGGGGTCTGACGACGTCGATGCCCTGCACGCGCGGCCTCCCGTTATCGTTTAGCTGTGCTAAAGATATAGGCCGGGACCGGGGAATCTCAATCCAGAAGCTCGTCGACCCTTCGGGCGTACGCCGTCACCGGGTATCCACCGGCGAATCCACAGGCCTCGGCGAACCGCTCCCCCGCGCCACCCTCGTCCACGTGCGCCGCCACGAGCGCCGCGCCCGCCGCCCGCAACGCCGCCACCGTGCTCGCCACGAGCTCCGACCCGAGCCCCCGCCGCCGACGGGCGGGCAGCACCACGACCTGCTCCACCAGCCCCACCCCGCGCTCGACGAACCCGCCGGCGAACCCGACGAGCCGCTCCCCGTCGTCGACCACGAGCTGCACGCACCGCGGGTCGTCCCACCGCTGCCCGAGATGCCTCACGAGCCGTTGCTGCCCACTCATCCGCAGCCCCAACTCGTCCGCGACGAGCCCACCGACCTGCTCAAGATCGGTGTCACGTGCCACCCGCACCCGAGACGACACCTCCGCGGGCCCGCGGTGCACCACGGCCATCGACTCCTCGACGGCGAACCACCCGGCGTCATCCGCGATGCCCTCGATCTCGGCCACGGTGGTCGGCGACGCGTACACCACGGCCTCCGCCCGCCCGATGTCGGCGAACGTCTGCTCAAGCCGCATCATCGTCCCCGCGACCTCCGCCGAAGACCCGTCGAGCGCACACGCGAAGTTCCCGGACGGGAAGGGGTTGTCGCGGTTCACGACGACCGTCGCACACCCGACCTTCCCGACCTTGCCGTACCGAACAGCCCCGGACGCGACCCGCGCCCCCTCCACCAGCCGAGCCAGCTCACGGGCCCGGTAGGGGTCGAGCAGATCGGGATCATCGGGATCGTGCAACGGATCAACCACCCACCCAGCCTGACACGCCCCACCCCTTCCCCGTCACGCCGCCGAGCCCTAGGGCTGTTGGTGAACGGCGCGCGCCACGGGGGCAGGGAGGGGGCAAGGGGATGGCGACTCGATGGTGGTGTGAAAGGTCCATTCAGCCATTGGTCGCCGAACAGGGATTCGCCGCGAGCCGGTGAACGGTCCGTTCGAGCCAGACAGGGACGAGGCCTGACCAAGGCGAATTCAGGCCGGGCCTGCCAGCGCCGGCCGAGGCCGGACCGAGGCCGGGCAGTGCGACCGACCCGAGGCGGTTGGGGCGGGGCGGGTGCAGGGGCCAAGACCTGGTCTCAAAACTCGGCGTGTCGCCAGGTGAACCAACGGCCCGCCCCTGGCTCCGCACCGCCCGCCTGTGGGCCCGGCCCGACGGACCGGAAGCCCGTCAGAGAGACTGGGGGCCAGTGCCCGCCCTCTCGACCTGGAGCCTGTGATGCCGCAAGGAACCGTCCGTTGGTTCGACGCCGAACGGGGTTTCGGCTTCCTCGCGCCCGAGGACGGCTCGCCGGACGTGTTCGTGCACGCCTCCGAGATCGTCGGGGACGGCGGCGCGAAAGTGCTCCGCGAGGGTCAGGCCGTCGTGTTCGAGATCGGCGAGAACGACCGCGGGCCCCAGGCGCTGCGCGTTCGCGTCACCGCCGATGCGGCCACCGGCGGCACCGTGGGCCTGCTCGGCACCGTCAACTGGTACGAGCCGGGCAAGGGGTACGGCTTCGCGTCACCGGACGGCGGCGGCGCCGACGTCTTCGTGCACAGCTCCGCCATCGTGACCGGCGGCGTGGTCACCGAGGGGCAGCGGGTGGCCTTCCTGCTCGTCGAAGGCGAGCGCGGCCCGCAGGCCGGGCACGTGATCCCGCTGGGAGCAGGGGCAGGCTCACCCGCCGCGGCCGGCATCTCGGACGGTGCCGACGGCACGGTGGCCTGGTACGACGAGGACAAGGGCTTCGGCTTCATCAACCCCGACTCCGGCGCCGGGGACGTCTTCGTCCACGTCAGGGCGCTGGCCGAGGGGCTGACGTGGCTCGCGGAGGGCGACCGCGTCGCCTACGAGGTGGCCAGTGGGGACAAGGGCCCGCAGGCCCGCGACGTGCACCTGGTCCGGGGCGCCGAGCCCCGGACGGCGCCGCAGCGGTCGGCACCTGCCGCGGCCGCGGGGCCTGCCGCGCGGGACGTGCCCGTACGAGGTGGCGAGGGCGTCGTCGCGCGCTACGACGGCGACCGCGGCTTCGGCTTCATCACCCCGGACGCAGGGGGCGACGATCTCTTCGCCCACGTGTCCGTGGTCATGGGGTCGGAGCCGCTGCAGAAGGGTG
>Ga0247771_1000088_pt1 | contig 38733 bp, 30 predicted proteins | sample UWRJL197509C6_FD_179948 | JGI IMG/M metagenome (GOLD analysis project Ga0247771, IMG submission 179948) | Plant litter microbial communities from Arlington Agricultural Research Station in Wisconsin, United States - UWRJ-L197-509C-6 | ecosystem: Environmental > Terrestrial > Plant litter >... | reverse complement strand
GGCTTCGGCGGCGGTTCCTCCGCACCCCGCGGCGGCGGTGGCGCTCCTGCTGACGACCCCTGGGGCTCCGCCCCGGCGGCGAGCAACAGCGGCGGCGGCTTCGCCGACGAGCCCCCCTTCTAGACCGCGCACCGGTCACCCAGACAACCCACACCGCGTTTACCCAGGAGCTAACACATGGCCAAGCCGCCTGTGCGCAAGCCCAAGAAGAAGGTCTGCGCCTTCTGCAAGGACAAGAGCGCCACTCAGATCGACTACAAAGACACCACCATGCTGCGGAAGTTCATCTCCGACCGCGGCAAGATCCGCGCGCGCCGCGTGACAGGCAACTGCTCGCAGCACCAGCGCGACGTCGCCATCGCCGTGAAGAACTCGCGCGAGATGGCACTGCTGCCCTACACCTCGACCGCCCGCTAACCCAGAGAGAGACGGAGCCCATAAAATGAAGCTCATCCTCACTGCTGACGTGAGCGGCCTGGGTGGCCCCGGCGACATCGTCGAGGTCAAGGACGGTTACGGACGCAACTACCTGCTGCCCCGCGGTCTGGCCATCGTGGCCACCAAGGGTGCGGCGAAGCAGGTCGAGGTCATCCGCCGTGCCCAGGAGACGCGCCGCGTGCGCGACCTGGACCACGCCAAGGAGATCAAGGCCGCGCTCGAGGGTCTCGGCGCCGTGGCACTGAAGGCCAAGTCCGCCAAGGGCTCGGGCAAGCTGTTCGGCTCGGTCACCACGTCCGACGTCGTGTCCGCCGTGCGTTCCGCCGGTGGCCCGACGCTGGACAAGCGCGCCATCGAGCTGGCCGGTCACATCAAGACGACCGGGCACCACGCGGTGACCGTCCGGCTGCACCCGGAGGTCACGGTCTCGCTCTCGGTGGACGTCTCCTCCGCCAGCTGAGCCACCGCTGGTCGACCACTGACAGCGCCGTTCGCCCGGTTCGCCGGGCGGGCGGCGCTGTCGCTCGTTCGTCGTAGCGCGCGGGTGACCGGCGCCTGTGGACAGCCGCTGTGACACGTGGCGCGCGACACGCCGAAAGCGCAGTTACACGCGACACGCCGCGCCCATGACCAACAACTTTTTCCACAAGTTGTACACAGGCTCTGAGCTGGGTCTATTTCTGTCACGCCCCAAGTTGTACACAGGTTGTCCCCACCTTCACGGCTCGGTGTGGCCAGATAGCGCGGATCATCCACAACCTGTCCACCGACTTGTCCACAGGCAGGTTTGCTTGCTCCAGTCGGGTGGCTCTAGCGTCCGAGGCACAACCCCGGTCCTCGCTGTGAGTTGCGGACAGTGCTGCGAAGAACTGTCGGTGCCTCGGGGTACAACGGACCTTGGACAGCTCGATGCGTGGAGGTGAGGGCGCGGTGGCGCTGGTGGACGACCGAGGGATGGCCGAACCCAGCTTCGAACGGCAGCCCCCTCAGGACTTGGCCGCGGAGCAGTCGGTCCTGGGCGGCATGCTGCTGAGCAAGGACGCCATCGCCGACGTCATCGAGGCGCTCGCGCCGACAGACTTCTACCGGCCCGCGCACCAGGCCGTGTACGACTGCATCCTCGACCTGTACGGCCGCGGCGAGCCGGCCGACCCGATCACCGTGTCCGCGGAGCTGGAGCGCCGGGGCGAGCTGCTGCGCGTCGGCGGGGCCCCGTACCTGCACACGTTGATCGCGACCGTGCCGACGGCGGCCAACGCCGGGTACTACGCGGAGATCGTGGCCGAGAAGGCCGTGCTGCGCAGGCTCGTGGAGGCCGGGACGCGCATCGTGCAGCTCGGCTACAACGGCGCCGAGGGCGCGGACGTGGACGAGGTCGTCGACCGGGCACAGGCCGCCATCTACGAGGTGACCGACCGGCGCACGACCGAGGACTACGTGGCGCTGGAGGACCTGCTCCAGCCGACCATGGACGAGATCGACGCCATCGCCTCGCGCGGCGGCAACTCGCGCGGCATCCCGACCGGGTTCGCGGACCTGGACGAGCTGACCAACGGCCTGCACCCCGGCCAGATGATCATCGTCGCGGCGCGTCCCGGTGTCGGCAAGGCGCTGGCGCTCGACACCCCGCTGCCCACGCCGACCGGCTGGACGACCATGGGGTCCGTCGAGGTCGGCGACCGGCTGATGGGCGCGGACGGCAGGCCGACCAGGGTCGTCGCGGCGACCGAGGTCATGGTCGACCGGCCGTGCTTCGACGTCGAGTTCAGCGACGGCACGGTGATCACGGCCGACGCGCGGCACCAGTGGCTGACCGAGTCGTGCAGCGCCACCGGCGGGTTCTGGGCGATCCGCACCACCGAGCAGATCCACCGCAGCAGCGCGCGGCACTCCGTGCGGCTCGCGTCCGGCTGGAACCTCCCCCGCGCCGACCTGCCGCTGGAGCCCCGCGCGCTCGGCGCGTTCCTCGTGGGCGTCGGCGAGCTGGCGTTCGTGGAGTCGGAGCTGACCGACGACGAGGTGCACACCGCCAAGGAGCTCGGTCTCGCGGACGAGCCCCACATCCCCGTCGAGTACCTGCGGGCGAGCCACGCCCAGCGCCGGGAGCTGCTGGACGCGCTGCTGGTGGGCGACTCGCTCGGCACCCGCTTCGTGCGCCTGGCCCGCGACATCGCCGAGCTGCTCCGGACGGTGGGCGGCGACCGCGTCGACATCGTCGCCGTGCGGCCGGTCGAGAGCGTCCCGGTGCGGTGCGTGGAGGTCGACAACCACGACCACATGTACCTCGCGGGCCCGACGATGATCCCGACCCACAACTCCACCCTGGGCCTCGACTTCGCCCGGTCGTGCTCCATCAAGCACGGCCTCACCAGCGCCATCTTCTCGCTGGAGATGAGCCGGACCGAGATCGTCATGCGCATGCTCTCCGCCGAGGCCAAGATCCGCCTCGGCGACATGCGAGGCGGCAAGATGAGCGACGACGACTGGACCAGGCTGGCCCGCCGCATGAGCGAGATCAGCGAGGCCCCGATCTTCGTCGACGACTCGCCCAACCTGACGATGATGGAGATCCGCGCCAAGGCCAGGCGGCTCAAGCAGCGCCACGACCTCAAGCTCGTCGTCGTCGACTACCTCCAGCTGATGTCCTCGGGCAAGCGCACCGAGTCACGCCAGCAGGAGGTCTCGGAGTTCTCCCGAAACCTCAAGCTCATCGCCAAGGAGCTGGAGGTGCCGGTGATCGCGATCAGCCAGCTGAACCGAGGTCCGGAACAGCGCACCGACAAGAAGCCGATGCTGTCCGACCTCCGCGAGTCCGGCTCGCTGGAGCAGGACGCGGACATGGTCATCATGATCAACCGCCCGGACGCCTGGGAACGCGACGACCCGCGCGCGGGCGAGGCCGACCTCATCATCGCCAAGCACCGCGCCGGCCCGACCGCCACCATCGTCGTCGCCCACCAGCTGCACTACAGCCGCTTCACGGACCTGGCGCACAGCTAGGAGTACCGCTCGGCGAGCGTGCGGCCGATCGCGGCCAGGTGGTCGCGCACGCCCGGCGGGCCGGTCACCTCGACCCACTCGACCAGCCCGGCGAGTTCACCGGCGAGCATCTGCTCGTCGCGGCCGCGGAGGACGACCTCGACGCGGCCGTCGGGTGTCGGGCCTCCCACTTCGAGCCGACCACCGAAGCCGATCCGGAGCACGCTCACGCCCTCGGGCGTGCACACCGCCTGGACCTCCAGGGGTGTGCGCCGGCGGTCGACCTCGTCGGCGATCTCGCGCCAGCTCTCGGCGAGGTCGAAGTCGTCGGGGCGGTCCACGGGGTCGTCGGTGGGGTCGACGGACGACACGCGGTCGACCCGGAAGGTCCGCCTGCCCGCGTCGGTGGCGCAGACGAGGTACCACGACGGGCCTTTCGCGACGACGCCCAGCGGGTGGACGGTCCTCTCGCTGTCGACGCCCTTGCCGTCGACGTAACCGAGCCGCACCTGGACGCCGCGGATCACCGCGTCCTGGAGGTCGTCGAGGAAGCGCGGCGGCCGGTGCTCGGCCCGGCTCGACCCCCACCGCCGCGGGTCCACGACCACCGACGACGCCGCGGCCTCGGCCTGCCCCCGGAAGGGCTCCGGCAGGGCGTGGACGAGTTTGCGGAGCGCCGCCTTCACGGTCGGCGTCGCGGCCGAGGCCGGGCCCGCGACCAGGAACAGGGCGCGGGCCTCGCTCGCGGTCAACCCGGACAGGTCGGTGCGGGCGCCGCCCACGAGCCGCCAGCCACCGCCCCGGCCCTGCACCGAGTACACGGGCACCCCGGCCATGGCCAAGGCGTCGAGGTCGCGGCGGGCGGTGCGCTCGCCGATCTCCAGCTCTCGGGCGACCTCCGCCGCCGTCACCTGCTCGCGCCGTTGCAGCATCAGCAGGACGGCCACCAAGCGGTCGGTTCGCACGACGGCCAGAATTCCACGAAAACCGGTCACGAGGTGACCGGTTTCGGTCGGCAGGATGTCGTCATCCGAGCCCACCGAGTGAAAGAAGAACTCCCATTTCCACTCCAGCCGAGTTCCCCGAGCCCACCCTCGTCGCGGTCAACGGGGTGGAGCTCGAAGTCTTCGAAGCGGGCGGGCACAACGCCGGGAAGCCCGTCGTGCTCTGCCACGGCTGGCCCGAGCACGCCTTTTCCTGGCGGCACCAGATTCCCGTCCTGGTCGAAGCGGGCTACCACGTCATCGTCCCGAACCAGCGGGGCTACGGGAACTCGTCCCGTCCGTCCGAGGTCACGGCCTACGACATCGAGCACCTGTCGGGTGACCTCGTCGCGCTGCTCGACCACTACGGCTACGAGGACGCCACCTTCATCGGCCACGACTGGGGTGCGATGGTCGTGTGGGGGTTGACCCTGTTGCACCCGCACCGGGTCACCAGGGTGGTGAACCTGAGCCTGCCCTACCAGGAGCGCGGCGAACGGCCCTGGATCGAGGTCATGGAAGCCTTTCTGGGCGGCGACTTCTACTTCGTCCACTTCAACCGGCAGCCGGGCGTCGCGGACGCCGTGTTCGACGCGAACGCGGCCCGGTTCCTGCGCAACGTCTACCGGAAGAACCAGCCCCCCGCGGAGCCGCAGCCGGGAATGGCGTTCATCGAGCTGGCCCGCGCGGAAGAACCGCTCGGTGAGCCCGTGATGAGCGAGGAGGAATTGGCCGTCTACGTCTCCGCTTTCGAATCCTCGGGGTTCACCGGCGGCGTCAACTGGTACCGGAACCTCGACCGCAACTGGCACCAGCTCGCGGACGCGGACCCGATCGTCCACCAGCCCACGCTCATGGTCTACGGCGGCCGGGACACGATCGCGCCGTCCCCGACCCTGGCGGACTTCGTGCCGAACGTGGACGTGGTCACGCTGGACTGCGGCCACTGGATCCAGCAGGAGAAGCCCGAGGAGACCAACCAGGTGATCCTGCGGTGGTTGGAGCAGCAGGACTCGTGACGACTTGACCTTGCACCAAGGTGCAGGGTCGAGGCTGTCGGCATGGGTTCAGGTGTGGTCCGGTGGGGCCGGGCGGGTGCGGGGTACGACCTCGTCGTCACGGCGTTGTTCGCGACGCCGTGGACGGCGGGGCTCGTGTTCGACGCGATGCGAGCCGTGCACGAGGGGCTGGGGGTCGGCGGGGCTCCGCCGCCGTCGATGAACGGGACCGCGTTGCTGATGACGAGCCTGTTCGGGGTCGTCGTGGTCATGTGGTCCATCGCCAGGTGGGTACGGCCGGAGCCGGTGCTGATCGGCATGGACACCGCGGGGCGACTGGTGTTCAGCGCGTGGTTCACCTGGGCGCTGGCCGAGGGGGAGTCGCGGGTGCTGGTCGCGTTCCTGGTGCTGGAGCTGGCCTGGGCCCTGGTGCAGGGGTGGGCCGTGGTCGGGCAGTATCGCGGTCGTGCGCATCGGTGAGGTGGCTCGGGCCGCCGGGGTCGGGATCAGCACCTTGCGGTTCTACGAGCGGCGCGGGCTGGTCGAGCCGCTGGGGCGGACCGGGGGCGGCTACCGCGAGTACGACGAGGAGTCGGTGCGGCGGATCAAGTTCATCCGCCGCGCCCAGCAACTCGGGTTCACCCTGGTCGAGGTGGCGCAGTTCCTCGACCTGCCGCGGGCGGGGGAGCTGACCGGCGACGACGTGAGCGGGCTGGTGGCGGGCAAGCTCGGCGAGATCGACACCCGCATCCGGGACCTGGGGCGGATGCGGGCGGCGCTGGTCGACCTCGCCGTCTCCGGGGCCGTCGCCGAGCAGTGCCCGGTGGTGGCCGCGCTCGTCGGGGACTAGGCCCGGGGAGCCTTGATCACGATGTTCTTCACCGAGTTGAACGGCCGCAGCACCACGGTCCACCCCTCGGCCACGTACGCCGACTCCTGCCAGGCCTGCGACGGCTCCAGCACCAGGTAGTTCGCCCCGTACTCCCGCGCGACGGCCGTGAGCTGGAGGGCGTTGAGCGAGTTGTACTTGCCGGGGTCCTGGCTGCCGCACTGGTCGACGCCGCCCAACGCCGTGAGCCTGGCCTCGTAGTCGAGGGTCGCCGGGCCGCCGTACGCGCCGTTCTTGCAGTCCACGACCACGCCGCGGCCGGAGGCGAGTCGGACGTACAGGGCCAGCGGCGGCACCAGGAGCTGGTTGCCGGGCGGCACGACCCGTTCGACGGCCCGGCCCCAGTCGCGCAGCGCGGTGTCCGGGATGAACCTCGTGTCGAGGGGTCGCCAGGTCAGGACGCCCGCGACGACGACCGAGCCGATCAGGCCGGTGAGGATGCCCGCGACCACCAGGAAGCGGGGGACGACCAGGAAGCAGCCGACCAGCAGCGCGCCCGCGGCGACCAGGATCCACGGGCCGCCGTTGGTGCTCGCGAACGGGTACGCGGGCTCGGTTTCCTTGACGCCCATGGCGAAATAGGCGAGCGCGCCCACCAACGGGAGCAGCAGGAGTCGCTTCCACGCGGCGGTGAGGGCGAACACCGGCGTCACGACGCCCCACACCGCGAGCGGCATCAGGACCACGTCGAGCCGGTAGATGTTCAGGCCCTGCGCGAGGACGCCGAGGGTCGGCACGTCGAAGCGGTCGACCAGCACGCCCGCCGTGAGGCCGACGGCCGGCAGCAGGACCAGGGCGGCCCACAGCCCGCGCGTGCCGCGCACGAAGTGGAAAAGGCTCAGCAGCGCCAGCCCGACCAGCGCGAAGCCGCCCCACATGAGCTGCGGGATCCAGCTGGTCGCCTCGCAGTGGTACGGGATCAGCTCGGTGCAGACCTTGGCGAAGTCCGCGGTGTCGCCCGCGACCGGCCGGGCGACCAGGTTGCCCGCGACGATGCCGCCGACGACCACGGCGGTCGCGACGAGCAGCCAGTGGACGCGGCGGTCGCGCACGGCCAGCGCGACGACGGCCGCCAGCAGCAGCACGCCGACCACGGCGCCCTGCTGCACGTGGACGAGCGCGGTCGCGACGGCGGCGAACGCGGCCAGGCCGTGCCGACCGGTGATGAGCGCGGCGACGGCGAGGTAGATGAGGAACCCGGAGAGCACGCCGGGCAGGGCGATGGCGAGCATCGGCGAGCCGGTGCCGAGCAGCCACCACGGGGTGAGCGCGCCGATGACGGTGACGACGATCGTCGCCGACCACGTGGCCCGCGGCGCCCACGCGCGCGCCAGGACCGCGGTCGCGAAGCCGAACGCCAGCAGGCCGAGGCACCAGTAGCCGAAGTAGACCGCGTCGAGCGTCCCGGTGCTCGCCCCGGCCCACGTCACGACGTCGAACAGCCAGTGCGGCTGCGGGGCGTTCGCGATGACCCAGTCGCCCGCGAACTCGGTCGGGTCCGCCCAGTGCAACCCCAACGCCGACAGGACCAGGTGGTCGCCCGTCCCCGCGGTGTAGCCGTAGCGCATGTGCAGCATCAGGCCGAGCAGCGCGGCGCTGAGCACGGCCTGCACCGCGGTGGTCGGTCTCGATCGGGCTCGGACCGGTGGCGCGGGCGCCTCCGGTTCCCGGATCTCGACCCGCGGCGCGGCCGTCAAGGTTGTGGACAACTGGACTCCCCCGGTGTTGAGCAGGACTCACCTGCTCTACCCAGAAGGACGCCCCATACCCCACATTCGTTGCCGGAATGGCGTTTTCACGGCAAAAACTCAGAAACCCGGCGGGGCACCCGCGCCTCCGAAGATCGTCCGAGTAGATTCCGAAGATCGTTCGTCGGCATCGGGGTGTTCGCTGGTGGGTGCTGGTTACGCGGTCGTCGACACCGAGACGACGGGGTTCGCGGCGGGTGGTCGGGATCGGGTCGTCGAGGTCGCGGTGGTGCTGCTCGACGAGGACGGCATCGTCACGGGCGAGTGGTGCACGCTGGTCAACCCGGCCCGCGACCTGGGGCCGCAGCACATCCACCGGATCAGCGCCGCCGAGGTGTGGCACGCGCCGACGTTCGCCGAGGTCGCCGGGTCGCTCGCGGCGCAGTTGAGCAACCGGGTGCTGGTCGCCCACAACCTGAGCTTCGACGCGCGCTTCCTGGCCGCGGAGTTCGGCAGGCTCGGCGTGGAGTGGCCGACGGCGGGCCTGTGCACGATGAAGCTGGCCAACCAGTACCTCCCGGACAAGGCCGGTCGGTCGTTGCGGGCGTGCTGCGACGCCGCCGGTGTCCGGCTGGTGTCCGCCCACTCCGCGCTGTACGACGCGCACGCCGCCGCGGGCCTGTTCGCGGACTACCTGGCGAAGGCCGGGCGGCCGGAGCCGTGGCGGGACCTGCTCGACGACGCCGAGCACGCGCCGTGGCCGGTCTTCGCGACCTCGTCGGCGCGGCTCGTCCGACGCGGCGAGGTGGTCGCCCAGCGGACCTCCCGCGCCGAGCTGGTCCCGCTCGTCCGCGGCGACACGGTCGTGTTCACCGGGCAGATGGCCGACCCGCGGGACGTGTGGATCGACCGCGCCGCGGCGGCCGGGCTGCGGGTGATCCAGGGGTACGTCACGAAGGCGACGCGCGTCCTCGTGGCGGCCGATCCGTTCTCGTTGTCCAGCAAGGCGCGCCGGGCTCGGGCATATGAGGTGCCGATCGTGTCCGAGCAGGACTTCGGGTCGATGCTCGCCCGGTTGGCCTAGCGGCCCCCGCGTTACGGCCAGGGCAAAAGATCACCGAACTGGGTGTCATTCGACCTATTGAAATGCCTGCTACCTGCGGGGAAGCTCTGACGAACAGGCCGTGGCAGCCAGCGGAAGGTACGAGCCGCATGCGTACCGTGCAGACAGCCCCCACCCGCCCGGTGTGGGACGAACTGATCGCCGAGTTACCCGTCGGCGTGGTGCTGATGGACGCTGCCGGGACCGTGCTGGCGGGCAACAGGCTGGCCGCCGACCTGGTGGGGCTGCGGCAGGAGGAGCTGCTGTCCGGCGACCGGCCCGCGGGCTGGTCCGCGCGGGACGACTCCGGTGCGCCGCTGCCCAGTAGGGCCGAGATCGCCGACCAGGTGTTCCGGACCGGGTCGGTGCTGACGCTGCCGGTGGTCGTCGTGCGCACCGGCGCTCCCCACGTGCAGATCTGGGTCGAGTGCCATCCGCTGCTGGTGCGGGGTGAGCAGCGGCTGGTCGCGTTCCTGCAACCCGTGCACACGGACGTGCCGCACAGTCGCGGGCTGGTGGACCCGCTGACCGGGCTGCCGGGGCGGGCGCTGCTGCACGACCGGCTGGACCAGGCGTTGGCGCGGGCCCGCACGCACGGCACCGTCGTGACGCTGGTGCTGGTGGACGTGCACCGGCTGGCGGCGGTGAACGCCGAGCACGGGTTCCAGCGGGGCGACGAACTGCTGACCGTCGTCGGCGGCAGGCTCCGGGAGGGGCTGCGCGAGGACTACACGGTCGCCCGGTACGGCGGCGACGAGTTCGCGGTGATCGCCGAGCACAGCTGCGGCAACGGCGAGGCCGTGGCCGAGCGCGTCCGCGAGCTGGCCGGGCGCGCGGTGCGGATCGCGGGCACGCGGGTGCGGCCCGGCGTGCGGGTGTGCTGGGTGACCAGCGACGGAGCCGCGCCGATGCACTCGGTCATCGCGAACGTGGAGGAACGGCTGCGCACCTAGCCGCTGGTACGAAAAAGGGCTGAGCCCCCGACGCCGGATCGCGTCGGGGGCTCAGCCTTCGTTCCCAGGTGGAGCAGGTGTTTCAGCCGGTCACCACGATCAGATGCGGGACATCTGGATGGTGTCCTCGAGGGACCCGAACAGGGACTGGGTGTCCAGGCCCGCCAGGGCCGGAGCGCCGAGGGAGCGCTCGTCGCCCGCACCGGCGGCCTTGAGGGCGTCACCGGTGGTGTTGAGCTTCACGCCGCTCAGGGACGCGGTGGGCAGGGCCGTGCGGGTCGGGGTGTCCAGCGAGCGGGGCTGCGCGACCGGGGCGACCGGGACCACGACCGGGAGCGCCGGGACGGCGATCGGGGCCGTGGGCAGCGTCGGCAGGCTGCGGCCCGCGGGCGCCAGGGGCAGGAGGCCCCGGATCACCGGCGTGGAGCCGAAGCCACCGACCAGCGGGAGGGTGCCGCCGAAGGAGCGCTCCTCCTCCAGGGCGGGCGCGGTCGACGGCAGGCCCAGCCCGCTGGTCGGGAGGCCGAGGGAGGTCAGCTGGTCGGTGTCGGGGATGTGGTTCACCGGAAGGGTGCTCACCGTCTCCGAGCCGACGGGCAGGCGGCTCAGGTTGGTCAGGCTCGGGATCTCGGACGCGCCGAGCAGCCTGTCCACGCTGGCGGGGAGGTCGATGCCGCGGGGCGCCTCGTTGGAGCGCGCACCGTCGGCTTCCTCGCCGGTGGTCTGGGTGGTGGTCGTGTGGACGAGAGCGGTGGCCTGGCCGAGGACCTCGACCGGGATGTCGTAGACCTGCGCCGCTGCCTCGACCGGCACCGGCACGTCGTTCGCCGTGACCGCGTCGCCGTTGCCGGCGGTGGTCGTCTTGCCGCCCGCCTTGCTGAGCAGGGTGCTGTCCGAGGTGGTCTTCGAGATGCCCGCGGCCGTGACCGGCTCGCCGAACACCTCCGGCGCGGCGTTCGCCGGAACCGTGACCAGGTTGCCGGACACCGACGCGTCCTTGCCCGACGTGGTGCTGTCGCCGCCCGCGACGACCTTGGTGACGCCGAACGTGTTCGAGTCGCCGTTCGCCGCGGCGGTGACGGTGTCCGCGAAGGCCTGCACCGGAGCGGCGACCTGGGCCGCCACGGCGTTGCCCGAGAGGGAGCCGCGGTCACCGGTCGTGGTGACGTCGCCGCCCGCGAGGGAGCTGTAGTCGTTGGCGGCGTCGCTCTCGACGTTGCTGCCCGCGCCGACCGCGCTGCCGAAGACCTCGACGGCCGACGCCTCGGGGACGGAGACGACGTTGCCCGCGATCGCGCCTTCGGCGCCGTCGCTGACGGCGTCGCCGCCGGAGGTGGAGTCCAGCTCGGAGTCGACGTTCGAGGTGCCGTTGCCGACCGCGACGACGGTGTCGCCGAAAGCCTGCACCGGGTTCGAGGTGGGGGCCTGCACGATGTTGCCCGACGCGGAGCCGTGGTGACCGGTCGCGTTGGACGGGCCACCCGCGACCAGCACGGTGTCGCTGGCCGTGTCGGTGTTGGGGTTGCCGACGAGCGCCGCGGCGTCACCGAAGGCCTGCGCGCCGACGGCCGTGGGCGCGGTGACGATGTTGCTCGACACCGTGCCGTTGTCGTCCTGGCTGTTCGGCGTGCCGCCGGACGTGATGACCTTGTGCTCGTCGGTCGTGCTGGTCGGCGCTCCGACGACGCCCGCGGCCACGCCGTAGGCCTCGGCCGGGACCACGGCGGGCACCTGGGCGATGTTGCCCGACACGACGCTGTCGTTGCCGGTCGTGCCGTTGTAACCACCGGTGTCCGAGGTCACGTCGTTGTCGCAGAAGGCGGTGGCGTTGCCCGCACCGGCGACGGCGTCGCCGCACGCGTCAGCCGCTCCGGCGGGCGACGCGGAGAGGGTGTTCGCGGCGAGCACCGAGTGGTCGCCGTTGGTGTACGTGCCCTCGCCCGCCTTGGCGGTGACGTCGTTGCTGTGCTTCGCGGCGGTGTTGCCGATCGCCGAGACGGCGTTGCCGCCACCGGAGACGGGCAGCGCCACGGGCGCGTCGGCCAGGTTGCCCGAGAGCGTGGAACCCTCACCGGTCGTGCTGGTGAACCCACCGGCCTCGGCGTCGTTCACCGTGCTGCTGGTGGCGCTCGAGTTGGCCGCGCCCGCGATCGCGTTGTCGTCGACCGACACCGGGCCCGCGAGCTGCGGCTGGACCACGTTGCCCGCGAGCGTCGCCGGGTCACCGCTCGTCTGCGTCCACGAGGGGATGCCGTTGAGGCCGGTGCGCGTGGTGCCCGCGTCCGAGGTCGCGCTGTTCCTCGCGATCGAGTCGGCGTTGCCCGCCCCCGCCACGCCGTTGCCGTTCACGGCGGCGATCGGGGCCAGCGGCACGCCCACGACGTTGCCGCCGACGGAGCTGTTGTCGCCGTCGGTCTTCAGCGAGCCGAGGGACTCGGCGGAGGTGGCGGCGTCCGAGTCGGAGTAGGCGTTGCCGCCGCCACCGACCGCGTTGTTCGTCACCTGCGCGGGCACAGCGCCCTGCGCGGCGGCGATGTTGCCGGACAGCGTCCCGCGATCGCCGGACGTGGTGATGTCGCCACCGGTCGACGCGGCTTGGACGGCCGAGGTGTGCGCGTACGAGTTGCCCAGCACGGCGACCGAGTTGCCGGTGACCTGCGCCGGGACGGCGAGGCCCACGGCGACGACGTTGCCCGCGAGGGACCCGTTCGACCCGTCGGTCAGCACGGCGGCGGGCTGCGTGACGGTCTGGCCGCAGGTGGTGTCGACGCTCGCGTCGCTCCCGGCGGCGACGGCGTTGCCGCAGACGTCGACCGGGACGACGACGTTCGGCTGGACCACGTTGCCGCGGGTGGCCGCGGAGGTGTCGACGCGGTCACCCGCGTCGCGGACCAGCGGGTTCGCGCGGGAAACGCGGTCGTCGCTGATCTCGCGGTGGAACTCGGGCAGCTCGCGCTGGCTGGCGACCGGGAGGCCGACCGCGTTCTTCTCCATGTCGATCGGCACGGTGATGCCGCCGTCGATGGTCGACGGAGCGGCGTCGGGGTTGACGTTCTCCTGGGCAGAAGCGATGCCCGTACCGAGCATCAGCAAACCACCAGTAACCAGCGCGGACTGGATTCCGCGCTTTGCCCAGGTCTGCATTGAGACTCCTTTTTCCTTTGCGGGGATGTGGCGGGCGGCCGGACGCGAAGCGTCAGAAGTGGGCCACCCGGATCGAGGAAGGCTGGGTGCGCGGCATCTCGACCACAAAGGAGCGCGAAGAAAGAGCGCGCCGGTCGATTCCCCAGGACAGCGTGGGAGCTGTCTAGGACCGCGCGCTCAGATCAGTCAGGAGTGCTGCCGGGCTGCTTGCCCGGGAGCACGGAGATCCGCTCGGTGGTGGGCTTGAGCGCCCGAGCCACGGCGGAGTCGTAGGCGTTCACGAACGCGGCCTGCGAGGCCGAGTTCTGGCTGCCCGCCGAGCCGGAACCGTCGCCACCGCAAGAGCAGTGCACCGGCGCGTTGACCGGCGGAGCGAACGGGGCGAACGGCAGCGGAGAGGGGTCTCCGGGGAAATCGGGACGCGCGTCGTCACCCGGCGCGGTGCGGGGGGTGACGGGCTGCCACGTCCACGGGTCGCCGACCGGCGAGAAGGACGTGGCCTGGGCTTCCACGACGGGTGTGCCGACCGAGACCGGTGCGACGCTGTCGTCGATCGGGGAAGGCACCACGGGCACAGCGGTAGCGGTCTTGTCGACCTGGAACAGGGCGTCGGGCTGGAGGACTCCGACCAGACGAGGCTGCTCGAACCAGGACCCCACCTCGTCGAGGCCGCCGCGGAGCTGGTCCGCCACCTCTTCGAGCTTCGGGGCGGTGGCGGCGCGCGCTTTCTCCTGCTCGGCGCGCAGCGCCTCGTCGATCCCGACCACGGTCTGGGTGGCGGGCGTGACGACCGGGGCGATCGCGGTGTTCACGCGAGCGGGCAGCACCTCGTCGAACGCGTGCTGCGACGCTCCGGCGGACACCGCCGACACCACGTCCGGGTCCGGCGCCTCGGCGGCCGCCGTGGCCGTGGACAGCACCCAGGCGGCGGCGGTGCTCGCCGCCGCGCCGCCGAGCACCAGGAGAGCGCGACCGAGGGCACGCCGAAGACGGCACGCCCCCGTTCCCGCTCGCTGGTCCACGGCAGACAACCCGGATACCTCCACCTCGACTGGGACGTCGACCGCAGTGGTCAAGTCGACTTCGTGAGCCTGCCAGGGAGGACCTCGGAACCGCACGCTCCCGGGTGCCCGTTCGTCACATCGTGTGACGAACACACTGTGACATCACCCGTGACGCTCAGTGCTCATTCCACGTCAGATCCTCTTGAGCACCCGTGCGGCGCCTGCCGCCGCCGTCGACGCGAGGATCCAGCCGACCGCGATCTGCACGCTGGAAATCCACTGGGAAGCGCCCACGAACCGCCACTTCCCGTCCTGGCCGAGGTCCACGATGGGGATCAGCAGGTCCATCGAGAGCAGCCACGGGTTCCACACCGGGTCCTCGTCGGAGTTGAGCTTGAGCATCACGTGCCAGTCGAACCAGAGCGAGCCCGCCAGCCAGAACACCAGCAGCCACGCGATGGCCAACCACGGTCGGTAGCCGTACCCGACCGTCCACCGCTGGAGGAACCCCCACACCTGGCCCGCCCGGCCCAGCTCGGAGTAGCGCCGGTGCTGCTTCTCCAGCTGCACGTGCTGCGCCAGCTCCTCCTCCCCGCCGTCGCGGTAGACGGCGGCGAGCTGCTCGTACGGCCCCGGCGCGAAGTCCGGCTGCACCTCCCGCAGCCACCGCAGCCGGGTGTGCACGTCCACCTCCGGCGACGCGGAGATCGAGTCGAAGCTGAAGTCCTCCACGTCGACGCCGCCGGTCGCCGCCCACAGCCCCGGCCCGTCCGACACCGACGTCGCCCTGACCCTGGTCAGCACGACCCGGCCGACCGGGATCTGCTTGTCGGACAGCCGCAGCACGAGCTGGTGCACCTGGAGGCCGTAGGCGTTGAGCGCGATGTCGCCGCCGGGACCGCCCAGCCGGGCGCCCGCGAACGTGGCCATCTTGCTGACCTCGGCCAACCTGATCCGCACGCCGCCGACGGCGTGGAAGCCGTAGCTGCACAGGAGGTCCTTGCCGATCGTGGCGACACGCGCGTCGAGCGACGGCTTCACCGTGCCGTCGCCGCGGCGGCGGGGGTGCGTCAGCTTCGCGCCCGAGCAGTCGAGCGTGGACCCGATGTGCGCGTTCTGCAGCCGGATCGACCCCTTCGCCTGGAGGTCGCGCAGGAACAGGGTGCCGCCGACGCGCAACCGGTCCGCGAACAGGACGTCGATGCCGGGCCCGAACAGCTGCACGCCGGACAGGCTCATGCTGCCGCGCACGTGCGCGTCGACCAGCCGCACCTGCCCGTACGCGCGCAACGCCGACTCGTGCTCCCCGTCCCCGGTGAACCCGCCGTTGACCGCGCCGCGCGCCTCGACGTCCCCGCGCACCTGGACGCCGTCGGCGTGCAGCGCGACCGGGATGCGGTGCACCACCGGGTCGGCCTGGTCCTCCAGCTCCTCGAGCGCGTCCGGCCGCCCGATCACCGCACCGGACATGCGCAGGTACCCGCCGATGTCGGCGTTCGGCAGCCGCACCGTGCCGGAGGAGGTGAACCCGTCGTCCAGTTCGACGTTGCCGTCGACCTTGATCCGGTCCGCGACCAGCGCGGCGGACTCGTCGGCCGTCCCGCGCGGGATCACCAGCACCGGCCGGTCCACCACGCTCGTCGACCGCAGCCGAGCCCCGGAGAAGACGACGTCCCCACCGACACGCGCCCCGTCGAGCAGCACCCGCCCCTCGGCGGTGAACCGCCCGCCTTCGCTGTCGCAGAAGAGGTTGCCCGCGATCACCACCCCGGACGCCTCCAGCGCGTCCTGCGCCGGGTTGATCAGCCGAGCCCCACCGAGGTGCACGCTGCCGCCGATGTTCGCACCGCGCAGCCGCACCTCCCCGTTGGCCCGCAGCGCGATCGCCTGGACCGACCCCGAGACGCGGATCCGCGCGGCCAACAGGGCGTGATCCCCACGACTGCGCAGCACCGCGCCCGCCAACCGCAACGTGCCCTCGACCGTCGCGTCGGTCAGGTCGACAACACCGTCACTGGTGAACCCCGCCTCCAGCACGAGGTCGCTCGCCACCCGCAGGTTCCGCCCCCACAACCCCGGAACCCGACAGCCACGCATCCGCAGCCCCACCAGGTGCGCCATCCGCACGTCCGGCGGCTGCTCGAACGAGCATTCCCGCAGGTCGATCACGATCCGCAGCCGAGCACCCTCGAGCGCGAACACCCCCACCACGGTCGCCCCGCTCAACCGCAGAGCGGGAACGCCAGGACTCCGCACCCGGTAAACCCCGGTCAACAACCCGGACAGGACGGACCCGCGAACGGTCCGCTCAGCCCGGTCCTTGGTCCCCTCACGGAGGTCGATCGGCACCCCGGACGCGTACGCCAGGCACACCCGGCGTTCCACCGCGGTCAGGTCGTCAGCCATCACACCCCCGTTTCGCCACGATCTGATCACCTCGACCACGGTGCTGACCAGTGTCGAGCGGGATACGGTGACCAGCGTGACCGCACCGGAGTCGGAGATCAGCAACCGAGTGCCCAGGCTGCTGCGCATCAGCGCGGCACTGAGCTGGCGCTTCGTGGCGGTGGTGGCCGCCCTCTACGTGGTCGCGAACGTGGTGTCGTTCCTGGCCACGATCGTCATCCCGGTAGCCATCGCACTCCTCCTGGCCGCACTGCTGTCCCCCTTGGTCGCCCAACTGGTGCAGCTCCGCGTCCCCAGGGGCCTGGCGGCGGGTTTGGTCCTGATCGGCGGCATCGCCGTCGTGGGCGGCGTCCTCACCTTCGTGATCACCGAGTTCTCCAAGGGCCTCCCGGAACTCCAGACCCAGGTCTCGGCCAGCCTCGACACCATCAGGGGCTGGCTCAAGGACGGCCCACTGCACCTCAGCGACGTCCAGCTCCAGCAGTACCTGGACAACGCCCTGAACACGATCAAGGAAAACCAGTCCGAGATCACCTCAGGCGCCCTGACGACGGCAGCCACGGTGGGCGAACTCCTGACCGGCATCCTCCTGGCCCTGTTCACCCTGATCTTCTTCCTCCACGACGGCGACGGCATCTGGCGCTTCGTGGTGAGAGCAGTCCCCGCAGACGTCCGCGCCCGAGCGGACGTGGCAGGCCGCCGAGGCTTCGCCTCCCTGGTCAGCTACGTCCGCGCCACAGCAGCAGTAGCAGTCGTGGATGCGGTAGGCGTGGGCATCGGCCTGTGGATCGTCGGCGTCCCGCTGATCGTCCCGCTGTCAGCCCTGGTGTTCCTGGGCGCGTTCATCCCGATCATCGGCGCGGTCATCACCGGCGCGGTCGCGGTCTTGATCGCCCTGGTGGCCAACGGCCCGGTAGCAGCCTTGGTCGTCTTCGCAGTACTGATCGGCGTCATGCAACTGGAAAGCCACGTACTACAGCCCCTGCTCCTGGGCCGCGCAGTAAAACTGCACCCCCTCGCAGTAGTCCTGGCCATCACCGCGGGCCTGGTGGTGGGCGGCATCTCCGGCGCACTACTGGCAGTACCACTACTGGCAGTGCTGAACTCCGGCATCCGCTCTCTGCTCTCAGACTCGGACGCCACAGTCAGCCCCTCAGAAGTCAACGTCCACGCCCCCCAGGCAAGCGGCCCCAAAGACGGCACAGGCGACCGCGTAGAAGACTTCACAGACGAAATCAAGAAACTCAAGGACTAGCCCCAGCACAGTCCTCTCGACCCACTGACCAACGCGACTTCAGCGGGCCCCCGGCCCCAACCCCACCCCGTGACCAATCAAGCACGGACTCTTCGGCCCCCGGCCCAGACTCAGCCCCGTGACCAACCGGGGCCGGACTCCGTTGGGCCCCCGGCCCCAACTCAACCCCGTGACCAACCGGGGCTGAACTCTTTCGGGCCCCCGGCCGCCACTCGCACCGCTCCCCATCGTTCCGTGCCGGCAGGTTCTTCAACCCCTACCCCTGGCAGCCCCCGATTGTTCTTGCGCCCCCACCCTCTTTCGTCTTGTCAAGGCGTCTTTCCAGCCTTGACAAGACGAAAGAGGGTGGGACAATCGGCGCAATCGGGGGTTCCCCCCTCCAAAGAACAAGCCCTCGCAAGCGTCCCCTAAAAGCGAGAACCCCCCAACACATACGCTAGACCAGGGGTACGACACTCCCACGTACCCGCAGCTCAGACCACCCGAGCAGCCCGATCAACAACCCCCCAACTCGACAGTATCTTCAGCTTCTCCTCCGAAGGCGACCCAGTATCAGCGGTGTACACGATCAACGACATCCCAGGATCCGCAGGAGGCACCAACGTCTCGTAATTGATCGCCATAACCCCCACGGCCTCGTGGTAAAACCGCTTACTCCCATGCGTATGCCGAAACACCCGATAATCCGCCCAATACCGAGCGAACTCCTCCGATGCGGCACTCAACTCGGCCACCAACGCCCCCAGCACCGGATCAGCCGAATCCCGCCCCCCGGCCACCCGCAAAATCGCCACCATCTGCTCAGCGATCACAGCCCAATCCGGGTAAACCACCCGAGCCTTCGGATTCAGGAACATCCACCGAACCATGTTCCGCTCCCCCACCGGCATGGCAGGGAAGTCGTCGATCAACACCGTCCCCATCCGGTTGATCGCGACAACCTCCAACCGAGGCCCGTGCAACACAGCAGGCGTCGGATCCAAAGCGTCGATCATCATCCGCACCGCGGGCCGAGCCCGAACCGGCCGCACCCCGACCCTCGCCCCAGACGGCTTCACCAGCTCGAACAGATGCGCCCGCTCCAACTCGTCCAACCGCAACGCGTCGGCCACCGCCGAAAGCACCTGATCGGACACGTTCCGAGCCCGTCCCTGCTCCAACCGGTTGTAGTAGTCGACGCTCACCCCGGCCAGCAGCGCCAACTCCTCCCGCCGCAACCCGGCAACCCGCCGACTCCCGGCCCGCCACGGCAACCCCACGTCGTCCGGCGTCAACCGAGCCCTCCGGGACCGAAGGAACTCGCGGAGCTCACTGGGTTGGGCCATGCCCCCATTCTCACCACCCCCTCACCACGCGCGCGAGCGCGAAGGGGGCACTGGTGGTGCCAGGTTCACCGGTGCCAACGAACCAGTTCCCCCACCCACCCGCACCCACTTGGCTAAGAGCTCACCAGCAAGAACGAGGAGCACCCCGAAATGCCCATGCCAACCAACCCCCCGAAGAACCCCTCCAGCCCCTTCGCGAGCTTCTCCGGCCACCACATCGGCATCCGCGTCCCAGACTACGAAGCGGCCAAGGCCTGGTACACCGAGAAGCTCGACTTCCGAGTCCTCCAGGAATGGCCCTACGGCGACCTGAAGCTCGCCTACCTCAGCCCCCCGAACGACGACGACTTCCACGTCGAACTCCTGGCGGGCCCGGTCCCCACCCCGAACCCCGTCCTCGACGACCTCGCCGAGAGCCTCACCCGCGGCGGCTACCAGCACGTCTGCGTCCACGTCGAGAACGTCGACGCCGCGCGGGAGGAACTCCTCCGGCGCGGCGTCGACATGGTCGGCGAACCGTTCGAGATCGAGCAGATCAGCCGCAGGCTCGCGTTCTTCCGCGACCCGTGGGGCAACATGTTCGAGCTCTCGGAAACCCTCCCCGGCGCGGGGGCGTGAGCTACATCCGGGCGCGGGCCGCCACGAACGCGTCGACGGCCCGGTTCACGTCCGCCGTCGTGTGGCCGGCGGACATCTGCGTCCGGATGCGGGCCTTGCCGTGCGGCACGACCGGGTAGGAGAACCCGATCACGTAGACGCCCTGTTCCAGCAGCAGGTCGGCCATCCGGCCTGCCTCGGCGGCGTCGCCGATCATCACCGGGATGATCGGGTGCTCGCCGGGCAGCAGGTCGAAGCCCTCGGCGGTCATCCGCGACCGGAACAGCGCCGAGTTCTCCCGCAGGCGGGTCAGCAGGTCGCCGGACGAGCTGATCAGGTCCAGCGCGGCGATCGACGCGGCCGTGATGGACGGCGCGAGCGAGTTGGAGAACAGGTACGGCCGGGACCGCTGCCGCAGCATCTCGACGATCTCCCGACGGCCGGAGACGTACCCGCCGCTGGCTCCGCCGAGCGCCTTCCCGAGGGTGCCGGTCACGATGTCGACCCGGTCCTGCACGCCGAACAGCTCGGGCGTCCCGCCGCCGTTCGGGCCGGTGAAGCCGACCGCGTGCGAGTCGTCGACCATCACCAGCGCGTCGTACCGCTCGGCCAGGTCGCAGATCTCGTCCAACGGCGCGAGGTAGCCGTCCATCGAGAACACGCCGTCGGTGGCGATCAGCCGGTACCGGGCGTCGGCCGCGTCCTTGAGCCGGCGCTCCAGGTCGTCGAGGTCGCGGTTCTTGTAGCGGAACCGCCGCGCCTTGCAGAGCCGGACGCCGTCGATGATCGACGCGTGGTTCAGCTCGTCGGAGATCACCGCGTCCTGGTCGGTCAGCAGCGTCTCGAACAGGCCGCCGTTGGCGTCGAAGCAGGAGCTGTACAGGATGGTGTCCTCGGTGCCGAGGAACCGCGACAACCTGGCCTCGAGCTGCTTGTGCGGTTCCTGCGTGCCGCAGATGAACCGGACGGACGCCATGCCGAAGCCCCAGCGGTCCAGCGCGTCCTTGGCGGCGGCGACCAGCACGGGGTGGTCGGCGAGGCCGAGGTAGTTGTTGGCGCAGAAGTTCAGCACCTCGTCGCCGGACCCGACCCGGATCTCGGCGTTCTGCGCGCTGCCGATCACCCGCTCGGACTTGTACAACCCCGCCGACTTGATCTCCGAGATCCCCGCGAGCAGGTCGTCCTTCATCGCGCCGTACATCAGGCCTCCGTCCAATCCAGCACGACCTTGCCGCACTTGCCTTCACGGGCCGTCGCGAACGCCTGGGCGTGGTCGCGGTAGCCGAACTTGTGGGTGATCACCGGGGTGAGGTCGAGGCCGCGCTGGAGCAGCACGGACATCGAGTACCAGGTCTCGAACATCTCGCGGCCGTAGATGCCCTTGACGTGCAGCATCTTCAGCACGACGCTGCTCCAGTCGACCGCGAACTCCTCGGCGGGCAGGCCCAGCATCGCGATGCGGCCGCCGTGCGCCATGTTCGCGATCATGTCCTGCATCGCGATCGGCTTGCCGGACATCTCCATGCCGACGTCGAAGCCCTCGGACATGCCGAGTTCGGCCTGCGCGTCGGCGATGGTGGCCGTGGCGACGTTGAGCGCCAGGTCCACGCCGACCTTGCGGGCGAGGTCGAGGCGGTGCTCGCTCACGTCGGTGATCACGACGTTGCGCGCGCCCGCGTGCTTCGCGACGGCGGCGGCCATGATGCCGATCGGACCCGCGCCGGTGATCAGCACGTCCTCGCCGATGACCGGGAACGACAGCGCGGTGTGCACGGCGTTGCCGAACGGGTCGAAGATCGCGGCCACGTCCAGGTCCACCTTGTTGCGGTGCACCCAGGCGTTCTCCTGCGGCAGGACCGCGTACTGGGCGAACGCGCCGTCGACGTGGACGCCGAGGCCGCGGGTGTTCGCGCACAGGTGGCGGCGGCCCGCCTTGCAGTTGCGGCAGGTGCCGCAGACCAGGTGGCCCTCGCCGGAGACCATGTCGCCGACCCGGACCCCGTTCACCGCCACGCCGATCTCGATGACCTCGCCGACGAACTCGTGGCCGAGGACCAGCGGCGCCTTGACGTTGCGCGCGGCCCACTCGTCCCACGAGTCGATGTGCAGATCGGTGCCGCAGATGCCGGTGCGGAGCACCTTCACCACCACGTCACCAGGGCCCGCGACGGGGTCGGGGACGTCGACGAGTTCGAGTCCCGGCCCGGCGGCCACCTTGACCAGTGCCTTCATGACGCGCAGTGTCACCTGTCTCGAGTTGTGCAGTCCATCAGGACTTTCTGCAATCCCTTGTCAGCTCAGCTTCACAAGGGTGGCGCACTACTCGCGCCGCCGGTAAGTGGAACCCCCACCACCGCGCGACGCCACTCGAGACCCACCGGTCGGGGGACGGTTCAGGCCTTGCGCACCCGGAACCCCGGCATCCGCACGAGGTACGGGCCGATCCGCACCATCCGGACCTGCTTGATCTGCACCGACCCCGCGCGCACGGCGCCGGTCAGCACGAAGTGCGGCCTGCCCTCGCCGCCGCCGGACTTGTCCGAGACGCTGCCCGCGGCCATCTCGATCTCCTCGGTGTCCACCGTCGCGCCCTCGGGCAGCAGGATCGACACCGACCCGGCCGTCACGTCCAGCTCGACCGTCACCACCGCGTGCGGGATGTCGGCCTCGGAGAAGTCGAGGTCGGTCGACCCCATCCGGTTGCGCACGACCAGTTCCCGCGGCACCGCCCACTGCCCCTTGCGGGACACCGACGACATGGTGTTCTTGATCTCGACCCGGTCCTTCGGCACGACGGCCTTGGGCGCCTGCTCGTTGTGCGTCATGCCCGGCAGGTCGACGAGCACCGCGTTCAGCTCGCCGCGGGTCTTCGCGACCAGCGCCACGTCCGTGCGCGTGGAGAACTCGTCCAGCGTGATCAAGCCCTGGCCGATGGCCTTCTGGAGCAGGCCGATCACGTGCTCCCGCTCGGCGTCCGAGACCCTGAAGTCCTTGGGGTCGGTCATGGTCAAGCCTCCGGTTCGGCGTCGAGGCCGTGTTCGATCGCGTAGCGGGCCAACTCGACCCTGTTGTGCAGCTGGAGCTTCCGCAGCGTCGACTGCACGTGGTTCTCCACAGTCCGGTGCGAGATCACCAGTCTCGTCGCGATCTGCCGCGCTGTCAGGCCTTTCGCCACAAGTCGGAGGACCTCCGTCTCCCGGTCCGTCAGCTGCGGCTCGTCCTGCTCGTCCGGGCTCGCGGCCATCCGGCGGTACTCGCCCAGCACCAGCCCGGCCAGTCCGGCGGTGAACACCGCGTCGCCCGCGGCGGTCCGGTTCACCGCGTCCACCAGTTCCTCCGCCGACGCGGACTTCACCAGGTAGCCGGACGCGCCCGCCTTCACGGCCTGGAGCACGTCGTCGTGCTCGCCGCTCGCGGACAGCACGAGAACCCTGGTCCCCGGCAGCTCGCCGGTGATCATCGCGGTGGCGTCGACACCGGACAGCTCGCCGAGGTTGAGGTCCATCAGCACCACGTCCGGCCGCACCGCGCGGGCGATCCGCACCGCCGAGCCCGCGTCCGCCGCGGTCGCGACCACCTCGAACCCGCGTTCCGCCAGATCCCGCGCCACGCCGTCGCGCCACAGCGGGTGGTCGTCGACCACCATCACCGAAACCGTCACCGGACTCCCCCTACTCGGAACACGCGCACTTCCCACTCCGTGCCCTCGCCGGGCCCGGTCTGCAAGTCGAGGGTGCCGCCGAGGAGCGCGACCCGTCCCCGGATCGACTTGGCGATCCCCATCCGGCCCTCGGCCTCGGCCACGTCGATGCGGCCCTCGGGGATGCCGGGGCCGTCGTCGCGGATGCTGACCACGACCTCCTCGCCCAGGTCCTCCAGCAGCACCCACGCCTTGGCGTCGCGGCCCGCGTGCTTGTCCACATTGGACAGCATCTCCCGGACGACGGCCGTCAGCTCCAGCGCGACCACCGCGGGCAGCATCACCTGCGTGCCGGGCGTGGACACCTGCACCCGCTGCGTCGCCAGGAGCTGCAACGCGGGCCGCAGGTCAGCGTCACCATCCACTGTGGACTCGACCGGCGACGCCGCGACCAGCGACCGCAGCGCCACCTCCTGCTCGCCCGCCAGCTCGGCCAGCTCCGCGGCCTCGCCGCCCAGCTCCATCCCGCGCTTGCGCACCCGCGCCAGCACCTGGAGCACGCCGTCGTGGATCGACCGGGCCAACCGCTCGCGCTCCGCCGTCGCCGCCTCGGTCCGCAACGCCTGCGCCAACCGCACCGCCGACCGGCGGGCCGTCGTCGCGGCCATCCCGACCACGAACCCGGCTCCCGCGAGCAGCACGACGTCCCGCACGAGGTCGACGCTCATCGCCCCGCGGTTCAGGTAGGTGACCAGTCCGACGATCCCACCGCCCGCCGCGCCCGCGTACCGGCCCGCCAGCGCGCCCGCCGCGACCGCGGGGCCGCACGCCCAGATCGTGGTGATCAGCGGGACGTTGGTGAGGAGCTGCAGATCGGTCATGATCAGCCGCGACGTCGACATCAGGCCGCAGGAGAGCACCAGGTCCGCCACCACGACCCACGGCAGCCTGCCCGACTCGCGGCTGTACGCGCGCGTGGTGAACACCGTCCACGCCGCCATCACGCCGATGACGGTCCACGCCAGCCACGGCCGCGCGTACCCGCTCGAATGCACGGCCGCGTTGCCCAGCGCGAACAAGAACGTCACTATCCGTAGCGCGACTGTCCCCCGCCACAGGTGCGCGACGGGGTCTTCGAGCACAGATGGCCCCTCGCCGTCCGACTTGATGTGCACGGTGTGCTCCCTTCGGACCCCATCCTGCCGTGCGGGAGTGGCGCAGCTAACCCCCAGGTGGACGTCTACTGCCTGTGAGAACGATGTGCAAGGCTTGCGGCCGAGTCTGGTGACCCGCTGTCGCGGCCACCACGTCGGCACTCCCACGGCGGGGAGGGATGCAGTGCGCGACTGGCCCTTGTGGACGCTGCGCTGGCCCGCGCTCGCGTACTGGCTCGTCGTCGACCTCGCCGCGCTGGCCGTGGTCACCTACGTCATCGTCGCCACCCCTACGCCTTCGTCGGCGGACGTCGGGCGGTTCGCGGCGGTCGCGGGGACGGCGGGGGCGGTGATCATCGGTAGTTCGATCTACAGCCACCGGTTGGGGGAGACCGAGCGGAACCCGTGGGCCGCGCACCTGTGTTATCTGACGGCCGGGATCATCGCGCTGCCGCCGAACCTGCTGGTGCTGTTGTTGTTCGGGCCCGCGTTGCACGGGGTGTTGACGCAGCGGCCGGAGTCGCACCGGTGGTTGTTCACGTTGTCGGCGACGGCGTTGGCGGTGTTCGCGACGCGGTTCGTTTTCGGGTGGAGTCATCCGGCTGGTGAGCTGGGGATGATGGTGGTCGGGGCGACGGTGTTGTTGCTGCTCCGGTCGGGGTTGATCGCGTTGGGGTTGCACCTGCGGCGGCCTGCCGCGCCTCGGGAGGAGGTGATCGGGGAGCCGATCGATGTGATCCTCGGGATTGTCGCCGTCAGCCTTGGGGGGTTGATGGGGTGCGTGGCCAGCGCGATGGCCGTGCACACGTTGATCGCTGGGCCGCCCATGGCGTTGTTGGAGCGGGCCGCGCAGTTGCCGCAGTGGCGGCGGTCGGCGCAGAGGGATGCGAAGACCGGGTTGTCCAATGCCGTGCACTGGGATTCGCAGGCTCGGGGGGAGTTGGCCAAGGGGCGTGGTGACGGGCGGTCCATGGCGGTGATGCTGATGGATCTGGATCACTTCAAGCGGGTGAACGACCAGGTTGGGCATTTGGCCGGGGATGCTGCTTTGGGGGCCATCGCGTTGTTGTTGAGCGCTTCCACTCGGCGGGGGGATTTGGTGGGGCGGTTCGGGGGAGAGGAGTTCGTGGTGCTTCTTCCCGATGCTTCGCCGGAGGTCGCCGAGGCTGTTGCGCAGAGGATGAGGCATGCGGTGGCCGGGTTGTCGGTGCCCACTGTGGCTACTGATGGGCGGCACCACGTGTTGTCCGGGTTGACGGTGAGCATTGGGGTGGCTACCACCGGGCGGTTTGGGTATGAGTTGCCGGATTTGTTGGTGGCCGCCGATTCGGCGTTGTTGGCCGCCAAGGGGTATGGGCGGAATCTGGTGGAGATGGCTTGAGGGGTCTTTGACCTGCGGGTACGTGGGAGTGTCGTACCCCTGGTCTAGCGTATGTGTTGGGGGGTTCTCGCTTTTGGGGGACGCTTGCGAGAGCTTGTTCTTTGGGGGAACCCCCGATTGCGCCGATTGTCCCATCCTCTTTCGTCTTGTCAAGGCTGGAAAGATGCCTTGACAAGACGAAAGAGGATGGGGGCGCAAAAGCAATCGGGGGCTGCCAGGGTTGGGGGTTGAAGAACCTGCCGGCACGGAACGATGAGGAGCGGTGCGAGTGGCGGCCGGGGGCCCGAAAAAGTCCGACCGCCGATGGTCACGGGGTTGAGTCTGGGCCGGGGGCCCAACGGAGTCCGGCCCCGGTTGGCCACGGGGCTGGGTCTGGGCCGGGGGCCCAACCGGTATGCGCCAGTTGGGCATGGGGGCCGGTTGGGGCCGGGGGCCAAGGCAGGCGTCAGTTGGTCGCGAGGTTGGGTTGGGCCAGGAGTAGCCCTGAGCCTCCATGCCCTCGCCAGCCGACATGGACTGCTTTGCCCGGCCTCAATTCGCATCGCACCCAACCCACCCCAACTGCTGGTGCGTCGGTCCGAACGCGTGCCGATCGCAACCGCCACGGGACTGGGTCTTCGACTCGTGAGTTGGGTGGTGGTGGTTGTGGGGTCAGTATTGGGGGGTGATTGATCCTCGGCGGTTGCCTGTGTTGCGGGCGTTGGCTGATCACGGGACTGTGACCGCGGCTGGGAAGGCGTTGCACTTGACGCCTTCTGCTGTGTCGCAGCAGTTGGCTGCCCTTGAGGCTGAGACTGGGCAGGCGCTGTTGCGGCGGCGGGGGCGGCGGGTTTCGTTGACCGCTGCCGGGGAGTTGTTGGTGGGGCACGCCAATGCTGTTGCTGCTGAGTTGGAGCGGGCGCAAGCCTCCTTGGCGTCGTTTGCCGCGGGGGCTGCTGGGCAGGTCAAGGTTGCCAGTTTCGCGTCTGCCATCAGTCAGGTGGTGGCGCCCGCTATTGCTTCGTTGCGGCGCAGTGCGCCTCAGTTGTCCCTTGTGGTTCGGGATGTTGAGGGGCATGCCAGTTTGCCGTTGTTGTTGGACGGGGAGATCGATCTGGCCGTCACCGAGGAGTACCGGCCCGCTGACGATGTGCGGGTCGCTCGGTTTCCGTTGTACAGCGAGCCTTTTGACGTCGTGGTGCCCGCTGGGCATCTGTTGGCTGAGCGGACGACCATTGACGTGCGTGATCTCGTCGATGACGACTGGGTTGCGCCGTTGGCCGGGAATCCGTGTCGGGATGTCGTGACCGTTGCTGTTCCCCACGCGCGGATCGTGCATACCTCAGACGATTTTCGGGCCGTGGTGGCGTTGGTGGCGGCTGGGGCCGGGGTGGCTTTGGTTCCGCGCAACGCGTTGGTGGAGGTGCCCGGCGCGATCGTCGTCCCTGTTCGGGGGACGCCGCCGTTGCGCCGGGTCTACGCCGCCACCCGGTTGGGGAGTGAAGGGCATCCGGTGATCAAAGCCGTGGTGGACGCGCTAGTGGGGGGCCCTGGCCGCGACCTTGGCTGAGGCCGGGTCCGCCGCGGCCAGTGCGCCTCGTGCTGCCAGTTGGCAGACGTCGAGGCTGGTCGCGGCGAGTTTCGCGCCTACGCCCGCCAAGGCCGTGTGGTTCATCGAGAGGCTGGTGACGCCCATGCCGGTGAGGACGCAGGCGAGCAGGGGGTCTGCCGCTGCCTCGCCGCAGACGCCCACGGGGGTGCCGGTCGCCACGCCCACCTCGCCCACGAGCTTGATGAGGCGCAGCAGTGCAGGCTGCCACGGGTCGTTGAGGGCTGCCACCGCGCCTACCTGGCGGTCTGCGGCGAAGAGGTACTGCGCCAGGTCGTTGGTGCCCAAGGAGACGAAGTCGACCACCGCGGCGATTTCGCGGGCGGTCATGGCGGCGGCGGGGATTTCGATCATCACGCCTGCTCGGGGGATGCCCGCGGCGCGGGCGCGCTTGACGAACCAGGCTGCCTCGGCCGCGGTGGCGACCATGGGGGCCATGACGGAGACGTCTGCTCCGCTGTCCTTCGCGGCCAGGGCGATGGCTTCCAGCTGGCGGTCGATGATTTCGGGCTTGTCGAAGGCGACTCGGACGCCGCGGACGCCCAAGGCGGGGTTGGGTTCGGGCTCGGGGGCGAGGAAGGCCAAGGGCTTGTCCGCGCCCGCGTCGAGGGTGCGGACGACCACGGGCTTGCCCGCGAACGGGGTGAGGACGGCGGCGTAGGCCTTGCGCTGTTCCTCGACCGTGGGTTCCTCGGTGGCGGAGAGGAAGCAGAACTCCGTGCGGAACAGGCCCACGCCCTCCGCGCCCGCCGCTGCTGCCGCGGCGGCGTCGGCGGGGGAGCCGACGTTGCCGAGCACCTTGACGCGGTGGCCGTCGCGGAGGATGCCGACGCCGTTCCAGATGGGCTTTCCGGTGTTGCCCGCGCTGCGGACGGTGCCGTCGGACTCGCGGACGTCGCCGGTGTCGCCGTCGACGGCGAGCGCGGTTCCGGTGAAGGCGAGGACGCCGCGGACGGCGACGACGGCCGGGATGCCGAGTGAGCGGGCGAGGATCGCGGTGTGCGAGGTGGGGCCGCCCTCCTCGGTCACCAGTGCCAGGACCTTGGTCGGGTCGAGGCCCGCGGTGTCGGCGGGGGCGAGGTCGCGGGCCACGAGGACGCTCGGGCCGTCGAGGTCGGGGACGCCGGGGGCGGCGAGGCCGAGGAGTTCGGCGACCAGGCGGTCGCGGACGTCCTGGACGTCGCGGGCGCGTTCGGCCATGTAGCCGCCCGCGGCCTGGAGCACGGTGATGAAGCCGCCCGCCGCCTGGTGCACCGCGCGGGCCGCGGGTAGGGACTCGTCGGTGACGAGCTTCTCGGCCTGCGCCAGCAGGGACGGGTCGGACGCCATCGCGGCGGTCGTCTCCAGCACGGCCTTGGCGTCGCCCTCGACGGTCTCGGCGCGGGCGAGCAACCGCTGTGCCACGACGTCCGCGGCGGGCCGGATGCGCGCGGACTCGGCCGCCGGGTCGGCGGGCGCGGGCGTGGCCGGGGGTTCGCCCAGCGGTTCGGCGACTCGGACAACGGGGCCGGAAGCCCGACCGGAACTGACACCGACACCGCTCAGACGCGCGCTCGACATGGTCTAGACCATACCCTTCGGGTGGACGGTGGTTCCGCCCAGTGTGACGTGGACGGCAGGCAGACGACAGCCAACACGGCCGGGACCACGCGCGCTACCCACCGGAGCCGACGATCCACTGAGGACACTCGACCGTGTGCCGCCACACCACCGGTTCGAGTGGTGAAGGGCTAGTGAAACCTATTCACATGGCGACACTTCACCCTCTCCAGGGACAATTCGTCACCCCCCGAAAGCACTAGTTTAAATCGTCCCCGACCCTTTTCCCGCCCCGACAGGCGACAGAAGTCCCTGGAGCTCCACTTGAACAGAGCAGTAGGGCTGGCGCTGGCAGCAGCGCTGGTCAGCACCTGTTCGCCGTTGTTCGTCACCCCGACGGCGAGCGCCGACCAGAATGACGGAAAACTCACCGTCCGCGTTGTCCGAGACGTGAACGGAAATGGTTCCCACGAAGCCGCTCTCGAACTCGGCGTCGCGGGAATCAAGGTCAGGGTCACCGCGCCGAACGACCAGAGCGCCGAGGGCACGACCGCGGCCGACGGCACGGTCGCCGTCGACACCACCGCGCTGCCCGGCGGCAGGTACCGCGTCCAGGCGACGATCCCGGACGCGCTGTCGTACCTGAAGCCCGCGCCCGCGGGAGCGGGGCTGTCGAGCCTCACCGAGTTCGTGGACGTGTCGGCGGGCAAGGCGGCCGACGTCACGATGGGCGTGTGGAACCCGGCCGACTACTGCCGGGACGGCGTGGTCTACGTCGGCGGCGTCTGCTCCGGCGAGTCCACGCAGCAGACCAGTGACCTGAAGGCCGCGGTCCACAAGTTCGCCGGTGGCGCGTTCGGCACGTCCCCCGCGCTGACCAAGTCGCTCGACTTCGTCAGCGGCGCGTCGGACTACGTGCGGCCGCAGAGCGCGAAGTGGTTCCCGTGGACCGCGAACCGGCCGACCATCCACGCGGCCAACGACGTATACGACACGTACCCGATGCCGTGGCTGACCAACATCGGAATCGACCTGAACCGGGCCTGCCTGGAGGCCGACGGCACCTACTCGTGGGAGGGCACCGGGACGTGCCCGAACAACGCCCCCGCCGATGAGGCCGTCGAGTACTACCCCGGCGAGAAGCTCTCGTACGTGCACACCGAGACCTCGCAGGGCGGTCTCGCCGTCGTGCACGGCGAGGACCGGCTGCCCGCGATCGTGATGGACCCGACCGCGCAGCGCGCCGGCGGCATCGGCTGGTTCGACGACGTCGACGGCTCGATGTACGCCGACGACCACGACAACGCGGACAAGGTCGCCGACGAGCCGAGCGAGGACCGGGGCAAGTCGAACGGCCTCGCCGACCTCGAGGCGCTGTGGGACCTCGCTCCGGTCAAGATCGGCAACCGGGTGTGGTTCGACGCCGACGCCGACGGCGTGCAGGACGGCGACGAGCCCGCGCTGCCCGGCGTGAAGGCGTCGCTGGTGCCGTGCGCGGGTGGCGCCCCGGTGGCCTCGAAGACCACGAACGCCAAGGGCGAGTACTACTTCGGCACGGCCGACGGCGTGCGGACCGGTGCCTGCTACCAGGTCCTCTTCGACTACTCCGCCGCGGACACCGGTGGCGTGCCCGGCACACCGTCCGCGTCCTCGCTGTCGTGGACGTCGAAGGGCTCGGGCGGCGACGAGTGCGCCGACTCCGACGTCGACCCGGCGACCGGGAGGGCCGAGGTCACCGTCGGTGGCGCGGGCTCGGTCGACCACTGCGTCGACGGCGGCCTGTCGCTGCCGATCAACCGGCTCGGCGACTACGCGTGGATCGACGCGGACCGCGACGGCGTGCAGGACGAGGGCTCGAAGCCGGTGTACGGCATGACCGTGCGGCTCCAGGGCACGTCGTACTCGACCACCACGGACGCCGACGGCAAGTACCTGTTCGACAAGCTGCCGGACGGCACGTACACGGTGTGCTTCGACATCGAGACGCTGCCCGCCGACTACAGCGGCTACCTGCCGACCAGGCAGAACGCGGGCGGCAACGACGCCGAGGACTCCGACGCCGACCCGAGGACCGGCTGCGTCGCACCCGTGGCGCTCGGCCCGAACCGGCGCGAGGACCTCACGCCGGACGCCGGTTTCCGACCGCCGAACCGGCTGGGCGACTACGCCTGGATCGACGCGAACAAGAACGGCCTCCAGGACACCGACGAGAAGCCGGTCGCGGACGTGGTCGTGAAGCTCCAGGGCACGGCCTACCCGTCCACGAAGACCGACGCGTCCGGCAAGTACTCGTTCGAGGGGCTGCCCGACGGCGAGTACGCGGTCTGCTTCGACGTCGCCACCCTGCCGGCCGCGGTGAAGGACTACCAGGTCACCAAGCCGGAGCAGGGTGACGACCGGGCCAAGGACGCGAACGCCGACCCCGGCACCGGGTGCGCCAAGTCCACCAAGCTCGACGTCGACCGGCCCGAGGACCCGACCATCGACCTCGGCCTGATCAGCCCGGTGAACCGGCTGGGCGACTACGTCTGGCTGGACGCCGACCGCGACGGCGTCCAGGACGCGGGTGAGAAGGGCGTCCCGGACGTCACCGTGACGCTCAAGGGCACCGACCGCACCACGAAGACCGCCAAGGACGGCAAGTACCTCTTCACGGACCTGCCCGACGGCACGTACACGGTGTGCTTCGACGTCGCCAACCTCCCGGCGCCGGTCAAGGACGCCTCGCTGACCTCGGTCAACGCGGGCGGCGACGACACCAAGGACTCCGACGCCGGAGCGGACGGCTGCGCCCCCGCCACGACGGTGGGGACGGGCAAGCGCGAGGACCTGACCCTCGACGCCGGCCTGGTCACCGCGCTCGACCGGATCGGCGACCACGTCTGGATCGACGCCAACCGCGATGGGATCCAGGACGCGGGCGAGAAGGGCGTGCCGGACGTCGTCCTGGCCCTCCAGGGCACCGACCTCACGACCAAGACCCACGAAGACGGCAGGTACCTCTTCGCCAACCTTCCGGACGGCACCTACGCGGTGTGCTTCGACATCGCCAAGCTCCCGTACGACCCGACCAAGGTCAACGCGGGCGGCGACGACGCGAAGGACTCCGACGCCGACCCGGTCACGAGGTGCGCGCCCCGGTCACGGTCGGCCCGGCCAAGCGGGAGGACCTGACCGTCGACGCCGGGCTCGTGGAGCCGATCGGTCGCCTCGGCGACTACGCGTGGATCGACGCCGACAAGAACGGCACGTACGTCGTGTGCTTCGAGCGGGCCTCGCTGCCCTCGGCGTACGCCGACCACCAGCTCACCGAGCCGTCGGCCGGTGACGGCACGAACGACTCGCACGCGGACCTGGTCACCTGGTGCGCGAAGCCGGTCGAGCCGGCCCCCACCGAGGGCTGGTAGGTCCGGGCGATGCGGCGCACCGGGTCCGAGCTCGACGGCGCGCTGCGGCTGCTGGTCGACCTGGCCGCGGACCGGCCGGAGAACCCGCGGCTGCTGCGGCAGAGCACCGCGCGCTGGCTGCGGTCGGACGCCGTGGACGTGCTCGAAGGGCCCGCGGCGGGGGAGTCGCGGCTGCGCATTGGGTCGACGCCGACGGTCGCCTGCGCCGCGTCGAGGCCCGGCTCGGCGGCCGGCGGGACTACGCGGTGTTCGACTTCCGCGGCGGCGGCACGGCGATCACGCCCATCCCGCCGCTCGCCTAGCCGTCACGGCAGCACGTCGGCGGCCAGCGGGTACGACGGTTGCGCGCCCGGCGTGGTCACCGAGGTCGCGGCCACGCGCGCGGCGTACCGGGCGGACGCCACGAGGTCGTCGCCGTCCGCGAGCCGGGCGGCGAGCGCGCCCGCGAACGCGTCGCCCGCGCCCGTGGTGTCGACCGGGGTCACGGTCGGCGCGGGCACCTCGACCACGCCGTCCGCCGTGACGACCGCCGCGCCGCGCGCGCCGAGCGTGACCACCGCGGACCGCGGGCCCAGGTCCAGCAGCCCCTCGAACGTCGGCGCGAGCTGGGCGGCCTCGTGCTCGTTGACGATCAGCGGGTCGAGCAGTGCCAGCGTCCGCGCCGACAGCGGGGCGACCGGCGACAGGTTGAGCACCGGCCGCACGCCGTGGTCGGCGGCCCAGGCGACGGCGTGCTCGACGGTCGGCACCGGCACCTCCAGCGAGCACACCAGCACCGCGACGCCGTCCGACGGCACGCCGTCCACGTCGGCCGTCGAGACGTCGGCGTTCGCGCCGGGGGCCACGACGATCGAGTTCTCGCCGTCCGGGGTGACGGTGATGTAGGCGATCCCGGTCGGCCGGTCCGACGTGCGGACGAACGCCGTCCGCACGCCCGACGAGGCCAGCGAGGAGCGCAGGAGGTCGCCGTACTGGTCCGCGCCGACCGCGCCGAGCAGGTCCACCGAGCCGCCGACGCGAGCGGCGGCGACGGCGGTGTTCGCACCCTTGCCTCCGGGCATCACGACCGTGTCGCCACCAAGCACCGTCTCACCGCCGCCAGGCCTCCGGGCGACCTCCACGACGAGGTCCGCGTTGGCCGATCCGAGCACCAGGACAGAAGTCACCCCGTGGACTCTGCCAGGTCGTCGGTGACCACATCGTCACCGGCGTTGAGTAGAGGTACGGATCAAAAACGGACAAGCAGGCCTCAAGCTGGGGGTATGACTGGACCAGACCCGCTGTTGCGCCTCGCCGACGAGCTGGGCGAACTCGGCCGCAAGCTCGGCGACGTCGGCGTGGAGCTGCGCAGGCTCCAGGTCAAGCAGCTGACCGCGGCGGCCCCCGCCCAGGGCTCGGCGCAGCTCGCCGCCGCCCAACTGGAGGCGGCCCGCCTCGAGGTGGCCAAGTCCGCGTTCGCCGCGACCGCCCACACCACGACGGCCGAGGCCCAGTCCACGACCGAATCACCCGCGCAAGCGATTGCCACCCCTGCTGACCAGCAGGGTCAGCCGCAGCAGGCGAGCGGGCAAGCGACCACCGAGTCGCCCGCCCAGGGAGTGCCCGCGCCGGCGGTCGGCACCCCGGCGGGCCAGGTCCACGCCGCCCAGCCGCAACCGGCGAGCGGCCAAGCCACCACCGCGTCACCCGCCCAAGGGGTGCCCGCGGCGGCGGTCGGCTGGCAGTCCCAGCCGCTCTACCAGCCCGTGCAGCCGGTGCGGGAGCAAGCGTTCGCGCAGGCGTCCGGGCCCGTGCCGCCGTTGCCAGGCCAGTTGCCGTGGGGTCCGCCGCAGCCGCCGTGGCAGGGCAGGCCCCCGGTGCACCAGCCGATGCCGCCGCTCCCGCCGCGCAAGACGCTGATCGACCGGCTCGGCGAGGACGGCGCGGGCAGCAAGCTGCTCGCGTGGGTCGGTGGCGTGGTCACGCTGCTGGGCGTCGTGCTGCTGCTGGTGCTGGCCGTGCAGCGCGACTACCTCGGCCCGCTGCCGCGCGTGGTCGGCGGCGCCGCGCTGGCGCTCGTCCTGGTCGGGATCGGGCTGCGGCTGCACCGCACGGAGACCGCGCGCACCGGGGCGTTCGCGCTGGCCGCGACCGGTGTCGCCGCGCTCTACCTGGACGTGGTGGCGGCGACCAAGATCTACGAGTTCCTGCCGGAGTGGGCCGGGCTCGCCATCGGGCTGGCGGTCGCGCTGGGCGGTCTGCTGCTGGCCATGCGCTGGGACTCGCCGACGTTCGCCATCGGGGTCGTGCTGGCCTGCGCGGTGTTCGCGCCGATCCTGACCGACGGCTTCACGCCGCTGGTGGTCGGCTTCCTGCTCGTGCTCAAGACCGCTGCCGCCCCGGTGCAGTGGCGGCGGAACTGGCCGTGGCTCGCCATCGCGGCGGGTGTGCCCGTGGTGGTCGGCTCGCTGCTGGCGGTCGGGGTCGCCGCTCCGCTGGAGCAGCAGGCCCCGACGGCGGCGATCGTCCTGCTGTCCGCGGTGGTCGGCGTGCTCAGTTCGCTCATCTCGGTGCGCCGTCGGCCGGACGACGTGGTGTCGGTGATCATGGTCGCCGCCTCGCCCGTGCCCGCGCTGCTCGCGACCATCCTGCTCGAACGCTGGTGGGCGACCGCGATGGCGGGCGCGATCACCGTGCTGATGATCGCCCTGTGGGTGGTCGGCCGCCGCTCGCTGCCCAAGACCTACGTCACGGCCGCCGGGGTCGTCGCCGTGTTCGGCCTGTTCCAGACCACGGCCATCGCGCTCGACGGCAACGCGCGGGCCGCGACCGTGCTCGCCGAGGCGCTGCTGCTGATCGTGCTCGCCGACCGGGTCGCCTCGCGCGGTCCGCTGCTGGGCGGCGCGGTGTTCGGCGGCCTCGGCCTGCTGCTGGCGGGTCAGGCCGTCCCGCCGCGCCTGCTGACGGAGGCCCCGAGCCTCGCCCTCCGCACGCCCGGTGCGCTCGTCGGCGGGATGCTGACCGCGCTGGTGCTGGGACTGGTCGCGGTCGCGCTGCCGTGGGTGGCGAGCCGTCGCGGGGTGCTCGGCGAACCGGCCAAGAACCCGTTCGCGCTCGTCGTCGCGGGACTGGTCCTGCTCTACGCCGCCGCCGGGTTCGTGCTCTGCGCCGCGCTGCTGGTGTCGCAGACCCCGAGCGGGTTCCTGTTCGGCCACACGGTCGTCACGGTGTCCTGGACGGTCGCCGCGCTGGTGCTCCTCGTCCGGGGCGTCGACGTCCTGCCGCTGCGGATCGCGGGTCTGGTGCTCGTCGGCGCGGCGGTCGCCAAGCTGGTGCTGTTCGACCTCTCGGCGCTCGACGGGATCGCCAGGGTGGCGGCGTTCATCGGCGCGGGCCTGGTCCTGCTCACCGCGGGCGCCCGTTACGCCAAACTGGTGGCGATCCGCCGAATTTCCTCGAATTCCTAGTGGACTGACCCCGAAATGCCCACGTTTTCGGTCCACGGGTGGTAAGTCTCGGTTGGTCGGGGTTCGACCAACCGGTGCAACGCATCGGTAGGGGTCCGGCACCGGTCGTTTCGCCCCCCGAGCGACCGGTGTCGGGCAGCCCGACCAGCGTGGATCCACCATCACTCGACCGGGTTGTGAAATCACCCGGACGAAGGACGGAAGTGGATCGGCCCAACTCGGAAGTGGTCCCATTCGCGCCATGTGGGCGCAGAGCACGACCGGAGCTCGCCGACTCGGCACGGCGGCCTTCTCCCTCGCCGCGCTGGTCGTCGTGGCGGCGGTCCCGGCCGCGCTCGCCGACGGTCCCCAGCCCGCCGTCGACCCGGCGTCCAGCGGCCCCTCGCCGCAGGCGTACGTCGTGGGGCGCGCTGGTCAGCTCCAGGTCGTGGACACGGTCAAGGGCAAGGTGCTCGCCACCGCCCGCACCGGCGGCCGGACGACCGGCGTCGCCGTGGCCCCGGACGGCCGTGTCGTCTACGTGGTGAACGGCTGGACCGGCGTGATCAGCGCGGTCGACCCGCGCTCCGGCGCGGTCGTCGGCAGGCTCGACACCGGCATCCAGCTCGCGCAGGCCGTGATGACCCCGGACGGCAACCGCCTCTACGTGACCGGCAGCTCGGGCGGCGGCGTGATCGCCGTGGTCGACCCGAGGACGTTCACCCTCGCGGCCCTGATCCGGGTCGGCGGCCAGGCGCAGGGCATCGCGATCAGCCCGGACGGGCGGCTGCTGTACGTGGCGGGCACCCAGGACGGCACGGTGACCGTGGTCGACGCGCTGACCCTGACCCGGCAGGCCACCATCCCCGTCGGCGGGATGCCGCAGCACCTGACCGTGAGCCCGGACGGCGGGACGGTCTACGTGAGCGTCCTGCACCTCGGGAAGAACCCGCACGCCACGCTGGCGGTCGTGGACGCGCGGCGGCGGACGACCGTCGGGTCCGTCGCGGTCGGCAAGGGCGCGGGGGCCGTCGCGGTCACGCCGGACGGCACGCGCGTCTACGTGGCGCTGACCAAGCAGCGGGCGGTCGCCGTCGTGGACACCGCGACCCGCGCGCTGCTGCGGACGCTGCCCTACGACGCGCGCGGCCTGTCGAACGCGCCCGGCGACCGGCGGATCTTCCTGGCCACCGGGTCGACGACGACGGTGCTGGACGGGGCGGACGACGCCGAGCTGGCGACGTTCGACCTGGACGAGGTGGACCTGCCGGGGATCACCGGTGAGCCCACCGCGTTCGAGGCGACGATGGTCGCGTTCGCGCCGGACTCAGCCCAGCGCGGGCACTGAGACGCCGATGCCGCCGCGGCGTTCGGCGCCGTAGGCCTCGACCTCGGCGTCGAGGTCGAGCCGCTTGGTGCCCTTGAACGCCTTGAGCTCGTCGGTGATCTGGTCGGCGGGGACGAGCCAGCAGACCTCGAACTCGATGCCGTCGACGTCGCGGGCGTAGAGGGCCTTGGTCGTGCCGTGGTCGGACTCGCCGACGAGCGCGCCGTGCTCGGCCAGCTTGCCGCGGATCGTGCGCAGCTCACCGAGGGTGTCGACCTCCCACGCGAGGTGGTAGAGGCCGACGGCCGTGCGGCCGGCGGGGGAGTCGGCGGCCTGGGCCCCCATGGCGAACAGGCCGAGGTCGTGGTCGTTGGTCGAGCCGGCGGCCTGGAGGAACGCGGCCTGGTCGCCCATCCGCGTGATGACCTTGAAACCGAGCACGTCGCCGTAGAACGCCACCGCCTTCGCGACGTCCCGGACGTAGAGCACGGCGTGGTTCAGGCGTTGGATCGGCATGACTGGCTCCCATTGGTTGAATCCTCAACCACCACGGTACGACGTGGTGGTTGAGGATTCAACGCTTTGCGGCTCAGGCCACCGTCTGGGGCGTCCGGTCGCGCGCGGGCTCGTCCTCGTCGTCGACGTCGCCGCCCTCGTGGATCGCCATCCGCTCCTGCACCCGGCGCAGCGGACCCGGCGCCCACCAGGCCGCGTTGCCGAGCAGCTTGAGCACGGCGGGCACCAGCAGCATCCGGACGACCGTGGCGTCCAGGACCAGCGCCAGGATCATGCCGACGCCGACGAACCGCATGATCGTGATCTGCGAGAACGCGAACGCCCCGATCACCACGCTGAGCAGCAGCGCGGCCGCGGTGATCACCCGGCCGGTCTTCGCGAGGCCGGTCGCGACGGCGTCCTCGGTGGACGTGCCCTTGCTCCGGGCCTCGACCATGCGCGACAGCAGGAAGATCTCGTAGTCCGTCGACAGCCCGAACACGATGGCCGCCATCAGCACGACGATGCCGGACTCCAGCGGCGCGGGCGTGACGCCGAGCAACGACGCGCCGTGACCGTCCTGGAAGATCCACACCAGCACGCCGAACGTGGCGGACAGGCTCAGCGCGCTCATCACCATCGCCTTGATCGGCAGGACGAGCGACCCGAACGCCAGGAACATCAGCACGAACGTCGCGCCGATCAGCAGCAGCGCCATCCACGGCAGGTTCGCGGCGATGGCGTCCAGGCTGTCGGACACCAGCGCGGTCGGACCGCCGACGAGCACCTCGGAGCCGCTAGGGACCTCCAGCGCCCGCACGTCCTTCAGCGCCTGCTTGGCCTCGTCGGAGTGCGCGTCACCGCCGGTGAGTCCCGCGGCCAGCGCCCACACGCCGTTCTTCGGCTCGGACGTCGGCTGCGCGGTCTCGACGCCGGGCACCTCGGACACCTTCGCCGCGTACGCCTGCACGGCGGCCGCGTCCGGGTTGCCGGAGATCACGATCTTGAAGCCGTTG
>Ga0247771_1000087_pt1 | contig 38935 bp, 48 predicted proteins | sample UWRJL197509C6_FD_179948 | JGI IMG/M metagenome (GOLD analysis project Ga0247771, IMG submission 179948) | Plant litter microbial communities from Arlington Agricultural Research Station in Wisconsin, United States - UWRJ-L197-509C-6 | ecosystem: Environmental > Terrestrial > Plant litter >... | reverse complement strand
ACGCCAAGATCGGTTCGTCGGGCTACTCCGCCCAGATCGGTTCGTCGGGCGACTACGCCCAGATCGGTTCGTCGGGCGACTCCGCCCAGATCGGTTCGTCGGGCTACTCCGCCAAGATCGGTTCGTCGGGCAACTACGCCAAGATCGGTTCGTCGGGCGACTACGCCCAGATCGGTTCGTCGGGCAACTCCGCCCAGATCGGTTCGTCGGGCAACTACGCCAAGATCGGTTCGTCGGGCTACTCCGCCCAGATCGGTTCGTCGGGCAACTACGCCAAGATCGGTTCGTCGGGCAACTACGCCAAGATCGGTTCGTCGGGCTACTCCGCCCAGATCGGTTCGTCGGGCGACTACGCCCAGATCGGTTCGTCGGGCGACTACGCCCAGATCGGTTCGTCGGGCAAAGACTCGGTAATCGCAAGCGCCGGCCTCAATGGCAAAGCGAAAATTGGTGAAAACGGTGCGATCGCCCTTACTTACACAGACTCCGCTGACAGATACCGCATTGCCGTTGGCTACGAGGGCGAAGGGTTAAAGGCTGGTGTTTGGTACTCCGTTAATTCGAACGGCGAATTTATCGAGGTGCCGGAATAATGGCGGATCGTAATTCAGTCGGAAAGATCGTTATTGCGGTTCCTGCGGGCTGTTCGAGAAAGACCTTGAAGATGAATGCTCTCGATTCGCGTACGCGGGAACTAGCCCTTAAAACCACGATCCGCGTGGGTGATCAGCTTATTTTGTGCGATTCATTTCACGTTATGGAAGACGGGAATCTTTGTCTCGATGTTCGGCCTAAGAGTTTTGAGATCGTGCAAAACAGGGAGTAAATATGCCGCTCTATGTTATCGATCCTGAGGCTGTTTTGCAGTTTCGCCGGAATCACCGTGGCAATGTCCAACGACAACGCCGGGCAGCACGCAAAAAGAATGCGGAAAAGCCTCGGGAGCGAAAACAATATGACGAAATCGACCGGCAATGGTTGAGAGCGATCGAGCTAGACCGGACCTAAATATTTACCGTTGATTAGGCATATCGCTCTTGGTATGCCTCATTGAGCGGTAAAGCTCAGAACCCGAAAGGGAAGTATTTTTAGTAAATAAAGGAGTAATAAGTAAAAATCATGGGAATCAATGTAGAAGTTACGTCGCAATTTAAGAAAGCTCCGGCAGGGCAATATCAAGGGGTTTGTGCCGAAGTTATAGATCTGGGCTTTTCCCAGAAAAATTACAAAAACCAACAGACCGGAGCCGATGAGCCCAAAACGGTTCACGAGATCCAGTATGTTTTCCAGCTAAATAAGGTTGACGATGAGAGCGGTAAACGGTTTACCGTTCGTTCAAAGCCGTTAAACCTTATCCTTTCGGAGAAATCAAATCTCCGTGCCTTTCTTTTGCAGTGGCGCGGACACGATCTAACGCCGGACGAACTTAAACCGCCAGGCGTCGATGTGGACCTTAAAGGCAAAAACGCCTTGCTCCAGGTCGTACATAATACCGTCGGCGATAAGACCTACGCCAATATCGGTTCGATCATGCCGCTGATGGAGGGTATGGCTGAAATACAGCCGCTCGATTACGAGCCTCAGCAAGAAGCTGCTTTGGCCGCAAAAGCTAAAAACGAAGCAGCGGTAAGTGGTCAGGCGGCTCCGACGTTCACAGGACAGCCTCAAACCGCTCCAGTGGTTGATGCAATACCAAGTGTTGCGGCGGCTGCGGCAGCCGGTTCAACGGCACCAGCTCAGCCGGCAGCTACAACCGGAACGCAAGTATCGCAACCGGTTCCGGGGCATCCCGATAACTGCCAGTGCGATAAGTGCGTCATTCCTTTTTAATTCACAGGAGAAAAATTCATGGAACCTTATAAATTCAGTTTGGGTCAGACGGTTAGCACCGTCGGCGGTGTTGCTGGGGCCTGTATCGTTGCCCGTTGTATGTGGGAAACACTTCAAAATCCAGCACCTCAGCCTTTTTATGATGTGCGGTTAGGTGATAAGACTTTTTCGGTTTCGGAGGCCGAAATCATCGATTCCACTATCGCTTAATAATTTGTTGAACGCCTGCTCTCTGCCAAGTCGGAGAGCAGTATTGAGCAAATTACGAGTGCCAAAATATGCAAGATATCGTATCTCCATCAAATCTCGATTACGCCCTAAATTACGCAACCGAATTCGGTTGGGCCGTGTTTCCTTGTCACGGCATAGCTACCGACGGCTTTTGTACATGCGGCCATTTGGACTGTAAATCTGAGGGAAAGCACCCGCAAACGTCGCGCGGATCGCTAGACGCGACAACCGATAAAAATCTTATCGAAACATGGTTCGATGGTGCGAATGAATCGAATATCGGTATAGCTACCGGCCAGATATCGCAGCTCGTAGTGGTTGACGTCGACCAAGGCAAGGGGGCCAACGTAAACGACCTGATAATTGGTAGCCTCGATCAGACGATCTTTAATACGCCGAAAGTGAAAACGGGGGCCGGACTTCATTTTTATTACCGGCTTCCAGCCGGAATTACTGTCAAAAACTCCGCTTCGCGTTTAGGTAAATTTATCGACGTTCGTGGCGATGGTGGTTATGTGATCGCTCCACCGTCAAAACACATTTCAGGCAAAAACTACGAGCTTCTAAATCCCGATAACGAGGATATTCTCGATTTTCCGCAAGTGTGGCTCGATAAGTTGGCTCAGCCATTGCCGCCGACAGCAAGCTCAAATGGTAACAGTGCGACTAATCCGGCTTCGCCATTCGTGGTTCCGGCACATCAACCGGGTGTTATTTTGCCGGACTCGATCAACCAAGGGCAGCGAAACGTCGAGCTGACAAAGATCGCCGGAGCCCTGCGCTCGAAAGGTTTATCCGAGGCTGCGATCTACGCAGCTCTTGCAGTCGAAAATCAGCGCATCTGCAAACCGCCGGTCGATGACAAAGAGCTTCATCTTATCGCCCGATCGGTAAGCCGTTATGCTCCGCAGGATGTTCTAAACCCGGTAAGCGATGCTGACACGCCCGCCGACTACGAAAACACGCTTATACCGTATTTGTTTGGTGATTTCCTTGATGCTCAGTTCGAGGAAAAAGAGATCTTAAGTTTTCACATTGGTAAGCGAGATATTGCGATCATTCAGGCCGCGACGAACGCGGGCAAAACCACTCTCTTGCGCAACGTCACGCTCTGCATGGCGGCCGGCCGCCCGTTCATGCCGTTCTTTGCCGGTGACAGACCGATAAAGGTTGCGTACTTCGATTTTGAGAATGACGCGCAGGACGTTCAACGCGATATGCGGGAAATGTTCAAAGTCTTCGGGGCATCTGAGGCTAAATTCTTACGTGACAATCTGATCATTATTCCAAAAGGCTTGATGGATGGTGAGCTTTTCCAGTTCAACCGGCATGAGACCTGGGCGAATGCGTTGATATTGCAGAACAAAGTCGAATTCATCATTGTCGATAATGTTTCGGCCGCGTACGACATCAATGACGAAAACAGCAACGCCGAAGTTACCAAGAAGATCATCAAGCCGCTGCTCAAAATGGCGTACAAGGGCGACTGTGCGTTTTTGTTTGCTCATCACTACGGTAAGACCAAAAACGAATTAGAGACGGCTGGCGTCCATGCAGGACGCGGGGCGTCGGCACTCCAGGCTCTTTCCCGGACCGTGATCAATATGTTTGGTGACGTTTCGAAAGGTGAGCCCGTAAATATCGAGTGCGCAAAGCGAAAGACCGACGGCGGGCAAAATTACTCTGAGACTTTCCGGCTCGAAGATGATCGATGGTTTCACCACACGACTATCGTTGCACCACCGGTCAAGCAAACGGCTTATAAGACGATCCGCAAATACATGGAAACGATCGTCTATCCAGAAACAAAAACGACAGGCGAGATCATCCTTGAATTTGAGGACCGGTTTAGCGAAATCGCTATCAAAAAGGCCGTTGGTGAGCTTTATAAGGATGGCTTTTTAGATCGTCCGAAACATGGAGCGTATTGCAATAAGCCGAACTCGAATCCGGCACAGCCTGCAGCTCCACCGGTGAAGAATTTTTACGAAAAAGATGATGAGGATTAACGATTATGACTAACGAGAAAAAATACATTCGTCGGGCAGTATATCTTGGTCTGCTTTTATTGATGCAGGTTGGGTTTACTTTGTACGGCTTCTTCATTTTGTTGACCATCAAGGCTCCGTTATTTCTCTGGGGATTTTGGGTTATTTACCAAATCATCGCCTGGGTGTATTTCTTTTGGCAGTTTCACATGATCACTCAAGACGGCAAGGATTTAGCTAAATTATCGCCGCTCGAAGAGTTAGCGGAAACGGTAGGAATGTGGTGCGAAGAATGTCCGGTTGAAGTGCAGCAAGTCTTACACAAAATACCGGACATTGAGAAGCAACATTACCCGCATAAATTCATAGAACCGGATGTTCGAAGAGAGGCGTTAAAACACGAAAGTATAAAGGTATAGCCCCTATATAGAGAGTATATCTTTATACTTTGCGGCGAAACGTAGTAAACATGGGGCTTTGGAGAGTTTTAGGAAAAACAGGAAATGAGGCGAAAATAATGGCAATTTACGCACAATATCAGGGGTCGAATCAGGGGAATTTATTCGTCTGTTCACGCGGTTCCGGCACATCAAACTTTAGCGGTAAATCGATCTCGGTCACGGCTGAGAATGGCGGCTTAAAAGTTAACACTCCGTACTCGGCGACGTTCGTTACGGCGCTCAAAGATTCGATACCGTCGACCTCGCGAAAATGGGATCCAAATTCTAAATGCTGGCTGGTTTCAAGGCAGTACGCGGATGTTCTTAAGAAACTGATCGACGCAGCTTATTCATGTGACGTCACGATGCCGACGGTGATAGCCGCAGCCGAAAAGGTATTCGAGATCACCTTTCAAGCGGATTACGTCGCGAACTGTAAAAACGAAGCGTCGAGCGTACACGCAAACGGCGGTTGGAATGCAAAGATTCCAGAAAAAGTGCTGCGAAAGTGGTTCAAACAAGTCGACGCGACAACTCCGGCTACGCTTTACGGCGTCTTGGGTGTCGATAAAGCCGCGTCTGATCTGGACATTAAGAAAGCTTACAAACGTGCAGCTCGTCAGTGGCACCCGGATGTGTGCCGTGAGCCTCAGGCCCGCGAAATGTTCGAGAGCGTAAAGGACGCGTACCAGATCCTGAGCAGTCCGCTCGAGAGAAACAAATACAACGCCGGCCTGATGTTCGAAGCAATGGCTAAGGGCAGTGGGAACGGGCCGGCGAGACTTCATAAATACACGACGTTCATACCGACGCTTCGCTGCGGAATGCTTACCGTCCGAGCAACGCGTGAACTGGGCGTGATCGTCGTTGAAGAAATTCTCGCTTGGGAAGATATTACAAACGAAACCGGCCAAATAATGGTGAGCTTTTGGGCCGACGAATCTTGGAGCATGGCATGGATGTAATCAAAAAGAAGTCAAAGACGAAAAAGATTTCGTTTCGCATTCTGTGGAGCAAGGTTAAAAATCTCGGTTCGTCCTGGCAGCATATTCGTTGTTCGATCGCGGGCGAAGCCGACACCGTTAAATGTGTTGTGTGCGGTGAAGAGAAACCGTTAGGCCTCCGTAGACAATCAACCGTACTGGAAATGGCTAGAACGCACTATTACAAACATAAACTTTTTAATTCGGCAATAAATCCAGATGGGGGGGGGCAGACAATTCGATGCTTTTTGAGCCTAATAATACCGCGATGGATATATGAATAAAGCAGATTACGTTCATTCGCAAGGCCAGACCCGAAATCATCATTGCCACTGGCCGGATTGTAAGGCCCAAGTACCGCCGACAATGTGGGGCTGCCGAAGGCATTGGTTCGCATTGCCGCAAGCATTGAGATCGAAGATTTGGTCTTCGTATGTACCGGGGCAAGAAATTAACGGCACTCCGAGCCCCGCATATATTGCGGCCGCAAATGAAGTTCAAAAATGGATTAACGAAAATGCTTGATCATTGCGAAACAAAACTAAAAACAAACATGATCTACAACGAAAACTGTGTAGATACCATGTTTCGCTTGCCCGCAAACTGTATAGATATGACCCTTACGAGCCCGCCGTATGATGATCTGCGTGATTATAACGGTTATTCGTTCGATGTTCTTGCTACCGCTCAGGGCTTATATCGAGCAATGAAATCTGGCGGTGTGGTCATTTGGATTGTTAATGATCGAACAAAGAACGGCGATGAAACCGGAACGTCATTTAATCACGCTCTGACTTTTAAGAAAGTAGGTTTTAAGCTCTGGGATACGATGATTTTTGCAAAAAATAATCCATTCCCGGGCGATTGTGGAAAGCGATACCGCCAGGTATTCGAGTACATATTTGTTTTCACGAAAACGCAGCCGCAAACCTTTAATCCAATTGAGATCGCGTCGGCAGCTCCGGGCAAAGCATTTTCACAGGCAAGACTTGAACGTACTGGGCGTCGGTATTATCGCGGACCTCAGCCGATCGTGACGCAGCCGACACGTAAAGCCTCAAACATATTTTTCTATTCGGTTGGCGTAAACGGGAATGATCTTAAGGGTTTCAAGCATCCCGCGGTTTTTCCTGAGGCGTTAGCGAAAGACCAAATTCTCTCATGGTCGAATGTGGGCGATCTGGTCTATGACCCGTTTTTAGGATCCGGCACAACGGCAAAAGTAGCTAAAGCGTTAGGCCGAAATTATATCGGCAGTGAAGTAAGTGCGGAATATGTTGAGTTGGCAAAGATAAGAATTATTTAGGCTTTATGGGGTTTTTGAGGAACCAGTTACTAGCGCCGACAAAAGCCGCGATCCAGAGTTGTTTGTCATGAAGATGCCTTTGAATTGTTTTCGGCAAACGATCAAAACACCGATCGCAGTAAATACAGGGTTTCCATTTGCGGGTACCGCAGTCACCGCAATATTTTCCTCGACGGACGGCGTGAGCTAGAAACCAATCACGTTCGGAAACTTTTGGCGGCATAGAGATAGACATGATACGTGTTTCTTTTGTGAAACAAAATATAAAACTTGGAGAAATAAAGAAATGAACACTAGAAAAGCGGGAAGCAATAATCAGATCGTGGCGGGCAGCCTTGGCGCGGTAGCACGGAAAAATAACACTTCGATCGCGATGGGTTTTATGGGCGTGAAAGCGTTCGTAATGGTCGACGTATCAAGCAGTATGGACACGCCGGACGCCGGCGAAAATAAATCGCGGTATAAGGCCGCATGTGAACAGCTCGAGCGATTACAGAACGAAATGCCGGGCGAGATCGCAGTAGGTGCATTTTCAAACAACGCTCAGTTTTCACCGTCGGGCGTTCCGCTACACATGGGCGGTATGACAGATATGGTTGCGGCTTTGCAAATGATGCTGATGGCCGATAACACCGATATTCGATTGGTCCTGATATCAGATGGCGAACCGGATAACGAATCAAAGACGCTCTCCGTCGCGTCGAAATTCAAAAGTAAAATCGACACTATTTTTGTCGGCGATGAAACCGGGCCTGGGCGTAATTTCCTGCGAAAGCTTGCCGCGGCAACTGGCGGTATCGCTGTTGTAAATAAAACTCAGGATCTCGGGCTTTTATCCGAGAACCTTACAAAGCTGATCGCAGCGTAGAGAGGGAAACATGCCGATATTAAATTACACAACGACGATCTCAGCTTTGAAAACTACCGGCGAAATAGTGGTGATCTTAACGAAAGCGAAAGCCCGCGAAGTTTCGTTTGAATACGATAACGACGGCGATCCGGTGGCTATTAAATTCGCGATCGAGTTTCTGGAAAATCTTGTATGGTTTCGCCTTGCTCCAAATTGGGAGGGCGTACTAGCCGCAATGCGGCGCGACAAAGTACCGACGCGTTACAAAAACGGGGCTCAGGCGTTCAAGGTGAGCTGGCGAATTCTTAAAGACGCCATCGAAGCTCAAATGGCTATCGTTCAGTCGAACCAGGGCGAAGTTGCTGAGGTCTTTTTACCTTACGCTTACGACGGCACACAGACGTTTTTCCAAATGTTCAAAGAGGGAAAGCAAAAGCAGCTCACATCGGGGTCAAGGTAAATATGGAGCAAGTGAAAATCATTCTTTGCCAATCAACGCGGGTAATGCAGCGGCCTACAACCATGTCGCAGCTCGGAACGTGTGCCGATTGTAAATCGGCGTATGGCTGGCTCCGTCGAGCGTGAATTTATTGAAAGAGGTTCCGGGCATCCAAACGCTCTGTGAAAAGTGTTCGCGGCGGTTTATCGAATCTCAGGATGAAAAACCGATCTTTGCGCTGGCACCAGGAGCTATGCAAGAGGCGATGGCCGAACTAATGAAAGTGGGGAATAACTGAAATGGGAAAAGTTTTGCATTTCATAAGACCAAATCTGCCGGCGGCGAATCGTGAGATTTTCCGTCTACAGCAAAATTTACAGATCGAGCGTGATCAACATGATAAGACGCTTGCGACGCTCACCATTGCATCAGAAAGGATCGAAGCTGCCGGACACATCCTTGACGCTTGCGACATGTTGTTTGAACGAATTACCGGCTTTTCGCCTGAGGAATATTTGAGGTTAAACAAATGAGAAAAATAATTTATCAACACAGGATCTATCGATCTGATCTAAAAGCGAATCCAGACGCCACGTATCTTTTTGGCGATAACTTGATGGGTATCGGAATGGGCGGTCAGGCCGGAGAAATGCGACACGAACCTAACGCCGTCGGCGTACCGACAAAGAAAGCCCCGGGTAACGCTCCACTTGGCGAATATTTCACTGATGACGAATACGAAGATAACGTGATCGCGATCGATAGGGCCTTGGCAAAAATTCCGCTTACTTGTCACATAGTCGTTATTCCGTCTGATGGCCTTGGAACCGGTCTAGCCGAACTCGATAAACGGGCTCCGAGAACATTTACATATTTACAGGAGCGTCTAAAATTTCTTTAATTTCACCTCGGCATGTTCTTTGTAGGTGGGAAAGGACCTAGCTTTCCTGCAGAAACGCGAGTTGCCGGTCTAACAAGGAGTCGAGGGTTGATCGGCAACACTTCTTATTAGTTTTTTATTAACGATGCCTAGCTTTTTACCGACAAAGATACACAAGACCGCCGGATACCCGGCGTGTGTGGATCTGCGCGAGTTGTTCGAGGGCGAAGTATATAAGACGAGCCTAAATCGCGTGATAAATCACCTGCATAACGTCTATGTAAATTTTTCGGATGGATCGTTTGAGCGTATTTCGCGTCCGGATATCGTTACTGAGCAGTTCTTTCTGACGATGCCGACGGTTGATGCAGCGATCGCGGAGATCGAACTTTGTAACGCGATCGCGTCTCATGCTCTGGGAAACATAAAAGATGAAAATATAAAGATATATCTCCAAAAATATTTAGATAGTCATTGTTTTGTTTATCAGGAGATAAACGGAAGAGTCAGGCAATCGTTCAAGGTTGGCACCGGGAAGCGTACAGGCCGCGATGTGCAGCTCTACGCACTGGATAACGGTAAGTGTGATTCGGGCGGCGTCTTCAATGCGATACAAGCATATTTATTCAAACGTTTAGAGATCAGATCGGGAAACAATGCTGAATACAGGATCGTCAGGCTATAACATGAACGAAACTTCTACACTTTTCGATATTGAGCCTGTGAAAACGGCCGGAGTTTCTGCTCTTGACGAAGCTGCAGGTAAATCCCTGATCGATAAGCTGCTCAAGCTGCGCCGAACGCTCACTAAAGACGAACAGCAGTTTGGGTTAAATAATCTAAATCAGCTTATCGAAGACTACAGAGCCCTCATTAGAGCGACACCAAGCCAACGCGAAGAAATGGTGCTGTACGCTATCGAGCGGTCAGGATGTACGACGGAAACCGAGATCTCCGAAGACACTAGGCTCCATAGATGCGTGGTTGCTGAGCTTGTAAATGCTCTTATCAATCGGGGAGTGTTGTACCGAGTCTCACGTACCGTCATTGGCTCCGGACGGCCGCAATTTGCGATCAAATCGAATAGAGCGAAATTACCTGAGGCAGATTAAATGCGAAAACGTCACAGGTGGATAAATTTGAAATGTAAGCACTGCGGATGCTCAAAACAAGCTGTGTGCTTTGTTGGCGTTTATATTCTCTGGACGTATCTGCGTTCTGATGGCGTTCGTTTTACAGGGCAAGCCCCAAATTGCAAATAATGGCTGACAGCACAAACAAATTACCGGCTGATTTTATGCAGTGGGATGCTGACCGTCTGGCCGGCTTCGCTGAGCATCATTATCAAATGGGTATTGCAATCGGTAGAGCCGAAATGCTGCGTGAGATCGCTGATCGCGATATCGAAAGGTCAGACGCCTTACCTCAGCCGATCTTTGGTGTCGTCGGCACCGTGAATCTTAAATAACCCTCAATTTCATTCCGTAAACTAATAACCGTGTCGTAATGACACGGTATTTTTATTTGTGTGTGCTTCTGACACATCGGACATTATAGGTAATGCAGGGAAAAGCTCTTGATATTCAACAAAAACAAAAGTTTCTCGCGAAGCTTCAATCGAGCGCCGGAAATGTATCAAAAGCGGCTAAAGCCTGCAATATTTCACGGAATACCGCATACGATCACAAGAACAACGACGCCGATTTTGCTCAGGCATGGGAGAACGTCATCGATAACGTTGTTGACGCAATGGAAGAAGAGCTTCACCGGCGTTCGACCAAGGGCGTACTTGAGCCTGTCTTTTTCAAAGGCGAAATGGTCGCTAAGGTCCGTAAGTTTTCAGATCGATTATTAGAGTTCGCTTTGAAAGCAAAACGTCCGGATGTCTACCGCGAACGCTTCGACGTAAATACAAATGTTACCGGCACTCTCGATGTGAATATCGAAGCGGCCATAAATGAGATATATGGCACTGGCGACGATAAAGCCCCGGGTATCACCTCAGACGCTGATACTGCTGAACCAAGCTAAAGAGGCTGGCGTACCGGCAGATAGCTTGAAACGGTTCCTTGCTGCCGGTTATATCCCACAGCCGAAACAGCTTCAATTTCACGCTGCAGCTCGTGCCGCCGATGATATAGACGGCGCGAATGAAATAGGCTTTGGCGGTGCCCGCGGCGGTGCCAAAACTCACGGCACGTTCGCCCAGGTTGCTCTTGATGACTGCCAACGGATACCAGGGCTTAAGGTTCTGTTTTTGCGTAAGGTCTCTAAATCGGCAAACGAAGCGATCGAGGATCTACGCAGCTCAGTACTATTTCAAACCCCGCACGTATTTCGTGAGCAGAAATCAACGATCGTCTTTCCGAATAAATCTCGTATCATCATCGGGCATTTCCAGCACGAGAAAGATATCGATAATTATTTGGGCCTCGAGTACGACATCATTGTGATCGAAGAGGCAACGCAGCTCTCTCAGTCCAAAATCGAAAAGATAAAAACGTGCAACCGGTCCTCTAAAAAAGGTTTTCGTCCGCGCAGATACTACACCACCAATCCGGGCGGCATCGGCCACGCGTGGTTTAAGGCGAAGTTTATTCTGCCGTTTCGAAAGGGAAAAGATACTGAGAAAGAAAATAAAACAAAGTTCATTCCCTCAACAGTTAAAGATAATAAAAAAGTAAACAAAGAATACGTCGACGTTCTTAATTCGCTCACCGGTTGGCTGCGTGACGCCTGGCGTGATGGTGACTGGGATGTTTTCGCCGGGCAGTTCTTTGAAACGTTTAATTACGACGATCACGTGATCAAGCCGAATGAATTGCCAATTCTCCAGACAGATATCAATATCTGGTGTGCCTTAGATTATGGGTTCAAGCACTATACGACGTGCTATTTGCTCTGCGAGTACGACGGCGTTATTTACGTGGTCGATGAGTTTATGGCTCGTAAGCAGCTCATTTCGGCAAACGCGATCGGGATACTCCAGATGCTCGAATCGAACGGAGTCAGTCTCGATATGCTTTCTAATTTCGTTGCTGGTGCCGATGTGTTCGCAAAGAAAGGCGATTCGGGCGAGAGTTTTGCCGATGAGTTTTCACGCTGCGGCATCGAGCTTAGATGTGCCAACACATCGCGCAAGGCGGGGGCCGGTAAGATCCTGCAATTGCTGGGTGATAAAAAACAAGGAATAGAGCCATCACTTAAAATCAGTTCAAGATGCACAGGGCTTATCGAATGCCTGCCGTCCATGATGCACAATCCTAACGATCCTGAGGACGTTCTCAAGGTCGATACTGATGATCAAGGCCGCGGCGGTGACGATCCGTACGACGGTTTCAGATACGGAGTGATGGTAAATAACTCTTTGGGAATCACTATATAAAATGGGTCTTTTACTTGATCTCAAAAACTTTGCATTTGGAACGAAAAGCTCTGAGGCCCTATCTCTTACGGATGTATCGATCTGGGAGAAATTTGGCTTAAGTCGCACGTCTTCACGTATCCGCTACGACGGAAATTCCGCGTTTACCGCTTATCGTAACCATGAACTGGTTTTCTCTTGCATTAACAAGATCGCCGACGTGATGAACGATGCTGAGATTATTGTTGAGGTGAAAAACGCCAAAGGCGTCTGGGAAAAGAAAGAGGGGCATCTTTTACCGGCTTTATTCAAGCGTCCGAATCCGAATCAGACCGGCCGGGATGTGCGCAAGCTAATGGTGCAATCTGAGCAGGGAATCGGACGATTTTACGGGCACCTTGAGCGTTCGAGTGCGGGTATCCCGGTAACCCTGACTGTATTACCGCCGACGCGTGTACGCCCGGTGTACGATCGCTCTAATAGCGAGATCGTCAGCTATGAATACATCAAGAAAGACGGTCGACGTGTACCGATCAAAAAAGAAGACCTGATCATTCGGCGGCGGCCTGATCTTATGGACCAGTTCGGCGGGTTCGCCCCGCTTAGTGCTGCTCTCAAGTCTATAAATGCCGATCTCGGGCTTTCTGATTATATCGATGCGTTTTTTGAGAGCGATGGTACGCCGTCAGGTATCTTGAAGATCTTGAATTCGAATCTTTCTGAGACAAAACGCGAAGAGCTACAGGCAAAGTGGAGAAAGAAATACTCGCGCGGCGGCTCGAACCAAAAAGGCATCGCGGTACTCGATCAGAACGCCGATTATCAAAAGATCGGCAGTAATCTTGATGAGCTGGCAGCCGATTCGCTTTCAGGACGTTTCGAAAGCCGTATTTGCTCTGTCTTCGGCGTACCGCCTAATTTAGTTGGTGCATACGTCGGGTTACTGCATGTTACGGCAAACGCTACAGCTAAAGCCGATCTGCGTAATTTCTGGGATAACAAAATATCGGGTGAGCTTGCGGTAATGCGCGAATGGCTTACCTGGTTCGTATTGCCCGAGTTCGAAGAGATAGAAAACATCCGTGCGGACCGTGTTCGTGTGGCTTATGATATATCGCACGTTGCATTTCTGCAGGAAGATGTTGAAGAGATCCATAAGCGGGCCCGGGAGAATTTTAAGGCGGGCGGTTGGACCTTAAACGAGTTTCGCCAGGCTACCGGTCAGATCGCAGACCCGAAAGGCGATTATTACATTCAGCCGATCAACGTGGTTTCATTATCTCCTGAGAATCGAGCCATCGAAGCTACGCAAAAAGTGCCGGCGGGTAAAGAGCCTGCGGCATTGCCCGAGCCCACACCGCCAAAAGCGTTACCGGAATCGCTCGAAGATCTCGAAAAAAAAACTTTTGATTTAGACGGCCTTACCTTGGGCCGTGAGCCGCGCGGCGTCGAATTGATTATCGATCTCAAAAAGATCGTTGCCGATTACGACAGCGAAAGAGATAAAGCGATCACGATCCTCAAGCGTTTTCGTCTTGATCTCATTCAGCAGGCCGCAAACAAGCTTGATAATCTCACATCTGAAACCGCTCACACGCTCACACTGACGCCGGACCCGAAATTACGTAAAGAATTGGCTAAAGCCCTGCGTTCGGCATATCAAGCCGGTAAGCAGCAGATTATCGAAGAGATCACGGTACAGCAGACGGCTAAAGGGAATTTGTTTATCGAATTCCAGAAAGCCGATATCACTGATTGGATTGAATATCTGGACGAACTTACCGACGGCATGGTTTCTCGACTGATCACCGAGATCACTTCACGGGCAGTAAATCAGTATCTAACTCTAAAACTCTTAAACGATTATTTGTTAGAGAAATTGTTAGAGACCCTAACCGCTCAGAGCGAAAAGTATATCGATCAAATCGCCGGTAGTGCCGTCAATGCTGCCATTTCTAAAGGTCGTGACGATGAGATCAAAGATAATATTGATCAGCTAGATCACATTGAGTATTCGGCGATCTTGGACGCCAATACATGCAATCCTTGCGGCGATGCTGACGGCGAAACGGCAGACGATCCCGCCGACTTGCCTGCGGCCCCAAATCCCGATTGTGACGGCGGTGATCGGTGTCGATGTATTCACGTGGCTGTAGTTGTTTGATGTTGTATAAGGTGGGGTGCTATACACTGCTTGACTTTACTTGTGGAAAAATTATACAACTACGTTAGTTTTAGGGTTCGCAAAGCAACGAAATTTAATTCTAACGAGTGCCTTATTCGGGTACTCAGGCTAGGCCACTAGTTGATCGGTATCAGAAGCGGGAAGGCTTTTTTACCAATGGTGCTGGCGTATAGCCGCTTTCCGTTCTTGAGAGTTATATAGGCCGTGAAAACCAACTTATAACCCTCGGGAACGGGAAGCTTTTTCTTCCCTTTATCTTTTTCCAATTTTCCTACTCACCTCCTGACGTCTCTAGTTGAGTCCGCCCGTGTATACGTCGTCAACTAAATCACAATCAGAAATGCTGAGTACCCGAATAAGGTAATACGGTTATAACATTTAATGTAGGCAAAAGTCTATTAAATGCGCAATTTAAGTTACCAAAGTGACCGCTTTGTTAGGTTACTTGAGTGTGTAAGGCTCAACTAAATATCCGCATTCAAAATACTTAAATAAAAGTTAAACATTTTACCCAAAGGTCAAAAAATAACCACTATTTTTTTTCTTTAATCTCATCTTCATGGATCGAGATTATAAATCCTTACCGTTTACCAACCTCAAAAGCGAAGCAACCGGACGTACTCGGGCCGGAATAGCTGCGGTTTTTGGCAATATCGACGCCATCGGTGATCGAGTTATGCCCGGAGCATTCGCAAAAACGCTGTCTGAGGGTGCGAAACGGTGCAAACATCTTTGGAACCATAGCTATCAGCATCCGCCGATTGCGTCGATCGTAGAGCTGCGGGAGCTTTCCCGCGCCGAACTGCCTCAGGAAGTATTAGAAAAATCACCAGATGCCTCTGGCGGTTTACTTGTTAAACGTAATTATTACGAAAATATCGACCTTGCCGATTGGGTACTAGCTGCCATCGACGCCGGCGACATCAATGAAATGTCGTTTGCTTACGACACTATCCAGAGCCAAACGCGGACCGAACCGACGCCGGGCGATCCAAACAAAACGCACGAAATCAGAGAGCTACTAGAACTCAAGCTCTACGACACCAGCGATGTACTGTACGGCTGCAATGCGGCCACGGTTGCCGATGGTGCCAAGCACTATGATGCTCTGCCTTTAGGCGTTATCGCGTCGAATCTGAGCATGATCTCTGCGCAGATCAAAGCCGGACGGCGTAACGCCGACAGCGATCAAAAGCTTATCGAACTTATTCACAATGCGGCTAAAGATTTGGGAGCCGTCTGCAATCCCAAAGAAGACGATGATTCCACCGATGAACCGAAAGCCGAAGCCGCTGAGTCAGGCACTTCACTTTCTTCCGATTGGTTGAAGCTTCACGCTCTCGAAATCGAAACTTTAACTAACTAATTTAAGGAGAAATTTAAGCAAATGTCTGATATCAAAAAGAAAAAACAGGAGCTTGCACAGCTCACGAACGACGCGAAAATATTGATCGCGACTATGGAAACCACTGAGGCCGAACGTACGCCCGAGAATCGGCAGAAATTCGAGAATTTCATCGAAGCCGGCAAAACGCTACGTACCGAGATCGAGAACCTCGAAACTCTCGATAAATTCGCCGAATATACACTTGAGCCCGCAGGCGGTGACGATGGCAAGCCTAACCCTGCCGCCGATGCCGGAAAAAATGAGCGTAAATCGTTTGGCCAGCGTGTTATCGAGTCGAATGAGTTCAAGAACAATGATCGGCGTGAAATGCAGGCCGTCGACGTTCCCGGACTCATGAAAGCGATCTATAACACGACCGATACCCAGGGCGGGTATGCGGTACGTCCTGATCGTGAGCCCGATATTTTGGATATCGCACGTCAACGCCCGCCGTCGGTCCTTGACCTGATCAACGTCGGTCAGACATCGGTTGATGCCGTCGAATACGTGATCATGGACTCGCGCACCAACAACGCTGCCGTGGTACTAGAGTACGATGCGGCAATCACACCCGGAGCGGGTGACTATTCGCAGAAGTTCGGCAATAAGCCCGCCGGTGATCTGACCTTGGACCTCAAAACCGCGTCCGTGAAAACGATCGCAGAATACATTCCGGCTTCGCGTCAGATCTTAAACGATGCTCCGAATCTGCGCGGCATGATCGACAACGAACTGATGTATCAGATCGAGAACGTTCTCGAAAATGAGGTCCTTGTCGGTTCCGGTTCTGGCGCTCATTTTACGGGTATTAAAAACGCGTCTGGTATTCAGACTCGTACTCACCAGGTAGTTGCTGCCCGCGGATTGGCGACGGACAACATGGCTGACACTATTCGCCGTGCGATCACCGACGTTAGGCTTGAATATTACGAGCCGGACGGTATTGTGATCAATCCGGCACAGGGTGAAACTCTGGAGCTGGAGAAAGACGATAACGGTAACTACCTCAAGGTGTACGATCCCGTTCTCAATCGTATCTGGCGCGTCAAGGTGGTCGAAACTCAGGCCATGACAACCGGATACTGCATCGTCGGTCAGTACAAGCTTGGTGCCAAGCTTTGGGATCGTGAGCAGTCGAATATTCGTGTCGGTGAGCCGGGTAATTTCTTCCTGCAGAACGCCGTCGCTATTTTGGCTGAGCTTCGTGCTGCATTTGCAGTCACCCGGCCAAAGGCTTTCGAGCTGATCACTTGGTAAGTTGATTGGTATTTATGAAAGGCGGTTACTGAATTAACTAGAGCCGCCTTTTTCAAAACTTTTACGGGAGAAACAAATGATGGGTATCGAGAAAAATACACAAGTAAGCACAGGCGGTAACTTCACTGCCGATAAAGATTATTACGGCGAAACTGAGGATGGCCGCAACTACCTTAAGGTTGCTGAGGGCGTCACTATTCCGATGACTGAGGCGGTTGAAATGGGCGTTGTAAAAGCACCAAAACCGGCATCGGTTGAAAAGGCCGATGATGCCAAGAAAGCCGCAGAACCGGCCAATAACAAAAAAGGAGCGGCGCCGGCTGAAAACAAAAGCGGCGAATAATTATCATGGCTAAGAAAACAATAACAATCACCGTTCCGACGATCGCAACCGCTGCCGGTTCGGTTAACGGGTACGGTATTTCACCGGGTGGGCGTCTTGTCAGTGCTGTCTTTTCGGCAGTTGACGCGTTGGCTGCTCATGACACGAACAAAGCAAGTTTTGTGTTGAAAAATCTTGGTTCAGACGGCCTCGGTATTACTGACATGCTTAGCACGGCAGCGGTAAATTCAACAGCGATAACCGGCGGGTCCGCTTTGACCGCGAACGCAAAGCGAAACTTAACTCTAAACGGTACGATAGCCAATCGAGATACGAATGAGGGTGATCGCCTTAAGTTCATCGGCACAGGGGCGGGAACGCTTGCTAATACTGTTACCGAGGGGCGTGTGCTGCTTACATTCCAGCGCCGAAGCTAACCAAATCCACAATTAAGACTAAAGGCGGTGTATTAATAACACCGTCTTTTTTTCTTTAGGATTAGAAAATTATGGCTGAACGCACAGTAAATATTGAATTGGTTGAACAGGTTCCGCAAGCGAGACGGCTTCGGTTCTTTCCGGCTCTCACGTCGATAGATGACGGCGTTTTGCTCGAAGAGAAATACGAAGTCACGACTGACGCTGAGGGTGTGGCAACGATCGAGCTTCCGGTACTTGCAGAAGGAACGGTTCGTTATGATCTTGAACTCCCAAGCAGCAACGGGAAAACTAAGGCCCGTATTTATCTGCCGGCGGGTGACGATCCTATTAACCTGAGTGAATTACTCGCGCTGAGCGGTGGTCTTACCGATAACATTACGGGCTATATCGATCAGGCAGTAGCGAATAAACAAAACACTCTCGTTTCAGGATCGAATATAAAAACGATTAATGGAGATTCGGTTCTTGGGTTCGGTGATCTTGAGGTAACTGGAGCGATTGATTCAGTGAACGGCCAAATTGGCGTTGTCGTGCTGACAAAATCCGACGTCGGCCTCGGCAACGTCGATAATACCGCAGACACTGCGAAGCCAGTCTCGACCCTACAGCAGGCCGCGATCGACGACGCGGTTGCGGGGGTCTCTATTGCCTTTGAAGATCTCACGGGCGAACCGACTGATAACGTTGCCTTAGACGGAACATTGTTTGGGATTGCAGCGACCGGCACCTACACGTTCGGGGCAAATCCAGCAAACGGGCAGGTGCTTGCCGGTATTCTTGACGATTTTTGGGCCACGTTTAATGACGATGCTGATAATGACGGCGGAATTCAGATCGGAGCGACATTATCAGATACGCTCGACAATCTCGTTTTCTATCTGAATGACCAGTATTTCGGCGGCACGATGTTTTCACACCCTTCGGCGAACGTCTTGAAATTCACAAACGATGTCGCCGGTACGGTCGGAAACGATAAGGTGCTTTGGTACGAGGGTGACACAACCGCTCCGGTTACCGTTTCGGGCGATGTTTCGGCGGGCGGTATCGATGGTATCGAGCAAGAAATAGATGCTGTGGCCGCTGCCGCCGCCGCTGCTATCCCTCAGTTGGCGACGGCAACGGAGGTGCTCACCGGAACAGATACCGCCAAAGCCGTCACGCCAGCCGCTCTAGCCGCTCTTTGGGATAAGGGGGCAGATATTGCCTCTGCCGCCACCATTGTGATAGGTGAGGGTGGCTGGTTTCACATTACAGGTGGAACTAGCATCACTGACATCGATCCGGCAACGGACAAGGCCGGACGTGAGTTTGGCCTGATCTTTGACAGTGCTGGTTTGACCCTCACACACCATGCGACGACGCTTATTCTCCCCGGAGGTGCAAATATCACCGTAGCGGCAGGGGATGTTGCAAGGTTTATATCGGAAGGCTCGGATGCGGTGCGGTGTGTGGAGTATACGCGGTCTAACGGCACTCCTGTGGGGGGATTCGGCGGAGTCAACGGATCGGCCGCCGCCCCCACCTTTAATTTTCTCCTTGATCCTGATACCGGTGTTTATAGGGCGACAGCCAACACCCTAGGGATAGCGGCGAACGGGGTCGCACAGGCCACATTCCCCGCTTTCTCTACAAATACGGCGGGGAACGCCGTGGGAGGGGCTACCATTCACGGGATGCTCATACTCGCCGCCAACAATCCGGGAGAGGGTGATCTGCTCCTCGACCGAACAATCACGCCGGGCGGTACTACAGGCGCTCGAACGATCGACAGAATGGCGGGAACTGTTAATTTTGCTGCCGGAGCATCCTCAGTCACAGTGACCGACGCAATGGTTAATGCGAACTCAATAATTTTCTGCACTATACGTACAAATGATGCGACGGCAGTGATTAAAAATGTAGTACCCGGAGCCGGATCGTTTGTTATCAACCTGTCCGCACCTGCAACCGCTGAAACATCAGTAGGGTTTTTAGTTACGAATTAAATGAGGTTTTAACAGGAGCGTACACGGTTTAGGGTGGGGCTTTACTAAATGGCTGATCTTGAGATCTCAATTAACATTGTTGCGGGCGGTACCTGAAATTATATGTTCTCGGTCTCTGCAAAAATCGTGCAGCGTCCGCCTTTTGAAAAGTTTATTAAATGCCAAATCTATACGTTGAAGTTGAAACCATCAAGAACGCAGCCGTCGCGAATGAGGCTGATAATGATGACGTTTGGGAGCTGCTTGCCGATGGTGTTTCGCGGTTGTTTGATCGTGAGTGTGAAGTCTCGGACGGGTTCTTTAATGTTGCAGAAGTTGCCGTTTCCACGAAGAGCTTTCGCGGTAAATCCACTCAGTATCTAAAACTTTCCCCTTACATTCCCGACTCGATTACCAGTATCGATGACGCCGGAACTGAGTATTTTGAGGCCGATGAGTCAGATCGGCAATACCATGAAGCTGATGGCTATCTAGTGTTCGATTTTAATTTACCAACATCTGCAATTATCGCTGTAACCGCTCGATTCGGTTTCGCAGCCATTCCGTCAGATATCCAAATGGCGTGTATCGAGCAGGCGTTATTTCAATGGCGAAAGAAAGATCTGGCGTTCGCCGATATGAGCGGCGTATCAGCCGCGGCGATCAATGCTGAGTTTTCACCGACATTTTCAGCCGTAACGAAGCGTTACCGAGAGATCTATTCGCTAAATACCTATTTCTCGTAAATGGAAAACTGCGAACACAAATTTAAGCGTTCGGTCGACCAGCTTTATACGTGCCGGAAATGTGGCAAGGTGATCTATAAAAGCAAAAAACTGTTAGTAAAAGACAAAGATGGCCGGCGCTAAGATACAGATCACCGTCGACGGTGAAGATCAGTTTAATCGCACGTTTTCGCGAATGGATGCGGTTTTTGACGATCTTACTCCGATCTGGCCAGACGTACGGGATTTTTTCTGGGTAATCGAGGGTGAACAATTTGATAGCGAGGGCGGTAAAGGTGCCTCTGGTACCTGGAAAACTCTCAGCAAGCGGTACGCAGCTCAAAAGATACGGCGTTACGGTCCGGGTAAGAACATCCTTGAAGCCTCAGGGGCCTTGGTTAAATCGCTCACTGGCAACGCTCTGGGATCGTACTACCAAACAACAAAGACAGAGATCGCCGTCGGCACGACTATTCCGTACGGAATTTATCACCAAAGAGGCTCCGGAAACTTACCCAAGCGCGAACCGATTAGCCTTTCTGACGTGCAAAAGAAGTCGATGACAAAGGTTATACAGGGTTCGCTAATTAAAGAATTAAGAAGAGGAAATTACTACGTTCCGGTATCAGACAGATTATGAGTGAGTGGCAGCCAAATATAAATGTTCTCGATGCCACGCAGATACGTGATAATCTGCTGAATTTTATCGATGCGAATCAGGTCGAAGCTCTCAAATGGTCTAACGGCGGTGCGTCCGGACTTCCTGCCATCGCAGACTTTCATAAATCCCCGCGATTGGTAACTGTTTTCCCTGCTACTACAGTTTTACAAATCGATCATAAATCTAAATACGAAAGTATTTTAGAGATCGATTTTTCTATCGTATTCGAAACGGCGATCATCCACGGAAATAAAGATACTTTGGCCGATCGCGGGCCTAAATACTCAATGGCATTCGAGTCAATGCTCTCTAATGTGCCGGAAACAACCTTTAATCAGGATTCTATAATTGAAATCACAAGCACGGGAATGGGTCTCGAAACTACGTTTGCCGTGCAGGGAAAGTACAAAAATCAGTTTATTGAGGTATTTCAAACCCGGGCAAGCTGGCACATTGAAGCCTCTGCCTTTAGCGAGTAAATAATATGGCTACTGAGAAGAAAGCAGACGAAACACCGACACCGGCCGCAGCTCCGAAAGAGCCTACCGTCGCCCTGATCGATCAAATAGGTACGCTCACGTACCCGCGGGCGGTACAGAACTTTGGCAAAGAAAATGCTATCGCCGTGCTTCATAAAGTCGCAGAGATCGGTGGGCACGGCCTGTTTAGCGAGGCTGATTTTAAATCGCCTTTGTTCGGCGGCCTCGCAATGCCGTCACCCGATAAGGTGATCGTGCCGAAGAAAGAAGATTTTGCTCATTTGCCGGAGGCTGAATTTTATTTCCAAGCCGCTCTTGAAGAGTATGAAGAGAATAAACACAAAGCGTCTGCGGCTCGTGAGGAAATCAACGCCTTTTATCTCAGCCTAAAATAAAGCTGAAATCTTATTTCGGAGTAAAACAAAATGGGAACAACGCTTGATATTACTAAAACCCAAAAGAACGCCTGCAAAATATGGTTTGCCCTGGCGGTTCCGGCGGCATCGCAGTATTTAACGATCGGTGCAACCGGTATCCCGGACGCAACCGAGAACCCGAACGCTAAACTGGTTGGGCTCACCGAAAAAGGTGCGATGCTGAATCTGCAGCGCAGTTTTACCGAAGAGTTTTATGATGAGGTCAAATATGCTCTCGAGCGCAACCTTGATCAGATTGGCGGTTCGATCAAGTGCGAAGCCAATCAGGTTTTGGATCCTGATCTGATATCTATCGCAACCGTCGGCATGGGAACGCCTTTAACGCCGACGGGTAAGAAAGCCTGGACACTTGGCGAATCGGCTTTAAGTTTTACCTCGGTTGCTGCGATCGCTCCAACCAAAAACGACATAACCAAGTTTGCTGTTTTTCATTTATACCAGGCTTACAATAAGGCCGATTTCGATATGGCTATGTCGCGGGTGGACCGTGCAAAACTGCCGCTTGAGTTTATTGGTACGGCGATCCCGACACGAGCTACAACCGATACGTTCGGCTGCTATTACATCACTACTTAGTTCGTTTTTTCCTGCCGCTCTCCAAGGCGACAAAGGGCCAAAGATATTGCCATTATCCGAGGCCCTTTTTTAATTTTTAAATCTTAATTTTCTTTATACAAATATATTATGAACGCAAAAGATTATAAGAAGCTGGCCTCTGCAAAGCGTGTAGACGCCGAAGTGTTTGAGGTTACACTGCCGTCCACAGGAGCCGTGTGGAAGCTTAGAGAACCACCAATACAAAAATTCGTATTGTCCGGTAAACTCCCGGCGTCACTGGCGTCTAAAATGGCCGCGGCTGCCAAGAATGGTAATGGTGACTCCAAGAAAACAGAGCAGGAAGTACTTGAGTCGTTGAGCCCCGAAGATTTGATGTTATGTCTGGCTCTCGGGCGGGATCTGCTTTTGCACTGCGCGGTTGAGCCGCGGATCGTGATCGACGCCGACCCTGAAAGCGAAACTGAGATCTCACCCGAAGATATCGACCCTGACGATTTTACCTTTCTTATGTCCTGGGTTTTTTCGGGAGGGAAGTCAGGCGAAAACCTGACGGCCTTTCGTTCAGAATGACAACAGCTTACTTTGGCTGGCTCTCACCGGGCGTGACGCAGGCGTTCGTTGCTCTGATTTGATCGGTGTCGAAAGTCGGACCGCAGCACTGGATTTTGATTTGACGTGTTCGTATCGGCTGCTGAGATTCGAAAACAAACGCGAATTCGACCGGCTGAAAGCGTTCAAGATCATCATGCGTGAGGCGGTTGCTGAGGCCCTTGGAACTAAGCCGATCGAGCCCGATAATGATACCGAAAACGGACACGAAAAAGATGAAATGGATGATGATGACGTGCTGTAAATCGGTCTCAAATTAGCCCGGATTTCGTCATTTTCCTCGATTTTGTAAACTACTGTTTTTATTACACTTACAGCGAAGTATAAAGGTATATTCTCTATATAGGGGGTATATCATTATACTTCGTATTTTTTACCCGCCCGATTTCCTGCATTTTCTGGCCCTTTCCGCTCGAAATAACACACACCGAAAATCGCTAGATTTGAGTGGTGGCATTATCCAGTGATTCGATAGCACTTCTCTTCAAAGCCAAGGGCGATACAGATGACGCGAAAAAGGCGTTTTCTGATCTGCGCTCTCACGTCAATACCGAGGTTGATGCGATCGCTCAGAAAGGCTCATCGAAATTTGGTGAATTCGCTCAGTCGATGGGGTTGAGTGATGCCTCAGCCACGAAGCTAACGGCTTCACTTGGGGCTCTGGGCGTTGGTTTAGGTGCCATTGTTGCCGTGATGACGGCTGAGGTTGCGATCGCGGTTACGGTTGTGGCTGGGCTGTTCAGTATGGCCAAAGCCGCATCAGATGCCGGTTCGCAGATCAAGGACATGCAGGACAAGACCGGTCTTGCAGCCACAACGCTTTCTACCTTAAAACTCAATGCAGATAGCGCCGGTTCGTCATTCGAGCAAGTGGGCGGTGGAATTGAGAAATTCACCAAGCTTTTAGGCCAGGCTGCCGACGGTAACGATAAGGCCAAAGCAACTCTAAAAGAGCTTAACGTCGACACCACGAATTTAGATGACGGCCTAAAGCAAGTCATTAAGACGATCGCCGATGCTCAGGATGGTACCGAACAGATCACTCTTGCTCAAAAAGCATTCGGGAAATCCGGGGCCGATCTAATACCGGTCATCAAGCAAATGAGCGGTGATCTGGCCGCCGCTGAAAAAGAGGCCGAACGCCTTGGTACCACCCTAACTGACGCTGACGCAAAAGCGGCTGATGATCTTGGTGATAGTTTTACGGTCTTATCGTCTCAGGTATCAACTGCCGTAGATCGTTTTGCTTTGCAGTATGCTCCCCAAATAACTGCAGCTATTCAACGGATCTCAGAGTTTCTTGCGAACAATCAGCATGTGGCTGTTGTTTGGGGAAAAGCCGTTTCTGACGTCGTAAAAGGGCTCGGCGTTGCCTTTGATTCTATCGCCCTGCCGGTTACTACTTTTTTTGATGTTTTAGGCATCAAAATGGCCGATTCTCAAGCGAAAGCCCGTGTTTGGGCTGAGGGAATACTACTCGCCATCAATCCGGTACTGGCGGTAATGGCCCGTGTCGGATCTTACGTAAACAAAGAGCCCGAGCAGTACGGACCTTATTCAAATGAAATGAATAGGGGTAAAAAGACTTCGGCGGGTGAGGCCGAACCATCTTTTATCAATCCCGGCGATAAAGGTTATCCGTCACTTCTGGGAGATTTCAATAAAAAGGTTTCCGAAGACGCTAAAAAAGCCGAAGCTGATGCGAAAAAAGCGATCGAGGACCGGCGCCGGGAACGTGAAAAAGCATACCAGGAAGAGATAGCCGCTCAGTCGAAACAAACCGAGCTCAAAATGAATGAGCTGCGGGCCGCGTTCACCTCTGAGCAGCAGCTTCGCGAAGATCAGTTTATTAAAGGCGAAAAAACCGCTGAGCAGTACCGGTCCGAGAGTCTTGCGGCATTGCAGGCTTACAGCAAGACCCGCGGCGATCTGATCGCTCAGCAAGAAACGATCGATCTAAAGGGTAAAAAGGGAACTGCCCGCACGAATGTTTCTACGATAGCCGATAACGCGATCAGTGCTTTGAATCGCGAGGTTGTCAAAGAGCAAGCGGATATCGAAAAGAATATCACCGAGACCGTCGATAAGGAAACCAAAAAACAGGTCCAGGTCTCAAAAAAGGGTTTCGAAGAAAGACTTGCTTTAGCCCGGTCGAATGCCGCTACTCAGATCGATGTTCTCAAAAATGAGCTGCAGATCAAGGCGATCACCGAAAAGCAGTTTGAAGAAAAAGCTTCAAAAGAGCGGATCGCTGTATTAAATCAGGAATTAGCAGGGGAAACCGACGCCACTAGACAAGCGATCATCCGGAATCAGATTCGCCAGGAAGAGCTGCAGCTTCAAAATAAACTGGTCGATATAGAGACCAAAAGCCGCGAAGAGACCGAGAAAAAAACTAAAGCTCTTCAGGATCAGATCGAAGAATTCGATAAATGGTACGAAAAATGGACCGAAACTCAGGCTAAGGCATGGGCCGAAGAGGAAAAGCGAAAACAAGCTCAAGAGGTAGAGGGTGCCGGCGGGGGCTTAATGTCCGGAATCATTGACGGCCTCGGTACAACTGTCGATGACATGATGAAAAAAGTCGAGCCTATTAAAGGGATCGGCAATATTATCGGTTCGCAGTTTAATTTGATCGCGCAGGGCGTCGGGAACGCCGTAAAATCGTTCGTCCTTTTAGGTAGTGCCGGCGGGTCGTTTAAGAAATTTGCAGCCGAAGTATTAGCATCGATTGCTCAAATGGCGATCGTGCAGGCCGTTTGGGAACTCGCTCAGGGCTTCGCGATGCTGGCCCTCTCCTGGTTCACCGGAAATCCTAAATACGGTGCCTCAGCGGGGGCCCACTTCACCGCAGCGGCTATCTACGGAATAGTTGGCGGTATAGCTGCGATCGCGGGACGCGTTACTGCCGGTGATTCGTTCAAACAAGAAAGCTCCGGAGCGTTTGGTACCGCTCCTAGTTCATCTGGCGGTGGTCAGGGATCGGGAAGCAAATCGGGAGTCTTTTCGAGCAATGAAGATCAGGTGATCGATTCAAGTAGAAATGCACCCGGGGGGATGCGGCAGGAAGTGGTAGTTACGATCAACGACAAATCAGACTGGTTCGCTCAGATGTTCCAGATCGAAATGAGAAAGAACGGCGCTGTGCGCCAAGCGGTACTGGACGCGGGATAGATTATGTCTCTAACGATTCAACAATGGAAAGACACCGGGTTAATACCGTCTGTTGGTCTGCAAACTTGGCACGAGGCCGATGGTATTACCGGCCTTAATAACGGCGATGCGATCTCATCTGTACCGGATTTTTCGGGTAATAGTCGTACCCTTGCCTGCTCTTCGAGTAAGCCTATATTCACAACGAATGTACTTAACGGTAAACCGGCAATAGTTTTTGACGGAACGAATAACCCGCTAGTTTATGTTGGCTCCACGTTTGTTGGAAAACATGTATTTATTTTAGCCGCGTACGACGATGCGAACTTTGCAGGCAATTATATGGGTTTGCTCTCTTCGAACGGTGGTGGGGTATCCGATATGGCAATACTCGGTAACCCATCAGGTACACGTTTTACTGACGCATTTGGCCTGAGTGGTATTTCTTACCGAAAACAAAATGTATCTCACGCCTACAACGATATGCAGGCCCCAATGAGTGGAAATATTTCTATCGTGGAGATGTCGAGTTCGCCGAGTGTTAGCTATAACGGGGGTATTAGCCTTGGGGCTTGGTGGTTTGATCCGTCTGCAAAATGGAAAGGTCCCGTTTTGCTCTGCATGATCTGGAATCGTGAATTGACCGATGCCGAACGAATGCGGGTTTTGTTCTATTTCAATCTCAAATACGCCCAATATAAAGCTGGAATTCCACTCTACTTTCCGTCTGATGATTTCATCGGTATTCGGCGCCGGCGGTTTTATGCTGAATCGCCGATGTATTCGAAGATCACGGACAGCATCGAGTTTGAAGACGGCGGTAAAACATTCAACGAAGTCGCTGATAATGCTCCGCGTCGATGGGAATATAACTACAAACTTGTAAATACGAGTGGTTCAACTGATCCGGCAGCGGTTCGTTTGTTCGATGAGTTTTACGATCTCGTGAGACTGTCGAAACCGTTCTATTTTACTGACAAATACGGCACGGTTTGGGATAACGTTCGCGTGGAGAGCTACGACCGCGATCACGACGCACATAAATCGTGGAAACAGGAGATCAAGTTTCGTCTGATCAGATACCCGAATTAACCAGTGATAGAAAACATTGCATGGGAAAATATTCTCGCAACGGCTACGGACTTAAGCGTTGTCTGTGAGATCTATGATGCGGACGCCGTGCCGTCGGATGATGGGTTTGACCCTAACGATGCGATCGGCTGCTTTGCAGCGGTCTCAGGTATTTCATTTGAGGGCGTGAGCTATACGCGTCTCGTAAAGAAATTCGGCACGGTGAACCGCAAGCTCGGGCCGGAATCGAATACCGCAAGTGTTGAGTTTGCTAATCTCGATAACCAAATATCAAATTTCGAGTTCGATAATGGATTCGAGGGGCTTATCAAAGTGATACGGCTCATCTCACGAAGCGAAAGCGTTTCGCTTGATTTGTCGCAGATCCTTTTTACCGGACGGTGCCAAAAGCCTGCATCCGGCAGCAAAATGAGCCTGAGCATTACGGCTGACTGGATACTTGGCGGCCTCGATGTACAAGTACCACGGCGCAAGTTCACGAAAGAAGATCAGGACGGCCGCGTGTCAACGGATCCAGAATTCGAGGGATTCTTGTTTATCCCGCAATACGGTACGACTTCATACTCTGTACGCGTAAAACGCGGCGGTATCGCGGGGTTTTTCGGATTTAAAAAAACTGTTCAAAAAACACTTGCGTGGTCTAGTTTCTCGGATCTCGACGCCAATAAATGCGTTCCTTTGATCTTAGGCATGTCGCAGATATTGGGAACGCACATCGGTTATGAAGATGTCGGATCTTATATAAAACTGCGTACGGCATTTTGCGACGGGCCTATATTTGGTTTTCAAAATGTGCGCTCTCTTGACGCTCGAATGCCGTTGAATATGCTGGCATACGCGGAAAGCAACGGACTTGTTGGAGCGGCTAACGGTGACGATCCAACATGGGCCGCACCGGGTTATTATTCGCGAACCGCTAATATTCGTGGTGAGGCTATCAATTCTGCCGTTGATGAGGTTGAGCCAGCTCCTGAGATCGCAGCGGTGATTATTGCCATGCTGATGACCATTCCGGACGATTCGGGCGATTGGATACTAAATGATGAGTGGAGCGATAACGCCGCAGCTCACGAATGGTTTTTATTGACGTCAGACGATTATTTCAAGCTCGATGAGAATTGGCTCGAAGCGTCGGATTTTGCAGAAACTTTTAATTACAATGCGGGCTTAATAATTGATCGTAGCTTAACGGATTTTCTTTTTATTACTGAGGGGTAAAATGTCGATAGCTCTATGTTCCAATGATTCCGATTGTGCCGAGGGCGAAGAATGTATCGGCGGTCGATGCGTTCCGATTATCACTGACCCACCACCGACGCAGTTACCTGGCCTTGGTGTATTTCTCCGCAAGCGTTACACATCGAACGTCGCTGTAACCGAGCAAATGAACGCTCTTGATCTGTTAAATGATGTGATACATGTCTCATCACGGCAGTTTTTAACACAAGCCGCAAACGGAAAATTGAGCTTAAAAAATAAAAAACCGGCACCATGGGCCCTTGCGACCGCCGGCATAGCGATAAATGACACAGAGATTCCTGTGGACTCCGTTTCTGACTGGATCAATAAAGTCGATAATTGGTTGCTGATCTCACCGCATACGGACCAAAGCGAGATCCGGCGTGTGATCGAGGCTGCATATTCGATCGATCAAAATAGTATTTCTCTCTCGAGTACCGGCGGTTTATTTACGATCTCAGGCTTTGCTGGTTGTGACGGAGCGAATACGCCGGCAACTGCCTCGATCACCGTAGATGCTGCCACACCTGATACAACTTTTTCTATCATTTTAGAGGGCATTGAATTCTCTGCAATAACTGGCAGCTCCGGGGAAACGACCGAATCTATCGCGTCATATATCGCCGGAATGATAGCCACTCATCCATCGTTATATCGTCGTTTTGATGTGTCTTGGGTATCAGGTGCAAACGTGGTTGATCTAACTGCTAAGATCGGTGTTCTGACGCTGGATGAGGGTGTTCAGTTTGCAACCATAGATCCAATCGCCGATCCGTCGACAGCTCCCACACTTACGGCAGTCGGTAGCGGTTCACAGGCGGCCGGTGAATATGCCGTAGCGTATTCGTTGGTCGATGACAACGGTAATGAGACACTTCTTTCGCCGTATAAGACCGTCACACTTGCGGCAGATGAAAAAATAGATGTTGATGCAATTACGCCGTTACCGACAGGCGCCGTCTCGGTGAAGTGGTTTATTTCGCCCGAGGCAAATTCACGAAAGATAAGATTTATTTCTGAAAATGATGGATCGGCTTTTACGATCGATGCTTTGCCGTTGCTATCGGCGCCGCTACCACCGGACCTAAATCGCAGCGGTGCCGAAGTGATGAGAGTTGCGGCAGTATTTAGTGATCGCGAAGAACCGCGATCGGCAACCTCACGTTCAAACGTGATCAAAGCTACATTCTCCTGGCTGCTTGGCAATCGCTCTAAATCCGTAAACCGAGTAGATCTTAAGTACCGCGATGCGTCTCAGGACTACCGCCTGGTGGAGCTGCGGCTTCGCGATGATGAACATATCGCTAAAACCAAAAAGGTTTCTAATCTCGAAATTAATGGACAAGCGATAAATAATACTGATCAGGCTTATAGAATCACCGCCGGTCTTTTAGCCGAAAACCGCGATGCCGATTTCTTCTATAAATGGAAAGCCACGCGTGAAGCTCTTCTTTTACAAGAATTTGATATCGTCGCGATCACCGATCGCGGTTCTGGTGTTTATAACTTCCCGGTCAGTATCGAAGAACTCGAATTCGATCTCTCTACCGCATCGCTACCGACGGCCTCTTTCACCGCGCGAAAATACGCCTCAACACTCTACGACGATTCGATAGTGGATCGTAAAATACCCGTTATTATCGAAACGTGATCGCTCTCGCCAAAAATAAGTAGTTCCGCGACTATTTATTATTTGGGAATGGATATCAAACGAGACCTTACGGCCAAATTCTACGCCAAAGGCAACCGGACGCCGGTTGGGATCATTCTGCACGACACGGCGGGCTCCGGAACGCATAATGACACAAAGTATCTGGCAAGTCCGGGCGACGGTCGAAAGGTGTCTGTGGATTTCACCGTAGAGCGTGACGGTTCTGTTCATCAGCTCATTCCCGATCTGCGGGCAGGGTGGGCGTATCACGCAGGCCGCGCGACGCAGTTCAAGGGCTTACGCAATGCCGCGGTTACAAAAGGCTGTATTGGCATTGAGATCGTTCAAAAAGCAGACTTGAGCCTGTCGCCGCTTTATCCAGAGGCACAAGTGAAAGCGGTCGCCGAACTCTGTACGTATCTTTGCAAAGAATTCAGGTTAACGAAAGCCGATGTTACGACTCATGCAAAAGTTATCACGGACGGAAGCCGGTCAGATCCGCGTAAGTTCCCGTTCGATTCGTTCTGGACGTACTTTGATGAGGTGAATGGTACGTCAGGCGACACGGGGCAAATATTCCATATCGTTGCTGCTGGGGATACGCTTTGGAAGCTCGCAAACCAATTCCAGACACGTATCGAGACTATCAAGGGCTTGAACGGCATCAACGATGCTTCAAACGTGATCGTGGTCGGTCAGAAATTGAGGGTTAAATAATGTTGCAAGAGATAACAACAGATGCCACGAACGTGGAAAAAGCCCTTAATTTCGGGGCGGTCGCGTGGAACATTGGGATAATGTTGCTCGGATCGATCCTTTGTCTCAGTGTGTATGCTTTCAAAACAAAAGATACTCCGGTCGCAACGTTGCCCTGGATACGAGAGAACGTCAAGAGATTCGTAGCGGGCGGTGTGATGGTTGTCAGTCTCGCCCTCGCGATGGTCGTGGTGCCTGAGCAGCTTACCGCTGCGCTGGCATTACTCGCCATCGATGCGAAAAACGTTGCCGCGCCGTTTCTGTTGGGGATCGGCTTTGGCTTTCTGCTAATTACGGTTACATCCGAACCGTCCAAAAAACCAGAGGGGAAATAATAAAATGAAAACCAAATTTTTAATAACACTATTGATTTACGCGGTGGCTCTGACAGGCTGTCCGTCGAAGTCGATACAGGACGCAAAAGCGACCAGCGGTAAGATCGCGACCTATGCCAACGCTGGGGTGAACTTGACTCGCGAACTCTACGGCGCGAACTTCCTCACGCTCGAGCAAAAGGACAAGATCGCTGATGGATTTATCGTGCTTGCAAAAGCCGGTATAGTATTCGACCAGGCTATTGTTAATGCCGAAACGACTTACGGCTCGAATGTGCCTCAAAACGAGATCGAACGATTATCAGCCGTCTTTGATGCACAGATCGTTACTAAGTTTCTCGATATCCTAACGCTGCTCAAGCTTACAAACAGGGCCGGAAATTATGCCGCTGTGATTGAGAGCTTACGAACGGCTATTCTGATCGGCGCTCGGGTATTCGGGCATTATCGCGACGTAAATACACGGATCGCGGCAGTTACAGGAGGTTAGACGTGGAAAAATATTTAGAACTTATAAATCTGCTGCTGAAAGTCGCAGGCAATATGACGCTGGCCGAAGCAAAGACATGGCTTGAAGTAGAAGCAAATGCCGAAGCTCTTCGTAAAGAGGGCCATGAGAACGAAGATTCGCAAACGGAACGGTAACCGTCCTCATTAGATCCAGACAAGGGGTATTCGATAGATGGCTTTATTTGTCTCCATGATTCCCAGCGACGAAGAAAAACTATCGTGGCGTGATGGTTCGGTATTTAAGACCTTTGAAGCTCTGCGCCCCTGGCTCCAATGGCTAATAATCATTATCATGGCTGTATTCGTTTGGTATCAGGGCCAGCGGGATACGAACGCTCAAAATACCGTTAGCTTTGCAGAAATGCAAAGAAAGCAAGAGAACATGCAAAGGGTTCTCGATGAGCGAAAAATCGATGTGGATAAGAAATTCGAAGAGCTGGGTAATAAAATGGTTTCCAAAGAACTATTCGAAGAGCGCACCGGGGCGATACGTACTCAAGTCGGAATAATCGACAGCCGAACGGTCGAGATCCTTAATCGTTTACCCGTACATACGCCTTAGATCAAACACGCTCTCCAAAAACTCTCCACTTGTAAAAGAGATATGAATTTTATAAGGGTTTTGGAAAGTAATTGGAGAGTGCTAAAATATCACCAAAGCCAATAAACACAGTAGTTTGAGGCTGATTTTCAATAACTAACACAGCCTACCGAGGGCATACTTCATAAAATTTGAGCTAGAATAAGCCGTTGTTTTGTAATTACTTACGAATGACGGCTTTCTTTTTTGTCCGGTTCGCTCTCCATAAACTCTCCATCTAGCAATTTTCTGCCCATTTCGCGTTCCAATACGTCGCCCGCAATTCCAAGTGTTTTTGCATTTGAATGTGTGTAGTAAAGCGTCATGGTTTCATCACTATGCCCTGTGAAATCCCCAGCAGTTTTGGTGTCGACTTCGTTACTGTGAGCGAGAACAGATGTGGCAGTATGGCGCGCGGTGTAAAAGATAATGCCGTCAGGGTCGAATTTGCCGTATTTGATGCCGCAGGCTTCACAGGCTTCTTTTAATCGTTGACGCATGCGGGCGGTTACCTTTCCAAATTTTGTGAACAAATAATCGCCCGGGCTCTCTTCGAATCTTTCGAGCAAGATCTCGCGCATGGTTGCTGTAATTGGCAGCTCTCGCGTAGAGTGTTTTTCGTTTTGAGTCTTAGTACCTTTGATCAGGATGATACAGGCATCCATATCTACATCAGAGCGGCGTATCGCTGCGACTTCGCCCGGGCGCGATACTGTGAGTAGGCAGAATTGCAGGAAGAGCCCTACGCGTCTTCGTGCCGCCGGCAACCGTCTGTCTTCACCGTCTTTTTGATGCGTAAATAGATAACCCAAGATCTTTCGTCGTGCATCAATGGTGATCGTTGTAGTTTTTCGTGTTTTAGAGATCGAAAGTTTAGGTTTGCGCGGCGGCCGGTAGCTGTCGAGTTCTATGAAATACTGATCAGCGTTGTTAAGCGTCTCGATGATCGGAACCATTTCCCGCTTGATGGTCGAATGCTTAACACCGTCGGCCTCTCTTTTTTCTTTGTAATCGTTCATGTGAGCGGTTTTGAGATCTATAACCTTTAACTTATCCGGCAGCAATGACAAAAAGACTTTAAATACACGTTTCGCTCGAGCCCGTTCCGGTCCGGGCGTCATTGTATTTAATTTTCGTTGAAAGAGTTCGATCAAAAACGGCGTGTCTTTGCGACTGGTGATACCGTGCCTTTCGTTCTTAGCATCTTCGCGCAGGGCTTTTACCGCCTCTTCTGTATGGCCGCGAGTGAGAAAGCCCCGCTCTTGGACCCGCTCACCATTCAGCCATATGTCGTATCCCCAGGAGAAATACTTATTCTCTTTGCGATCGTACTGGTAGCCGTCTTTTGGCTTATTGACGAAATATTTCTTGATTGCCATTTTTAGAGGGCGAATTTTTCCCAGAGCTTTTTGCGCTGAATACAGAACTTCATAAGTACCGGGTCGATATCCTGATAACCAGTGGCGTCGAGATCGATCATCATCCAGAGCGGTATCATGGCGATCAGTGCAAATGAATTGGCTTCACAGTCATTTTTCGCGTGGATCCGGTTTGCATTGCGACTGCAGTACAACCATTGCCGCGCAGATGCCGGAATGTGCAGAAAATGGTGAGCGAGTTCATGCAGGCCGACGAACGTACGATTTATCTCATCAAGCTTTTGATTGATGACAATAAATTTCTTGGTCTGCTTTTCAGTTTTGCGAGTGCAGTAGTAACCGAGAACATCGTCGTCGTAATCGCAGATGGTCAGATTGATGCGTTCTTTTTCGGCGATCCTTTTAACGTCCTCGAACGTATATGGTTGAAAGTTTAGCTGGGGAAAAGGGCGTTTCATCCTGTTTAGTAGTATGTGCATATATTGTGTTGTGTGTTATCGGTGAAACAATGTTCATGAATTTATCTTAAAATACGCTCCGTTGCGGTGTCAAAGTTACTTCTTTTCGAATTCTTTGAGGAACTGCTTTAACAGTGACGGTGCCGGTCCTTTATTGCCTTTGGTATCACCTTTACTCCAGACGATCACTTTCTTTTTATCGCGAAAGAAATACACATCGATCTGCCCGGTCTCGATCGGTAGATGTAGGCTAGATGCGTAAGTGGTTTCGATCGATTTGTATTCAATAAAGAAATCGGCAGTGTCGGCAGATTTAGCGAGAGACAAACTCTTATGCTTGACGATTTCAGACTCTATGTACTTGGAATTAATGGCGTCGGCTGATATGTAAATCTTGGTTTTGCCTTTTATATCGGCAAGCGAACCTTTATCCGGCAGGTTGGTTTGGCTAAATGCCGTGATGGTTGAAAATAAAATAAAAAGAGGTAAGAGTATTTTCATATTTTTAGCTAGTCGTTTATTTCAACTATCATGCACCGGCAACCGGCGGGGCTTGTGCATTGAGGATTAGGAGCCGTCGGCAATCCAGACGGATGATCCGATCTTTGCCCGTCGGCATTCTTGCAGACCAGACACGTTTCACCGTCGTTGATCGCTGAGTATTCAAAAGGTTCTGGCTTTGTAATTTTAATGTTCATTATCAAAGCGTTTTCGGGCGGTTCGGGTAATTTATCCGACGTCATCTATTTTTCCTCTTGACGGTTATCTCCACGTCGGCGCGGATCCTTTCAAGTAATTCGGCAAAATCGTCTTCGGTAAATTTGCTGAGATCACCCGCGAATTCGAACTCACCTAGCGTACTCAGTACATCTAAGAATTCTGCGACATTTTTAGGCCGCTTAGGATATGGCGGGATTACGAGCCCGGGAGTATCGACCGTAGCAAAGCCCGCTTTGTTTAGTGTGAGTGACACGTCAATGCCGATCGCCTTGGCGATAGCTATCACCGTTTCGCGCTTTGTGCCGCTTTCGCCTTTTTCAATCCGGGCGAGCTGGACCTCATGAATTTCGGCTTTCGTTGCTACTTGCTTTTGTGTTAATTCGGCGTCACGGCGCATCTTTCTGATCCACGCTCCGAATTCTTCCCAATGCGATTTAGGCAGCAATGACGGCATAACATTGATTGTTGGATAACCCAACGTAACATTACAAGAGAGATTACCTAACATTTTATGTTGACCTCTGTTTTTAATTTGTGATAAATATTTAGAACGATGAACGCAGAACACTACAATCCAGAGCTGCTAGCTACCGCTCGAAAGAAAGCGACAACCAAGACGGAACTGGCTAAAACATTGGGCGTTACTAAAATGACGATCTACCGGGCCGAAAAGGGTGAGAGTGTTTCATATGAACTGCTTTCGGAGATATGCCGGGAGATCGGTATCGACGTAAAAAGTATCCTGGTATCGACACCTGATAAAAATTTTGCTCTTTGACCTAACATTTAGTGTTGACATACCTAACATCAAATGTTATATTTGCTTTCAAGTTAGCAACGATTCGCTGAGAGAACAGCAATAACAAACCCATCTGAGCCAACTATCAAACGCAAACAGTTGGAGAAAATCATGATCGACATTAAAGACCCAGAGTTATTCGGGAAGATCGTCGCCAGTGAAGTTGCTTCGATAAAAGACAGCAATTTACTAACGTCCGGTGAACAGATCAGTTTTGTAAATGTTCTAGCAAAGGCCACTGCCCGTATTGAGTCATCCGGAGCATTTATGGATTTTGACGCTGAGGCCGACCGGCTACTTATCTGGAGTGATTCGAATGAGATATACGAAATAGGCAGCGATAAAACCTGCAGATGCTTGGCGGCGATGAATGGACGTGTGTGCTGGCACCGTGCCGCTAAAAAGATCATCAGCCGATATCTGGCCGCCGAAAAGATCGAAGACCGTATCGAAACGCTTACAGATATTGGCTGTTCACGAAACGAAGCCAAAACAATTGCCGAGGTGCAAATATGAACATCGTAGAAATCAACAAGGACACACTCCGAACCCGACGCGTAGCAATCGAATCCCTCGCGACGGAAATGAAAGCGAAAGAAGATATTTTCGCTGCCGAAGCTGCGGCCCGCCGTCTGGAATTCGAACAATCGAACGCTGAGCTTATAAGCGAATTCAATCAGGCAAATAACCTCTTAAAGACCGCTGAATCAGGTCTACGCGAATCGCTGATCGACTGGCACAAAGAAACGGGCGAAAAGACATTCGACAAAGATCTGCAAGTTCGGGTGTCGCAAAAGCTCGAGTACCCCGAAGCCGACGCTATCGCCTGGTCAAAGGAGAATTGCAAAGCTGCTGTTGTCGAGGCGATCAACCGCAAAGCTTTCGAGGCTACGGCTGAGGTTGTCGGTTTACCCGCTTTCGTCACGGTCAAAGAAACGTTCACAACGGCGATCGCTAAATCATTTACGAGTTAAAGGAGCTTGATCGTCCACCAGGGCGGTCAACGCAGGAAAGGCGGTGCATTGGGGAACGTGCCGCCTTTCACAAAAAATCTTGGAGAAAAAGACATGAGAATCACAGAGATCAAAATCGACCGCACAAAAAATCTTGGCAGCTACGAAAACCTAAAACTCGGCGTCACGGTTGCTCTTGGTGAAGATGAAAGCCCTGTTACCGCAATTGAACGAACCAAAAACCTTATCGATTGGGAACTCAATAAAGAAGAGCGTGATGCCCGTTATAACAATTACAAAGCGGCCGTGGAGTCGGGGGAAGCAAATGGCAGCACCGAGAGCTACAAGGCGTGGATGGCAACTTATGAAGCCCGCAAAGCAGAGGTCGAATCGGCATGGTAACGACGGAACCGCACCAGTTAATAACACCGCGTGAGGCTTTGAAGATTCTGACATGGGTATCCGCTAGCGGTCTCTATGCCGGCAGCTATAGAACCAAAGAACTCACGCGGTTTCCGGCAGGGAACGGAATGCTTTATTCGCGTCAGGAATGCGAAGCCCTGCGGGATTCGATCATCGCCGACGGTAAGCCAGTAAAAACGAAATTCACTAGACGATCTCGAACGCGTTCGGCGATCACGGAGCTTGTATGACGATGCCAACGAACGTACAGCGAATTGCAAGCAAAGTATGGCCGCTAACGGTGATCGTTTTAGTTCCGTTGATCATCGCCGAAGCGATCAATCTTTGGCGGAAAAACCGAAAGTAAATTTTCAAAGATCAGGTCCGAACCAGAATTGAGCATATAGCGGTCGAAAACAGATTGGAACTATCGTTTTCCGCAGAAAAGACACAGCAACTAAATGGCACTCGAATTTACACAGGAAGAGATCGAAAAAGAATTGAGCGATAAGTTGCCACATGGTAAGCGGCGTGAGGTTGCCAAGGTGTCTGGGCTCGGTGAGAGCTACCTTAAGCGTCAATTTAATCCGGATGACGAAACCGCATCCTCGGCGTTTAGAACGCTCCAGGTAGTCTGTGCATTAGATGAGATCGACGCGAATTTAGGCGAAGCGTTTTGGCAGTCATTGGCCAAATTTCGTGAGCTTTCGCAAAAGCGTAAGTCGACTGAAAACGTCCACTGTCTTAATGCTGAAACCGGAAAGCTCGGTAAAGAGATCAGTGATTTCGTTTCGGCAAAGCTCACTGAGCAGTCTTACGAAATTCAAATGACAGAGCTGCTTGAGGCCGAAGAGCAATTGCGGATCGTAAAGAATCGGCTAATTCAAGAGCGAATTGAAGTTATGAAAACAAAGGGGAATCAGTAAAACACTTGGAGAATACAGGAGAAAAAAAATAATGGCAAAAACGAAAGAAAAAATACTGAAATCAACGACCGCGGCAAAGGAAACCTTTGAAGTTTCCCGGATGCTTCGCACATGCAGCTCAAAAATGGAGGGTTCTGGCCAGCGATTGAAGAATGGATCCACCGTCGAGAGCGAACCTTTCATATGGGAAGAGGGCAAGGTGCTTGTTGCCGACGATTACGACGAAAGGCCAGTTTGCGGCGGCGGGCTGCACGGATTAAGAGACGGCCTTGGTAATTGGAGCTTGCTGGACTGGGATCCTAACGCGATTGCGGTGATTTTTGAAAACGTCGATTGTCCGGTAATTGCAATTGACGATGAAAAGGTAAAAGTACAAAAGGCTCAAATCGTCAAGATCGGGCCGCTACCAACATTACTGGCTGAGTTTTTGCCAAATTACATTCGGGAACTTACCTCAATTCTTGAGGTTGATGTAATCACCATTTCGCGGGGTTCTGACAATCTCACCAATGACAAGCGAAACGCCCAGATCGGTTCGTCGGGCAACTACGCCAAGATCGGTTCGTCGGGCTACTCCGCCCAGATCGGTTCGTCGGGCTACTCCGCCAAGATCGGTTCGTCGGGCTACTCCGCCCAGATCGGTTCGT